>Ga0302325_10008299_pt1 | contig 22823 bp, 18 predicted proteins | sample Palsa_T0_2_FD_201948 | JGI IMG/M metagenome (GOLD analysis project Ga0302325, IMG submission 201948) | Peat permafrost microbial communities from Stordalen Mire near Abisko, Sweden - Palsa_T0_2 | ecosystem: Environmental > Terrestrial > Soil > Palsa > Peat permafrost | place: Sweden: Abisko...
TCGTGCTTCTCTCTCTACAGATGTGCATGTGGTACACCCGTTTCTGTTACCCCTATATCGGGATCCACTTTCCCCTTTATTCTCGCTTAGTGCTGACTGTAATTTCACCTCACCTTCCCCCTGAAATCGCCCTAAACGACCTATTTTTCTTTTTATATCCCCGCTGAATTAGGAAACTGTTGATTTACCTTGAGTGTTGCTGTGCTGAGCGTTGCTGAGGAAGTCATTCCTGAGCTGTGGGTAGAATGATGAGAGCTATCTCGCGGCCCGATTATAGGGCTTTACAGGGCAACCAGGCGCTGTAATTAGCCAGAACAGCCCAATTGTCAGATTCTTCCCCAGAACGTAACCAAAGCTCTCGAAGGATAAATTGAGCGGATATAAATGCTGAGATATGATACACATGTTTTAACAATCAAGAGATGGGATGACATCGCCCGGGGAGGATCATTCTCTGGTCTGCCTGCCTGCTTGAATCCCTGTTTCATGTGGTTACACAGCATATCTTCAGTGCCTCATAGCCTGAAAAGCGAGACCTGTGCCCTGTAGTCGCAGGCTGTGCCGGGCGTCAACAGCGAGGAGGTAATTGGTTCGTGAAAACCTCGCAAAGGCAGCAGCATGCTGTCCATACCCTCGGGTTTCTTGAATGTGCGAGGTAACGTAACAGCGTTTTGGTCGTGATTTGAGTGTTTTCCCCGCCTGTACCTTCTCCTCATTGTTTTGTTCTATTTGCTTTTTGCGTTGCTTTACTTGTCTACTGTATACTATGTCGATTGAAGATGTTACACTATTTAAGCACACACCACTGGCCCGAATCACCCGCAAGTCGCAGCCTTTCCGTCTCCTAGAAATCCAGCCTTCTAGCGAGCCATCGTCTCAGATTGAATGCACACTGCACCATGCAAATCTTCTTGCGAAGCCCAATTTCAAAGCACTTTCTTATGTTTGGGGAGATCAAAGCCTCAAAGTCCCGATTATGCTGGATTCAAAACGATATGATGTGACGAGGAACTGCTACGGTGCTCTTTTGCGACTGAGAGAATTGGGCGAGATAATAGTTTGGATAGACGCAATATGCATCGATCAAGGGAAAAACAGCCAAGAGAAAAGTTCTCAAATTCCTTTGATGAATTATATTTATCCTGCCGCGAAAGAAGTTATCGTTTGGCTTGGCCATGTTGAGGAAGAGAGAGAGCCAAATGCACGGGACATTGAGTGGTTGGCACTGTCTCTGCTGAGGGAGTTCTCTGTTGCGGAAGTGCGAACGCCTGAGCAGTTTCTAGAGATTGCACAGCGTGGGGAAAACCCAGAATATCGTTGGAAAGCTTTGAGCTCCATATTGATGCATCCTTGGTTCTCGCGGCTTTGGACCCACCAGGAATTGATTCTATCCACAAGTGCCATCTTTGCATTGGATTACCACACAATGACGTTTGATGAATTCCAGCTGGGCACACAGATCATCCATAGGGCTGAGGACCAGATGACGTTCAGACAACTACCCGCTTTCTTGAGTAAGATATTCGGAGATTTCTATGGTTTTAGGGACGGGCTAGAGAGAGCCAGGATTCGGGCAGCTGCGCGAACAGACCGAAGGAATCCTTTTTATTTGCCTCATCAAAGAATATCCCTGCTCGACCAGGTTATTTCTGCAACTCGATTCCAGTGCTCTGAACCTCGAGACCGGATTTACGCCATGTTGGGCTTGCTAGACTCAAAAATCAGCCAAAGAATACAAGTTGACTATGAAAAACCTCTGGAGGAAGTGTACACAGATTTTGCCGAGGCTGTCATTGATGCCACCCACTCTTTAGAAGAGCTGACAAGGGCTGGACTAGGTCGAGGACCTTCTTGCTGCCCGTCTTGGGTCCAGGATTGGACCAAGAATACAACAGACCAGCCTAAAATGCTGCGTTACTCAAAGTATTCTGCTTGTTGTTCAACCAGAGCAAATTATTCGATAAACAAGAACAAAAAAGAACTTATAATTCGGGGGCTTGGTCTAGATTCAGTTCTCGAGACCGTCATTATGAAGAATGAGGAGTTGATCAAGGACAGCCAACATCATTTGACAGGAGCCAAGGGCCTTCGCACTTGGAGGCAAAGTTTTGAGGAGTACCCAACTGGTTGTGATCCCCTCCACGCCTGGATCAAAACAATAACGGCCGACATGGACGGCGATGAGGTAATGGCTGACAGACAATCTTCGGAAACACTGGATGCTTATATATTTGATCATAATTTTCACGATTCTTCACAGGAAGAGAAACGAAACATGATGCAAAATCAAGAGACGGATATTGATGAGTGGATTGCATGGATATTGAAGACCTCGGTACGCTTCCAGCGTGCGGTAGCAGCGACTGGTGTAAACAGAACTTTCTTTATCTCCAAGGGCGGATATATGGGAATGGGTCCCAAGGCACTTGCAGAAGCGGACCTAATATGCGTGGTGCTAGGCTGTGAAGTTCCCCTTCTGCTTCGGAAGAAAGGGGATCACTATCTTCTCGTAGGAGAGTGCTTCGTCTGGGGTCTGATGGATGGTGAAGCGATGAGGATGAAGAGGAGAGGAGATGACTGGCTGGATACATTCCGATTATTCTGATTGCTTGAGGCGGCATGATGATGTTCGTAAATAAACTTGAGGAGGGTTTTGAATTTGACAAAGTGCAACACGTGATTGGCGAATACGAAATATAGACACATTGCCCTTTTGAGCATTTTCAACCCAATTAAAGGAGGACATAAGCGTGAAAATTGATTGGGAGACAGGCAGGTAGAAGGACAAGGACTGCGTGGGTGGAGTTTCAATGATTTGCTTGGAAGGCGAACGAGAATAAATGCAGACAGAGGCCGAAGAAAAAATTGTATTGGGAACAGGATACGAGAGCAAAGATCGCTAAGCAGACTGTATGCATGGCTCTTACTTGAACAGGTATCCTACGTTCAAGACTACATCCGTCTCATGGTCCCGCATTCCTGGGAGACCAACAGCATGCACCAGATCCATCCATGTCAAATCTTGTAACGCATCTTTGCCATCGAGACTGCTATCATAAGTTGATGATCGACCGGGCATTGCCGCTCCCGGGATGATACAACATGAATTTCGTGAGATAGTACTCCGCAAGAGTGCAAGGCAGAATATCTCATTCGGCCAGATGTGGTCTCTACCGATGTCAAAATATGAGCCTTTGACATATTTCCAATATCTTGGGATCGCCATAAAATTCCCATCAGGCCGTAATCCCTGCCCTGAGCTTTGCAAGATACGCCTCTGCCTCTTGATTTTCCTTCGCCAAATTGTCTGAAAGTTTCTTTGTTTCTGCAATAGCCCTCCGAATTTCTTCAAGAAGGATATTCTCTGTCTCCAGACTGAATTCCGATCCAGGCCTATTCGTCAACGGAATCAAAGCCGTCCTCTCCCCAACACTAGAAACCATTCCTCCCTTCAAAACCTTCGTCTTGCCACCCTTTCCAACGGGCGCAGGACTCGTCAAAATCTCATAGAAATTCTCATACGGCTCATTGAACAACTGCTCTTCATACACAACAGCAGGGACCTCCCCCCTCTGCTTCATCTTCTCCTTCTCTTCTTCCGTCTCGCCGTAGGGATGTAATCGCAGGTGATGGTATAGCGTTTGCGGTTTCTCGAGGGATTCAGGGACATAGTAGAGTTTAATTGTGATTTCGAATTCGCCCCAGCCAGTTTCGTGGACTTCGAAGGTTCCACCGGGAGGGACGTCGTCGACCACTGCGGTTCGTTGGTTTATGCGCCAGGTGAGAAAAGGGGACGGAACGTACTTCGCAGATGATTCTGGATAGATTCATGGAGCTTGAACTGCACTTTCTTGCACCAGTATGTTATATCCCCGTCATCAACCCCCTTCACGAATACTGTCCACGAGTGTGTATGGTCGGCGGGGGTACCCGGTGGCTTGGGATTTGTCTCATCGTTAAAGGGCTTTGCGATTGTGCCGTATACGAATGGTCGATACACCTGTGTGCCTTTGACGCGCTTTTGGTTGTTTGGCGGTGCCATGTTGATGTTGCTTGGTTTATGATGAGGCCGTGGCGGGAAGATTTACACTTAAACTTCGGATGGCCATTTGAGACGCGCCTCCCAGCATTTAAGGTTTAACCTTACGAAGGCGGCAAGCGCTAAAAATCGTTTATCTGTCAGAGCATGCGCGCGGAACTCTAAAACTGCCTCATGCATAATGTCGCACCAAGTACTAGAGCGCGCATAAAACTTTCTATGAGACTGTTATATAGTAGAACAATAGCATGTTTAGTCTATTTTGAGAATTTTATAACATTCAAATCTAGGGACGAATTGCGGGAGGTTTTCAAGCGTGCCGCCTTTCGTACCCTTAGTGGCGGGCGGCCGCTAGTGACTGGCCCACCATATGCACAGTGGTCAATGCTCCTTGTCGAAGAAATATTGCCGACATCGCGTGTTCCACCGAATATCTTCATGATCTGCTCCATAAGCTCGAGTAAACATGGCGGCAGCTAAGAAGATAGTTGTCTGTGGCGGCAATGGCTTTCTGGGTTCCCGGATATGCAAATCTGCGGTTGCAAGAGGCTGGGATGTCACATCTATCAGGTTAGTTATAAAGTGATCGAAATAGAAACTTCCTTAGAGAGAACAACTTGCTTACACAACAACAACAGTCGATCCGGCGAACCAACATGGTCTTCGATAACCGCCTCCTCCACTCCCCCTGCATGGGCACACAAAGTGACCTGGGAGCGAGCCGACATCCTCAAACCAAGCACATATTCACCCCTCCTCAAACAAGCCGACTTTGTCGTCCATAGCATGGGTATCCTCCTCGAAGCGGACTACAAGGGTGTAATCTCCGGCAGAGAGTCACCAATTTCCGGTCTACAACGAGCATTCTCCTCCACAAAAGGCGGTTCCCAAAACCCATTGACCCGAAAAGCGGATGAGGATTTGAAACCCCAAGAGAAGGATGGACAATTAACATATGAGCTTATGAATAGAGACTCGGCAATCACACTGGCGCACGAGGCAAATAGAGAGAAGGTGAAGGCGTTTGTTTATATTAGTGCTGCGGGCGGTGCGCCGGTGCTGCCTGGGAGGTATATTCAGACGAAGCGGGAGGCGGAGAGCACGATCAGTAGCGAGTTCCCAACGATGAGAGGGGTGTTTATTAGACCACCTTTCCTGTATGATAGTTCGAGGATGATAACAGTACCCTTGGCAGCAATCACTGGGTTAGGGGCCGCGTTCAACAGCGTTACCGGAGGCATATTTGGTGGAATTATGGGTGCTGCGGGTGTGAAGCCTTTGAAGGCTGATCTAGTTGCTGAGGCCGTTGTAGAGGCACTCAGTGATGAGACAGTGAAAGGACCGGTGGAAGTAAAAGAGATTGAGCAGCTGGCTGAAAAGGCGTGGAGAAAGAGCATGTTGTGAGGTGCACATGGAGAGTGTACTTTTGGGAATCTCGGCTCAGCCTTGCATTGTACATTACTTGGTGGAAAACCCAGCGCTAGATGCCATGCCACCCAACCAGCATTGAAATCTATATCATTGTACCACGCTCGAAACTGTCCCGAATCTCTGCGGTGTACTGTGAAAAGTCAGCATGATTTCAATCGGGAAAGAACATGAGGACAAAACATACCTTGTTGTAGAACCTGTTTAACTTCTGGTTGAACTGCTTGTTCTTCTCGTTGATGTACGTAACATCTCCATCTTCCCCATTTTGGCCCATCCTCTCCTTCCTCTTCTTCAATCTCGCATCCTCTGCCTGCTGTAAGTCCTTGACCAATCTATCCACCGCATCTTTCGGAGGTTTATGTTCGACAAATCCCGTTGAATCAGCCGTAGAGTAGAAAGTGCCATCCTTATCAACCGCAACCAACTCCCCATCGTCAGTCTCTACAATTTCGAGGCCTCCACTAGCAGCAGCCCTTTCCACTGCTGCCATTTTCTCCTTTTCATATCGATCCATATCCGGCTTCAAATTTCCAATCTGTCGCTTGTAGACTTTCCTGCTATCTTGTCGATAATCCTGGAAGGCCTGGTCATCTCTGTGCGCCTCTTTCTTCTTCAGCCGCTTGTCCCATCGCTCGCTCTCCTCAATCGTCCAGTCCCACGCCCGCTTGCGCTCAAAGTCCTCGCCCGCTGCTTCCGTATCCGCTTTGAGCAGGTTGTGTGACGCGACTGCAGATTTGCGGTTTAGTGAAGTCAATAGATTCGGGTCGGTAGCTAGGCGTTGCGATTCGAGAGTAGCTTCCTTCAAGTTCTTTTGAGCTCCCGTCTTGGCGCGTGCTTGGAGAGCTTTGAACCTCTCCATGCGCTCTTTGGCTTTGGCTGTCGCATCTGAAGTCGCGGTTGTGGAAGACTCTGCTTGCACTGGCGTTTCTTTTGATGTGTCTGTTGGGGGGACGGGCTCCTCTTGAGTAGCCGCTTCTGGTTCAGGAGGGTTTGTGATGGGAGTCTCTTGTTTTTCTGCTTCGGCTGTCGCCCGAGTCTTGCGCTTCTTTGCTGGTGGCATTTTGGATGTGATAGGTGTTATTGTTGTGAAGAGGAGAAGAGCATTCAAAATCATGGACCTAGGCTTGGGTCAACTCGGAACAATCCTAGTGTTAGCGTGGTCCCGGATTAACTTTGAGCCGAGACAGTATTTCGAGAGAATCAAGTAGATAGTTCAACGTCTCTAACTGAAGGCACCCCATTAACACGAAATGACGCTTGACCGATAACGAAAACCCCACCATGAGAGGTCAGAAGGGAATATGTCTTTTCTGCAGGCATGCGCTCAAATTGCATCCCTCAATTCCTACCACAAAACGATTAGCTTCCTCGCGTTCAAACGAGCCATTCATACTCCCTCGCCTAGTTATTGATCTGGACGCCGCAGATAGTAAGTTTGTACGAAGATGGGAGGATATTGTATTAGAGGAGAATCCAGCGCCTCCCGAGGAACCAACCGTTCGTGGATATCGCCAGAGCATGGAGAAGAAAAAGAAGGACGGCACAGTCAACTTGCTGCCTACCTCGTCTCTGAAAACGCTGATTACAATGCCTCCGGACTTGTTAAACTATGCCTTACTTGGGGATCCAATTGCGACTACGAGCATTTGGTACCCGCAGGTTCGAAAGCTCTTCCAATCGAGAATGATTCAACCGGAGGATAATACGGAGACGAAATTGCAGCAATTGACCTTCAATTTCTTGATTGACGAGACCGAGAGGTTCGCAGCATCGGGCTTTCCCGAAGTCTCTGAACTTGCGATAGTCGATCAAATAACTGAGATCAAAGTCTTCTCCAAGCTTCACCGGACAATCTCCATGCTTTCGCGGACTGTCGAAGGCTGCCAATTCCTAGCTAGAAATAGTATCGCCATTCTCGAGTCTATCCGAAAATGCCGGAAAGCACAGAAGGGTGTTCGGCCAAGCTCGAAGTCATTCGCCGAAATGGTTAAGGCGAAAATGGTCCTTCGACTGTTGAACAATCTGCAACTGAATATGGAGTCAAAGGGTGTGGACTTCGGTCCTCGACTATCCAATGCTGGCCTGTACTACGCTGGGAAGCTTCAGCGCTTGCCTGCCGTGCGAAAATATCTTCAGATACTGTGTGCGAACTCTTACGCTACCGATTGGCGGACTGTCGCAGCTCTCAGATTTGTTTTCCGAACGGCTAGGTACGAAATATGCGTTGTCGATCCAAGCAAGCACGATAGGAAATCCGAATTCCTGCGATTGCTCACAGGGTGGGAGAAGGATGGAATACGGCAGGACGGCGAAAAGCGGAGTCTCTCCTTTGCGTCCTTATGTCACCAGGACTCCAGCACCGAGTTTCTGACCTGTCTCTACCCAAAATACCTGCTGGCGCTCGGGGAGGTCAAATGTACTGAGGCTTTGTGGGCCGAGTGGAAGTCAGCAGAGGCAAATGCAGAATACATGCCATTTCCGTCTTTCTTCAGGGGAGCTGAGCACATGAGATTTAGGGCACGGATGTTTGCATTTGCCTTTCTGGTTGGAGGAGACAAACTGCGGGCCTTGGAAGTGCTTCGTTGGGTCCCAACTTACCATGAGGATAAATTTACCAAGGGCTATCAGGGGCTAATCAGTACCTGGACCTATGCCGATGCTCCCAATCTATCAAGTGGTGAATGGCTTTTAGCGCTGATACACGATCACTACCATTTCAACAACGTATGGCCAAACACTGACCTCCTCAATGAGATGAAGAAGGCGATCGCGTATCTGCCGAAAGATCCTCTAGAGGCGTTGAATGAACTCAATCGATTTGTTCTAGAGGGTCTGGATGTGAATGACAACGAAAGGAGGTATGTCGGATGGGAGAAGAATACCAGTGGGCAGGTGGGCCTGGCTATCAGACCTGAGGAAGCGGAGCCTGTGTATTGGCGGCCTGAGGAGCTCTTTTCTGAGCCAGAGCTCAAGGATCCGGAATGAGATAGCACACCTATACGCATCATATAAGCATGTCGATCTTCCACACAATCAGTTGATCGCCCTCATTGAATATCTCCTCCGTAGCACTTACGAGATGTATAATCCACCAGAACTACAGGAGAGACTGAAATCAATTTCGATCTTAAGACTGTTACCACCCACCAGCTTGAGGAAATTGAATGACGACTTACGATCATCTCTTCCACGAGGAACCTCGGACAGCAAAGCATTGTCTAAAGCCAGGATGGTTATGAATGTGATTTGTAAGAAATGCAGCGAGATTGCCGACAAATTCATTTTGATCCTTGACAAGCTGAAGATATCAAGGCAGAGAATCAAAACCACTTGCGGGAAAGTTTTCGGAGAGCCCTTCAGTCAATAGGGAGTAGGAGAGAGGTCGAGTCCCTAGAAAAGCAACTGCAAACATTGCGAGCGCAGATTTCGTTGCAATTTAATGTTTCGCTACGGTACTACGTCCAGTTCTTTGAGAGTTTGAGTAATTTTAACTGACTTGAAGATATAGTGAGCAGGTCAAGTCTTTGCAATCTGCTCAGTCTAGCCTCGGCCACCTTCTTTCCAGCTCTCTTAAAGTTGTTCAAGAAGTGCATCCGAGCCCTTCTAGAGCAGAGGGGCCTGGATGCCATGTGGCAACAAAAAGTCATAAACACCATTTTCAGAAGGGGGCCAGAAACAGAGGATTCCCAGAAGCATCTCGATATGCTGTTGTCAGATCTCGAAACTCTATACTGGAAGAGTCTGAACTCTGTTAGCTTTGAGAGCGTAGCGCAGCTTATTCAGATTGTCGAAAACTCGATACCATCCGGTAATCGAGCTTTGACAGCCATCCAATTATTCTTCGCTGATGAGGACGATCCCAATTTTGTTTTCCATATGCAAGCCGCAACGAAGGATCCCGAAAAGATCAAACTCTCTTCCAAAGCGGAATTGATGAGAGGTCGATTGAATGCATGCAGTAGGGCCTTGTTAGAGTTTGGGAGTGAAAGTAATCAAACCCTGCAGGCGCCACAGTGGACTATCTGCACAGGACCATGAGAGACTTCATTCGAAGATCAGACGTCTGGGGTAAGCTTTATGAAGCAACACGACCTTCATGATCTGACATAGCGTCTTGCTTCATCTTGTCTCACTTGCTTCAAGATAGGGTATATGCAAGGAGAAGATGTCGACAGGAAGGAAGACGGGCTTTGGAACTTTTTTGGTCGTCAATACTCAACAAATTCCGACATGGCCCGCCCAGCATGCCCTTACGAATCCGTTATCTCGGTGAGTTGGAGGGATCACATAAAATATCATGGCCTCGGGTATTTTAGGCTATCGGGCGTCCTATGAGCTATGTCATCCAGCTATGGAATCGGATGGTGCAGCGCTATCATCCTTCCTACACCTATGTGTAAACTTCAAATGAGCATATACGGGAAGCAAAAAGCCTTACGACTCCACAGCACAGGTAAAAACGAACTTCTCTCGAGTCTTTTGAAGATGGCCGGGACAAAGTACGAAGTCATTCATGAAGGATTTGTAAAGAAACCGTGCAAGTCTACGTTTGATCGAAACTCTTCTCAGACTTGGATGCAACCCAAGTTAATGTGTCAGTTCGTTTCAAGCGCCGCCAAATACTTTGAGTGACAATGAACCTATGATGATCCAGAAATTCGTCATATCTGATTTTGCCCAGAGACCACAAATTCTCAAGCTTTTCCTCTGCTTTGGGCCTCGTACCGGAATTGGATTCTCCTAAATTATATGAGATTACTGGTGGAGATGAATTGCGGGAGGTATTATTGGCAGTAGGGAAGCAGACAGAGGGAGATGGGACCAAGTAGGATGATGGCGCAAGGGCAAGCAAGAGGAAATTCGTTTTGTTTTGACTTTGCGGTCAGAAATCTTTTGGCAAGACGACGCGGCAGAAATTTGATAGTCCTGGTTCCCCGGAGAATCTGTAACCCCAAGTGTTCAGTATGCATTACTCTCATCTAATTCATATATACAATTCATCAAGTCTCAGTACCTCAGCATCTTGACTAGTAAAACAGCAATGACCTGGCCTGCCTCCTTCTGGAGGCTCGACGGCGCCCCATTGCACCCGCCTCACTTGCGCATCAATCTCTTTCTTTGGGCTCGGACAAGCAGCCATGATTCCAAGACTGTTATTTCCAACCAGGACACCGGGTTTCAACTTTCTGAAGCCACTCAATATCGTTCCCATACCATGTCGGAAGCAAACAATAACGCCAGCAAGATCGCCAGAGGAAGAAGCCGACTTCCAGATACGGGCTTGGTTCGGGCTGGCCATAAGTGTCAAGAATCTCTGTCCGTGCTTTGAACATAGACTGCGAGATGAGCCAATGAAGCACGGAACTTGAAAGTGCAACCGGCAGCGCATGCGTCCACGGCAAACTCAGTCAATACGTTGACCTCTGTTTCCCTTGATGATTAGTCGTCCTCAACGCCTTCGGTGCGAGCTGAGGCAACTGAATTCATCAGCGGACACCATGGACGCGTACACGCTATTGTGTGCGAAGTGTAAACACGAGACGATAACTTGCGGCATGTTGGCGACGGTCACCATGGAGAGCAGGAGACTGTTTGAAGCAGATTATTTTGTGGTTGGTGAAGTGAACGATGTCTTGAAGATGTTGATTGTGGCGACTGAATTGTAGGCCCCGAAACCAATGCTTTAGGGACGAAGGGCCGGGGGGAAATATTTTCTCAAGTTGCTGTTCCCTTACCCGAGAGGGCTCGGATGAGTGGAGAGGATGAGGATCATACATTTCAGCTTGATGGCATTGGCGACCTGAACACAAATCATGATTACGAGACTGCATTGCAGTTGGCATTTCCCAGAAAGATCTGTTCGTTGAGCCGAACAGTAATCAATGTTCAATTGTGCCGATGGGAGGAGAACGTATTGGTTTCCGTATTTGCATTGACTGGGCCGAAGGCCTAGGACGAAGTATTGGCGGCAAAGTGTCTGTAGTTGCATTTTCAGTTGTTGTCAATCAAATAATCTGGGTCGCAGATCCAATCATTAACTGTGTAGTTGGAGACATATTCTTGATATCGAAATTGCAGCAGGCTTGTGGTGTTTGGGTATGGGAGGGTGACCGTGTCTTTCGTGACGACGAGAAGGTTAGCTCAGCCCTTCATATTGCCAAATCCCGAGCCATAAGCGAGGATGCAGTCTTCGTTGCTTAGACGGGAAAGAGTTTCTGCTATTAAGTTTGCCAAGAGCGTTTTGGATATCTGTATACGTCGGCTTGCCACAAACTGTCGTCGCTAGAATAGCTGTTGTAACCGAGTGATCCTGCTTCCCATTGAAGTGGGTGCTGGAGCTAATTTGTAGCACAGTAGTCAAGTGACTACGGATTCAATGCTTCGTAGTACATGCTGGTATTATGGGAGCAGTCTACGGTTGACTGGTTGAGGAAGCCGGGTGTGACCCCGTAGACGCTGTAGTCGAGATTCTGTGTTGCAGTGAAGATAGCCGAGTTTCGAAAGTGTAACTCCAGGATGGATAAGATTAGAAATGCAAACATTTTTTTTTTCTCCATCCATTAAGGGTCTTTATGCTTGGAAGTCCAATTTCGAGGTATCGTTGATTGGAATGAGCAAAGTCAACTTCACTCCGTGTTGGAGAACTCAAGCACTACATCGTATAGTTGCTTGCCCAAGCAAAAGCGTTCCTATGGCATATATGGCGATATGCAGCCATGAATCAGCATTCCCCACGGTACCAAATTGCCCTCAAATATTGTACCAATTTGGAAACCGTTCTTGGATGTTGTGCTTGCCCAAATTGTAAATATCAGGTTAATGAGGAGGATGAGGCTCACACTCGTGGCTGCTCCGAACACACCACCACGCCATCCACCGAATCTTGCGGGATTCTGGTTGAAGCCACCTAGATCTTTATATTCCTAGGAGATGTGAGAGCCATATCTGCCAGATCGACGTAGGAAGCGGAGGAAGGAATGAATTGTGCTTTTCGAAGCGGAACTTGTCAATGTACCGAAGGTTGGGATCGATCTTCCATCGATTGAGACGATCTAGTAGCTGTCAGTGTTTACTTTTCATGTTTCAGCAATTGCCTGCTCACGTATAATAGAATGTTCCATTCTTTTCAACATCCTCGAGATCACCATCCAAGGTTGAGGAGAACGAGGAAGAGGGTTGGGAAGTAATTGGACTCTTTTGATCCCCAATATCTGGCGTATTGGTTTCAATCATCTCGCACCCCAGATTTCGAATTATATTGTTCCGATATGCTTTTTGCAAAGCCCGCAGCGTGTCCCAGGAGATTCAATTGATTAGAGCTCCCACTTTCAGCCATTTGTGAAGAGCTATCAGCTCATTGATAACCAAAGAGGGCCATGATGGGAAATTTCCCAGCGACATGATAAAGAGTCGAGCACAGAGAAGAAGTCCGCTCTGGAGTCTGATAAAATCAATCGTGCCGAGAACGTAGTAGCTTCTAAGGTTATCTCCACAAATGTTAAGGTGCAGAGGCTCGTCTGACGGTTCTGGCGATAACTAGCGCTGTTAGCTGGCTTTGAAAGTGGGAAGTAGCTTTTCATCTAGTTCATGATAGAAGTGAAGGTGACTTGAAAGCACAGAGAGCTCTCCTAAGCAAGGCAGAATGAATATGGAAATGTACAAGGCATGATGAGGATCATTGGCTGCGCCACACACTAGCGCAATCAGCAAAGAGGGGAAGCTTGTTGAATACATGCAATTGCAATTTTATCAAAACATGTCAACTATTTTTTGGATTGCATATATATTGTTTTGAAGTCGGCGCCGGCGAGGCTAGTGAGGGTGTATTCTCTTATTGCGTCCCGAAGTCGGTGCACTCCGCATCGGGGCTGAATGCACCCCGCCCGCCAGCGCTCTCAGCACTGGACTTGCATGGAATTTCCCAACCGCATGCTGATCGGAGACCGAAATCGTGTCTTCCCACGAGGGATGCCATCTTGCACTGTTCCAGCCTTCCCGAGCAACGGCAATGCAGCAGAATGCATGCAGGCAGGGGTGAAAAGTGGGAGAATATTGTTTCTTGGGCCTGCACGTGAGCTGAGGATGAGGATTGAGAGTTCGGCTTCAAATATTATCTTACAGAAGACCGAACGGTGCCTTAGGTTCTGTGTTCAGGTTTGTCCCGTATTCCAGTTGATGGTTATGAAACCCCCCACGTGCATTTGAGGTCACAAGTCAACTCGTTCCGGAGTTTCTGTCACGACATGCCGCATAGGTACAAGTGCATGCACCCAGGAGCATTATTGGTCAAAACAGAGCCTCTCTCCTTGTTCTACCACCGTATCGCGGTTGATGATGAGTCGTATGATCATTCATAAGCTTGGGTGTGGTAGTACAGCTTTTCAAGGTCGAGGACCCGAGGTCGTCGGAAGCATATTATTAGACGTCCAGAGAACGAACCTAGGATACCCGGCTCGGGCCGTAGTGTGGTGAGAAGAAATTACGCCCGATATGATTCATGGGTTGAGAATACTGGCTGCTGCCTAGTGCAGTTTGGATTCTGGATACCTCCTCTGGACACTCTGAGACGAGGTCATTCCTGGAATCCTACGTGCAGCTCCCCGAGAAGACTTACAGCCCTTCAGGCCTTGCCGTGCCCCGGCCATGATACCCTCCAACCGGGATCCATTGAGAGGCCGAGGAATTGAGCATCTGATCATGGAAGTGTGTGGGTGTAGGGTTGCATATGCACGTGCAGGGAACCTACGCCATGCTGGCTGTTTACTAATGGGAACGGCTTGCTGTTTTAATCGTGAAATTGCAGGAATTCTCATTCGTCGTTGGTAATCTCTTTTTCTTCCCAAAGAGGTTATGAAAACTTGTCACAGAGTCTGAATACAAAAAGAAACCACCCAAGTTTAGTCTCGCGAAGAATTATCGCTCACTCCTGAACTCCCCGTGTTGTGTTCCCCAACCTTTCTAGAGTTCTAAACAAATGAAAATCTCCCCACAAAAGCGGTTCCATTTCACCTCCCAAAAGGGGTTTCTATTCGAAAACCAATTTCCATGTTTGCCAGTGCAACTTGAAGATTGATGTCGAAACTGAGGCCGAACTCCCAGCATAGTCTATGAAGTCAAACTTGTTATTGGTTGTTTTTGACCTTTGTTGGCATGTTGTCTTCCATCTGCTTTGGCATTCAATATTCAAGTTGATCCCGCCACTCCATTTTCCTTTTGCCTATGTTTTCGTTCCCACTTTGCGCTGCTTCCCTGGCATTTCGTCGTTGCCGCACTTTTGGAATAGAAGCACCGTCCAAATACCAGTATGCGACCACCAATTGAGCCCAGTTCGTTGGCAAGAGCGCGTTCTCCGTCTCAAGTTGGTCCTTAAGAATTGTGTACAGAGAAATTCCTTCAACTCGTGAAACCAATACCGTATTTTCCAGCCACTTGTTCACTCTATCTCTCGTTGAACCAAAGTCTGTCAACAGGTGCGGATATGGGTCCAGGCTAGCAAATTGCCTGTCTGGAAGCTTTTGGAAGGAATAGGCCAGATCATCATTCGTGTTGACCGGAGGAGTAAGGCTGATGTCTACTATTCCGGAGTCCGAATCCCATTCGAGAAGCGTCTCTGCTGAAGAGAGCGCTATTGCATTCTCGGCGCTTTCCACCAAATCTAGGAGTATAACGTTTCTTGGCTCTTTCCCATTCTGGCGTGCATTAGGATCTACCTTATGCAGTGTAGCCTGGCTTATTGTAAGAGGTGCAGTCGATGTAGCTGGCGGTTGTTCAGGGGTTGGAGAACTAATTGTCGGATAGATACTGTCATGTTCCGTTGAATGCTCCTCCTCAGTAAGCATATCGGTTTGTAGTCCCTGGGAGTATGTTGCAGCGTCTCCAAATTCGTCTTCGTAGTCTCGATAGATGCGTTCCTCCGCTCGTTGGAGCTCCCAGAGCTGTCCTTCCCATTTTTGCTCTGCCTCAATTCCTTCCTGCTCCACCGGTCCTAGAATATCCCGCGCAGTTTGGCATTTGCTCGCCAACCGTGCCAAGTCATCGAATCCTTCGAACTGCCCTTGGGCATTGAGTTCTTGGACACGTCTCATGAACTCCGCGTCTCTGAGCCAAACGTCCTGTCTTTTGAAGGACGCTTCTCGTCTCTTTTGTCGAGCATGGATTTGTGCATTAGATGCCTCTTCCTGTAGCCTTGAGAGGAGGTGTATCTCCTGCATCAACTCTCCCCACCGGTACTTTTCACCACCCTCTGAGGGCGATGTTGCCTCTATTTCCTCGTCAAGCGCCATGTTTGAAATTCTCGGGTGCTATCACGTCTGCATCTTCTGAGTTTTGATCCGAGCTGAGGGCATCTTGAGCAAGGACCTGACCCCTGAGAAAGCTTGACTCGAAGAATAAGGTAAGACAAAAACCGACGCAATAGGTCGTGTGTAATTCCCAATTATTGAACATTCCTTGAACTCGGACGCCCTCTGGGCATTTGGCTATGAGACCTTCAGGAACACTCAGAGGTCATGCGTCGCACTTTTGCGAATGTTAGTGATTTGAATGCCCACAGCAGATTGCGAGACTTCGAGGTTTAGAAATCGGGAAACGGCCCACCGGTAGCACCATAATCTTACGTCCTGCCTGAAATGGCCGGGTTCAGCCGTGTGTCAAAAGGATCCGAACAGGGACAGCGTCCGAAGGGAGGTCACAGATATACATGGGGCCAAAGGGGCAAGGCTCCCAATAGGGTGGCGCTTTTAAAGCGGCAGCTTAAAGAAGCAAACGCCCTTCGAGCTTTCCTATTTGTTCCTCAGAAACGCCGTTTCAGGCCCAATACGGAGTATTCAATCATGATTCATGATTAATCCCGTCTCAATATCATCGTGGTGGTTGCAACTGGTTGCCACACACCAGCCTCCAAACGCGCATTCTCGTGATTCTCACCAATGAGCATCGAGACTTCATTGACTTGATAGGACTATGCCCCATCCCGCTCCCGCATTATTCGCAATGGTTTCGATTTGCACACTTCATGTATTGCTGGCTGATGATCCTTCAGATATGCGGCTCTTCCTCAGAAGGGATCTTGCTTTTATGGGGCACGGGCATAAAAGCCTGAAAGCCCATGGCCAGCGCATTCAGGTGTGCTGACGTCCGTATGAGACTGGACCATGCTTTTGTTTCTGATTGATTTGAATGGCTTCCTCGACTTCGAAACAACGAAGAGGCAAGCAGGTCGACCAAACTGGAGTATGGTCCGAAGCGAAGTGGGATGATGGCCTCCAACTCTATTATAATGATCGCATAGGCCCTTCAGGTGAAATCGAATATCATTATCACGAAGCAGCTGCAACTACCACCGACCCCAGTGTGCCTCGCGACAACTCAGGCTTCGGGACTCGAGATACCTCTGCATCTACACTATACCAAAATCCATCATCGTACCCATCTACTGGCGATGGGGCCGCTGCCTCTCCATCAGCATGGAACAGTTACACAACGGTTGCCAGTGCTGCTCCATGGCCCAACTCTACTCCCACCTACTCTTCTCCGTACTCAGCACAGAATTCGTCTTTTGATACAACCTCTGGAAACTACGGTCGAAACACTCCAAGCTCGTCCACTCATTATCCTGCATATGGATCCTCGCAATATAGATCTGGACTCACAAGTGTCCACTCTAGCTCAGCAGCCTATTTAGAAGATAATAGGTACCGAATCAGTGATGGCCCCGTTGCTGACGTTCCACCGGAGAGCGCGCAGGAGGGTTCTCAGAGTTTAGAATCTGGTCTCTCTAGCATGACTCTCGGCCCTTCAGCAGACGAGGGTATTGTTCAATGAATCCGTCAGAGCATGTATCTTGTACTGACGTTTGTATAGAATCTTATTCAGAAGCCCAAATGCCGGTTCCAAAGCACATTGGGAGAGAACCTGGTTCAAAGGATTACGAAACCCTCGATAAGAGTACGTATCAGGACACTCGTTGCCTGGACCCAAGTATATAGAACTAACTGTACAGGATATCGCCAAATTCCCGAGAAAGAGCAAAACAAATTCTTCAGAGTTGGCCGAGTGTTCATGATGCTCTGGACCGAGCCTGCTGGGCCCCAAGTCCCTGCCGGCGGAGGAACACTGCCCAGCGGATCACACATCAGCACAACGTGGCTTGGTCAAAAGGCATACAGTGAGATTAGACGTCTGGTTGTCATACAAGAGGGGTATGGGAATAGTATTTGCTCGTAAGTCTCTCTCTATATCGCACACATATTTGGCAATCTCTGACTGCGAACGTGTTCATTTTAGACCCATTCAAACATACTCAGGCCAAGCTACACTTAAGCCCAATCTCCCCGACCGCCACCAGCACGCTATAATCTACACTTCAAGTGAATGTCCAGAAGCATACTGGTATACCGCAAACGATGGCACTGTCGTCAGAGAGGACCTCAGCAAAGACCCGATCAAAGTTCGTAGCGAACAAGACGGGCATGATGGCGACCTTGGCAAGCTATCTCGTATCAACTACAGCAAGATTTACACAGTTGAACACTATGTGAGAGTGTTAAATATTGGTATGGTGGATAGGAACTCGATCCCTTCGCTCAAAGCAAACTCCATGATTTACCGGGAAACTCCGGTAGAAAAACCGCTCAAGCATCCTTCGAAGTCGGAACCGAGTCACCACGGCAAATCAAAAGGAGGGAAAGGTAAAGGTAAGAGGCATTAGTCTGTGCTACTGGCCAAAGGATGGTTGCAATCTTTTTTCTTCCGTTTTTGTTGTGCTTCTCTCCTGGGATCATGAACGATCAACAATATACGTTTGCACTGCTTGACGGTGCTTGAGCGAGTAAGTTCTCCGCTCACAATTGAAGGGATACGCCTAAGGGGTTTGGTCATAAGAATGATGGCCATGTTTTCTCGCGCGTCAATCGCCATGTAAATTGCCAACTATTCATAATGTCTTCAGTAGTTCATAATTGGGATTATTTCATCAAGATCAACAGACTTCATGGCTCACATCAGCGTTATAAATGAACAAAAAATACGTTAGCAATCGGATAGTCGTAGTTAGGTAGCTAAATATCAGAATCAACCATTGTTTTTGAAATGAGGTCTGTGATGCAAGGCAAACCGATTTTCTTGCGATAGTGGTTTTATTGCTTCAACAATTGCCACCTTACCCTCACAAAGATCTACTATATCATATTCCGTCAAAGAATCAATTCATTTTTTTTATAAGTGCATATCCTTTACGAAATACATAAGGGGCCAGTTTGAAGTTATCGAAGTGCTGTGGACAGGATAGAACTTTTAGGCAGCAGTATTTCGACTTGACCTAGGCTGAAAGTTACTGCTGAGATGATATAGTAACTTCTAAAGAAACAGACGATGAAGTGATAGGATGCACCTTTTGACACTAAATCCGAGTCAAATATAGAGCAACTGGCATATGCACCAGCTATCACGGGAGAAGTGGACCACGGTGGTAACGGTCACGATCGTAATGGCTGTTTGGTATTACAAACATACATATTCTTCGATCACTCTTTGATGCCTAGACTTCCATACATAATTGAATCAGTAAAGGGGGCAGCCCTAACGTCCTTTTCAGAATCGTCTAATACCCTTATCCCCATTCCCAGAGCGCTACCCCTGAATGCCAAGAAACTGTCTCGTCAAATATTGGTGGCGCAAGCCACTGCAAAGCCACCACACATAAACCACAACTTCCCAACTGCAGTACTGCAGTACTGCAACACATATGCACGACATACCGCTCTTTCTCCGCCTCACTTTGGAACAGGAAAGAAACTAAAGGAGCAGAGAGGGCCAAACCCTAAAAGCAGGGCGGGATGGATTTCGTGCTGCTTTTGCAGTGTAAAACCCACGAAACTTCGCCACAGGTTCATTTTGGAAAACTGAGCTGGAAGATGTTCAGCTGTTGACTCACCGCAATAGTACCTTGATTTTTATCAGCAAATGATTTGCTGAAAAGGACCGAGTTCTGCATCTGTCAGGCACCATAGCTGACGCTTCTCGCCACCTTCACAACGGGGGGCAAAGTCAGCCTTACAGTGGTGGGCGAGCTGTGTACGTGTATGTTCTACCTCCTCTTCTCCTTCGCCTCCAAACCATCTCCGTGAGCTGTGAATTTGTGACTATGCACGGAACCTGCAGATTCGAACGTGAATGAGGCGAATAACGCCCCACGATCAACAGAATATTGACAAAGTAGAAAGTGAGTCATATTGCACTATCAGCTATCTAATGCTTGAACAGACTCAATCACCAACATTGCTTCTAACTGGTAGCTAAGCAGCTAAAGGTTTCTTTGCGTTTTTCCCCCAATAGGCACTGCTTCCGTGGCCCGGCCATTAACCGCCCGCCTCATACTTCAGAAAGCAGATATCCAGCATCGTACAGTAGACTCCTTCCCCCAACTCCACGCTTGGAAGAAAATAGACATTAAAGCAGAACATGGGTATCATATAGGACGAATCAGAACGCTGGAATAAGAAAATCGGAAAACGCCCGAGTCTTCTCAAAATATTATGCTCACAAAATATCATCGCAAACTGATATTTCCCCTAGAAGACCTATGCCCCATGCAAAATGCTCTGCCATGCTGCCGGAACATATGGAGAAAAATACAAAGTAAAATAATAAAATTACATCGCAAAAGTGATCTAACGCGACCGGGCACAAAATTTTAGCACCCTAAATCCCAATTACCCCATCATATCAAATATACTTCTCATCTTTTTTTTACAATACTTTGCGATTGCAAAGGGAGCCCATTTGCCTTTTCGACCGTCTTCTCTTCCATCCTTGGCGTGTCCAGCCTCGAGCCACGGATCACCACACCCATTGAATGTCTCCCGCTAAAAGTCGTCTGCTGCCCACCCGTTTTCTGCCTGGAGTGTGTCACAACCTCGGAAAGTGATCTCGAATAATGCGACGTCATCTCTTTCGAGCCGTCGTGATACCAAAACATCAAGACCTTGAATTGCCATTTCTCTCCCTCCAGAACAAAATCTACGGTGTCCTGGAATGTTCGGAAGAGCAGATTCACGTCAAGAGGTGAAGAGCGAAGGGTCTGGAGTAGCCAGTAATTGATCCTGTCACTAGGATCTTGGGTTTTCTCAAAAAATTCCTCCGCATTGGTGTCATCTGGTGGAATTGAGGGGTCGGGAAGCAAGTCTTCCTTGCTTCCTGGATTGTTGAGAAGGCGGGGAAACCTTACGAAATCGGACATCTCGCTTCCTGGATCGACTTCGTCTGCTATAAAGGTTTTACGTTCTTGTTCTTCAAAAGGAAGAGGTTCGCCATCTTCATCTACGAGATCGCGAGAGTAGCATTGCATTCGTAATTTCTCTGCTTCTTCTTCCGCTTCTTGGAGCTGTTGTTTTAGGCCGGCCTCTGCTTCCGCGTAGTTGTCAAGCCAGTGTTGATCAGCTTCTGCCAGGCTTTTGCCAACCCTCCCTAGTCGTTCCTTTTCTTCTTCAAGTGTGAGCTTTTCATCGACATGCCAATCTAACCGCTCACGGAAAATCTCAACATCTCCTAACTTGGATAGGTATTCAGAAACGAGAGGATGAAAGTTTTGGCTGAATACTGATTCGCTGTGTTCGGAAGCGGGCGGTGAACGCACAAAAGAATAGATTGCCTCCTGTTGGCTTGGTGGTTCGACCTCGTTCCAGGTTTCTTCCAATGTCGCCTCCAGTTTCTGCATCTCGTATTCTCGGTTGTTCAGATCATTTTCGAGAAGGTTGCAGTCGTCTTCTAGCGGGCCATAGTTGTTCCTTAACTCTTCGCACTTCTCGAAAAGGTTCCTGAGAGTATCTTGCTCCTCTATCTTATCCTTTCGACTTAGCTTTCGAAGACCAGCGTCACCAGCTGCCCTGATGTACTTCACGAACGCATCATCAGCAATAGATCTTTCTTGCTGTTTATCCCTCAGGACATTTCGCTTTTCGGCTATATTTGACCTTAAGCCCCATACCTCGGTTCTGATTGCCCTGATTTTCCGCAAGATTTCGACTCCTGATTCTCTACGCCAAGGTTGGCGGTTGCGAGAGCGGGGTTGTAGTTCTTGAGCATTTCGGAAGAGAGGAAACAGTCTCCCGGTTGAAGAGGTCTGATCTGGCTCGACAATGTTGACGGACGGTGACAATGGACGCCTTATAGTTGGTGGTTTATGATGTTCGAAGAATAGAAGTGGAGGTTTAGGATCAGGGCCCGGGCCTGGACCTGGGGGAGGTCTTGGTGGAGGTAGTGATTTGAGACTGGAGGACGACTGGCTAGTGGCAAGCGATTCCAGGTCAGGAGCAATTCTGGAGAGTGTGGGTGGCTCTATTCTGATAGACTTCTTCGGGAGGCGTGATTCTCCCAAATCATGCCGCATCAATAATTCATCCTCGCGTAGTCGAGGATGGTGTTCATTTAACTCTTCTGAGCGATTGTAAGGACTCCAATCTGCATTTGGGAGCAGTTCAGCTTTTTCGTTCCCAAAGTTCATAGAGTTCATTGAGCCAAGCATGTGGTCAATCTCGCCATTCCGACCCGACCGAGGCTTGGCGATATTCGCCTTTGGTCTCCCCTGCTCTTTATACATTTCATCCTCGGGGCTTACATCAATTCCCCGAGCGGACAAATGCCTTCGGTGACTCTTCTTAGGGTTCGGAAACTCAAATTGAATGGCAATAGGGCTTGTAGTTGGCTGAGGCTGCGCTGTGCTCTCGCGGGGCTCTGGAGGCAACCCCGCCATCTGAACTGCCGTTCTCGTTGTCATAAACGGCTGTATGGGGCATGTAAAGCAGGGAAAGTCCATGAAATGGACGTTAGGTGCATGAGTCGGAATATGGACGCGGTTTGTGTAAAGGATTGATAGACGAGGTCGTGCGATTGCTGGCGCGTTTTGGGCGAAACGGTTGTCTGACCAGAGCCTCAGCTACTGTAGCCTTGCGGGCTTGACAGGCCCCTGTATTGCTCAAGAAAGTCCTCAGGCGAACACTACTGTGTCCCGTAATCGATAGGTGTCTTTTCCAGTAGCCCTGCCTTCGACCATTCTTGCGGGTAAAGCAGCAGGTGGCTTGCCAGCCACACTCACTGCATGGCCCCTCAGAAGCAGCTAGGGTTAAGTGTCTCATCTGCAGCTCTGCTGCCACCGCGCATACATCCGCCATGGGCCCATTGTTTCTGCCCCAATGACCTCCATGAAAGTTATGCAACCGGTACCATCTATCTTTCACTACAGGAAAAAGGCCGACGGAGTGGGTTGGCTTCTGAAAGTACCTATACAACCGATGGAGAGCCGCAAAATGGCCCACTGGTCCGTCACTGGATAAAACAGAACCATGCGCATGTTTCC
>Ga0302325_10008306_pt1 | contig 22812 bp, 21 predicted proteins | sample Palsa_T0_2_FD_201948 | JGI IMG/M metagenome (GOLD analysis project Ga0302325, IMG submission 201948) | Peat permafrost microbial communities from Stordalen Mire near Abisko, Sweden - Palsa_T0_2 | ecosystem: Environmental > Terrestrial > Soil > Palsa > Peat permafrost | place: Sweden: Abisko...
TCCGCGAATGCTCTGATGTCGGCGGTGCAGATGTTGAGCGGTGGCGCAAGCTTGGTCGACCGTTCCGAAGACCATGGTGAACATCACGCGAAAGGTCTGATGAAAGCGGCCGATGGGATCGTTCAGAGTCCTGGAGTGTTCCGCAATTGCAGTCGCGACCCAGGGATGAGCCAGTTGCAAGAGGGCGGCGCGACCTGCGGCCAGGAATAGCGCCGACTCGCGATTGATTTTCCAGCTGATCGAATCAGAACCCAAGATACTCTGGGAAGGATTGGGCGCAGCTTTCTTCAGTTCTGCGAGCAGGTTTTCGAGATCGCGAGCGGAAAGGAGGTCAGAGTCGCCTTCGACCATATTGGCCTATCTTATCGCCAAAGGCGAACGGCGACCGGGAACGAGGAGCACAGCGTAAACCGTTAGCAACAAAAAACTGGCCGCTTTCGCGGCCAGTAATTCAAAACGAATGCTGAATGGCAGCTAGTCGCCGTAGACCGCTTCGTGCTCTTCGACAACCGGTGCTGCGTGTGTAATGCCGCCGATGCTGCCGAGGGGAATAAATCCTTCCTGGCTGACCGGCTTTTCGCCCAGCACGTGCTCTTTGTAGAGCGCCATCATGCGCGCCTTCTCGGCTTCGGCCTTGACCTTCGCGTCGCGAGCCTGGAACTTCTCCTGGCGCGCGTTCTTGGCAATGCCTAGCTTGTCGAGAGTGTCGTTGGCGGCGGCGTTGACGTGGTCGTCAACGAGTTTGAGGGTGTGCGCGGTGGTCTCCAGTCCAACCTTCTTGCCGCCGGCGAAGATCTCGTGACGCCCGTGCTCTTCGTACCACTTGGTCAGAGTCGCCGTCATGTGCATCTTCTCTACGATGTTGCGCCAGCCCACGCCGGTGTTGTAAGCGCAGAAGCTGATCTCGCCTTCCTGCGTGGCATATGGAATGATGCACTGCTCGGTGCGGCGGAAGTCGTAGTTGAACAGGTCCTGGAACCACATGCCGGCGACGAACAGGAAGTTCCAGCGATCGCGGCGGCGGCGCTCGATATCGGTTTCCGTGCGATCACCGCTTACCTTGCCGTAGTTCTTGCCGGTGGCGCCGAAGGTCTTGTCGAACTTCTTCAGCAGGTCGGCAAACTTGAAGTGCTTGGGCGACTTGAAGGGATCGTAGTTCTTGAGCAGCGCCAGGGTCATGCCGGCAATCGACATCCATTTGCCACGGGCTGCGTCGTTCACCTTGGCAATGTCTTTGGCGATGGTGTCGCCGTTCAGGAACGCCGTGACCGGAACCGCTTCCTTGGTTTCCTTGTCGATCATGACGGCCATGCCGACACCGCAATTGGGATGGCAGCCGCAGCTCAGCGATCCCCAATCTTTGTCGGGACCGTGAACCAGGTCGGCCCAATCGGAGAAGGTGCTCATGAAGGAGATGGGAAACCAGTCGCGGGTGGGCTCGCCCAGGCCGGTCTGGTTCTTGACGTCGTGAGCCAGATGCGACAGGGTGTAGCGCTGCGCCTGACGGCGCTCGTCAGTGATGGCCTCGTCGCGCCCGGTAAACGAAACCGGCTGGAACGAGAGGAACGAGATGCGCTTGGGATTGTCGAGCGCGAACTGAATGATGCGCCCGACCTGCTCGTTGTTCAGGTCGTTGACGATGGTGACGACAGGCACGATCTCGACGCCGGCCTTGTGCAGGTTCTCGATGGCCTGAAGCTTCACATCGAAAAGATTGCCGACCAGGCGATGCGAGTTGGCGGCGTTGCCAATACCGTCGAACTGCAAGTAGGCATAACGCAGACCCGCTTCCGCGGCCTGCTTGGCGAATTCAAAACTCTTGGCGAACTCGATTCCGTTGGTCGCCGCCTGTACGCTGTTGTAGCCGACCTTGCGCGAGTACGCGACAGCATCGAGGAAGTAGGGCGACAACGTAGGCTCGCCGCCGGAGAACTGCACCGACATTTGACGCCGCGGCTTGATGGTGATGGCGTTGTCGAGCATGGTCTTGATCTCGTCCCACGTCAGCTCATGCACGAAGCCAACCTGGTTGGCGTCCATGAAGCAGGGATCGCACATCATGTTGCAGCGGTTGGTGAGGTCGATGGTCAGCACCGATCCGCGGCCGTGCTTCACCGTGCTGCTGCCGTGGTGATGCAGCTTTTCGTCGTTGTGGGCGCGGATGTCGCGGCCCGGGAAAACTTCTTCCAGGTGCTTGAAGAACGCGGTGTCCATGGCCATCACATCTTCGAAGTGGCCGTGGATGGGGCAGTCCTTCACCATCAGGATCTTGCCATCGCGCTCGATAATCTGGGCTTTAATTTCGCCGGCCTTCTCGTTCATCAGGACTTCGACCGGCAGCTTGCCGTCAATGATCTGCTGGCGAATTTCGGGCACGCACTTGGGGCAAAGAGAATCAGTGCTGCGCGGCCAGCCGAGCGGAGGCTTGGATTTCTGGTAGGACTTGAGTAGAGGCTTGTCGGACCACTTTGGCGTAAACGAAGGATTGGGATGGATGCTGTTCAGTTTGTCGAAAACAACCCAGGCGCCCCTGGCGGCATAGGTCACGGCCTTTTCAACATACTTCACGGGTTTGTGCATTTACGCCTCTCGAGATTGGATGATGGTGCTGCCAGCCCACAGTGGGCTGAGCTCCACACTTCTCTACTATTACTAAGGTAATGACCCCAAGCCAAAAGAGCCAAGCAGGATGGAGTAAACGGGCGGAATTTGCGCCTTAGCGGGCCAATGACACATTGAACGGTGACCTGAATCACAGGGCTATGTTATTGAAAAGCCAAGGTGCTGGAGGAGGCTTGGACGCAGGCTTGGCGCGTTAAGGAGGTTACGGGAAAAGTCGAAAAAGCGGGTCCCTCACCGACTGAAGTCGGTTCGGGATGACAAATCTAGAAGGAGTGGTAACGGCGCAGCTAAAGCTGCGCCCCTTCAAAACGCCAGACCAGCAACTTTCTCGCAGCCTTTTTCAATCCGCCTTCCAGTGGTACGCGCCGGGCTGCGGCAGGCCGACGTGTGCCAGCACGCGGTTGGCGAACTCGCGGGCGATCTCGTCGGTGGAGGCGGGATGAAAGTAGAAGGCCGGGATGATGGGGAAGATGGTCGCTCCGGCTTCGGCCGCGAGCGTCATGTTGCGCAGGTGAATACGATTGAAGGGCGTTTCCCGGACGCAGAGAATCAGCGGGCGACGCTCTTTGAGGCAAACGTCGGCGGCGCGCTCGAGGAGGTGAATCGCCATGCCGTTCGCGATGCGTGCCAGCGTTCCCATACTGCATGGGAGGACGATCATGGCGTCCGTGGTGTACGATCCGCTGGCAACATTGGCGCCGATGTTGTTATTGTCCTGCTGCCGAATCTTGATGGCTGCGCGTCCCAAAAGCTTGGCTACGACGTCGTTGCGGCCTGAGACGCCGAGCTCCTCCGCCATCACGCGCAGGCCGCTGTCGGAGATGATGAGGGTGATGGTGCCCACGCGTTCGTCGCGCTCCAGGGCATCCAACAGATGTTTGGGAAAGATGGAGCCGCTGGCGCCGGTGATGGCGACGGTGAGGGTTCGGGGAGAGATATTAGGTACGGTGCTCATTTCATTGTTGTGTCGGCCCACCTTGGCCGAAAGAGGGCCAGAATGGGGCACCCAAGGGAACTTAGGCTTTTCATCCTAACATCTCCGGTTAGGGCCTCTTGAAACTTCGAACGCGAAACGGGAAACTAATCGAACCATGGATGCGGCATCACTTAAGAAGCTGTTCGAGCAGGTGAAGCGGGGAAAGGTCTCGCCCGACGAAGCCGTGCAGAGATTGCGGCATCTGCCATTCGAAGATCTGGGATTTGCCAACGTCGATCATCACCGGGCGTTGCGGGCGGGAGTGCCGGAAATAATCTTCGGGCCGGGAAAGACGCCGCAACAGCTGGTGGAGATTTTTGCCAGGCTCGCGCAACATGGACACAACGTTTTGGCCACGCGGGTTTCGCCGGAGCAGGCCCGCGCGGTAAAGCGCAAATTTCGCAAAGCCGAGTTTCATGAGCTAGCGCGCGCGATTACTCTGGCGCGCGACGCAACGGTTTATGGCAAAGGCGAGATCGTTGTTGTCTCGGCCGGCACGAGCGACATTCCTGTTGCGGAGGAAGCGGTGGTGACGGCGGAGATCATGGGCAATGAAGTGCAGCATGTGTATGACGTCGGAGTAGCCGGCATTCATCGCCTGCTGGCGCGGCGCGAGGCATTGACGCAAGCGCGAGTCATCATCGTGTGCGCGGGAATGGAAGGCGCGCTGCCCAGCGTAGTAGGAGGCCTGGTGGGAGTGCCGGTGATCGCGGTGCCGACCAGCGTGGGTTATGGAGCTTCGTACAAGGGGATAGCGGCGCTGCTGGGGATGCTGAACTCATGCGCGTCGAACGTTACGGTGGTCAACATCGACAACGGCTTCGGAGCAGGATATGTCGCGTCGATCATCAACCGGCTAGAGTGAGGGCTGGCGTTGAGCCTTGGGGCCACCTCGAACGAGCGTTCGTTAACGAGCACCAAAGTGCGCAAGCGTATTTGTTTTCATAGGCTTAGCAGGTTACTTTGTGATATTTTGCAATTGTTCCACGTGGAACATTTTCATCAGAGAAGGAAAAGGCCGACTGCGCGGAGCAGTCGACCTCTTTGTCGAACGCAGTTCTTCTTGGGACGCAGCTGTTCGAGGCTGCTCGACTACAGCAACTCCTCATTCCAGTTCTGGAGGAACTTCTTCACCTCATCCATGAACTGATCGGCGACGGCGCCGTCGATGATGCGATGATCGTATCCGATGCTGAGGTGCATCATGGAGCGGATCGCGATCGCATCGTTGCCGTCGCGGTCGGTCACCACTACAGGCTTCTTGATGATCCCGCCCACGCCCATGATCGCGACCTGCGGCTGATTGATAATCGGCAGCCCGAACTTCGCGCCGAAGATGCCGGGGTTGGTGATGGTGAAGGTGCCGCCCTGAACTTCATCGGGCTTCAACTTCTTGGAGCGCGCCCTCTCGCCGAGGTCGCTGATGGCGCGCTGCAATCCGACGAAGCTGCGCTCTTCGGCATTCTTCACCACCGGAACGATGAGCCCCCAATCCAGCGCGACCGCGATGCCGAGGTTGATGGAGGCATGATAGTGAATGTTGTCGCCTTCGACCGACGAGTTGATGATGGGCCACTTGCGGATGCCGTGAATCACGGCGCGCGCGAAGAACGGTGTGTAGGTGAGCTTGTTGCCAGTGGCCTGCTCGAACTTGGCCTTCATGCTTTCGCGGAGTTTGACGATGCGGGTAACGTCGACCTCGAAGATGCCATGCACATGCGCGCTGGTGCGTTTCGACATCACCATGTGCTCGGCAATTTTTTTGCGCATGACAGACATGGGCACGACTTCGCCTGGCGTAACGCCGCCAACGGGCTGAAGCGGCGCCGTGACCGCGGGCGTTGCGGGCGCGGGCGCAGCAGGCGCTGCGAATGGTGCGGGAGTCGCGGAGGCAGGAGCTGCCGCCGGTGCGCCTGCGCCGTGCTTGGCGATGAACGCCTCGATATCATCTTTAGTGATTCGACCGCCGACCCCGGTGCCGGAGACCTTGGTCAGGTCAACGTTGTTGTCTTTGGCCATGCGGCGAACCAGGGGACTGGAGCGAACGCGCTCCTGCCCGACTTCGTTGTCTTCCTCGACCTGGCCCTGCTGTTGCCGCTCCAAACCAATCTTCTCGCCATCGGAAAGATCGGCAGGAATCTTCGCCGCGGTTTGAGGCTCTTCGCCACCGGGAGGCTGCGCAGCTTCGTTCTGCGTTGCACCTCTTCCATCGCCGCCCGCGGTCTTGGGCGGCTGAGCGGCTGCCGCAGCGGGAGCTGCTGCCCCTTCCTCCGCTATGGTTCCAACCACGGTGTTGACCTGGACAGTAGCGCCGGCCTGCACCTTGATGTCTTGCAAAGTTCCAGAGGCAGGGGCGGGAATCTCGGCGTCGACCTTGTCGGTCGAAATTTCAAACAGCGGCTCATCGCGCTGAACTTTCTCTCCCGGCTGCTTCAGCCACTTCGTGATGGTCCCTTCAAAAATCGATTCCCCCATCTGGGGCATGATGATATCTGTCGGCATATTTTCCTTCCGCGGGGTTTCCAGCTGGAACTCGAGGTTGCAGCAAACTCCTGATTATATCGCGGACAACCGGCCCGCATCGCCTGTCCCCATCCTGTATCTTATTAACTACGCGATGTTGGCTCCTGCTCAGATCATCTGTGTCGCCGTGTTCACGCTGGCCTGCGCGATTATGTTTTACGCGCTGTTTGGCTATCCCCTGCTGCTCGATTTCCTTGCCAGGCGCGCTCACAATCCTGTCCGCAAAGACGATAAGCTGCGCACCGTTTCCTTCGTCATCGCGGTTTACAACGGCGACAAATTTCTCGAGCGCAAACTCAAGGACATTTTCGCGCAAAACTATCCGCGCGAGTTGATGGAAGTCCTGGTCGTCTCCGACGGTTCCACCGATCGTACCGACGAGATCGCGCGCGCCTTCGCGAAGGACGGCGTGAAGTTTCTGCGCGTTCCCCACGGCGGAAAGGCGGCTGCTCTGAACGCCGGCGTGCCGCTGATGTCCGGCGAGATACTGGTCCTCAACGACGTGCGCCAGATGCTCGATCGCGACTGCCTGCGAAACGTGATCGCCTGTTTCGGCGACCCCAAGGTCGGCGCAGTAAGCCCCCAGACCATCATCGTGCAAGGCGAGACCTACGAGGAGGCGACAACCAGCCTCTACTGGCGCTACGAACTGTGGATCCGCCAGCGCATGACCCGCGTCGACTCCACCTTCGGTTACACCGGGGCTTTCGCGGCCATACGCCGCTCCCTGTGGACGCCGCTGCCGCCCGGAACTCTGCTGGATGATGTCTACGAGCCGCTGGTCGCGTTCTTCCAGGGCTATCGCATCCTGCTGGAGCCGAGTGCCACAATGTATGACTTCCCTACAGTGTTGCACTCGGAGTTTCGGCGCAAGGTTCGGCTGCAGGCGGGCCTCTATCAGATGTTGAAGATCATGCCCGAGCTGCTGAGCTCGCGAAACCGCATGCGCTTCCACTTTGTCTCCGGGAAGTACGGACGCATCGTCATACCGTATTGCATGATCGCCGTGGCCCTGGCGACGATTGGTTTGCCGCCGTACTGGCGAGCGGCCGCTTTCTGGGGGCAGGTGCTGTTCTACGGCCTGGCGGCGGTGGATGGCGTGGTGTCTGACAATGTGGGACTTAAGAAACTGACCTCGCCGATTCGCACATTTGTCGTGCTCATGGCTGCCTCGCTCGCCGCGGTGCAAGTTTATTTCGTGCAACCCACCAGCTTATGGAAGGACGTTTCCTATCGCGCTTCCATCGCGGAGCAAGCGCCTTCACCGGAACCCAAAGTACCCACCGGGGTCTAGACGCAGGGAATGAGAGATCATTTCATAAATCATTCTTGGGTTTGTATCAGCGCACGGCTTCAGTCGTGCCGATAGTTTAGGTTTGTAATAGGGCACGCCTTTAGTCGTGCCGCAAGGACGTTCACTAAGTTGCCTGAGCCGGCTTCAGCCGGCGGCGCCGGGCCCTGGTTCGACTTTTTCAGCACTGTTTAGCCGTGCCGAAACCCGCCGCCAAAACCCTGGGCTTTAGCCCTTGCAATTGCTCCGCCTCGCGCACCACGAGATTTATGAGATGGCTTCGAGTCGCGCCGTTTCCGCCGCGATGTTCTATTCCTCTTTCTGGGCGGTCCTCTTTGACGAGCCAATCGTTAAGCCAGGTTCTACTTTCGCCACCGATCGAACAGCTGCCACCAGATCAGCTTTTGCCACTCGGTGAGATAGGTCTTCGCCCACTCCCGATTGCTCCACCACGGTTGCCCAAACAGGAAGTCGTTCCTGGCTGCGGCCGCGCTCCACTGATACTGCGGCAAGCGATTGCGCAAGATCGATAGCGCGCGCCGCGTGTGATAGTCGTCGGTTGCCACGATCACAGAATGTGGCGGAGGCTGCAATCGCTGTAGACAATCGCCTATCTGGGCCGCTTCTTCCTTGGTCGAGTCCCCGGTGATAGCGCACACGCTGACTTGCGCGGCGTTTGCTCCCGCCGTGCGTGCCGCGAAGTCGGCTGCCAGGTCTGCATATGAATGTCCATACGTAACTGCAGTGGTGGCATCCAACACCATGTGTTGCGCGTAACCGGAGCGGAGCAATTCCATCCCACGCCAATAGCGGTTGTCGGCCGCATCGCCCGCCAGCACCACAATGGCATCCGACTTCTCCGGATTGTTTACTACCAGGAAGCCGCCGGGCTGGAAGAAGAACAAGGCGCAGATCAAGATGAGGACCACAACAACGACGAGCAGACGTTTCATGTTAGAGGGCGCCTTGGGAACACTACTAACACTAGCACGGCGCGAAGCCATGTTGAACCTGCCTACAGATGCGGCGCCAGAGGCTCCGGCCATTCCACCACCACGACCTTCCCATCAGCTTCGCGCTCCAACACCGGCGCATATAGCCCTAGCAGCTTGCGCCGCCACCACATCCCGGTGGCGCGCTTTTCCGCCATCGTCGTAAACCAGTATTGCCACAGTACCGCGCGCACCTGTTTGGGCGGCGCTTGCGGAAAAGGATTTCCCGCAAACAGCGCCAGCACGTCCGGCGCACCGTCCAGCAAGCGCTCCTCGGTACTGGGCACAATTATGTTCTCGCGCCACGAACCGAACGATGCAAACCACAGGTTCCAATCGAAGCGCGGCTGGTAAGGCGCATAAATGCGCGGTCTCTCAGCCAGGTTCTGCGGCTTATAGCGGAAGGGATAGGGTATCCAATTCTGTCCGTCGTCTGAACCTTGAAACTCAATCTCGTAGCGGCCGCGCGTCATCACCGCAAACAGCCCATAGCGGTTGGCGATCCTGAAAGGCTCAAGCGCGCCGACCGGCGACACCGGAAACGGCGCGTGGGGTAACAGTATCCAGATCATCTGCACGGTGGTTGCGTAAAAAATCCAGATCAGCATCACGCTGGCCAGCGCGAGGCGGAAGGCGGCAACCGGTTTCGGCCTCTTGTCAGGCAGAGCGATCTCGGCCCGCTCAGCGTCAGGCTGTGGGCCGGCGGACTGGACGATCGTCTCCTGCGGAACCAGCCGCTCTTTCCAGCGTTCAGGCATGAATCGCAAAACGAACCGATCGTCCAGCAATAGAAATCCCAAGACCAGAACAAGGTAGTTCAGGAAGGTGTAGTTCGCCGTAAGAATTACCGGGATCTGCCATAGCGTCACGATGCAGAAACATGCAATGCGCCAGCGCCGCGGCAGAAACAGCATGAAGACCAGGCCGAGCTCGAGCACGAGGGTCGCCCCGGTGGCGAAGGCGTGAATGCTGTGCGGCAGGTGTTGCACATACCACCCCACCCATGTCGGCAGGGGACCGTTCTGGTAGTACTCATCCATGGCAGTGAAGTTGCGCCACTCGATATCTCCGCTGGCCAGCTTCACCACGCCGGATTCAAAGTAGATTCGGAACCACTCCCATTGCAGCAGGAAAAGGCTGGCGCGCGAAGGCGGACTGCTTCTGCCCGATCCCGGCCAGAGTCCCGCCGGAGCAAAGAACAGCGAGATGAATCCCGCCTCCAGCAACATGCCGTCCGATTGATAGCCGGAAAAATCCTGCGCTGCCGCAACGAACGACAGATAGCACACAAAGCAGATCAGCAGTGTCGCTCGCGGCCACACATTCAGGACCAGCAGCACAGACGCGATCATTCCCACCCAGCACATGGCCGCGAGCATGTGTCCGCCGCTGGAGAGCCACAGCACAGTCGGAGCAAACCAGAATCGCGCTTGGCCGAACTGCCGCGTCACCGCGTCAAGGTATTCGCCGGCGGGAAGAATTCCATCGGGGCCGATCAGTCCGCGAATCTGGAAGACCAGCGCGTAGAACGCGGAAAAATAAATCAGGCCGAGCGCGCGCAGGAAAATCCAGCGCGGAATGAGCCGGTCGGAGGCGCCCACGGCTGAATCGAACAGCCAGCGGATAACGGATGCGGGACTCCGATTCATGGGTAGTGCATTATATATTTCCTGAAGCTGAAAGGCCTGCGTTGTATTTGCTGCGCGGGCGAACAATCAAAGGAGTACAGACTTGAATCTGATGTTCCTCATCCGTACCAGGCCATTGCGAGCAATTCCATTGTTTGCATTCGCACTATGGGCGACCGCCGCAATCTCCACCCAACAGACACAAGTTACTCTCGATCCGGCACAGGCCAGGATCGAATGGACGCTGAACGCGACAGCGCACACCGTCCACGGAACGTTCCAGCTCAAGAGCGGGACAATTTTATTCGATCCCGCCTCCGGCATCGCGAATGGCGAAATTGTGGTGGATACAGCCAGCGGCGACAGCGGCAATCATTCTCGCGACAACAAGATGCACAAGGACGTATTGGAGAGCCAGCGTTATCCGGAAATAACTTTTCTTCCCCGGAAAGTATTGGGCAACCTGGCCGAACGAGGGAATTCCAATCTTCAGGTGCAAGGCGTCTTTCGCATTCATGGCGCAGACCACGAGATAACGCTGCCCATACTCGTCGAAAGAGATGGAGGCCTGGTAAGACTCACTACCAGCTTTGCCGTGCCGTACCGGGATTGGGGTATCAAGGACCCGAGCAATATGTTCTTGCACGTCGAGAATGACGTTGCCGTGAAGGTGACCACCACGGGACAACTGGTGAGCGCGGCTGCACACTAAGGCAAATCTGATTAAGTCTGGCTTCTTGAAAGGGGACGGCTTTCAGGCCGTCCGTACGTGCCCGCAGTTAATACGGCTTTAGCCGCTGAGGGACTTCGCCCTGACTTGATTAGGATTTCCTTAGAGCGCCCCGGCTCGTTTGGACCCATCGCATTGACCTATAGCTCGGTCATAACCAGTTCTGGACTAAGCGACAAAAAACGGTTTCGTCACTGACTTTCGCCAAAGCGCAGGGCTAAACTCCAGCCGGAGGTGGACCATGCCTCGGAAACCCTCGGCTTGTGGCCGCGTTCACATCGTGCTCATTCCTGGTTTCGTCGGGTTCGATGCGTTGGGCCAGCTTGAGTACTACGCTGGCGTTACCCCTCAATATCAGCTCTGGAAAAAATCGCGTGGCAACAACCACGGGGCGATAGCGCTCCACTACTTTGACAACTTCCCGACTGCGGCAGTCCGCACCCGCGCGGCTCGATTGCGAAACTATCTCGCCACGCGCCTCGCGCGCGGGGAATTCGTGCCCGGCGACCGAATCGCGCTGGTGGGTCACTCGACCGGCGGTCTCGACATTCGCTGGCTGCTCTGGGAGCTGAGCAAATCGCCGAAGCAAACCTTTCCGGTCGATGGCGCCGTCGATCCGGAATCCATGGTTACGGCAGATGACATTCTGAAACTTATCAAGCGGGTGGTTTTTCTCTCTGTCCCACAATGGGGTACTAACATTTCGGACTGGGTGCGCAGCTATAAGCTGGGCCGGCAGGTGGTGGTTGAAAACCTGCGCGCAGGCTTTGCCGGATCGCAGATGCCGATTATCGACACCCTGGAAGAATGGATCTGGAATTATGCCAGTAAAACGACCAGGATGGGACTCGTCGATGCCGTGCGCGATGTGGTTAGCGAAGCCGAGGCGGGCAGCAGCCATGATCCGACGGTTGTCGCAATGGCGCAGGAAGCAGCGTCAGAAGTTGAGTTGTGGTTGCGGCACATCGCGACCGACTTTCACGCTATTGACGATCTGGCAGTGCAAGGCGGTCCCCTGAGCCCGGCGCGTTTCGATAAGAAGCGGCGCGAGGAAGAAAGGGACATCTGGAAAAAGGCCGGCATCGAGACGCGCTCGTACGCGACGATCGGCGCGCGTCCGTTCAAGTTCGAAGCGGGCGGATCCGCGCCGCGCTGGGACCTGGTTAATCCGTTGACCTATCCGGAGACCACGCCGCGCACAAGTCCGTCTCCCAACACCGACATCATTTATCGCATTGGATATCGCGCCTGTGCGGGAGGACCATTTACTTACCACAATGGCCATAGTGCGCCCACGGCGAAACCATTTTTCCCTGCTGGCCAGCGACCGCGCAACATCGAGCTTTGGGACAACGACGGCATCGTCAACACGGCTTCCATGTTATGGCCCAATGGTGCAGACACGCTGCTGGTGCACTGCGATCACCTGGACATCGTGGGGCACTATCACGACGTTCGCAGTGCGGCCAAGGACAGCCCACGAAGGTTCCAGGCTTATGACTTGTTGAAGTCAGATTCAGGGTTCGATTCTGCCGGCTTTGCGCGCGTCTGGAACGATGTCTTCAATTTCTGCGTCTCTGGGCCAGGTTCCACCAGTCGCAGACGGTGACCGCGACGAGCGATCCTCAGCGTGAGGAAGAGGGAAGAACGAAGTCGATGCCGCGGTCCTCGTTGTCGCGCTTAGTCGCAGGCAGATCGAGTTCGGAGAGCGCGACTTTCCTGGCGCGCGATTCGTTGAAGATCCAGATCGTCTTGCCGATGATGGCGTAATTTTGCATTTCTTCGGTGTGCCCGTCGCGGTAGACGAGCACCGTCTCGGCACGAATCTCGGCGGTCTTCGACTGGCCCGAAGTCTGCTGGGAGCGCATCTGGTCGACTTCACCGGTCAGGCGATCGATCTCATCCTGGGTCTGGTTGTCCTGTGAGTAGTCGCCGCCGGGCGGGTAAGCGTCGGGATAAGTTTGCGCGACATAGGCGTCGGACGGATAGTAGCTGTAATAGGAATTGTTCCAGTAACCGCTGTTCCATCCCCACCAGGGATAACCCGAACGCCAGCCATACCCTCGATAGGGATAGCCGCCGCGATACGGATAACCACGCCAGGCGTAAGCGGAGCCGCGATAGCCGTTCCAATACCCGCCGCGGTAAGCGCCCGCATAACCTGGGGCGCGGGAATACCCGACTCCCCCGCGATAGCCGTAGCTGCCCGTATAGCCGCCGCTACGGTACCCGCCTCCGGAGAAACCGCGAGCACCGCCGCCACCCATGCCACCGTGTCCGCCGCCGCCTCGCTGTCCCCAGACCGGGAGCGTGAGCAGAGCACATAAAGCCGCACTCAGAACCCACCGCTGCATATACCTATTATCGCTCCAATGGTATAGATGCGGGAAGCAGAGAAGTGTTTCGGAGTTTCAAAACGGACATGTAAGAAAACCGGAAAAGCAGATCCCTCGCCGACTAAAGTCGGCTCGTGATGACAATAAGAAAAAAGCCTATAACGGCGTACCCTTCGGCAGGCTCAGGGCAGGCTCTAAAGGTACGCCCCTTCAAATCGACCGGACGTCACTTCCTCTTTGCGGGTTTTGATGGCGCGGCCGGCGCGGGTTTCGCGGCTTTTATCTTGCCTTGGCGGATGGCGCGCCGCAGCGCTTCCCAATCCTTCACCGTCTGGTTCGCGTAAGTGATTGCGAAGCGCGCCATCGCGGTATCGAACCTGTCGGCAGTACCCAGGTATCCGGACAAAGCGCAGGGATCGCCGGAGCGCGCGTGCCCTTTGGCGAGCAGTTCGCCTGCCATGCGCGCATACTGCACCAATCCATCACCCTGGAGGATATCGGTCTCGACGCACGCCTTGTGATCGCGCAACTGGCGAACCACGTAGTCGCGGCCGTCAACCGAGGTCCATCCCAGGAAGATGTCCGACTGCATCTGCATGGCGCGCTGGCCTTCGGTGACCCGCTCGCCCTGATGCACGGGATTGCGGCGGGGCGGCAGATAAGGCGCGTAGGACGACGGCGGCTCTTCCTTGATTTGGAGGAAGAGCGGGTCGGAGATGGCGCCGGCGAACATCAGCAGCACGTAATCGTGCGTGCCGACGCTGCCGGTTCCGACGACACGAAAGACAACATCTTCCGGGAAGTACTGGGAGAAGAAAAAAGCGCGTTCCGGCGAGAGAGTCCTGGCATAGGAGCGCAGCGATGCGATCACCGCGCTGGCCACGGCGTGCGGAATGTGGAATTGGGTTGGTCTCTGGTCGCGGAAGCGGTGTTTGCCGTTAGCGAAGACGGTCAGCTTCTGAAGATTGTGCGGCGGCGTGGCGCGCTCCGCCTGGCGCAGCACCGATTTCACGGGCCCTACGACACGGAATATCTGATAGCGCGCCAACTCCACCACCGGCATCTCCGAAAACCGGCGCATGGCCTGACGGTAGCGTTGCACGCAAGCCAGCACCGCCAGTTTGCATTGCTTGTCGGAGTTGCCGGCCTCGCGCCCGGCGAGCACCAGACTGGCTGCCATACGTTTGACGTCCCACTCCCACGGACCAAGGATGGTCTCGTCGAAATCGTTGATATCGAAGATGAGGCGGCCGTCGGGAGCTTCGAAGGCGCCGAGGTTTTGCACGTGAGCGTCGCCGCAGATTTGCGTCCTCAAGGTGGTGCAGGGCATGGCCGCCAAATCGGCAGCCATCACCGGCACCGCCCCGCGAAAGAAGCCGAACGGCGAAGCCGCCATATGTTCGTACTTGATGGGCAGCAAACGTGGAATGCGCGGGCGATTGGAGTCGATCAACAGAGAGATAACGTCGAACTTGCGCTGCTTCGGGTTCCAATCGCCCTGGCTGATGCGCGCGATCTGGTTACGGAGCGATCGCCCGAACTGACGGCGCTCTTCGCGCGTCTTGCGGGATGATTGGTCGGCAGGCATAGTGGCAAAACAGAAAGCATCATACATGGTGCAGCGGCAAAGTGGAAAAAGGGTTAATAGCCTTCATCCACTCAAGCACCAACAGTGAATCTGCTCCAGCCGATGAACATCCAACGCTGAGTACCAATTTTGTCGATGAGGATGCAGATGAAAATCGCATTTATCGGTTTGGGAAATATGGGAACGCCGATGGCACGGCATCTGGTCCGCGCCGGCCACGAACTAACGGTGTGGAACCGCACTCTGGCGAAGGCCGAGCCGCTGAAGTCGGAGGGAGCGACGGTCAGCCAGTCTCCGGGTGAAGCGGCCAAGACGGCGGAGGTGGTCATCACGATGCTGGCCGACGATCACGCGGTCGAGTCGGCGGTGCTGCACTCCGGCGGCGTGCTGGAGAACCTGCCGCGAGGCGCAACTCACATCTCGATGAGCACCATCAGCGTCGCGCTCTCCAAGCGATTGGCCGAGGAGCATGGCAAGCGCGGTCACCATTACATTACCGCTCCGGTGTTTGGACGGCCCGAAGCCGCCGCGGCAGGGAAGTTGTTCGTCGCAACGGCCGGAGAGAAAGCGGCGGTGGAGCAGTGCAAGCCGATTCTGGGCGTGCTTGGCCAGCGGGTGTTCGTGATCGGCGACAAGCCGGAGATGGCCAACGTGGTGAAGCTGAGCGGCAATTTCCTGATCGCGTCGGTGATCGAGTCGCTAGGCGAGGCAATCGCGCTGGTGCGCAAGTATGGCATCGATCCCCATGAGTACGTCGAATTCCTGACCAATTCGCTGTTTGCGGCTCCGGTGTACAAAACCTACGGCGGCCTGATTGCCGATTCAAAGCCTGAGAATGCCGGCTTCGCATTGCAGTTAGGACTGAAGGACATCCGGCTGGCGCTGGCGGCGGCCGATAGCGTCGATGTGCCGTTGCCGGTTGCCAGCCTGGTGCGCGATCACATGCTGGCAGGGATTGGCCGCGGCCGGGAGAAGCACGACTGGAGCGTGCTGGGACAGCTGGCGGCGGAAGACGCGGGGCTATAAAGCCGGTTTCAGAGTTTGATTTTCCCAGGGCCCGGCAAACCAGATCCTTCTCATATAATGCGTGTTACAACACGCTTGCTACTTTTTAACGCGTCGATCATCTAATGAGCTGGAGCAAGAAAATGATCACCATCAGGCCATCAGAGGAGCGGGGACACGCCAACCACGGCTGGCTGGACACCCATTTCAGCTTTTCGTTTTCGGATTACTACGATCCCAGGCACATGGGGTTCCGCGACCTGCGGGTCATCAACGAAGACCGGGTGAGCGCCGGACGCGGCTTCGGCATGCATCCGCATCGCGATATGGAAATCCTAACTTACATCATCGACGGCGAATTGAGCCATCGCGACAGCATGGGGCGCGGCGCCACCATCAAGCAGAACGATGTGCAGCGCATGTCGGCAGGCACGGGCGTGATGCACAGCGAGGTCAACCAGTCGAAGGCGCCGGTGCATTTGCTACAAATCTGGCTTCTGCCCGAGGCTGAAGGACTGAAGCCCAGCTACGAAGACCGGACGTTCTCGCGGGAAGAGAAGCAGAACCGGCTGCGGCTGATCGCGTCGCATGATGGGCGCGACGGCTCGACTACGATCAATCAGGATGCCAGCGTTTATGCGTCGGTGCTCGACAGCGGTAAGGCAGTCGAGCTGGAGCTGAACAAGGGGCGTCATGCCTGGGTACAGTTGATCAGCGGTAAGCTTGACGTGAATGGTAGCAAGATGGAGAAGGGCGACGGTGCGGCCATCAGCGGTGAAAACAACTTGCGGATTGCCGGCATTGGCGGCAATGGCGCGGCCGAGTTTTTGGTGTTCGATCTGGCGTGAGGGTGGGAGGGCATGGCTTCAGCCATGCCGATGAAGTGTAATTATAAGAAGGGCTTTGACCCCTGCGTCCGCAGGGGCCAAAGCCCAGTCTTTTTATTGCGCCCGCGTTCGGCACGACTAAACAGGCTGCTGAAAAAGTCCAAGCAGGGGCCTAGTGTCGCCGGCTGAAGCCGGCTCAAGCTGAGAGGCAAACGGCTTAGACGCTGGCCTGAAGGCCAGCTCTACCCGAATTCTCTTTCGCCAGGACCTTTCCGCAGACTGTAAAGTCGTGCCCTGATACAAACCAGTTTCGCCGGGCTGAAGCCCGGCGCTTCCACCGACGAAAAGCATCCTTTCCACCTCCGCCTATAATCCCTGCATGCCTTTCAAGCGCACGGCCAAGACGTATGACGAAGAATCGCTCTACGAATATGCCGTGGGAGCGCTGGGGCGACAGATGCGCACGGTGGCCGAGATCAAGCGCCTGATGCGCAATCGGGTGGCTAAACAAGACGACGGCGACGCGCTCATCGAAGCAGTGGTCGCCCGGCTGAAGGCGCAGCGATACCTTAACGACACCAGCTACGCGGAGAGCTACTCGCGCTTTCGCAAGGAGAACGAAAAGTTCGGGCGGCTGCGCGTGATCCAGGACCTCAAGATCAAGGGAGTACATCCTGACATCATCGACAAGGTGGTTCCGGCGGCTTACAACGACGTCAACGAGGAACAACTGGCGCGCGAGTTTCTGCGGCGCAAGCGCATCGCGAAACCCGTCGGACAGAAGCAGGCCGCCCGCGTTTTTCGCACCCTGGTGCGCGCGGGCTTCGCAAGCCGTATTATCTTTCGGATACTGAAGTTGTGGGATGTGGATGACGAGACGATTACGGCGCTGGAAGAAGGCAGTGGCTAGTGGCCGGTGGCCAGTAGTCAGTCGCCGCTCCGCTGATTAAACGACAACTGGTCACTAACCACTAGCCACTGACCACCGAATTCCCATGCCCAAGAAACTTGACCACAGCTCGGCGTGCGAACACTTGATACGAGTGGATCGGCAACTGGCGCGCATCATCGCGCGCTCGGGCCCGTGCAGCCTTCAGCAGGAGACGACGCAAAGCATCTTCGAGGCGCTGCTGGAGTCGATCATCTACCAGCAGCTCAACGGCAAGGTTGCCGCGACCATCACGGCGCGGGTGAAGGCGTTGTTTCCCGAGAACACCAAACGCATTCGCACGCGCCGAGGTCTGGTTGATGGCTTTCCCACGCCGGAGCAGATCCTGGCAGCGTCGGAGGAGCATCTGCGATCAGCAGGATTGTCGCGGGCGAAGATGATGGCGATCCGCGATCTGGCGGCCAAGACGCTCGACGGCACCGTGCCTACGGTGAAGCAGGCGCATCGCATGAGCGACGAAGAATTGATCGAACGGCTCGACACTGTGCGCGGTATTGGCCGCTGAACCGTCGAGATGCTATTGATCTTCCGGCTTGGCCGCCCTGACGTACTGCCGGTGGACGATTATGGCGTGCGCAAAGGCTTCGCCAAGATGCGAAAGCTGGCCGAGCTTCCCAAGCCGAAAGAGTTGATGGCATACGGCGAACGCTGGCGTCCGTACCGCAGCGTGGCCAGTTGGTATATGTGGCGCGCGGCCGAGATGAAAGACCTGCCGCTGGCCGGCGCCGCAGCGAAGAAAACAGCGGTTAAGGCGGGATCGTCCGCCAAGGCAAAGGCAACAGGAACCCGCACTCGAAAGCGAGACACAACATGAAAGTCGTCGCCGTTGTAATGCTGGGCCTTGCTGCCCTCACCGCGTGGGGCCAGGACATGGCTGGGCATTACGTTTTGCACGGAGTCATGGAGGTGGGCTCGGAGCTGTTGCTGAAGCCCGACGGCAAGTTCGAATTCATGCTCGCCTACGGCGCGGCCGACTACTGGGCGAAAGGCACTTGGAGCCGTGATGGCAATGCCGTCGTGTTGCACAGTGCGGGCAAGGAAGAAGCTCCGTTTCGGCTTCTACGCAGCGAGGCCGGTAAACCCGGCCGGATTCGCGTGGTGGTGCTTGGCCAGAACAACAAGGGCGTCGAGAACATCGATGTCCATCTGCTGACCGCGGGCAAGGCACTCGATGGGAGGACAGATTCCGATGGCGCGGCCGTCTTTCCCGACGACCCCAGGGCGCACGCGGTTGCCTTCGAGGTGCCTGTCTATCAAATCGCAACCAAGCCTTACGAGATCGATCCCGCCAAAAAGGACTTCTACTTCGAGATCAATAGCGACGCCATTACGCAGGTGTTGTTCAAGGATGAACGGTTGGCCATCGACGGAACCACGCTGGTGATGAAGCACTGGGACCCCAAAGAACCCATGCGCTATGTAAAGGAATAACCCTTTATGGCGCCTTTTGCAGAAAATCGACGAAGGCCTGGGCCGCTTCGCGGTCACTGCCGGTTATCTGAACGGGAATGATGGCGGGGATAACCGTCGGGCATCCCTGGAGTCCGGCACACACATTGGTGGCTTGCGGCAAAGCGATCTGCAGCGCGGAACTGGAGCTGGCATCGTCCGCAGAATCCAGAATGATCAGACTGACGTTGTCGCTGCCGCTGTTTTGCCTGCGCAGCATTTCTTTGTAGTCGCCGGTCTCGCTCTGAATGTCAATGTGCTGGCCTGACTTCACCCGGGGATTGCTGCCTTCGAAATCCAGAATTCTGCGGTCGAGATTACTGCCATAGACTGAATTGAGGTTTCGCAGCAGGTGTACTACCACTGCGGAAGACTTAGGCTGCCTCGGCTTGCAGCCGCAGAACAGGGCGAACAGCGGAATCAGGGAGATTGCGACTGCCAACTTCAGTCGTTGTGCCATTCCGACATCATATCTGGAGCAGGCAGGTTTTGCAGGACCGAAACAAGAATTGCAGGCTCGAATAAAACGATAGTCCGCGACATAGGCTGCCGAATTACGAAAAATTTATCTCCGATAAAGCCAGAACAGCCTTTCCTAATCGAACGACTTCATACATAATGCAGGCACCGGACTACGGACCATGGGTGGGGAATGAACACGGGCGCGGTGTATTGTTTGGCTGTGGGATTATGGTGTTCGCCGCTGGCCGCGCAGCAGGCGGTCATCGCGAGTGGAGCGGCTTCGCCGTCGTTGCCCGCTATCCTGACCATGACGCCGGCCCCAGAGCTTTCGCGAGCCAGCAGGCCGGTGGCCCCGTCTGAGCTTGAGCTTTCCTCCTTCGTACTAGGACTTCCGGCAAACACTGAACTGTATCAGGGTGTGCTGCCGCGCGGTCCGGCGAACGTATGCACGCAAGCGCTGCCGCCCTTGCTGGCGGCGCACCAGAGCGATTACGCCTTCGACCACCTGCAATTCACCGCTGCCGCATTTAAGAGCGCCTTCACCCACGACAACATGGTGAAAATGGCGCACAACTTTGTCCCCGGTCAGCCGTTTCCGGACGCACCTTCGTACGTTCCGCTCAGCAGCCGGCAGAAGTTTGACCTGTTTCTGCGCCGCAGTCACTCGTTCGATACCATCAGCGGAGCGATCATCGACTCGCTTACCGCGCAGGCAACGGGAGCTTATCCCAGCTTCGGCGGAGGAATGGCTGGCTATGGTAAGCGCCTGGGAGCCGCAACCGCCGGCGCGGAGAGCGCATCTTTCTTCGGGACATTCGCCTTGCCCGCGTTGCTGCACCAGGATCCCCGATACTTCCGATCGCAGCAGACCGACATCTCGGACCGCCTGGCCTATGCCGCCAGTCGTGTGATCATCGGGCGCAGCGACAGCGGCCGCAGCGTCATCAATACTTCTCTGATCCTCAGCGAATTCGTGCAGGCCGCCGTCTCGAACGCCTACATTCCTTACCGCAGGGAAACGGTGCCAGGAACAATTGAGAATGCTCTTACCGGTCTAGGTTCGGTGGCGCAAGCCCGCATCCTGACGGAGTTCTGGCCCGACATCATGAAGTTCGTGTCGCAGCACGAACCACCGGTGGTCCATCAGTGGCACGAGAAGTGGAACAGCAGCAGCCTCGGCCAGTACGCCAACCAGTAAGTGCGCCCCTTCACAGCGTTTTCGCGACCTTTATTTCTGTTTTGGCGGATAGCCTTTGAACAGCTTGGCGACTGCCTTGTCCAGAGTGTTGATGTTCTTATTGCTGTTATCGGAAATCGTGTCGGTGGCGGAGCCACGCCACAAGATCTGCTTGTCCTTGGCGTCGGCCAGTTCCACCACCAGCGTTCCCTGCTTGGTGACGTAGGTGTTGTAGGTCACCTGGCTTGGTCCCCAGTAACCCCATCCCCAGCCGGGGCCGAATCCGTAGTTGTTGCCGACCACTTCCTTCTGATCGTGAATGGTGTTGCTGTAAACCACCCACACGTCGGGATTGGAATCGACTTTGGTCAGACCTTTGGCCTGCAGTTGCTTGTCAATTGCGTCGACAATGCGCTGGTGCCAGAGACCATGGGCGGGACGGGGACTCGTCTCCCACATGTACGTGTGGTAGGTGGAGAAGTTAGCGCTGCGGTCCCAATCGGTGTTGATCTTTTGCGCCAGGGCTAGCGTTGAAAGCAGAAGGCTGAGGGTTATAACCGAAAATACTCGTCGCATCATGGAAAACGGCTCCCTTTAGGATGGATTGCTGCGCGATGCCGGGGCATCGTGACATCGCCAAAGATACTATTCTGAGTTGGCGGCGTCCAGTGGGATGAAGGTTGTGCGCCCGAAGTCTCCGTGCTTCCGGGAACCATTTCGACTACGCTAACGTAACGTGCTCGGGAGATAGCGATGGACGGAATGTGGGTTTGCGGCTGGTTGTGGATAGCGTTTGTCGCGGTTTGGCTGGTGTGGGCGATCCGAACCAAGCCGACGCAGATGCGCGAGGGGGTATCGTCGCGGCTGTCGTACATGGTGCTGACGTTTGTCGCCTTCTACACCATGTGGGGCCGCGACGCTAACAGGGAGTGGCTGCGCATTCGCCTGTTTCCGGCAAATCCCTGGACCGCAGCGCTGGGAGTGGCCATTACGGCGGCTGGCCTTGGCTTCGCGATATGGGCCAGGGCCTACATAGGCACCAACTGGAGCAGCTCGGTGACGGTCAAAGTAGGGCATCAGCTGATTAGGACGGGACCGTATCGCTGGGTGCGGCATCCCATTTATTCCGGAATGATCCTGGCGATGTTGGGGACGGCTTTGGAGCGCAGGCAGGTGCGCGGAGTGATAGCCGTGGTGCTGCTGTACGCCGGCTTCAAGGTCAAGAGCAAGATCGAAGAGCGCACCATGACCAACACCTTCGGCGCGGAATACGACGACTACAGCCGAACTACGGGCGCGATTGTGCCGAAGCTGCGCTTCTGAGGGAACAGCGCTGTGCTAGACTCGCTGCGCCTGATCGCAGTTCACACCACACAATCTAAGGAGCGCATCGAAATGCTTCGACGTGCTTGCAGCGTTATTTTCTTCACACTAGTCCCGGCAATCTTCGCGATGGTCATCGCCAGTTTGCCTTGCGTCGCGCAAGAGGGCGGCCAGTCCGCCTTGCAGAGCGCCTTCGTCGGCCGGCAGGTGCGGATCGAGATCGACATGCCCGGCACTCAGCAGGGCGTGGACTTGCGCGTGGAGCGCGACGATCCCATGGACTGGAGGGCCTACACCAGCCGGCTGAAGCAGTTTGGCCCGGCCCTCCGCAGCGGCGACCGCGCCACCGTCACGACCCTGGTGGTGAAGAAGAACCTCATCGAGTTTCATCTCGACGGCGGCGGCTTCGGCACGTTCTGGGACGACACCCGCACCACGGTCGCTCCTTATCAGATAGAAAAAAGCAGCTACGAGAGGCAGCTGGAGAACGACATCCGCAACACCAGCGATCCGCAGAAGAGACGTGACTTGCAGCGCGAGCTGGATCGCGTGCGGCAACGGCGCGAACGGGAGCAGAGGGCCGATGACCGCGCGGCCCAGATTGCCAGTCAGCTGAAAGCGCAGGAGGTGTCCGACAAGCGCATGCGCGGCGGTTCGCGCTTTAACCTGCGCTGGGCGGGCAGCATTCCACAGGACCAGCTGACGCCGGAGGCGGTGATGAAGCTACTCGACGGCTACATCAACTTCGGCGGCCTAGCGGGGCAGAAACCGATTCTGGAGCCGGTGGCGCAGAACCCTGCGGCCCCCAACGCGCCGGCCAATGCGCCGAATTCGCCCATCACCCAACTGAAGCGCGGCATGCAGGTGGGTGAGATCAGCGAACTGCTGGGACTGGGACGGATGTTGTCGGAGTCGACTTCGGAGGAGGGATTGA
>Ga0302325_10008308_pt1 | contig 22804 bp, 18 predicted proteins | sample Palsa_T0_2_FD_201948 | JGI IMG/M metagenome (GOLD analysis project Ga0302325, IMG submission 201948) | Peat permafrost microbial communities from Stordalen Mire near Abisko, Sweden - Palsa_T0_2 | ecosystem: Environmental > Terrestrial > Soil > Palsa > Peat permafrost | place: Sweden: Abisko...
GAAGCGGGTCGCGCTGGAGGATGCCGTGGCCGCGGATGAGATGTTCACGACCTTGATGGGAGACAAGGTCGAGCCGCGCAAAGAGTTCATCCAAGCGTACGCGCGCAGCGTCAAAAACCTCGATCTGTGAGGGCCCTCGAAAAGGCTGCTTGGATGAACTCGCCGCCGGAGGCTCTTCAACAAGCGGGGTCCCCGTCCGCGCAAGCGGATGGGGTCATCATCCAAGCGTACGCGCGCAGCGTCAAAAACCTCGATCTGTGAGCGCCCTAGACCTCGACCTCTAACCCCCAGAGAGGTAACGCCCGAACGATGCGTTGAGCATCCAAGGGGAACTACGTGCCAGTTCGCACCCTCCGAATCGCAATCGCGCTCGTCGCCTCCGTCGCGCTGCTGGGGGTGTTGTTTGCGTTCCGGGCGCCGCTGTTACGGGCGAGCATCGCCGCGGTCATCGACCTGGCAAGCGGTTACCAAGTTTCCTTCAACGAGCTTGCGCTCGGACGCGGCGGCGCCACATTACGCGGAGTCCATCTCTCACACGCGGGCGAAGCGGTCCTCGACGCGGATCTCGCCCGGGTCCGCTACCGCCTGCGCGATCTCTTGCCGGGCGGCGCGCATCGTTACGGACTGCTCTCCGTCGAACTCGATCGCCCGCGCCTGCAACTGCTGCGCCATACGGACGGCAGCTTCAACGTCTCGGGGAGTGCGGCGTCCGAGGGCGGCCCGCGCGCGCCGGCGTCGAGCGCAGCCGGGACCCCGCTCGCCTTTACGGCCGCCGTGCGCGACGGTAGCGTCGTAATCGTCGATCCCAACCGCAGGCTGCCGATCGCGCGCCGCATTGAGATCGACGATCTCAACGGCAGCGCGACGGTAAACAGCGCGGCGCGCACGAGCTATCGCTTCAGCGGCTCGCTCGGCTCGGTCGCCGCGCAGCCGTTCAGCGCGAGCGGCCGGATCGACGCGAGCGGCTACGCGATCCACCGCATCGTGGCCCGCGCGGTCGCGGTCGCGCCGATCGCGGACTACTTCATCAACACGCGCTCGGCCGAGGTGCTGGCCGGAACGGCTCACGATCTCGACGTGCGCGTCTACTCGTTCGGGCCCGGCGACGACGGAAACGCAACGTACCATATCGCAGGCTCCGGGCTGCTCGCAAACGGCTCGATCCATCTGCCGGGGTTTGCCGTGCCGGCGACGGCGATGAGCGGTCGCATCGACGTGAGCGACGACGCGTTGCTCGCGCCGCAGTTGACGGCGCGTTTGGGACCGCTCTCGGTGCGGGTCGCAGGCGGACTCTACGATCGCGAGGCGCCGGCCTTTCGGCTCGGCATCCTCGCCGCGCACGCTCCGCTCGAAAACGCCCGCATGCTGTTCCGGTTCTCGCACCGCTTGCCACTTTCTGGTGACGCGCAACTCTCCACGCTCCTCGAGAGCGCGGTCGGTGCGCCGCTGGTCGCGACGAACGTCGCCGCGCCGTATCCGGCGTACGGCGCGTTTCCGATCGCGCGCGTGTCGGGACGCGCGATTTACTACGCGGGCGCAGTCGATGTCGTCGGTGCGGCCGGAAACTACGGCGGGCTCGACGTCACCGCGAACGGCGCGGTCGATCTCGGCGACGTGATTCACACGCAGTTGGTCGTCGATGCGCGCGGACCCGCCGCGCGGATTCCGTACGCCGCGCAAGTCGCGCCGCGCGCGACCCTGCACGCAACGGCGTTGCTCGCGGGCGACGCGCTGCGGATCGACGCGCGCGGGGTGGCGGACGGCTCGGGCGGTGGGACGACGCTCGCGGGCCTGCTGCACGTCGACCCCGATGGCGAAGGCGCGTTCGGGCCGCTGGCCGTTTCGCGCGCCGATGGCGGTGAAGCGGAAGGAACGTTCTTCCTCGACCGCCGTGCGAGCCGCAGCGGATTCTGGCTTTCGGCGCACGACTATCCGATCGCACGGCTCCCGAACGATCCGCGCTTGCCGGGGATTTCGCTCGCGCCGCCGATTTTCGGTGCGCGCGTCGACGGCACGCTGGCCGGCATCGGGCCGCCGTCGGACTTTCGCATCGCGGGCGTTCTGCGCGCGCGAGGGCTCGAAACCGAAGGCGTCCGCATCGATGAGGTTTCGGGCACGCTCGCGGGCCGGTTTGCAAACCTAAGACTCGGAGGGGTCGCCGCGCGCGGTCCGTGGGGGACGTTCCGCGGGACGGGTGCATACCTCGGAAACACGCTGGCGCTGGCGGGCAACTATCGCGGAAGCTTCGCACGATTGCGCGGCTTTACGGGCGACCTCGGAGCGAGCGGTTCGATCGACGGTCCCGTCGCGTTGCTGATTTCGCCCGAGCGCATGGTCGTGCAGGCGCGCGGCGATGCGACCCGCGGTGCGACGGTGCGCGGCGTTCCGGTCGACCACTTGAGCGGAACGCTCGGCGTTTCGCAGCGCGTCGTGCGGGTGTACTCGGCGACCGCGCGCGTTGCGGGCGGAACCTTCGCGGCCGCGGGCTACGTCGACGCGCGGCGCGGCGTCGGAGTCTCGGTCGCGGGCGCCGACGCGTCGCGGCTGCGCGAAATCGCGCCGCTCGGCGCGGGCCGCATCGACGCGATCGGGAGCTTCCGGTCGCTCGCCAAAGCGACCCGGTTCGACGGAGGCCTTGCGGTCGGGGAAGCGACGCTCGACCGCCTCCCGCTTTCGGCGAACGGGGATCTGACGCTCGCGGGATCGCGCCTGAACGTGAGCGCGACGGACGCCGTGATCGGTCCCGCGTTCGGCGCACTCGACGGCTCGCTCGCGGGCCTTGGTTCGCACAACCCGCGCTACGATCTAGGCGTGCACCTCGCGGCCCTGCGCCTCGCGCCGTTTGCGCGCGCGGTCGCGCCCGAACGGCGCGACATCGCGGGGACGCTCGACGGCGACATGCGCGTGCGTGGAACCGCCGCGGCTCTCTCGGTCTCGGGAAACATCGAGATGCCGGAGGGCACCGTCAACGGGCTCGCCTTTCGCGACCTCGCGAGCGGCTTCGCGCTGACGCCCGGCGGCGTTTCCGTGTCGCGCGGCCGGGTGATCGTCGGAACGACGGTGACGAACTTCAGCGGCGCCGTAGCCGGTGCGGACGCGGCGTTCCGGGTCGACGCGGCCGCCGCCGATCTCGCGGATTTCAACGACCTCTTCGATGCGGGCGATACGCTCGGCGGCTCGGGCCGCGTCGGCGCGCGCTTCCTAAAGAACGGTGAAAGCGTCCGCACGAGCGCCGACATCGCGATCGCCGGGCTGCACTACCGCCGGTTCGACCTCGGGGACGCGACCGCACGCTGGACCTCGCGCGGCCGCGACGTAACCGGGAACGTTGCCTTTGGCGGAACTTCCGGTACGCTCACCGTTTCCGGAACGGTCGCCCTCGCGCCGCGCGCGCCGCTGATGAAGCTGGTCGAACGCTCGCGTTTCAACGGGACCGCGCAACTGCGCGGCCTCGATCTCGGCGTTTGGCTGCCGGCACTCGGCTACCAACTCCCGGTCGACGGCCGCGTCGACGCCGATGCGACGATCGGCGGCGGGCTCGAAAACCCGCTCCTGCGGACCACCGCCAGCCTCGTCGGCGGGTCTCTGGGGCGGTTTCCGGTCGACCGGCTCGAGCTCGCGGCAACGTCGACTCTGCGGCGCACCACGATCACGAGCGTTTCGATCGACCTGCCCGAAGTTTCGCTCAGCGGGTCGGGAAGTTTTGGTCCGGCCGCGACCGACCCGGTGACGTTCGGGATGCACTTCAAAAGCGCCAACGTCGGCGCGATCGCGGCCCGCATGCTGGGCGCGAAGACACCGCTGACCGGGGCGGCGGAACTCGACCTAAAGGTCGACGGAACCCGGGCCCACCCGCGCGTGGCCGGCGGTTTCGATCTCGAGAATGCGACCTTACACGGGGTCGCGATACCGCAGGCGCTCGGAGAATTCAGCATCGCCGGCCGCGACGTCGTCCTCAGCGACGCGGAGATCGCGTTCGCGAAGGGGACGCTCTACCTGGCGGGCTCCGTGCCGCTCCAGATCGCGCCGTTCGGGTTCGGGCCGGCGGCAGCGCCGATCACGCTCGACCTCAACGCCAAGGGCATCGATCTCTCGAACTTCACCCCGCTCTTGCCCGCTGATTCGACCTTGCAGGGCGCGGTCGACGGGCACGTCGCGATCGGCGGAACCGCCGGCAATCCGCGCTTGGACGGGTCGCTCGAACTCGCGGGCGGTCAGTTCCGCGCTCCGTTCGAGACGGTCCCGCTTCAGAATGTCGCCGCGAAGCTCGGGTTTGCCGGGAACGCAGCGACGCTCGAATCGCTCCAGGCAACCGCGGGCGGCGGGTCGCTCGCCGCGTCGGGCAACGTGCGCTTCGCGAACCTCGTGCGGCCGAGCACGGACGCCGCCTACCACTTCGAGGCGCGGGCGACGCACCTCGGGCTCGCACTCCCCGACTACGGGACCGGAACGGTCGACGGAACCCTGACGCTCACGCACATCCCGCAGACGTTGCCGCGTCTCGTCGGCAACCTCGCGCTCAACGATTCGGCCATCCCGTTCTCGGCGCTGCTGCTCTTCGGGGGCGCGACCGGCGGCGGATTCGATGCCGCGGCGCCGACGGCGGCGGCGGCGGCGGTATCGCCCGATTCGGAGATCGCCTTGGACCTCGAACTCGCGGCCCAGCGTAACGTGCGCGTACACTCGGCCAACGTCGATATCGGCGCGCGCGGCGACCTGCACGTGAGCGGAACGCGCTCGAGCCCCGCGCTGACGGGCGAATTCGATTCCACCGGCGGCACCCTCGCCTACTTCAATACGGTCTTCCGCTTGATCGAGGGCAAGGTAACCTTCGAACCGGACCTCGGCGTCATTCCGAACCTCGACGCGCGCGCCGTCACCCACGTGCTCAACCCCGACCCGAACACGATTCGCAACCTCTCAGGCAGCGCCGACGTCACGCTCGACGTTCACGGGCCGGTCACGAATCTCACGATCGCGCTGTCTTCGGATCCGGCCTACGAGCGCCAACAGATTTTGGGGCTGCTGCTCAACGCGCCGGCCCTCGGCGCCTCCAACCTCTTCGGCCGCACCGACCAGCCGACGCTCTACGGCACCACGGCCGCGAACTTGCCGCCGGGCGCCGTCTCGCGCGCGCCCAACGGCGAATTCAGCGTTGCGCAGGAAGCTTTCGGTATCGCGAACGCGCAGTTCACGCGCACGCTGCTGGCCCCGATCGAGAGCACCGTAGCGGAAGCGGTCGGGCTCACGAACATCGACGTGAACGTCGACTACGCCGGCAACGTCGGCCTGACCGCGCGCAAGATCTTGGGGAAAAAGGTCAACGCAATCTACGGCACGACCTTCGGTTACCCGTACCGGCAGACGTTCGGATTCGAAATCAAACCCAACGCATCGACCGCCGCGCAGGTGACCGTTTTTCAGACGCTCGGCGCGTACGGACTCAACTCGTTGACGCCGACGTCTTTCCTATCGCCGAGCAATCTGAAGTTGCAGGAGGCCGAGCCGAGCCAGGGCACGGCCGGGTTCTCGCTCTCGTTGCAACATTTGTTCTGAAGAATCGCAACGTCGCCGCCCAAGGACCCCGTGACGGGGGGGCGAACGGGTCGGCGCCGAGTAAGAAACGGTCGGGCCGGCCAGCGCGTTTGCCCTTCTGCCAGAGGGTTTCGCCAGAGCTTCCGCGGCTTCGGCGCCCGGAAGAGTTCTCAAGGATGCTGCTACTGCGTATGTTTTCTCGTCTTGGCCGCACGCGGCAAAGGGTTTCCGCGTTCGCCGCGCTCGTGGGTTTGATGCTCCCTTTTGCCGCATCGGCTCCCGTTTCGCCGCTGTTCGCGCAGGCTGCGCAAACCGCGACCCCGGCTGCGACCACGGCGCCGTCCGCGCCAACCCCGCCGCCCCCGCCTTCCAGCCCCGCTCCGGCCGAAAACCCGCGCCCGCCGGCCAACGCGCCGACCGTCGTGAGCGTCGACGTTTCCGGGAACGCGCACGTGCCGACGGCTACCGTGCTCTCGGTCGTACGCACGCGGCCCGGCCAACCGTTCGACGAGCGCGTGGTGCGGGAAGACCTGCAGAACATCTTCGATCTCGGCTACTTTTCCGATCAGGTTCCGCCCTTGATCCGCCAGCGGCCCGACGGCGTGGCGGTCACCTATCGCGTCATCGAAAATCCGGTCATCGAACGGATCACCTTCAGCGGCAACGATCACGTGCCGTCCGACACGCTGCTCGCGTTGATGGATACCGCGGTCGGGCAAGTACTCAATACGAACACGCTTCATCAAGACGTGCTCAAGATCAACTCGTACTACGACAAGATCGGGTACAGCGGCCAGGTGCCGACGCACCTCGCGGGCCTCAACATCCTCAAAGACGGAACGCTGAGCCTGCAAGTCCGCGAAGGGCTCACCGTCAACAAGGTCGTGCTCGCCGGCAACTACCTCTTGCGCGACGACATCATCCGCGCGGCGATCTCGATCAAGCCGGGGCAGCCGTATTCCGACGATTCGCGCGACAAGGATTACGAAGCGCTCAAGAAGCTCTACGACAAATTCGATCTCCAACTCGGCGACTTCGAGGCCGGGATCGATCCGACGACGGTCGACCTGCAAAAGGGCACGGCCGACGTCAAGTACAGTATCTACGTCGCGGTCGTCGGCGCGGTGCAGATTACCGGCAACACCGTGACCAAGGACGTCGTGATTCGCCGGCAACTGCGCTTGCGGCCCGGAATGGTCATCTCGCAAGGCTTGTTGCGGCGCGACTACGAGCGGCTCAACAACCTCGGCTTCTTCGAAAAGGTCGACCTCAATCCCAAGGCGGGTCCCGACCCGAAGAAGCCCTGGGAAGTCACCCTGGACTGGAACGTCAAGGAGCAGCGCACCGGTACGGCGCAGGTCGGCGCCGGCTATTCCGGCGGCCCGACCGGCGAAGGTTTGACCGGCACGCTTTCCTATTCGCAGAACAACATCAACGGAACCGGTAACGGCGCGGCGATCCGCTTCGAACGCGGCGCGCGCGTCGGCGACGCGTCGCTGTCGTACACCGTGCCGTACCTCGGCAACACGCCGACCTCGTCGAAGTACAGCCTCGGGGCGTCGATCTTCACGAGCGACCAGACGAATTTCTATCAGGTCTACGGCGCGTCGACCGCGCAGACGCTCGGCACGCACCCGCCCGTCGTCTGCACGCCGCCGCCCAAGGGCGGCACGAGCTCCTGCAACGGCACCGTGGGCACGGTTCCGGTCGTGCTGACACCGAACTCGGCGTTGATCAGCGGCATCGCGGCCGACTATGCGAACCGCGCCAACGGCGCCTCGGTCAACCTCGGCCGCCGGCTGACGGACTACGTGACGGCGTCGATCGGCGTGACCGTTCAGCGCCTTGCAACCGACGTGACGTTGCCGGCACCGTTTTTCCTCGCCGGCACGCAACAGATCCTCAATTCGCCGATCACGAACACGCCGTTCGGGGCCCAAACCAACGGCACGACGCTCGGGATCTCGGCGCCTTCGATCGCGAACACGTCCAACGGTGCGACCTACAATCTGCACGCCGTAACGGTCGGACTGCAGGACGATACGCGCGACGACGTCTTCAACCCCCGGCGCGGCGCAACGACGTCGCTCACCGAGGAGGTCTCGGGCAAGCCGATCGGCTCGCAATTCGGGTACTCGATCACGACCTTCGACGGGGCGAAGTTCTTCCCGGTGATGAAGAACGCGACGCTTGGATTTCACTTGCTTGCGGGCGACGCGACCGGCGCGATCCCGCCGAGCAAACTGTTCGTCTTGACCGACCAGCAGTTGCGCGGCTATAGCGAAGTCTTCTACGGTACCGAAGAGATCTTGGGCCAGACCGAGCTGCGCGTCCCGGTTTCGCCCGATCGCAAATTCAACGTTGCGTTCTTCTACGATTACGGGGGCCAGAAGATTCGGGGCGCGGTTCCGATCACCGACATCTTCGGCAACGTCGTGGTCGACTACAGCAAGTTCCTGTATCGCACCGACGCCGGCGTCGGGTTGCGCTTCGACGTGCCGCAGCTGGGCTTCCGATCGATCCGGCTCGACTTCGCCCGCGGCAAGGGCGGCGCCCACACCAGCTTCGGCATCGGTCAGAGCTTCTAGCGGTGCGCAGCATGCGACGTCCGATGACCGCGGCGCTCGCCGCCTTCGCGCTCGCCGCGACGCTGCTCGCGCCGGGAGCGCTCGCGGCCGACGTCACCGACATCGGTTTCGTCGATCAGGCGGCGCTCGCGAGCATCCCGTCGTTCACGAGCGCCAACCAACAGTTGGCCGGCTACAAGAGCGGCCTGGACAAACAGTTTGCCCAGCGCATGCGCGGCGTGCGCGACCAAAACATCCAGGCCCGCATCGCCCAAGAGTTCCAAAACAAGCTCGCGCAGCGCCAGCGCGATCTGTTCGCCCCGCTGTTCGAGCGGGCGCGGGTCGCGATCGCGTCGGTCGCCTCGAGCAAGAACCTCTCGGTCATCGTCGACAAACGGATCGTGATCTTCGGCGGCCAGGACGTAACGAGTAGCGTGATCGATCTGCTCAACGGGCCGGGCGACCCGATCCCGCCGGTGAATACGCCGCCGCCCTCGAGCGTCGGGTTCGTCGACCAAGGGCAGATCGACGCGATTCCCAAGCTCAAGAGCGCCAACGACGACTTCGCGAAATTTCAGGCCGATCAGCAGCAGCAGGCGCAAGCCAAGATGAAGAACGCGAAGAACGATTCGGACCGCCAGCAGATTCTCAAGGACTACCAATCGGCGCTCTCCGACCGGCAGAAACAGGTGATCCAGCCGCTGGTCGATCAGACCCGCAACATCATATCCGACGTCGCGAAGAAGCGCGGTTTGTTACTGGTCATCGACCGGTCGAACCTCATCTACGGCGGCACGGACATCACGAGCGATGTCACGGCCCAATTCAAGTAGCGTCCGCGGGCCGCTGCCGCGCTCGCTCGTCGCGGCCCTCGCCGTCGCGGCGCTGGCTTCGTGCGGCCATGGGGCTGCCGGCACGTCCGGCGAACCGACCGCGACGCCGCTGAATTCGCGCGTGGGGTACGTGCGCATGGATGCGCTCGTGAAGGTGCATCCACTCTACTCGCAACTCGCCCGGCTCGATGAAGACATGCAGGCGCTCGCGCTCAAATCGGTCGGAACGAACATCGCGCGCTCGGGCGCCGACATCGCCAAAGAAGAACTGGCCTTGCAACGCGAACTCGACGCAGCGGCCACGCGCACCAAAGCCGCGCTCGCCGGCAAGGAAAAGCAATATACGTTGCGCGAGCAGGCCGCAATCAACGCAGCGCTCGGGGCGGGCGCCGGCACCACAGGGCCCGGCGGCGGCCAGATCGCCGGCGCCATGGGCGCGCAAGCGCAAACGCAGGCGCTCGCCGCCGAGCAAGCCGCGAACCACAATCTAGGCGCGTATCGCAGCGAACTCCTCAAACAAGATGACGAGGCGGTGCACTCGCTGCAAGTCTCGCTCGCCGAACGGGCGCAGCGCACCTATCGCGCGCAACTCGAGCGCTTGCAGAAATCCGAGGCCGATTTCGCGCTGGCGCAGGCCGGCGACGACGCGGCCGACCGGCTTTCGTTGCGGAGCAAGCTCTCGAACCTGGCGCTCGACGACGCGTCGCGCGCCGACGTGAAGGGCCAACTCGACGCGCTGGACCGCAAAGAGGCGGACGCCCTCGGCGCGATGAGAAATCGCGATCAGGCGACGCTCGCCGCGCTGCAGAAGCGATTGCACGATCAGATCACGGCCGAACTCGACGCGCAGGTCGCTGCGCTCCGCAAGCGCACGATGGCCAAGATCAACGCGCGCACGGCCGACACGCGCACGCAATTGGTCGGCCAGATCGGCCAGCTCGGCGCGGCGTCCGGCGGCCCCGCCGTGCCGGGCGGCGTTTCGCCCGATATGAAGGCGAAGTTGCTCGCGTTACATCAGAAGTTCCAACACGATTTCAACGACGATGCTTCCAAGACGATCGCGGAGTTCCAAAAGACGCGCGCCGACTTGATGCGCAGGTTCCAGGCGCTTTCGGGCGTCGATGCCCAGGCCCAGGCCGGCGCCAGCAAGGAGATGGACTCCTTGCAGAAGCAGCGCGGCGATCTCTACAACCAAATGGTCGCGCAGATCGGGCGCGAGGTAAAAGTCGTCGCCGAGAAGCGCGGCATCACCGTCGTCGTCAGCGACGTCGTGGCGCCGGCCGGCGGCGTCGATCTAACCGACGATGCACAGAAAGATATCGAGAGCCTACACGAATGAAAAACTTGATCGTATGCGCCGGTGCGTTCGCGGCGCTCGCGGGTTGCGCGGTTCAATCGTCGCCCGTGGCCACGGTCGATCTGGTCCGGATTCAGGCGAACTGGCCGAAGTTCATCAACTATTCCAACCAACTCTCGGCCGATACCGCCGCGATCAATCGTTCGAGCGACACGCCCAAGCGCAAGCAAGAGCAGCTCGACCGGTTGCGCCAGCGCTTCGTCGACATGCAAAACGAGGTTACGGGCGACGTGCGCAGCGCCGCGGAGCAGGTCGCGAACGAAAAGCATTTCAGGCTCGTCGTCACGCGGCAGTTCGTGGGCTACGGCGGGACCGACATAACGGCCGACGTCGAGAAGATCCTCAAAATCACGGAGGCGCCGCCGTCGGGATCTTGAGGGAGCCGCGCGCGTGACGCTGGCCGAATATGCGCGGCGCGTTGGCGGCGAGGTGCGCGGCGATGGCGCCGTGGAGATCACGGGCATCGCCCCGATCGACGACGTCGAAGCGGGCTCGCTGACGTTTGCCACCGACGAGCGCTATCTGCGCGCGGCGCTCGCGTCGCGGGCGGCCGCGGTCTTAACCGAAGCAGCGATCGCGGAAAAACTCGAAGCGTCGCGCAAGCCGCTGCTGCTGGTCGGATCGGCGCGCGCGGCGCTCGCGTCGTTGCTCGCGGCGCTCGAGCCGCCGCTGCCGCCGCGGCCGTACCGCGATCCCTCGGCCATCGTCGATGCAAGCGCCGCGATCGGTCCCGACGTGCACGTCGGGCCGCTGGTCGTGGTCGGCGCCGGAGCGGAGATCGGCGCCGGCTGCGTGTTGCTCGCAGGCGCTGTCGTCGGCGCCGGTGCGAAACTCGGGCGCGACTCGATGTTGCATCCCAAGGCGCTCTTGCTCGATCGCTGCGTCGCGGGCGACCGCGTCACCCTGCAGGCCGGAGCGGTCGTCGGCAGCGACGGTTTCGGGTACGTGTTCGTCGACGGACGGTTCGTGAAGATTCCGCAAGTCGGCAACGTGGTGCTCGGCGACGACGTCGAAATCGGTTCCAACACGTGCATCGATCGCGCGCAGATGGGCAGCACTTCGATCGGCACCGGGACCAAGATCGACAACCTGGTGCAGATCGGGCACAACTGCCGTATCGGCAACCACTGCGGATTCGCGGCGATGACGGGCCTGGCGGGTTCGACGATCATCGGTGACTACACGGTCGTCGGCGGCCAGAGCGCGTTCAAGGGGCACATCAAAGTCGGTTCGCGCGTGCGAATCGCCGGTAATACGATGGTGTGGGGCGATATCGCGGACGACGCCGCCGTGAGCGGACAGCCGGCTCGCGACCATCGCGAAGAGCTCAAACAGCAGGTTCGCCTGCGCAATCTCGATAAGCTCTACGAGCGTGTGAGCGCCTTGGAGCAAAAGTGATGCACCATCAACACACGCTTAAAGACGTGTTGGAGTTCGAAGGCGTCGGCCTTCACACCGGCTCCCCCGGCCGGATCAAGATTCGCCCGCAGGTCGCGGGCAGCGGCCTGCGATTCCGCCTCGAGGGCGGCGTTTCGTTTCCGGCCCACGCCGAATACGTGGTGGAGACACGCCGCGCGACGGTGCTCGGGAGCGGAGAACGCACCGTTTCGACCGTCGAGCACGTGCTCGCGGCGCTGTTCGCGATGGGCGTCGACAACGCGGCGATCGAAGTCGAGGGCCCGGAGATTCCGGTGCTCGACGGCAGCGCCGCAACCTTTGCCGAAGCGATCGCGAAGGCCGGACTCATCGACCAGCACGCGCCGCGCGCGACCTTCACGCTCGAACGTCCGATCGTGTTGCGCGACGGCGACGCGCTGCTCGCGATCGCACCCGCCGAAAATTTTCGCATCCGTTTTGCCGTCGACTACGCGCCGCCGATCGGAGCGCAGTTCATCGACGCCACGATCGATCCGGATTTCTTCATCCGCGAGATCGCGCCCGCGCGGACCTTCGGCTATCTGCACGAAGTCGAGGCGCTGCGCAACGCGGGACTCGCGCGCGGCGGAACGCTCGACAATGCGCTCGTCTTTGCACCCGACGGTCCGATCACGCCACTGCGCTGGCACAACGAAGTCGTGCGGCACAAGACGCTCGATCTAATCGGCGACCTCGCACTGCTCGGGGCGTGGCCGCTGCTCGAGATCATCTCGGTGAAAAGCGGGCATCGTCTGCACGCCCGTGCGGCGAGCGAGCTGCGAGCGGCTGCCGCGCCGCAGCGCAGTTACGGGTCGTAGCCGGGATGGAACTCGATACGGCGGGCTCCCTCGACATCAACCAGGTGATGGCGCTGCTGCCCCATCGTTATCCGATGTTGCTCGTCGATCGGATCACGCACATCACGCCGAACCGGCGCGCGACCGGTTACAAGCTCCTCTCGATCAACGAGCACTTTTTCCAGGGCCACTTTCCGGGCCATCCGATGATGCCGGGCGTCTACATGATCGAGGCGTTGGCGCAGCTCGGCGGAACGATCATCCTCGGTCCCGACGACATCTCGCGCCGCACGGCGATGCTGACCGGGATCGACAAAGCAAAATTCCGGCGTCCGGTCGTTCCGGGCGACCGGCTCGACATGGAGATCAACGTCCTGCGCATGCGCTCGAACATGGGACGAATCGCCGCGGAGGCGCGAGTCGACGGCAAGCTCGCGTGCAGCGCAGAGTTGATGTTCGCGGTCGCGAACTTTGCGCACTTCGACCTGGACGCCCCCATCCTGCACGAGTGAGACGGCCCTAGTACCGTGATACATCCCACCGCAGTCGTGCACCCCAAAGCCGTCGTCGGCGAGGGGGCCGAGATCGGACCCTTCTGCGTGGTCGGCGAGTCCGTGCGAATCGGCAAGCGGACGAAACTGCTCGCGCACGTGGTCGTCAACGGCCGCACGACGCTCGGCGACGACGTCAAGATCCATCCGTTTTGCTCGATCGGCGCTCCGTCGCAAGACCGCAAGTTTCACTTCGAGGAGTCGTTCACGACGATCGGCGACCGCACGGAGATTCGAGAGTTCGTCTCCGTGCATCGGGCGACGGGCGAAGGCGAGCTGACGTCGATTGGCCAGGATACGCTGCTGCTGGCCTACGCTCACGTCGCGCACAACTGCCATATCGGCGATCGCGTTACGATGTCGTCGACCGCACAGCTCGCGGGGCACGTGATCGTCGAAGACGACGCGACCATCGGCGGCCAGAGCGGCGCGCACCAGTTCGTGCGGATAGGAACCCATGCGATGGTCGGCGGCGGAACCAAACTCACGCGCGACGTGCCGCCGTACGTGCTGGTCGAGGGGAATCCGGCCAAGGCCTACGGACTCAACACGGTCGGTTTGCGACGAGCCGAATTCGCGCCCGCAACCGTGTCCGAACTCAAGGAGTGCTATCGCATCATCTACCGCTCCAACCATAATATCTCGCAGGCCGCCGAAGCGATGCGCGAGGTGGTAAAGACGGACGAAGGCCGGCGGCTATTGGCCTTCATCGAGGCGCCCTCGGAGCGCGGTATCGTCAAGTAGCGATGCGGGTGTTTCTCGCGACCGGCGAAGCCTCGGGAGATATGCTGGCCGCCGCCCTCACCGCCCGGATTCGCGAACTCGTCCCCGGCGCCACTTTCGCCGGCATCGGCAGCGAACGCATGGCCGCCGAAGGGGTGGAGCTCACCGTGCGGACCACCGGCTGGGGCAACATGGGCCCGCTGCAAGCCCTGCGCACGATCCCAGGGCTGGTGCTCACCTTTCTGCGCCATCTCGTTTGGCTGCTGCGCTCGCGTTTCGATCTCATCGTCTTAGTGGATTTTGGGGCCTTCAATCTGCGCTTGGCAAAGATGCTGCGACAGTTGGGCTACCGGCGCCCGATCCTCTACTTGCTGCCGCCCGGTGCGTGGCTCGACGTGCCTTCCCAGGCCCGGGCCGTGACGCGCACCACGACCCCGCTCACCGCGTTCGCGCACCAGCGCGACTTCTACCGGACGCTGGGCTTGACCATCGCGTACTTCGGGCACCCGCTCGGATCGCTCGTGGAACCGCGCGACCCGCTGCCGCCGCCGCCCGCCGGCGCCGGAGTCGTCGCGCTCCTGCCGGGGAGCCGGCGCGGCGAAATCGCGCGCCATCTGCCCGTGCTGCTGGAGACGTGCCGCCTCTTGCGCGCGCAGCGGCCGCGGGTGCAGTTCGTCCTGAGCGCCGCCGACGCGGATGCCGAGGGGTCGATCCGGCGCGCTCTCGCCGATGCGCCGCTCGAAGGAATCCGCCTCGTGCGCGGGGCCCGCGCGGCGCTCGACGGCGCCGACGCGGCGCTGATCGCATCGGGCACGGCCGTGCTCGAAGCGGCCTTGCGCGAGGTTCCGAGCGTTGCGTTCTACATCATCGGAGCGGCGTCGGTTCCGATCGCAAAGCGCATGTATCGGGGCCGGTACTGGACGCTGCCCAACATCTTGCTCGAACGCGAAGCCGTCCCCGAGTTGCTGCAAGACGATGCGCGTCCGCAACGGTTGGCGGACGCGCTCGAAGCACTCTTGGCCGATCCCGCCGCGCAACTGGACGATCTGCGCGCCGTGCGCGCGAAGCTCGGCGATCCCAACGCCCTATCGCGTTGCGCGGCCTTCGCGGTGGAATTGGCGCAGACGTGAAACCGCTGCGGATCTATCACACCTCGGACCTCCACGACCACCGCGGCATCGTGCAGCGGCTACGCGAATTGCGCGCGCTCGAAGCCGGCCTGCTGTTCGATTGCGGCGACTCGCTGCGCGGCAGCCAAACGGTCTACTACCGCCGGGAGCCGATCATCGCGGAGATCGACGCGGCCGGCTACGACGCACAAGGCGTCGGCAACCGCGAGTTCCACTACCTCTACCATTTGCTCGCGGCGCGCGCGCGCAAGATGCAGCATCCGCTGCTGTGCTCGAACCTGGTCGACGTGCGAAACCGCCCGCTGCCGTTCGCGCGCGAGGCGACGTTCGAACGCGACGGCTGGAAGCTGCGCGTGTTCGCGCTGCTGGTCGTTCAATATCCCGAGCGCAGCCCGTGGGAGGGCGCGTTCGGCTGGCGATTCTTGGATCCGATCGCGGTCGCGCGCGAATTCGCCGAATCGACGCCAGCCGGCACGACGCTCGTCGTGCTCTCGCACGTCGGGTTGCGCGTGGATCGGGCGCTCGCACGCGCGGTGCCGCGGCTCGATTTGATTCTGGGCGGACACAGCCACGACACGCTGACGGCGCCCGAGATGGTGGGCGACGTACCGATCGTGCACGCCGGCCCGTACGGAGCGTTCGTCTCGCGCACCGAACTCGAGCCCGCAGCTTTCGGAGGGCGCGCTCGCGTCACGCGCTTCGATCTCGTGCCGCTCTTGAGCGCGCGGCCGTAAGTGCGCGTCCTCTTCGTTGCGAACGGACATGGGGAGACGGCGATCTCGGCGCGGATCGCGGCCGAACTCGAGGCCCGGGCAACCGCGCCGCTAACGCTCGATCTCTTGCCGCTGGTGGGAACGGGGGCGGGCGCAGCGCCGCTCGACCTCGTGGGTCCGCGGCGCACGATGCCGAGCGGGGGTCTGGTCGCGATGGGCAACGTGCGCGCATTTTCGCGCGATCTGCGCGCCGGCTTCGTCGCTCTGTTCGCGCGGCAACTGGCGTTCCTGCTCTCGCTGCGCGACCGTTACGACATAGTGCTCGCGATCGGCGACGCGTACGCGCTCGGGCTCGCCCTTCTCGTGCGTGCGCCGACCGTGTTCGTGGGGACGGCGAAGAGCGTCTACGTCGCGCCGTACGGCCCGTTCGAACGAACGCTGCTGAGGCGCGCCGGCCGCGTATTCGTGCGCGACGAACCGACGGCGCGACGCTTGCGCGCGCAGCGCGTCGACGCGAGCGCGCCGGGGAACGTGATCGTGGATCTCGTGAGCGAATGCGAATCGGCCGGAACGCCGCGCTCGGCACTCGCCGTCCTCCCGGGAAGCCGCGAGTCGGCGTACGGCGACGGCGTCCGTTTGGCGCGCGTCGTCCGGGCGCTGGCGGCCGAACGCCCGGATCTCGACGGCGTCTTTTCGATCGCGCCGACGCTCGATTCCGAACGTTTCGCGCGCACCCTCGCCGCCGACGGTTGGGCGATCACCGCGGGTACGGGCGACCGGCCGTTCGCAGCGTCCGCGGGCGCGGCGCGGCTGGCCGCCTGGTCGGGTGACTTCGGCGAGCTGCTCGGCGCGAGCGTTGCCGTGCTCGGCCAAGCCGGGACCGCAAACGAACAGGCGGCGGCCTGCGGCGTGCCCGTTATCGCGCTCGGATCCGTTGACGGCCACGAGGACTGGTACCGTATGCGGCAGCGGCGGCTGCTCGGCGAGGCACTCGCGATCGTACCGGGCGAACCGGCCGCGGCCGCAACCGCGATCGCGGCGCTGCTGGCCGACGAGCCGCGGCTGGAACGGATGCGTGCGGCCGGGCGCGCCCGCATGGGCGGCCGCGGCGGTGCGGCGGCGATCGCGCGCGCGGTCCTCGAGCCCGCGTGAAAGCCGCCGATCGCGTCACCGTCGCGGCGCTCGGGACGTTCTTCGTCGTCGTGCAATTCTACACGTCGCTCGCTGCGCTCGCGCCGACGCCGGCGGTCGGCTACGTGTTTGCGACCCGGCCGGCCGCGGCGGCCCTGATCGCATTGCTCGGTTTGAGCGCGGCGGTTTGCGCGTTCCGCTTGTGGCGCGAGCCTGCGCCGCCACCGCCGGCCTCGCGCGCGCTCCTGATCGCCTGGATCGGCAGCGCCTTGGCCGCAAGCCTTCTGGGCCTCGATCCGCTCTCGGGCCTCCAAGTCGTCGCGATGATGCTGCTGGCCGGCGCGTTTCATCTGGGGCTCGTGCGGTATGGCTCGGTCGCGGGGAGCCTGCGGGTCGTGCTCGGCGCGTATCTTTGGGTGGGGCTCATCGCGGTCGTCGCGTCGCTCGCCATGCTCGTCGCGCGAACGCCGGCCGAACTGTTCGCGCTCAACCACGGTCGCGCGGCCGGCGTTTTCGTGACCGCAAATCAGTTCGCGGCGTTTCTGATCTTGTTCTTGTTCGTCGCGCTCGGGATGGCGCTCTCGACGCGCGCCGGATTGCGCGCGCCGGCCGCGGCGGGCGCCGTCTTGGCGTTGGTGGCGCTCGGCACGACGCTGTCGCTCGCGGGCGCGCTCGGCGCCGCGGCGGGCGCCGTGTTCCTGTCGTTTGCGAGCGGCGCGCGCCGGCTCGGGACGGGGTTGGCGCTCGCGTTTGCCGTGGCGGCGGTCGCCGTAGCGCTGCGGCCCGTGGCCGGGCACGAACGAGCGAACACGTTCGACCGGCTGCGGACTTGGAGCGCGGGCGCCCGGGTGGCCGAACTCTTCCCGCTCACCGGCGCCGGGCCGATGGCGTATTGGCGGGTGTATCCGGCGGTACGGCCGGCCAACGGCGACTTGCCCGGCACGTTCGGTGCGCTGCACCCGCACGACGCCTACCTCTCGCTCGCCGGAGAGACGGGTTTGCTCGGACTGGGGGCGCTGGTCTACGGTTGGTGGCGGATCGCGACGGAGCTGCGCGCGGCGTTGCTGCGCCGGGCACCGCGCGAACGTCTCTTGGCACTCGGAGTTTGCGCCGGTCTCTGCGCGACGCTCGTGCAGGGGGTCTTCGATACGATCGGCATCGTCGAGATGTGCTTCGTCTGGATTCCTTTTACGGCACTCGCGCTCGCCGCCGCGGAGACGGGCGCACCGTCCGGGAGAACGGCGTGAAGGCGGCGCCGAACCGTATGGCTGCGCGCGCGGCGCTCGCGGCGTTCCTCGGGCTATGCAGTTGCGGCGGACGCCCGTCCGCGCCGTCGAGTTCGCCGCCGTCAGCGGCCCCCACGGCGCAGGCGACGAAAGAACCGGACAATCGGACGCCGATCAGCTTCGAAGCACCCCGGATCGGCGACAAATACATCTATTTGACGAAGCAACGGCGCAATCGCAAGGTATACGTCCTGCGTGCGGATGCGGAGAAGGGCCAGTACTTCGGTGAGGATACGGGGCGGAGCAGTTTCGTGAACCCGCACATCACCTTCTTTGGGAGCGGCGGCAAGGAGCTGTTCGCGGTCGCACCGGCGGGCCTCGTTCTCGAGCGCGCCAAGACCGTCGAGCTCAGCGGCGGCGTCCACGCCCGTTCCAAAGACGGCATGACGCTCACGAGCGACCGGATGCTCTACAACGACGCGCTGCAGACGATCCACGCCAGCGGCAACGTCGTGATGAACGGCACCGACGGGAGCCAACTGCGCGGCTCGACGCTCGACTGGAACTTGCAGAGCGGCGCGATCGACGTGGCGGGCGCGCACTAGGTGACGAGCGCCAACCGCATCGTCATCGAGCACCTGGTGAAGCGCTACGGTTCGCGGACGGTCGTCGACGACGTGAGCGCCGACGTGCGGACGGGCGAAGTCGTCGGGTTGCTCGGCCCCAACGGCGCCGGAAAGACGACGACGTTCTACATGGTCGTCGGACTGGTCAAGCCGGACGGTGGTCGCGTGTCGCTCGAGGGCGACGGCGTATCGGTCGACCTGACGAGTCTTCCCATGTACAAGCGGGCGCGCTCGGGGATCGGTTACCTCGCCCAGGAGAACTCGATTTTCCGCAAGCTCTCCGTTGCCGACAACATTCGCCTGATTTGGGAGATGAACGGCGTACCGCGCCGGGAGCAAGACCGGCGGCTGCCCGAGTTGCTCGACGAGTTCGGGCTGACCGACCGCATCGACGCGCGCGGCGATTCTCTCTCCGGCGGCGAGCGGCGACGCGTCGAAATCGCGCGCGCGATCGCGACCGAGCCCGCGTTCCTCCTGCTCGACGAGCCGTTTACCGGCATCGATCCGATCGCGGTCGCCGACATCCAGTTGATGATCCGGCAATTGCGCGAACGCGGGCTCGGCGTCCTGATCACGGATCACCAAGTACGTGAAACGCTTGCCATCGTCGACCGGGCCTACATCCTCAACGACGGGAAGATCGTCGTCTCGGGGAACGCGCAGGAAGTGCTCGCGTCGCCGACCGCCCGTCAGTTCTATCTCGGCGAAGGCTTTCAACTCTAGTGCCGGCGCGGGGGCGGGGCCGGTGACGCGGCCGGAGCACTTGCGCCCGGCCGGCGTTGCGCTATTCCCGCGCCGCATCGGCCTAAAGATCTTGGACCGCTACATGGTCGCCGAACTGATCGGTCCGTTCAACTTCGGCCTCTCGGCGTTCACCGCGATCATCGCGGCGACGAACATCCTCGCGATCGGCCGCCTGGTTTCCGAAGAGCACGCACCGCTGCTGGCCGCGGTCGTGTATTTCTTGTGGCAGGTGCCGGAAATCGTCGTCACCGTGATGCCGATGGCGATGTTGCTCGGAACGCTGCTCGCGATGCAGCGCCTCTCGGGCGACAGCGAAGTGACGGCGCTCGGAGCGGGCGGCGTCGGGCTCGTTCGTGCGGTCACGCCGGTGTTGGTCGTGGGCCTCGCGATCTCGTTCGTGGTGCTGCTGCTGCAAGAGACGCTCGTGCCGTACGCCAACGACCAAGCCGTCTACCTCCGGGAGCAGACGATCCGGCGCGTCGGCCCTTACGGAGGCGGTAGCCAAACCGTGATCACGGGTCTGCCGGGCGGCGGCGAACAGGTGACGTTTTTCCGCGGCTACGACGCGCCGGCGCAAGAGCTCTTGAACGTAACGATCATCACGTACGGAGCCGACAAGCGCCCGCAACTGATCGTCATGAGCGATCGCGGCCGCTTCGAGGCGCCGACCTGGACTTTTCAAAATGCGCGCGAGTACCGATTCGAAGCCGACGGGTCGACCGACTATTCGGAGGAGCCGACCGTGCGCGTCGACGTCGGCGAAAAGCCGAGCGAGTTGCAACAGCGGGCGACCGACAACAACCGGGAGACGATGAGCCGTTCGCAAATACGCGAGATCATTGCGTCCGGCCAGCTTTCTCCCCACGAGCTGCGCGCGTATCAAACGACGTACGAGGGAAAGCTTGCTCGACCGTTCGCGTCTTTCGTGTTCACGTTGATCGCGATCCCGTTCGGCATTCGGCCCGCGCGCGGCGGCGGTACGGGTCTGGGATTCGGGCTCGCGGTTGCGATCGCGTTCGTGTACTTCGTTATCGCGAGCGTCTGCGCGGCGGTCGTGACGGGGCTGCCGGGCGGATACGCGATGTCGGCCGCGGGCGCTTGGGCGCCCAACGTCATCTTCATCGCGATCGGCGCCGCGTTGCTGCGCCGCGCGGCCCGGTACTAACGATGGGCACCGTCGGCGGACTGCTGCTGATCGTGGTGATCGCGTTCGTCGCCGGCTCGATCGCGTACGTCGGCGATCGGGTCGGCCACCAGGTCGGCCGCAAGCGCTTGACGCTCTTCGGCCTGCGGCCGAAATACACGTCCACGATCGTGGCGGTCGGAACCGGCGTGATGATCGCCGTCGTCGCGACCACGGGCGTGCTGCTCACCACGCCGCTCGCGCGCGACGCGTTCTTTCGCCTGAGCGAGATCAACGACAAGGTCAACGAACTGCAAGCCCAAGCGGTGCAGCTCGAAAAACAAACCCACGAGAGCAACGTCGTGATCAACCGCGGCGACCTGCTCTTCAACCAGTTCCTGGCACTGAGCCCGCAGGAGGGTCAAAGCGATCGTCGCAAGCGGTTGGCGAAGTTCTTCGACGCGGTCGTCTCGTCGCTCAACGCGCGCTACGCTCGTTCGGGCCTCAAGCCGTTCACCGGCAAATCGAGCGATCCCGACATCGCGAAGAAACTCGAAGCGGTGCTCAACGACCCGCGCGTGCAAGGCTTCCTGCTCGACGGCCCGGTGCTCTTGATGCCGGTCGCCGACGAGAACCTGTTTCCGAACGACAAGATCAGCTTCACGGTCGCCGCCTACCTCGACAAACCGATCTTCCGCGCGAACCAGCCGCTTTCGAGCGTCGAGGTCGACGGCGGTACGGCCCTGATTCCGAACGTCGCCTACGCGCAACTCGCGGGCGCGATCGGCGACGAGGCGATCGGCCTGGGCATGCCGGCCTACTTCACGAGCCTGATTCCGTCGCTGCAGACCGAGCAGTTCTTCCGGCAAACGCAATCGGCGATCCGGGCCGGCCACGGCCACTACTACATCATCGCGCGCGCCGAGACCGACGTGTACCCGCACACCGGCGGCATCCCGGTTTCGTTCGCGCTGAGCCGGACGCCAAGGTAGTGGCCGCCGGGCCGGGCGCGGTCCTGGGCATCGACCCGGGCACGCGCAAATGCGGCTACGCGGTCGTGCTGGAGGCCGGAAGCCCGCCGCTCGAGCTCGGCATCGTGCCGACCGACCGGCTTGCGGAGACCCTGCGGGAACTCGCCGGCCGTTTCGAATTGCGAGCGGTGGCGCTGGGCGGGGGCACCCACGCGGACGCCGTCGCCGCGCTGCTGGAGGGCTTCGGGGTACCGGTCGAGATCGTCGACGAGCGCGCGACCACGTTGCTCGCCCGGCGCCGCTACTTCGCGGTTCACCCGCCCCGCGGCTGGCGCCGTTTCGTGCCGCGCGGGATGCTGCTGCCGCCCCGCCCGATCGATGATTTCGCCGCCGTGCTGATCGCCGAGCGGCTCCTGGAAGCTCGCAGCCTCGGGGCTCCCTAAGCGGCCGGACCGGCCCGGCGCGGCCTCTTGGTGCGATTACCCTGGCGGCCAATCCAACGCAGGACTCGTTGTCGCGCGGTCATAATCGGCTACCTGGCACGCGCCCAAACGATGGGGCGTACTTTCCGTGTCTCGACCCGCCCGGGCCGGGCCACGCAACGGTCACTCTGGCGAAGGAAAACTCGGCAACTCTCTCCAGCGTCCGTGAAACGTACGTAACGTCGCAGCAAGCATGTGCGGAGCTTTGGCTTCCTATTCTTCTGGAGGATTTATGAAGCGTCTCGCACGCCTCGCCGTGATCGCAGGGCTAACTGCTGCCCTCGTGATTCCGGCGCGGCAGGCAACTCTCGCGACGCCGTTCTCGGACGTCCCGGCAAACCACTGGGCGTATCAGTACATTCAAAGTCTCGCAGCCGACGGTATCATCGACGGATACCCCGATGGAAAATTCAAGGGCGACCGGCCCCTCACGCGCTACGAAATGGCCGTCGTCGTCGCACGCGTCATCGCCAAGCTTCAGGAGAACCAGGGCCCGAAGGGTCCCTCGAAAGAGGACCTCGACAAACTCCAAAAGCTGATCGACGCCCTCAAGGACGAGCTGGACGCGCTCGGCGTTCGCGTGACCAACCTCGAAGATTCGCTCGACGCGCTCGACAAGCGGACGAAGTTCGCGCAGTCGCTCTCGATGCACGGCGTCTTCTTGCCCAACGTCACGTTGCGCGAGCGGCCCGTGAGCGAAGAGACGATCACCAACACGACCTCGGCAGCCGTCACGACATATTACGGCGCGGCGATTCCTTGCTCGCCCGGAGCCAACGGTTGTCCCGCCGCCGCGGCTGGGACCGTTCCCAATCCGACGGCCGTCGGCGCCGTCGATCCGTTCGTCAACGCGTTTCTCTCGACCGACGATTCGAACAA
>Ga0302325_10008310_pt1 | contig 22803 bp, 22 predicted proteins | sample Palsa_T0_2_FD_201948 | JGI IMG/M metagenome (GOLD analysis project Ga0302325, IMG submission 201948) | Peat permafrost microbial communities from Stordalen Mire near Abisko, Sweden - Palsa_T0_2 | ecosystem: Environmental > Terrestrial > Soil > Palsa > Peat permafrost | place: Sweden: Abisko...
AGGCGGACAAGGCGGAGGGCAAAGATCGCGCGGCTTCGGCAACTTCCCCGGCGGCGGCCGCGGCATTCTGGGCACAGTCACCCAGACAGCCGCCGATCACTACATCATCAAGACGGACACCGGCGATACCTATACCGTCTTCTATAGCGCCAACACCCGAATTCTCAAGCAAGGCCCAGGGCAGGGAGGCGGTCGCCGGGGCGCAGGTGCAGGCAATAATGGTGCAGCCAGCGGGTCAGGCGATAGCGAAGGCGAGCGGGGTAACAGACCTCAGCCGCAGACCCTCAAACCCACTGACATCAAGGTAGGCGACATAATCACCGCTGGCGGAGAACTCGACGACGCCAAGAAGACCATCGGCGCTGTCTTCATCGCGCAAGTCGACCCCGAGCGCGCCAGGCAGATGCGCGAAATGCAAGCCAATTACGGCAAAACCTGGCTGGCCGGCCGCATCACCGCCATCGACGGCACTCGGATCACCATCGAAGGCATGGTCGATCACACTCCACACGTAATTGCAGTTGACGAAAATACCTCATTCCGCCGCCGCCGCGACTCCATCACCCTGGCCGATATTCAACCCGGCCAGCAGTTGCAAGCCGAAGGAGCGATGAAAGATGGCGCATTCCTGGCCACCACAGTCACTTCTCAGGTGCGAGACCAAAATCGAGACCAAAATCGAAATCAGCCCCGTGAGCCGGCAGCGGGACCGCCCAACACTGCCCCGTCCAGTCCTCAGCCCAATTAAGTCCACTGCGCTTCGGACAAACGGTCAGGAACGCTAGCCACCCATAAACATCCCGCCGTTCACATCCAGCACATGCCCGGTAACATAGCCCGCGCCCTCTGACGCCAGATACGCAACCGCATGGGCAATCTCCGCATCCGTTCCCGCACGCCCCAGCGGAATCGTGGCCAGCATCGCCGCCGTCTGTTTCTCATCCAGCACTGCCGTCATCGGCGTCTCAACATAACCCGGAGCGACCGCATTCACTGTAACCCCGCGCGAAGCCACCTCCCGCGCCAGCGACCGCGTCAACCCGATCAGCCCCGCCTTGGTAGCCGCATAGTTGACCTGACCAGCTTGCCCTGTCCGCCCTACCACGCTCGAGATGTTGATGATCCGTCCCCAGCGATTCCTGAGCATCGCGCTCAAGAGCGCCTGCGTAAGCAGAAATGCCCCGGTCAGATTTGTCGCCAGCACATCATCCCAATCCGCCCGCTTCATGCGCAAGACCAATCCGTCGCGCGTGATCCCGGCGTTGTTCACCAGGATTTCCACCTTGCCAAAGCGCTCGAGCACCGCCTTCGCGCCAGCCTTGATCGACTCTTCGCTGGCCACATCCAGCGCAAAAGCAGCAGCCTTGCCGCCAGCCGCCTCAATCTCCGCCTGCACCTCGGCCAGTTTGGCCTCGTTTCGGGCCGCCAGCGCCACAGTCGCGCCACCTGCGGCAAGCGCCAGGGCGCAAGCCCTGCCAATCCCCTGCGAAGCCCCGGTCACCAGGGCGATCCGCCCTGCCACAGTCCGCCCATCTGGTCCGCCCATATTCCCCCAATAAAATTGCTGCGTGATCGCCAATTCCAGACGTACACCCTTGCAGATTATAGGCGTCAAGGCGGATTTGCTGCCCAGCCCCGATGCTTCAGTCCCAGTGCTTAAGCTGCGGCCAAATCTCGCGTAGGTCCGACTTGAATCCCCGGCAGTGATAAATGGGCAGCCATTCGTCCGGTCGCGACAGTGGATCATTCGTATTGCCGATCACCGTGTAGCTGGCGCACTTCGTCTGCATGTTTCGCACATTGCCTTCGCCGAGCACAATCATGCTCTCGCCGGCGTAGTCGCGCGGCCCCCATATCCAATAGTTCTGGTGGTTGCCAATGGACTTGGGCAGACCGTACTTGGGCCCAAAAAAGTCAATCGCTCCAGCATCACCATAGTTGTTCGCAAAGATAGCGGTCTTCTGCTGCTCTTCCGGCGAAAGCGTGTGATAGTAAGCAGCCACGCGCTGCGCGATTCCTTCCCAGCCAAACATATCGGCGTAAAGCTGTGGAAGCACTCCCTGCTTGGTATGCTCAAACTTCTGCTGCTCAATGCCCATCGTGTGCTCATAGGCAAGAAAGTGGGGAACACTCAGAATCGGCAAAATAGTCGGAGCATAAGCGCCGCCGACGGCCAGAATTCCAAGCGCAAGAGCCGGCTTGGCCCAGATCCAAATCCTGCCTGCCGTCGCACCTTCCAGCCACACCGCGCCCGCGGCAAACAGCATCGGATACACCGGCGCCACATAGTACATCTTGCCGTGCAGCAGCATCAGCTCCGCGAGAAAAACAAGATAGGCCCAACCCAAAGCGCGAAATTGCCGGCCCTGCCTCGAAAAGAAGAAAAGCAGCGCTAGCGGAACAAGGAGGGCCGCCACAAAGCCAAGCATCTGGGCCTGCGCTTCGAGATACGGTAATGGAGCAAGCGCAATGTCGCGGCCGCTCTGCCGGATGTTGTGCATCAGCTGCAGAAAAGGAAACTGGTGCTGCCATTGCCACACAAAATTCGGCAGTGCGATCACCGCAGCAACTCCACAACCCAGCCAGAACCAGCGGTGACGCAGGCTCTGGCGAAGCGGCGTCAGACACACGCCAACGATCACTCCCGAGAGCCAGAAGACGACTCCATATTTATTCAGAATCGTGACTCCGGCCAGCGCGCCCACGCCAATCCACAGAGGCTCGCGGCCCGTCTTCGCGATGCGCACGATGAGGAAGGCGATTGCCGTCCACAGCAGCGGGTCGAAGGCGTTCATGGTGAAGAGATGCGACATGGCCAGCGTCACAGGAGCCATCAACGCCGCCAATGCGGCGAGAAACATTGCCCATCGACGGCCTCCCAGCTCGCGCGCCAGTAAACCCGCAAGAATGACAGTCGCAGCGCCTGCAAGAGCCGGTAACAGCCGCAACGCCCAGAGCGAAGTGCCGATCGTATGCTCCAGAAGCCACGTGACCCATCCAATCAACGGCGGCTGGTCCACATATCCCCACGCGGGATGTTCCCCACACGCCAGGTAGTACAGCTCATCTCGAAAGTATCCATAGTTCGGCCCGGCAAAGCAGTAGAGAACGATTCGCGCCAGCGCGACATACAAAATGATCGCTGTTCCGGACATAAGAATCGATGCGAAAGAAGACGCCTTGCGGCGCTCATTTATGGCAACGAATGCTTGGCTATTTGTGCTCATACCAGAAAGTACGGCAGTTGTAGAAAAATGTTCCGATAGCCGTTACAAACGCCTACGGGCACATATAGTAAAGACCTATTGCGCCGCGGCCACAACTGGTCCGGCCCGCAGCAACGCCTCCCGCACCAACTCTGCGGGCCACACATACACCGCCAGATGCCGCGAGTAGTGCAGCAACGGCTTTGTATCCGGCAGCCGCAGCCCCACATGCTCAGGCAGATCGTTGTACTGAATCTCCGCTTCTGCCTGTTCCAGCGGCCACGGAACATGATGAATATTGGCCCGCACCAGCCGACCCATTGAGTCACCCGAAAACAGGCAGTACCGCTCTGTCAGAAAATACTCAATCGTGCCAGGCCTGCTCTGAGCCAGTTTGAATGTCGGCCCAAGCCCGCGATACCGTGCCGCGAATCGTACCGGCCTTCTGCTCAAGAGGCGTCGGCTGTAGAAAGCAAACTCCCGTTCTCCTCCGGAGCCAAACTTCAGAGGCTTCATGCTCATCTGCGCCCAGTAGTACGGCAGGTGAAAGAACCCCCGCGCCACCATCACCGCCAGCAGATTTCCCGCGTCCAGAGAAAAAAAGTAAACCCCAGGCGTTCCCGTCCGGCGGTCGCGCACATAGGTCCGTAAATTCAGTTCGGGAAACTGTCGCGCCCCTGGAATCGGCGGTAGCCCTCGCAACTGAATCTTGTCCATCCAAAACGGAACGACCCCCAGCCACGCCGAACCCTGAAAGACATCCGCCTCCAGTTCGTCGGGTAGAAGTTGCTCAATTTCCGCGATTCTCATCGGCCAGTGCGCAAATAGCAGGTCATTCCAGCGCTGCGACATCGCCCAGTGCCCCGTCGGCAACGGCCAGGGGCGATGCGACGTTTTATCCAGAATTTCGCGCATGTGCAATGTGTCCGCTTCGCTTTACGACTCGCCGTCTCGTACCCTGCCCCCACCCAGCCCCGCAATTGCCCAGAGGCCTCCGTTTTCGGCAGGGTGCGTTGTAGCGTTGTGCCGTTCCTGCAATGCTAGCTCAACCTGGAGGGAACTCAACGCAAATGGCGCCCCGCAAGCAGACGTATCGGGCAGACGTATTCAGGTGAGACTTTACGCCTTCCACACATACAGATAGTCGTTATCGCTGGAAGTGGCGATATTCAGCCCTCGTTCCCGCGTCGCGCGATTGAGCGCTGAGCGGATGTTTTCCTTCGTATCCGGCAGTTCGGAGAGAGGTACTTTCAGCGCATTTCCCGGTTCCAGCAGCGCGATGTCGTTGAGCAACTGGGACACAATTTCCTTGTGCTTGCCATTTCGCCCCATAGGGACATCAGTCCGCAGCACCGATTCAAATCTTGAGGATGAAGATTTGATCCCGCCGTCTGTAGCTATAACGATTCTCCTCTGAAGTAATCGTATCACTAACGTACATTAACGATACGCTAACCTAACATAGTGCCAGCGCAAACCGCAAGAGGAACTTGTGTAATACTTGCATTATTCTGTAAATAAAACATGCGTAAAGAGTTAACCCGTATTTTCTGGAATCTGTTAAGGTCCTTTTCAGGTGGAAAAGCTATGAAGACCGAATTCAGATTTGAAACCATCTCCCTTGCCGAAATGGGACGAAAGGGCTTGGTTGCCGAGACCAGCGACTATCGTCCCGTGGTCCTAATCGTCGATGATGAGCCGATCATTGCCGACACCCGAGCGGCTATCTTGAATGCATGGGGCTACGCAACGATGACAGCCTACGACGCCGAAAGCGCACTCCAGTTCGCTGAGGTCATTCCTCCCGAATTGCTCATCACCGATGTGCAAATGACCGGAATGAATGGCGTGGATCTGGCCATTGCCATCAAAATGTCTGCGCCGGACTGCAAAGTAATCTTGTTTTCAGGTCACGCTGGCAGCAATGAAATAATCACATCGGCGCGCAACTCGGGATACGACTTTCCCTTGCTAGCCAAGCCATTACAGCCGGCCCAACTATTGGCTTATCTCTCGAAAATAGACTTTGGGCCTCGCAGCAATCCGAAAGCCAGAATCGAATCGGCGGGAAAACAGTCGCTCAGCCTGAGTAAAATCGGAGTCGCGGCTGTCGAGTAGCGTGCATAGATCTCTTCGTCGCCTGCCGCTCTGATGCCGTATTCTGGTCGCCAGAGACCCATGTCGACCATCCCACCAACTCCCGCCCTCAATACCTCTATCCAATCCGTTTCAGCCCCTACGCACGCCCAAAATCAAACAGATGTTTTCGCTGTCCACGGCGCGGATCCCGAAGTCCTGGCCTACGCCATGGCCAAATACTCCCGCTCAGCGCTCTCCATGCGTCAATCCCTTCAGGAGATAAGCTCTCAGCGCGCGGAGCAGTTCCTCAATACCTTCTATTTCCAGTATGGCCACCGCTCGATCGCCGACCTGGCTCATGTAGCCTTCGCCATCGAACGCCTTTCGCTCCTCGCCGCCATCGTTCTCGTCGACGAACAGCGCTGGGACGGCCAGGAACGCTCAACCCGCTATCAGAACTTCCAAAAATCCGGTTGGTACCTGCCCGACTTCGGCGAAGCCGCCGAAGTTCGCGAACTCTACACCAAGACCGCGGAAGATCTCTTCACGGCCTACACCAGCACCTCCGCGGCAGTCTTTGAGGCCCTGAAAGACCGCGTCCAATGCCCAGAAAGCATGACGCCTGAATCCTATGCCCGCACTCTCAAAGCCCGCGCCTTTGACGTAGCCCGTTACCTGCTGCCTCTGGCCACAAACACCTCGCTTGGCCAGATCGTCAACGCACGTACCCTGGAGACGCAGATCTCGCGTTTGCTCTCGCACCCCTCAGCCGAAATCCGGGATCTCGGAGAAAAGCTCAAGCAAGCCGCCACCGGCCCCGCCTGGAACCTTCAGGCCGAAGCCAACGCCGATCTGCAAGCCAAAATCGCCGCCCTCAGTTCCGACCTCGCTCAGGAATCCGATCCGCTGCTCAGTCGCCAGGTTCACGTCTCGCCCACCTTGGTTAAGTACGCCCAACCCAGTCTCTACGCCCACCAAACCCATCGCGAGCTAACCCAGGCCGCGCGAGAACTCCTTAACAGTCATTCCATCTCCTCGTCGCCGGTAGTCGATCTCGTCGAACGTACAGAATCTCTGGAAGTGGAGCTGGCCGCCACGCTGATCTACTCCGCGAGCCACCACCCTTACCGCCAGATTCGCGACTTGCTCGCCTCTTCTTCTGAGGCCCACATCACCGAAATCATCGAGATTGGCCTCCAGCACCGCGGCCGCCATGACGAAGCCCTGCGTGCGTTCCACGCCGGAGCAGCCCTGCGCTTCGACATTTTGATGGATATTGGCGGCTTCCGCGACATGCACCGCCATCGCCGCTGCACCCAGATCATCCAGGACTTCACGCACCTCCACGGCTACGACACCCCTCACTCCGGCGATGCCGCCGGGCTTGCAGAAGCAGGCATCCTGCCCCAATACCAGGCGCAGATGGAAGCAGCTCTCCAGGCCAGCCGCCAGATTGCGGAAAGCAACGCGCCAGAGGCCGCACAATCGGCGCTCTATCTGCTTCCTTTAGCCACAAGAATTCGCAGCCTATTCAAAATGGATTTCGCGGAAGCTCAATACATCTCCGAACTGCGCAGCGGACCCGCAGGCCACTTCAGTTATAGAAAAGTAGCTTGGGAAATGTACTTAGGCCTCGAGCGCCAGCACCCTGCTCTGGCAAAGTATCTTCGAGTTACAGACTTCACTCAGCCGATCGATTTACTCAAGCGATAGTTACTCAAGCGATAAACAAAAAATAGGGCGCAATTTCCAGCTAGGAATTGCGCCCACAAGAGAAAGCTCCGAATAACTTCGAACTTACTGCAGCGGAACCACCGAAAGCAGTGAGCTATTCACATGAATCCGATTCAGCCCGCTGTACTCAATAAAGCCCAGCTTGCGAAACCGGTTCATGAAAAAGCTAACCCGCGACCGGGTCGTCCCAACCATATCCGCCAGCGTAGCCTGGCTTATCTTCGGCAGCGGCGCCAACGGCATATCGTCACGCCCCGTCTGCGATAGCATCAGCAGCGTGCGCGCCAGCCGTTTCTCGCTGGAGTTGAATAACTGATCCACAAGGTCCGCCTGAATCCGGGTATTGCGTGAAAGCAAATACTTGATGAACATTCGCGACATAGCGCCCTGTTCAGTAAGAGTGCGCACCATCTCCTGCCTGCGTATGCGTGTCATCAGGCAAGGAGTAAGCGCCTTTGAAGAGCAGGTGCGTGTCGGCTGGTCCGAGGTAACGCACTCCTCACCTACAAAATGACCAGCGCCGAGAATAGCGATCGTAGCTTCCTTGCCCGTGGGCGAAACAACGGTTAATTTGACCTTACCCTTCTGAAGATAGAAGACCGTATCGCCCGGTTCTCCTTGAGAGAATATCCCTTCGTTTTTTCGAACCTGCAGCAGGGTCTTTCCAAACCCTCCTTTAGTCAGAAACTCATGGGGATCGAATACGTCATTGGTAAACGCCATAACCACAACCTTTCCGGGGAAATTCAAGGATTTGTTTTACAGAGCAATATTGCTCGTGTGCCCTATAGGACGGCACTACTCAACTCAGGGTTGCCTGCGCGAAAAATAAGTGAAAAATATTCGTCGAGCCGCCGACGCCAATGATTGGTAAGTGCAATCCACGCAAAAATATGCTGGATCTGAAGATAGAGGGATGAAAGGGGAGGATAAGTTTGAACTTACTCGTATTAAAGATATACTTCACCACCCTTTAAGATGTGCCGATGCGCCTTTTGGGTTGTACGAATTTATACAATTCCACATTGGCCCGCCACCACCATCTCGGGGCAGTCACCTCATATATCTGCAAGGCGGCCCATTGCCCCAATGCGATAATGCAGAGATCAAGGAGAAGAGAACGCTCATGTTTGTCATTTTGTGGCAGTTCGACATCGCGGAAGAACAGATTCCAGGCTTTGAGGCAGCGTATGGACCCCATGGCTCCTGGGCCAGGCTCTTCGCGCGCTCCGAGGAATACCTTGGAACGGAGCTGCTTAAGGATGCCTACGTCCCGGGTCGCTACATCACCGTCGACCGCTGGCGCAGCGAAGAGGCATTCCGTGCCTTCCGCGCCCAGCATGACCACGACTACGAAGCACTCGACCGCACCAGTGATGCGCTCACCGCCGGCGAAACCCGCATCGGCGCATTCCTCGCCTGACTAGCAAGCCTCGCAGGAGTACCAGAGCCTCATGTAAGCTGAGAATCATCGATCTTCAGCTTGTCCGCGAGGAAGCCATGCCCGCCACCAGCCTGCCCGCCGTCCCGGAATCCGAAATCGCCAGCCCCGGCGTACACGAGTCCAGCCTCCAGGAAATAGATCGCGCCTCCGTCCTCCATCCCAGCACCAGCGTCAGCGATTTCGCCTCTGGCAAGCTCCCCTCGACCATCGTCGATACAGCCAACGGCGTCCGCATCCGCGACACCCAGGGCAACGAACTGATCGACGCCTTCGCTGGCCTCTACTGCGTCAACATCGGTTACGGACGCACCGAAGTCGCCGACGCCATCGCCCGCCAGGCGCACCAGCTAGCCTATTACCACACCTACGCCGGCCACTCGACTGAAGAGCTCATCCATCTCTCCGACCGCCTCATCAAGATGGCTCCCGTCTCCAATGGCGGAGGCCAAATGAAGCGCGTCTTCTACGGTACATCCGGCTCAGATGCCAACGAAACCAACGCCAAGCTTGTCTGGTACTACCACAACCTCATCGGCAAGCCTAAAAAGAAGCGCATCATCGCCCGCGACCGCGCCTATCACGGCAACACGGTCATGGCGGGTTCTATGACCGGCCTCAACTTCTACCACAACTTCATGGACCTGCCTGTCTCCGCGATCCTGCGCACCGGTGCGCCGCACTACTACTGGGGATCTGAGCCAGACGAAACCGAAGCCGAGTTCTCTGAGCGCCGCGCCGCTGAGCTCGAAGCTCTTATCATCCATGAAGATCCCGACACCATCGGCGCATTCATCGGAGAACCAGTCCTTGGCACCGGCGGCCTCATTCCACCGCCCGCAGGCTATTGGCAGGCTATTCAGACGGTCCTGCGCAAATACGACATCCTGCTCATCGCCGACGAAGTCATCACCGGTTTCGGCCGCACCGGCCGCATGTTGGGCTCAGAACTCTACGACATCCAGCCCGATCTCATCACGATCGCCAAAGGCCTCACCTCGGCCTACGCGCCTCTAAGCGGAGTCATCGTAGGTGAACGCGTCTATCAGGCTATGGAAGCCGGCTCCGCCGAAGCAGGTGTCTTCCCTCACGGCTATACCTACACCGGCCATCCAATTTCAGTAGCCGCAGCCAACGCCAACCTTGACATCCTCGAACGCGAAAACCTCACCCAAAACGCTGCGGAAGTAGGCGCCTACATGCTCGCCGCCCTCCACTATGCCTTCGACAGTCTCCCCATCACCGGCGAAGTCCGCGGCGTAGGCCTCATGCTGGCCGTAGAGTTCGTAGCCGACCCCGCCACAAAGCGCCGTCTCGATCCCGCACTCAAGGCAGCGTATCGTATCTCGGCCTTGGCCAGGGAAAAAGGCCTGATCACTCGCGCCATGCCCCAAAGCGAAGCATTAGGCTTCGCGCCCCCACTAGTCCTCACCCGTGCAGACGCAGACAAGATCGTAGAGATCGCCGCCGCCTCCACCCGCGAGGTTCTCGACCAACTGACCCGCGAAGGCAGCGTTCTTTAAGGAGCCTCTGATCAAGTCTTGATTTTGAAGGGTGCGGCCTTCAGGCCGTACATAAAGTACAGCAGAATCAGCGCGGCTTTAGCCGCTGAGGGACCGCATATTGGCTTAATCAGAGCTTCCTTGACCCTCGATAGCTTCTCAATCCCTCTTAGGGATGGTCGTAGTAACTCGCCCGCGTATGCACTGTAAGATCCGGCCTGTCCACCGTGATCTTCAGGCTGTGATACTCATCTGTCTGCTCGGTAGGCGCGGCGTCAAAGGATACGAGGTAATAAGCGCCTGCGTCGGCCATGCAACTGGCAAGCTCTCCTGAAAGATACTGCTGGCTGTAATTCTGTACCCGCCCGCCACTCTGTTCGGATAGCACCTGCAACGCCAGGTCGCCGGTATCCGCGTCTTTCACCTTGGTCACGCCTTTGAGATAGTCCCGGTAGCGAAACCATCGCATGGTGCTCGACCCCATTGCGTTGATAGGGTCAATGCTGTAAAGAGTAATTCGCGCCCGGCGCAGCCCAGTGGACAAGGCAACGATTTCGCTGAAGACTGTGTCTCGTATTTTGCCGGAGGAGCGAGCTTCCGTTGTAATCAGCAGCGGCCACCCAGGGCTGATCCACAAGACCATCTTCCTGCCCGGTTGTTTCGCTTCGTCGCTGGCCAGCGTTCCCAGCGCAGTCAGAGATCGCTGCCAGCGCTCCACATCTCCCCACCCACCCTCAGAGCGGCGGACGGGAAGCAGATTCGAGGAGGCCTTGTCCAGCGCAGTGGCAAGCGCATTGCCGTCCTGTGAGGCTGGTCCAAGTCTCTCAATTCCATTCCCGTTGAAAAAGAGAATTGAGACCGGATAAGAGAGCCGGCCGCTACTGCCGCAGAAAGACGCCAACCTCCTCTCGCTCCTTGGCAACCTCAGTCACCGAGGCATTGACCGTGTCAAACAGTATCAGGACCCGCGTGGGAGGCTCGGCGATAGCCTTGGAAGCCGCAGCGGCGGCCACGCCGCCAGACGCAGGACTGCTGAATGCCAGAAAGGATTTCAGACCCTCTGCATGTCCATTATCCAGCAGCGTAAAGTCTTTCGCTTCGAGTCCTGAAACCGGCTTGCCGGCCTTGTCATCGACCATCACATCCAAAAAGATTCGTCGGCTATCCGGGGCCGGTAACTGTTGAACCGATGATTGTGGTTCAGGCATAGTAATGGCGCTCGGTATACCAGCCCAACCCAGCAGAATCAACGCAACCACGCCGGCAGGAAAATACCCGGTGTTCATTCGTATGCTCATCATCAGACCGTCCCACGCCTTTCGCGTTTCGCTACCAGCTGGCAGATCCTCGCCCCCCTTCAAACGCAGCACACGAATTCTTGAAGAGCTGGCTTCCTGTATTCAATTCCTTGCGCAGCCGTAGCATCTCCGCGCGATCTAGATCGTCTGGCTGATTCGCCAGCTTCACCAAGACCGGTTCCAGGTCGTAGAGTATCGTATCCAGCGAAGAATCATTCGATAGAAATGGCACTTTTAGTTCCAAGCGCAGAAACGCGTCCTGCGTATTAGATAGCATTTCGCCAACCCCGGTTAGGGGAGATTTTCGTCTGGTTTCTACCTTGAGCCGGAACACCATCATCTCTCGCCCAAATCCGGAGTGGAGTACAGCCCTCCCATGCACCGGAAGCTGGGAGCGGGCAATTTAATTTTCTTGAAGGATATAACTTTCTAAAGTGCCCAATCAGCCATCGAGATGCTAGCATGGGGAACGCAATCCAACGCTCATATGTAACCGATGGCTGTGATTCCTCGCGAAAACTCCCAGATGAGTTAGCGAACCAAGGGCAAATCAAATGCGAATTACGGCGTCATGCCTGCAAACCGCGATCCTAGTCTCGGCGTTGTCTCTTTCCCTGGTGTCGGCAGCACAGAAGTTCCAGGAGCCAAGTAAAGACGAACTGCAGATGACTTCAGACCCCAAAGCTCCAGGCGCGCCGGCCGTCTATCTCTATCGCGAAGAGATAACAGACAACCACAGCCATTACATAAGCAGTTATGTCCGTATCAAGGTACTTACCGAACGGGGCAAAGAGTGGGCAACCGTCGAGGTTCCTTACTTCCCGGGGTACAACGCAGTTCCGACCATTGAAGGTCGCACGATTCACGCCGACGGCACCGTTATTCCTCTCGTCGGCAAAGCCCAGGACTTGCTGGTGATTCAGACCCATGGCGAGAGCCTCAAATCGGCAGTATTCAACATGCCCAGTGTCGAAGTGGGTAGCATCCTCGAATACAAGTGGACCGTCCCTTTGACCGGGGAGATGAAGATCAATGGTGCGTCTGCCGATGGGACTCAGTATTCATCGTCTTTGGCAAGCCAAGTCCCTGATTGGGAAGTGCAGAAAGATATATTCGTTCACAAGGCACACTTCTACTACAATCCCTACACTCCTTTGGAATCGGGCATAGGTCTATATGCCTACTATGTAAGTGGCGAAGTGGCAGGCTATCTTATGTATACGCAGACCCTTCCGGCTGGAGCGCAGGTCGCGAAAAGTACCAAGAACGCCTACTCGCTCGACATCCACGACGTGCCTGCGATTCAACGCGAATCCGATACTCCGCCGGAGTCGAGTTTCCTTTACCGAGTGCAGTTCTACTTCACGCCCTATATGTCTTCGCAGATCTATTGGGAAAACGAAGTCGCCCGCTGGTCAAAGCAGGTCAGCCAATTCGCCGCCCAGACCCCGGTTATCAAAGAAGCAGTTGACCAGATCACCGCCGGCGCCGCTACCCCCGATGCCAAGGCGCGCAAGCTCTATGACGCGGTTCAGGCCCTGGACAACACCGACTTCACCCGCGCCAAGTCTGACGAGGAACGGAAAAAGCTGGGCCTGAAAAGAGAACTCAAGAAGGTTCAGGATGTTTGGAGCGAAAAGAGCGGTTCGGCAAACGACATCGCAGCTCTCTATCTAGCCTTGGCCCGTGCCGCCGGTCTTGAGGCCTACGCCGTCAAGGTTGCCGACCGCAACCGTCGGATCTTCGACGCCAATCTCCTCTCCCTTTACCAGCTTGACTCGCTACTGGTCGTCCTGCGCATCGGCGGCAAAGATGTCTTCCTCGATCCGGGCCAGAAGCTCTGTCCTTACGGCCAACTGCACTGGACGCACCTGCTAGCCGGCGGTCTGCAGGAGAACGTCAAAACCCCCATCTTCACCCCGGCCAATCTCGCCAAGGACAGCATCACCGCCCACAACGCGGACCTGACCCTCGACGAGCACGGAGCCGTCACCGGTACTGTCAAAATCCTCATGAGCGGCCCAGAAGCACTGCATTGGCGGCAACTCGGCCTTACCGACGACGCTACTGAAGTCGAGAAGCGCTTCAACGAATCTCTGAAGCGGTTGCTCCCCGCAGGCCTAAACAGCGAACTCGACCACTTTCAGGGCATGGACACACCAGCCGCCAACCTGCTTGCGGTCGTCAAAGTCTCTGGTCAACTCGGCAACGCGACCGGCAAACGTCTTCTCGTACCCGCCTTCTTCTTCTCCACGGGCGCGCACAAGCAGTTTGTTTCAGAAGCCACGCGCACTCTCCCTATCGATCTCCACTACGCCGAGCAGATTGTCGATGACGTCATCTACCATCTGCCGGCGGGATTCACCGTAAAAAGCGCTCCCCAGCCTACTCAGCTTCCGTGGCCCGAGCATGCCGCCCTGGTCACCAAAACCACCTCCGCGCCGGGCGTGATCGACATCAAACACATCTTCGCCCGCGCCTTCGTCTTCCTCGACACCAAACAGTACCCGGCTCTGCGCGATTTCTATCAGAAGCTCGCCACCAACGATCAGCAGCAACTTGTCCTCGCCTCATCGCCAACTTCGGCAGGCAACTGAGCAACAAGACGTTGGTTGGATCCCCAGCCATACTCGCGAGACAATATCGTTGGGGAGATGCCCATGTCCGCGAGTGAGTTCACGCCAACCCCAATCCGGATCGCCGGCACCGATGTCCTGCTAGTCATCGATCCTCAGCGCGACTTCTGTTCAGGTGGCCGCCTCGCAGTCCCCGATGGCGACGCCGTAATCCCACTCATCAACCAGCTGGCTAACCGTTTCGAGCACGTAATCGTCACTCAGGACTGGCATCCGGCCGATCACAGCTCATTCGCTTCCGCGCACCCCGGCAAACAACCGTATGAAACCATCCAGGCTTCCTACGGCCCGCAAACCCTCTGGCCCGACCACTGCGTGCAGCACACCTCGGGCGCGGAATTTCACCCAGCTCTCAAGATTCCTCAAGCCGAGCTGATCCTCCGCAAGGGCTTTCGCCAGCAGATCGACTCATACTCAGCCTTCCTCGAAAACGACAAGCAGACCCCCACCGGCCTCGCCGGCTACCTGCGCGAACGCGGCTTCCAGCGCATCTTCCTAGCCGGCCTGGCCTACGACTACTGCGTCCGCTTCTCCGCCGTAGACGCCGTCCGTTCAGGATTCCAAGCCTTCGTTATCGAAGACGCCTGCCGCGCCGTAGGCCTACCCGGTTCCGTCGCAGATACAGAGCATGAATTTGCCCAGACAGGCGTCCAGCAAATCATCGCAGCACAAATCGCGCTTCCCGGCAGATAGAGTCGATTTGCGCGAACAGGGGTCTAAAATTAAAGCAGGGCTTCATTTCAGGCAGCACATCGTAGTCAAATGCCCGAAAACGACCCGCAAGAGGGAAGAAAATCAATGGCACTCATGAAGACATCCAATCCGGCGCTCAGCGAAAGAACATTTCAGAACATGTCCCAAAGCCAATACGGCACCCGTTACGGCGGCTATCCGGGCGAAGTCACCTCCCGCATGACGCTCAACGGCACGGTCAACAAGACCGGCCTCATGCTGGTGCTCGCCATCCTCTCCGCCGGCTGGACCTGGCACCTCTTCACCCAGTCCCAGGATCCCACCACGGTAATGCCCTGGATGTTGGGCGGCGTCTTTGGCGGCTTCATCGTCGCCATGGTCACCATCTTCAAAAAGGAGTGGTCGCCTGTAACAGCGCCCGCCTACGCTCTCCTCGAGGGGCTGTTCCTGGGTGGTATCTCCGCCGTCTTCGACCTGCGTTATCACGGTATCGCCGTCCAGGCCGTGGGCCTCACCTTCGGAACGCTCTTAGTCTTGCTCCTCGCCTATCGTTCCGGCCTCATTCAGGTCACGCAAAAGTTTCGCCTCGGAGTCATAGCAGCCACCGGCGGCATCGCCGTCCTCTACCTCGGCGAAATGGTCCTCGGCCTCTTCGGCATCCACTTTACCTCGGTCAACAGCATCAACGGCTCCGGAATGCTGGGCATCGGCTTCAGCATTCTTGTGGTCTGCATCGCCGCACTGAACCTCGTCCTCGACTTCGACTTCATCGAAAAGGGCGTCCAATACGGCGCTCCCAAGTACATGGAGTGGTACGGAGCATTCGGCATCATGGTCACCCTGGTCTGGCTCTACCTGGAGATCCTGATACTGCTTTCCAAGCTCAACCGCAGAAACTAAGAGCGATCAGGCCGGAGTTTTAGTACCAGCCTCAGCGCTGTTCGCACCGGGCGCATTGAACCTATCTCCGGCGCGCCCTGTGCCACCGAACAAATACCGGACAGGAGTCAAGCATGGCCAAGCAAGAGGTGCGCTTCACCGTCGATCTCACATTGAAGCCGGAAACGCTTGAAGAGTTTAAGACCATCGTGCAGGCTTTGATCGCTGTCACTCAGCGAGAAACTGGCGCTCTCGGGTACGACTGGTTTTTCAGCGCAGACGGCAGCCGCTGCCGTCTCATCGAAACCTATGTGGACGCGGATGCCGTCCTGGCGCATCTGACCGGGCCAGCGGTAAAGGAACTCGTACCCAAACTTGCAAGCGCGACAACTATCGAACGCTTCGAAGTCTACGGGGACCCGGGCCCCGAAGCATCGAAGATACTCGCAGGACTAAACGCCGAAGTCTTTGAGCTCCAGTACGGCCTGGACTAAGAACGCTCCGCCAGAGTCCCAGGACTCGTTAGTGCTCCGACTCGCGAAGCCGCTTATTCTCCGCCTCAAGCTCTTCAAGCCGCCGCCGCATCGGCTCTAGCATCGGCGCCAACTCCTCCTGCGTATATCGCGGGGTAATGTGCTGAGGACAGTTCCAATCGAACGCCTCCACATAAATCACGACCGCCCGCTCCACAGGCACCTTCTCTTCAGCCACGTGAAGCGACTCCAAAAGCTTCCGCGCCTCCGCATCGCCTTCGTGAACCTTCGCATGACCAAGAATCTTCAGCCTGCTCGCGTTCGGATAATCCATCAGAAACAGAGCCACGCGATCGTCATGCTCCAGATTCCCCACACTGATGTATTGCTTATTGCCCCGCAAATCCGCAAACCCCAGCGTCTGCTCATCCAGCACTCGTAAAAAGCCCTTCGGTCCGCCTCGAAACTGAATGTAAGGCCATCCCGACTCAGTAACCGAACCCATATAGAATCCATCCCGCTCACGAATGAATTCCTGCTCCTGCGCCCCAAGCCGATCCCCAGGATCGCCGAACTGCTCCACACGCGCATACGCCTGCCGGCTGCCGTGCAACAGCTGCTGCTCTTTCACCAACGGAGTAAAAGCAAGTTCCGCAAACCGTCGTCCCATAAGTCACCTGCGTTCAGAATAGCCCGAAAGCTTCCAACCTTGCCGGCAGAGGGCATCTCCCCGGCGTTTATGGATTTCCTCCGTAATCATTGAGAAATCGATCGGACAATGAGGCAAAACCAGCACTTAAATGCGTCGCCCCCAAGTGCTGCGCGGTTTCGCCTTTTCTTCTAGTATTCGCATCCCCTTTCCTGCTACAATCCCATCGATAGCGATTGCCATTTTGACCTGCCTCGCGCCTCGCAAAAGGGCCGAGAAAAGGCTATGGAGCGCGCGACAGGAGACAACCCAAATGGGCTACGCGGAAGACCGTGCCAGAGCAGTAGAAAGCGCACTCTCACAGATCGAAAAACAGTTTGGCAAGGGTTCCATCATGCGTCTCGGAGCTAAAGACGCCATCGTGCCCATTTCAGTCATCTCCACCGGATCCATCAGCTTTGACGCAGCTCTCGGCGTAGGCGGCGTTCCCCGCGGCCGGGTCATCGAAATCTTCGGACCGGAATCCTCCGGCAAGACCACCATCACCCTCCAGATCATCGCCGAGGCCCAGAAAGCCGGCGGCCTTGCAGCCTTCGTTGACGCCGAGCACGCCCTTGACCCTGTGTATGCCCGCAAACTCGGCGTAGACACCGACAACCTGCTCATCTCCCAGCCCGATTACGGCGAACAGGCTCTTGAAATCACAGAAGCCCTCGTCCGCTCCGGCGCCATCGACGTCCTGGTCGTAGACTCCGTAGCCGCGCTCGTCCCCAAGGCCGAACTAGACGGCGAAATGGGCGACTCCCACGTAGGCCTTCAGGCCCGCCTCATGTCGCAGGCCCTGCGCAAACTCACAGGAACCGTCTCCAAATCCCGCACATCTTTGATTTTCATCAACCAGATCCGCGAAAAGATCGGCGTGATGTTCGGCAATCCAGAAACCACCACCGGCGGCCGCGCCTTGAAGTTCTACTCCTCCGTCCGCATCGACATCCGGCGTATCGCCGCCGTCAAAGAAGGCGATGTAGTCACCGGCTCCCGCACCAAGGTCAAGATCGTCAAGAACAAGGTCGCCGCGCCCTTCCGCGAAGCCGAGTTCGACATCCTCTACGGCGAAGGCATCTCCCGCGAAGGCGACGTCCTCGATCTCGCCGTTCTGCACAACATCGTCGAGAAATCCGGCGCCTGGTACAGCTACGACGGCGAACGCATCGGCCAGGGTCGCGAAAACGTTCGCGGCTTCCTGAAAGATCACCCCGACGTCTACAAGAAGCTCGACGTCCAGGTCCGCCAGAAACTCGGCATCGGCGTCGGCTCCAAAGCCGTCGAAGTCCCCGAAATCCCCTCAGTTCCAGCCGACGGCCCAGCAGTAGCCCAGCAAGTCATTCGCGCAAAGAAGTAGAAGGCTCGCGCGCATCAACCAGCGGTTGCCTCGGAAGTTCGCATTCCGGAGCAGCCGCTTTTTTATGGTCCCTCAAGCCGCGCTGCTAGAATCCAGTGAGTTGCTCCTGGATGAGCAAAGTGAGTGACCTAATGGGCGTTAAGGCCATCTATCCCGGCACCTTCGATCCGCCGACCAACGGACACCTCGATCTCATCGCTCGCGGCGCCAAGCTCTTCGAGCACCTCACCGTAGCCATCCTTAACAATCCCGTCAAAAATCCTCTCTTCACCGTCGATGAGCGCGTCGAGATGCTCCAGGAATCGACCCGTCAGTTGGAAAACGTCTCCGTAGCCACCTTCGAAGGGCTCATGGTCGACTTCGCCCGACAGTGCGGAGCAACGGCAGTCCTGCGCGGCATCCGCGCCATCACCGACTACGAGTACGAGTTCCAGATGGCCTTGATGAACCGCCGTCTCGCGCCGGAGATTGAAACTGTCTTTCTGCAGCCGGCCGGCCGCTACTCCTTCGTCAGTTCGCGCCTGGTCAAAGAAGTAGTAAGCTTCGGCGGCAAAGTCGACGGGCTCGTGCCTTCGAACGTAGCCAAACGCCTGATTGGGCGGATGCGAAAAGCCTGATCGATCTGATTTCTGGTTGATCCAAGCGGCGCCGATGCCTAAACTGATCTCCATGAATCTCAACGGCCGTCGCACATTCCTGAAGCAGGCGGCAACGCTTGCGGGCGCATTTTCCGTAAACAGCCTTTTCAATCAGGCGCATGCAGCCGAGTGGGAAGCTGCGTCGCGTCAAGTCGGTCATCTCACCCCCGAGCAGGTGGCACAGAATGAGGATTACTGGTCAGTCATCCAGCGCTCGTACTCTGTAAATTCGAACCTCATCAACCTGAACAACGGTGGAGTGTCCCCTGCGCCCGTTGTAGTGCAGCAAGCCGTGGAGCGCTATAACCAGCTCTCAAACGAAGGTCCTTCGTACTACATGTGGCGCATTCTGGACCAAGGCCGCGAGCCCCTGCGTGAAAAGCTCGCCAATCTCGCCGGCGTCTCGCCCGAGGAGATCGCCATCAATCGCAACTCCACCGAAGCTCTGAATACGGTCATCTACGGGCTCGATCTGAAGAGCGGCGACGAAGTTATAGGCACCCGGCAGGACTATCCCAACATGATCCAGGCCTATCGCCAGAAGGCGCAGCGCCAGGGAATCACTTACAAGCAGATCAGCTTCGACTTTCCTATCGAAGACGACGCGCAGATAGTGAAAGCCTATGAGCAGACCATCACTGATAAGACGAAGCTATTGCATGTAACTCACATGATCAATTGGGTCGGCCAGACCATGCCTGTGCAGCAGATCTGCGACATGGCTCACGCTCGCGGCATTGAGGTCATCGTGGATGGCGCGCATTCCTTTGGCCTGATCGATTTCAAGATTCCCGATCTCCATTGCGATTACTTCGGCACCAGCCTGCATAAGTTCCTCTCAGCTCCCATAGGCTCGGGAATGCTATGGATCAAGCAGGACAAGATCGAGAAGGTATGGCCGCTCACCTGCAACGGCGAGCCCCGCAGCGGCAACATCCGCAAGTTTGAAACCCTCGGAACCCGCAGCTTTCCCATCGAACAGGGAATTGGAGAAGCCATCAATTTTCATGAGGGCATCGGAAGCAGGCGAAAGCAAGACCGCATCCATTATCTGAAATACTACTGGGCATCCAGGGTGCGTGATACACCCAGGGTCAAGCTGCATACCTCGCTCAATCCGAGTTACTCCTGCGCTATCTGCGGGGTAAGTATCGATGGAATGACGCCCGGCCAGTTAGACGCTGCCCTCTTCGATCAATATAAGATTCATACCGTAGGCATAGTATGGGAAAACATCAGCTGCGTCCGTATAACTCCCCACGTCTACACCACCCTCCCTGATCTGGATAAGCTGGTCGGCGCAATCCAGACACTCGCCACAAAAGCCTGAGAATCGGCGAAGCCGCACGCGGTACCTGGTACCCGTGGTCACCAGACTCCAAAAATGAAGCCGGATAAAGACCGCCGAAAACCCGCTGCCAAGAAACCGGCATGGGAGTATCATGGCCCTATACGCCTCACGCTAAAGGCGAGAAGCGCAGCGTACGAAGGAAAGGGAACTCCATGATGCGCGATTGGGCTCGCCATTTGCTCGCCGGTCAGGCCGCTGCCAACGCAACTTCCATGCAAACGGAGCCTGCTACTCTGCTCGTCTATGAAAAGCTGCGCCGTCAGCTATCCGCTACCTTGGGACACGACGGCTTTCGCGCGCTCGCTTTTCGTGCTTTGACACTCGCCAGGCTGGAAGCTCCCGGACTCGACGCAGTCCGAGTCACAGCCGAGGGATCCTTGTGCGGTCTCAGCGAAGGCGAGCAGCCGATTGATCTGGAACAGGCTGACGAGGTCGGCGTCATCTTCATTGGCCATGTCCTCACGCTATTTCAAACCTTCCTTGGCCCGGCAACGACGCGGCGGCTTCTACAGGAAGACTTACCGAACCTTGAGGCCACGGCAGAATCGGGTACATCGAGACAGTACCAGGGTATTTTCGAGGAAGCGAATAATCTTAGGAGCGCGAGCGAGCGCCTTGAGTCGATGGCAGATGAGAACCCCGCTGTCGAAGATGGACTTACGGCCATTTCCGAGAATATTCGCAACATAGCGACCCTTTTGGATGTGTTTGCGACTGTCCGGGGCGCCTCTGACTCACTGCGCGAGAGCATCCCGACGGATTTCTCGACACGCTACCTCATGTGAGTTTCACCATCGCCAACCTCCTCTTCCGGGTCGCTTCAGCGACGGTAGAATAAAAGTCTGTTGCTTCCATGAAGCGTATAAAGGCTATTGGACTCCTCCGCTTGGAATGATGCACGGTCGAAAATGACGATTCCCCCAAAGATGCGAGATTTGGCCGAGTGTCTTCTTACCTATGAAGCCATCGCGGGCAATGCCCCCGAGCCAACGGAGTCTGCAACCCTTCGCGTCTATGACAAGCTGCGCCAGAGCCTTGGGACATTTGCTGGATCTGCCGGTTTTCAGGTCCTTGCTTCTCGTGCTTTGGTGCTGGCCAGGTCGGAAGCTCCCAGTCTCAGCACAGCACAGGTCACAGCTGACGGAACCCTCCAGGGCCTGAACGAGCGTGACCCTCAAATCGAAATGGATAAGGATCGGGCGGCCGAGAATCAGGCAGGCGAGGGAGAAGTCATTCTCATCGCTCGCATACTTGGGCTGCTTCTTACCTTCCTTGGTGAAGCATTAACGTTAAGCCTGCTGCGGGATGCGTGGCCAGGTGCAGCCTTCGACGATCGTAATTCGGGGAACGGGAGAAAAGCGTGAGTGCACAAGACAAAGTAACGATACATAAGCTACCCACAGGAGTTCCGGGCCTCGACGAGATTGTGGGCGGCGGCCTTCCAGAATTTTCATTCAACATCATCGCGGGAGCCCCCGGCAGCGGGAAGACGACGCTGGCGCACCAGTTCGTGTTTGCCAATGCGACCCCGGAGCGTCCCGCTCTCTATTTCACCGTCCTCGGCGAATCCGCAATCAAAATGCTGCGGTATCAGCAACAGTACACATTCTTCGACCCGGCCAAGCTGCCTGGCTCGATTCGCTTTATCAACCTGAGCCAGATTGTTCTTGAGAAGGATCTGGGCTCTGTTCTGGAGCAAATAACCAGAGAAGTTGAAAAGGCAAACCCCGCCGTAGTGGTAGTGGACTCCTTCCGGACCATGGTGCGCAGGCCGCAGAGTGACATGGATCTGCAATCCTTCATTCAGCGGCTGGCTCTCTTTCTGGCCAGTTGGCAAGCGACAACTTTCCTGATCGGGGAATATTCGGAAGAGGAGTTACGCGATAACCCCATTTTTACCGTCGCCGACGGGCTGTTCTGGCTGCGCCAGACAGCCGAGCGAAATTCAATTGTGCGAAAATTGCAGATCATAAAACTTCGAGGTCAGGCCTCCGTGCCGGGGCTGCACACCTTCCGCATCACCGATGCCGGGATGCAAGCTTTCTCGCGTACCTTCGGGTTGAGCGGACACAGAAGAGTTTCTCCCGGCGAGACGCGTCTCTCCTTCGGTATTCCGGAGTTGGACAAAATGCTGGGAGGGGGCATTCGCGAAGGCGACAGCGTCCTCGTGGCAGGGCCATCAGGAACTGGAAAATCCGTCCTGGCGACCCAATTCATCGCCGAGGGCGTGCGCCAGGGGGAATCAGGAATCGTGGCAGTCTTTGAAGAACGCCCGCAAGCCTATGCGGAACGGGCCGCCACTTTAGGTCTGGATCTGGAAACGCCGCAGAAAAATGGGAAACTCGAAATCCTCTATCTCCGCCCACTCGATCTCTCTGTCGATGAAACCATGCACTCGATTCTCGACGCAGTGCATAAAATTGGCGCCAAGCGTCTGGTGATTGACTCCCTTGCCGGCTTTGAGATGGCTCTTTCGCCCGGCTTCCGGGCCGACTTTCGCGAATCGCTCTACCGGATGATCTTCGCGTTGACAGGAATTGGAGTCACGATTCTCAGCACGGTTGAGGTAGATGAGTCTTTCACCGAATTTCCGTTCAGCACATACTCGATTTCGTTCCTCACCGATGACATCATCCGGCTTCGATACGTGTCCATCGGAGACCAGCTTCGCAAGATTATGGTGGTGATCAAGATGCGAGGCGGAAATCATGCCAAGGAGATTCGCGAATACGAAATCACATCTGAGGGAGTGGTCATCCTCGGCAAACGCCTCACTGACTATCACGGCCTCATCAGCGGACTCCCTGTTCACACAGACCCAT
>Ga0302325_10008311_pt1 | contig 22801 bp, 24 predicted proteins | sample Palsa_T0_2_FD_201948 | JGI IMG/M metagenome (GOLD analysis project Ga0302325, IMG submission 201948) | Peat permafrost microbial communities from Stordalen Mire near Abisko, Sweden - Palsa_T0_2 | ecosystem: Environmental > Terrestrial > Soil > Palsa > Peat permafrost | place: Sweden: Abisko...
CACAACGCGCCCGCCGGCGACGTGAGGCCCCTGCCCGCCGAGCCGCTGGGCCCCACGTTCGGCTACCACCTCGACGACCTCAACCTTCCGATCGGCAACCTCGTCAACGATGTCCGAGCCGCGGAGGCGGCCTACAACCGCTGAGATCCCGGCTTGATCAGAGGCGCGACTCGAGCGCTCAAGACGTGATGAACTCCAACAAGTCAGCGTTGACGGTGTCGGCGTGAGTGGTCGGCATCCCGTGTGGGAAGCCGGGGTAGGTCTTCAGGGTTCCGTGCTGCACCAGTTCGACCGCTCGCGGACCCGAGGTCTTGTACGGGACAATTTGGTCGGCTTCACCGTTGAGCAAGAGGGCGGGGACGCTGATCTTCTTCAAGTCTGCCGAGTAATCCTCCTCGATGAACCCCGTGATGGACGCGTAGTGTGCCTTTGCGCTGCCCATCATGCCTTGGCGCCACCAGTTCGCAATGACCGCCTCGGACGCGTCGACGCCCGGCTGGTCGAAGTTGTAGAACGGGCCCGAGGGCACCGCGCGGAAGAACTCCGAGCGATTCGCAGCAAGCTGGGTTTGCAGGGCCTCGAAGGCGGCCTTGGGGACGCCGGCCGGATTGGCATCGGTCTGGAGGACAGAAGGCGTGACGGCGCTGATCAGCGCCACCTTGGCGACGCGGCCTTCGCCGTGGCGGCCGATGTAACGAGCCACTTCGCCGCCGCCCTGCGAGTGCCCGATGTGGACAGCGTCGTGTAAGTCGAGGTGCGCGGTCAGCTCGGCGAGGTCGTCGGCGTAGTGATCCATGTCGTTACCCTCATTGACCTGCTCTGAACGCCCGTTACCGCGCCGGTCGTGGGCGATCACCCGGTAGCCGTGCTGTAAGAAGAAGAGCATCTGGGTATCCCAATCATCGGCAGAGAGGGGCCAGCCGTGACTGAAGACGATGGGCGTCCCCGAACCCCAGTCCTTGTAGAAGATCTCGGTGCCGTCCGACGTCGTGATTGTTCCCATTGGGCCAGGTCCTCCTGTTCGGTTGTGTCCTGAGAACCGGCTCTGCTGCGGGCACGCGCTGCGCTTGGTCGGCGATGGCACGGCGATCCGGCGCTCTCGGGACGACCAGCCTGCCGCACCACGCTTGGAGCCTCCTGAGGAGTCGCCGAACTGTCACATTTCCGGGTAGCTCACCCCGGCCGACTCTTGCTGGTCTACGGGATGCGAACGGCCGGGCTCCGAAGCGATCAGCCGGACACCGAGGTCAACCGCGGCCGCTCAGCGGTTTTGCCAGTTGGGGGTCCGCTTCTCGGCGAAGGCGCGTGGTCCTTCTTTGGCGTCCTCGCTGCTGAAGACCTCGCCCGAGATCTCCGACTCGATCTTGTAGGCCTCTTTCATGTCGGTGGCCAGCCCGCGCAGTGCCGACTCCTTGGTCTTGCGGATGGCGAAGGGGCCGTTGGCCGTGATGCGGTGGGCGTAGTCGTAGGCCCGGGCCATCAGGTCGCCGGGGCGGCAGACCTCGTTGAGCAGGCCCATCTCGTAGGCGCGCTGGGCCGGCACCTGGTCGGCGCACAGCAGCAACTCCATGGCGGCCGGCCAGGGGACCTGGCGGGGGAGCCGCACCGTCGTGCCGCCCCCGGCGAACAGCCCGCGCTTGGGTTCCATCACGCCGAACGTGGCGGTGTCGCTGGCCACTCGCAGGTCGGTCCCCCCGAGCATCTCCATCCCGCCGGCCACGCACACGCCGTTCACCGCGGCGATGATCGGCTTGTAGAGCTTGGTGCCGCGCAACACGGCCTTGACGCCGTCGTCGAGCCGGTAGCCGCCAAGCTCGTCGGGGTGCTGGCCGGCCTTCATTTTGCTCTGCAGTTCGGTGATCTGCGGGATGTACGTCTTGAGGTCCGCCCCGACACAGAAATCCTTGCCGACGCCGGTCACGATGGCGACGTAGGCGTCGTCGTCGTCGTCGAAGCGGTCCCAGGCCGAGCGCAACTGGAAGAAGTGCTCCATGTCCATGGAGTTGCGCGCCTCGGGTCGGTTGATGGTGATGGTGACGACGTGGTCGTCACCCAGGGCGTAGTCGATCGACATGGGCTCCGGTGCTCTGGTCAGGCCGTACGGCGGGTCTGGTGGCGGTCCGGCGTGGTGCCGGGCCTCATGGGCATGGGCGTGGTCAAGGTCGTCGCGGGTCCGACCTTGGCACTTCAGTCCTCGTCGTCGAGCAAACGCGTCGTGAAGCTGCTGACCGAAACGATGCCCTTTTCGTTCACCGACGTCTGCCCGCGGGCCCGGGAGACCAGTGCGGTGTCGACGTCGGATGCCTCGGCCCGCAGGGCACCAACGGTGCACTGCTCACGCGGCCGGACGCTGAACGGGTCGAACTGGAAGTGCTTCATGGCGTTGAGGTGCGTCATCTTGTCGATGTCCTCGTCCGGCACGCCGTCGAGCGACTTCATGAGTGCCTCGGGCGACTGGGGCCACGTCGAGTCAGAGTGGGGGTAGTCACACTCCCACGTGATGTTGTCGATGTTCATGTACTGACGGTTCTGCACGCCGAAGGTGTCGTCGATGAAGCAGGTGATGACGCGGTCCTTGAAGACCTGGCTCGGCAGCTGGTCGCCGAAGTCCTGGCCGGTCCACTTGCGGTGGTGCTCGTAGACGTAGTCGATGCGCTCCAGGGCGTAGGGGATCCAGCCGATGCCGCCTTCGGAGAGGGCGAAGCGCAGGTCCTTGTACTTGCGCAGAATGGGCGACCACACGAGGTCAGCGGCGGCCTGCACCATGTTGATCGGCTGCAGGCTGATCATGACGTCGATCGGTGCCTCCACCGACGTCATCAGGATCTGGGACGAGGATCCCAGGTGCATGCACACGACGGTGCCCTCGTCGGCGCAGGCGGCCCAGAAGGGGTCCCAGTGCTCGTTGTGCAGCGAGGGCCAGCCGAGCTTCTCGGGGTTCTCGGAGAAGGTCACGGCGTGGCAGCCCTTCTTGGCCACCCGATGGATCTCCTCCGCACCGAGCTCGGGGTCCCAGATGACGGGAATGGAGAGCGGAATGAAACGGCCCGGCTCGGCGCCGCACCAGCGGTCGATGTGCCAGTCGTTGTAGGCCTGCACCATGGCGCGGGCCTCGTCCTTGTCCTCGCGCCGGGCGAAGAGCTGTCCGCAGAACTGCGGGAAGGAGGGGAAGCACATGGAGCCGAGCACGCCGTTGACCGACATGTCACGTGCTCGCTCGTGGACGTCGTAGCAACCGACGCGCATGTCGTCGAGCGAGGTGGGTTCGATGCCGTACTCCTCGGGCGGGCGACCGACGACGGCATTCAACCCGACGTTGGGGATCTGGTTGCCGTCGTACTGCCAGACGTCGGTTCCGTCCTCGCGACGGACGAGCTTTGGCGCCTTGTCCTGGTACTTGGCCGGCAGCAGCCCGTCGAACATCCCACGAGGCTCAATGACGTGGTCGTCGACACTGACCAGGATCATGTCCTCAGTGCGCATTTCGTCCTCCCCTTCCGCCGCCGACGCGCTGGCGCCGACGGGCTTACCTGACACCAATGTCATACACCTTACGCGCCCATCCAAGGGGAGGTGCGAAACGGTTACGGAACCGGGTAACGCAGCGCGCCCGGGCCGCGCGGGGTCGGAGCCTGGGCCAGCGCGCCGCCCAACGGGCCGAGCGAGCCGAGGGTGGACGCCGCCGCCGCTGCAGAGGCGGTACCGAGCCCAGCCAGGAGCGAGCGGCGGCTGTAGGTGCGGCGGTCACCCATGGGCGATGTTTTCCTCGTGGTGGTCGGGCGCGGGTGGTGTCATCGGGGCGGTGCGGGACGGGACGGGGTGGTCTCCTGCACGGGCATGACGTTCTGGGTCGGCGGGGCGTAGGTGAAGCCCTCGTCGAAGGTGCCGGTCAGCGCGTTGACGACGACCTCCTCGTCGACCACCGGGACGATGAGGGACGCGTCGGGGAGGACGGGCGGAGTGGGCTGCGCCGGCTTCCCGAGCGCCAGGGCGCTCGTCAGGTCCCCGACGGTGTTGCGCCGCCAGTCCGACACGTTGGGCACGGGGACGCCGAAGAGCTTCTCGAGCAGGAGGAGCGTCGAGGTGTGGTCGAACACCTCCGTCGCCGTGTAGCCGCCCATCGTGAAGGGCGACATGAGCATGCACGGCACGCGGAAGCCCAGCCCGACCGGTCCGGCGATGCCGACCGCCGTCGACGGCAGGGGGTTCACCGTGAGGTACTCGCCGGGCGTGCCCGGAGGCGGCACGGGCGGGGGCACGTGGTCGAAGAAGCCTCCGTTCTCGTCGTAGTGCAGGACGAAGAGCGTGTGGGCCCAGATGTCGGGATTGGACGTGAGCGTGTCGAGCACGTTCTGCACCAGGTTCTCCCCCCACTGTGGTGCGGTGGCGGGGTGCTCGCATTGGGTGACCGGGCCGTGGATCCAGCTCACCTGTGGGAGCGTCCCCGCGGCCACGTCGGCGGCGAAATCGGCCGGATAGTTCGGCGCGAGCGCCTGCTGCTGCAGCTGGAGCCCGCGGGTGGTGGTGGGGTCGTTGTAGGCGGCGAAGTAGGGGAGCGGATTGAAGAGGGCGAGACCGGTGGGGTCGTTGTAGACCTTCCAGGTCACGCCGGCGTCGAGCAGCTGCTCCGGCATGGTGGTCCACGAGAACTTCGAGTACTGCTCGGGCCGGCCGGTGGTCTGCGTCACGAGGACCGGTCCGCCGGCGTCACCGGCGGGGTCGATGGTGCCCGAAAGCGCCACGACGCGGTTGGGGTCCGTCGGCCCGAGGACCGAGCAGTGGTAGGCGTCGCAGATGGTGAACGCGTCGGCCAACGCGTAGTAGAAGGGGAGCTCCGTCCGGTCGAAGTAGCCCATGGTCGCCACGAAGTTGGCGTCGCCGTCGGCCTCCAGGTGGGCCTGGACGAAGGCGTCCATTTTGCCGCCGCCCCAGCTCTGGTGCTGCGGTCCCCATTCGTGCGAGATGTCGTTGGTGCAGTCACCGTTATCCGTCGGGAACTGTTGCTGCAGGTCGAAAGGCTGGAGGTAGCCCGTGGGGTCGACGCCGACACCTGGCTCGTAGCCGTACTGGTCCCAGACGGGGGCGCGCACTCCACCGATCTTGTTCGTCAAGACCTTCGGGTCCGAGAAGCCACGGACGCCCGACAGTGTGCCGAAGTAGTGGTCAAACGAGCGGTTCTCCTGCATGAGGAAGACCACGCGACGGATGTCGCTGAGCGTCGGCAGCATGGAGGGCGCTATGGCCATGGCGCGTTCTATGGACGCCCCTGCCGACGAGGACAGCCCCGCCAGTCCGGCCGTCCCGGCGGCACCGAGGGCCAACCCGCCCTTGAGGAGCGTGCGTCGGCTGACCCGATTGGTGGTTCGAGCACCGCGCGTTGCGTCCGCCGGCGTGTCCTCTGCCATGCACTCTCCTCCTCTTGACGCCACCAGAAGGTGGTGCCGTCCTCCTCGGCCCCGAGATTCCCCATCGGGTCGGAGTGAAACGGAGGTGACAGCGGTTGCCCGCGTGTGTTCAGGTGCTGTTCACGCGCTTGCCACCTGGAGTTCAGATTCACGTCCCGAACCGGGGGTGAGCGCTCCGGGAGCGCACAGGCCACGGCGGGGCAGGATGATGTCGTCGACGATCCCGTAGGCACGTGCCTCTTCCGAGGTCATGTAATAGTCGCGGTCGATGTCCTGGGCCACGCGCTCCAATGGTTGCCCGCTGTGGTGGGCGATGATCTCGGACATGCGCCGGGTCAGTGACATGACCTCGCGCAGCTGGATCTCCATGTCCGAGGGTGCGCCTCGGGTGCCGGCCGAGCCCTGGTGGATCATGATGCGCGCGTTGGGCAGGGCGAAGCGTTTCCCCGCGGCGCCGCCCGAGAGGATCATGGCGGCGGCGGACATGCCCATGCCGACGCAGATGGTCGACACGTCCGGCTCCACGTGCTGCATGACGTCGTAGATGGCCATGCCGGCGTAGGCCACGCCGCCGGGTGAGTTGATGTACAGGTAGATGTCGCGCTCGCTGTTCTGCGCCTCGAGGAACAGCATCTGCGAAATGATCAGGTTGGCCACCTGATCGTCCACCTCCTGCCCCAGGAAGACGATCCGTTCCCGCAGCAGCTGGCTGTAGATGTCGAAGGCGCGGTCGCCCCGGTGGCCCTCTTCGATGACGGTCGGGACGAAGACCTGCCGCACGCGATCCTCCGGGCGGTGGGTGGTCCTGGTCTGGGTCGGAATGGTGATCGGGCTCATGGCGGGGTTCCTCCGTCGTCTTTCCGTGCAGGCCCCTGGCCTGGGGTCCTTCTCATATTATCTCATTTATGAGATAATGGAGGTCGTGAGCGAGCGTCGCCATCCCACAGTGTTCCCGGGCTTCCGGGAAATGGCCGAGCGCCGCCACTCGGTGTCGGGGCAGCTAGTGAGCCTGCGCCGGGAGCTCGGCCTGTCCCAGGCGGAGGTGGCCGCCCGCATGGGGACCTCGCAATCGGCGGTGGCCCGCTTCGAGGCCGGAGAACTCGATGTGCGCCTGTCGACGGTGGAGCGCTACACGACCGCCCTGGGTGCCCGCCTGGAATGGAGGATCGAGCATGGCTGAGCACGAGCAACCGTGGCCCTGGCTTCCGGCTGAGCCGGGGACGGGCTTGGAGGCGGGGGGCGCCGCGGGGCCCGAGCCGCTGTCGGACGTCCTGGCCCGCCGCCTCCTGGCGCAGCGCGTGGTTTCCCTGCACGGCCCGCTCACCGACTTCTCCGTCACCCGGGTGGCGGCGGAGCTGATGACGCTCGATGCCGAGGGCGACGACCCCGTGACCCTGCGGGTGGACTGCGGCGAGGCGGCCCTGGCACCTGCCCTGACACTGATGGACGTGATTGAGCTGATGGGCGTGCCGGTGCGGGCGCTCTGCCTCGGGCAGGTGGCTGCGGGTGCCGTCGGCGTGGTGGCGGTGTGTGCCCACCGTTCCGCCTTGCCCAGTACCCGGTTCGCGCTGGCGGAGCCAGCCACCTCGCTGCACGCCCACGCGCGCAACGTGGCCCAGTGGGCCGAGCTGCGTGCCGGCGAGCGCCAGCGCTTCTGTGCCCGCGTCGGGGCAGCGACGGCTCAGGCGGCCGGCGTGATCGAAAGTGACATGGAGCGAGGGTTGTTCATGGGGGTGGAAGAGGCCCTCGCGTATGGGATCCTCGACGAGGTGTCGCGACCCGAGGCGCCGGTGCTGCGCCTGCCCGGATCCGTGCCGCCGCCGATGGGCTTCCGCCCCGGGCGCTGACCAAGGGGGAGCCGCAAGACCCGGCGGGCCCGGCGTGCCTACGATGCGGCGGTGACCACGACCGGACCCCGCCTGCCGCCCCTCGCTCCGGCCGAATGGAGCGACGTCCTCACCGCTGTCCTGGAGAACTCGCCCGGGGGGACGGACGAGCCGATGCACATCTTCACCACACTGGGTCGGGCCGACCCCGACCTGTTCCGGCGCTGGCTCGGATTTGGCGGTGCGCTCCTGAACGGGAGCCTGCCCGGCCGCCTGCGCGAGCTCGTGATCCTGCGCACCGCCGCCCGCTTCGGCGGCCGCTACGAGTGGGCGCAGCACATCGGGCTGGCCGAGGAACAGGGAGTCACCCCGGCCGAGCTCGCTGCGGTGAGCAACGACGAGGGCGCGCTCGACGCCGTCGGTTGGGCCCCGCTGGAACGGGCCGCGCTGCGTGCCGTGGACGAGACGGCCGACGAGGGAGCGGTGTCCGACGGCACGTGGGAGACGCTGGCCGATGACCTGCGGGAAAGCCAGCTCATTGAGCTGCTGATGCTGATCGGCCACTACATGATGCTCACGACCGTGCTCGGCTCGTTGCGCGTGCAGCTGGAGCCGCGTGCCGAGGCGCTGGCCCGGAGTGTGCCGGGCGGTCCGGATTGAGCGATCGGCGCGGACTGGCATGACGTCGCTGCTGGCGGGACGGAGCATCACGGTCATCGGCGCCGGCACGCAACCTTCGCGTGATCCGGATGCACCGGTCGGCAACGGCCGCGCCATCGCGGTGCGTGCCGCACGGGAGGGCGCGTCGGTCGTTTGCGTCGACCGTGACGAGGCGGCGGTCGAGGAGACGTGGCGGCTGATCACCGAGGAAGGCGGGAAGGCGGCCATCGTGGTGGCCGACGTCACCACCGAAGAGGGCTGCCGCCTGGCCGTGTCCGACGAGCCGGGGCTGGCGCCCGACGGCCTCGTGCTCAACGTGGGCACCGGCTTCGGCATGGGCGTCGCCGGCACGTCCATCGACGACTGGGACAGGACGTTCGACCTCAACCTGCGCGCGCATTTCCTCCTGGCGCGCCGCGCCCTGGTGACCCTGTCGGACAACGGGTCGATCGTGTTCGTGGGCTCGGTGGCCGGATTGCGGCCGGGGAGCCGCATCCCGGCCTACGACGCATCGAAGGCCGGGCTCATCGGGTTGAGCCGCCATGTCGCGGTGGAGGGCGCGCGCCGTGGCATCCGGGCCAACGTGCTGGCGCCCGGCCTCATCGACACGCCACTCGGCCGCGCCGCCTCGGCCGGGCGCCCCTCGCGCACCCGTTCGCCGGTCCCCTTGGGCCGGCAGGGCACGGGCTGGGAAGTGGCGGCGGTCGCCGTCTTCCTGTTGTCGGACGAGGCGAGCTACGTCACCGGCCAGGTCCTGGCCGTCGACGGGGGATTGACCCTGGTATGAGCGCCCACTCCGGCCAGCGCCGGTCGGAGTCCACTGTGGCCCCGCGCCCGCCGCGCCTCGGCCGGCGCGTGGCGCGGTTCAACCGCGCCGTGACGAACAAGGTCGCCATTCACGTGGCGGGGTGGGCGCCTGGGCTCGGCATCGTCATCCACGTCGGTCGGCGCACGCACACCGTGTACAGGACGCCGGTCAACGTCTTTCGCACCAAGGACGGGTTCCGCTTCGCCCTGACCTACGGACCGGACGCCGAGTGGGTGCGCAACGCGCGCGCGCACGGCGCCGTGCGCCTGATCACCCACCGCAAGGAGTACGAGCTCACCGAGCCCGAGCTGGTGACCGACCTGCACCGCCAGCACGTGCCGCTGGTCGGTCGCGGCATCATGCGCGTGATGCGCGTGACGCAGTTCCTCGACTTCCGCCGCGCCGCTTAGCGCCCGCACTCGCCGGTTCCCGGCCACCTTCGTGTGGTCGTTTCCCCAGGTGAAGGCGAAATTGCCGGAGCGGCGCAACCTTTTGCGCTCTGTGGGGGGTTGAGATGAGTGTGATGGGTGTTCCCGCGTGACCCGGATGGCCAGCCGCAGCAGCCGTCCGTCCCGGTCCCGGCAGGAGTTCGATCAGTTCGTCGGGGACTCCGTCGACGGGTTGCTCCGCACCGCCTACCTGATCGCCTGGGACTTCGCCGCCGCAGAGGACCTCGTGCAGGAGTGCCTCCTGCGCGTGGCGCGCCAGTGGCCTCGCGTACGCGCCATGGCGTACCCGACCGCGTACGCGCGCCAGATCCTGGTGCACCTCGCCCTGGACGACGGCCGGCGCCGGACCCGCCACCGGGACGAATTGGCCCACGCGGTCGCGCACCCGGTGGCGGAGCACGAGGACGACGGCGCGGTGCGGCTGCTCGGCGGGGTCGAGAGCAGCACCGACCTGACGAAGGCCCTCGGCGAGCTCGCACCGCGTCAGCGCGTGACGCTCATGCTGCGCTATTTCGACGATCTGTCCGAGGCGCAGGTGGCCGAGGTCATGGGCTGCTCGGTGGGCACGGTCAAGAGCACGACGTCGCGCGCACTGCAACGGCTGCGGAGCATCGTCGAGCCCCCTAGCCCGCCAGCGACGACACCAGAAAACGCCATTGCAGACATCCGACAAGACGAAGGGAGCCTCACCGATGAAGACCGAATTCGAAGCTGACCTGCGCGAGGCGTTTGCGGCTCGCGCCGCTGCAGTGCCCGTGGCGGCTGCCTCCCGTCTCCGGTCCACCGACTATCGACCGCGGGAGCGGCGGCTCCGCGCGCCGGTGACGGTCGGTGTCGGGGTGTTGGCGAGCGCGGGGGCCGCCGGGGCCGCGCTCTCCGTGGTGCTCGGGGGAGCGGCGCCCGCCTACGCCGGCTGGAGTGCGGCACCGACGGCCGCGTCGAGCTCGCCTTCGCCCTCGTCGGCCGCCAGCTGCCAGAGCCAACTGACGACGATGCCGTCAGGCCCCGATGGGTCGAGTCTCGGCTCAGGCCCGTGGGAGAATGTGCTCACCGACGTACGCGGGCCCTTCACCGTCGCCTTGTTCCAGAACGACGGCGCGTACGCCTCCTGCTTCACCGGCTCCTCGTTCACCCAGGTCAGCATGGTCTCGTCCGGCGGCTCACCTGGACCGGCGGAGGGCTCCGCCAGAGGCTCGGCTTCGCTCGGCGGGTCGACACAGGCGGGGAATGGCGGCGGGCCGGTTGGCGGTGGTTCCGGCGGCATGTCCAGCGTGTCGCTGGGTGGCGCGACGGCCTCCGGCGACCTGACCCAAGTGACGCAGAACCACCTGTCGACGAGCGACGGTCCATACACGCTCGTGGACGGCCGCGTCGGGGCCGGCGTCAGCGGTGTCGTGCTGGTCCTCGACGACGGCCAGGACGTGGTGACCACCGTGGCGGACGGCTGGTTCGTGGCCTGGTGGCCCGACAGCGCCAGCGCGACCTCGGCCCAGGTCACCTCCGCCAGCGGGACGACGACCGAATCACTGACCTGGCTGCACCACTCGCCGGCCGGCCCGCCCGCGCCCGGAGCGAGCGGCGCCAGCGGCGCCACCGGCAACAGCGGGAGCTCGGTCAGCGGCGGCACCACCGGCAACAGCTGAGTCGCCCGCACCGCCAACGGGCGAGATCTGTCTCGTGGGCAGGCGGGCGACGTGCGCGCACTCGAACACGGTCTTGGTGGCTTGCTCGAGCTTGTCGTAACGGCTCACGAGCGTGCGCGTACAGTGCGCGGCTACCCAGCGCAGATCGGGTGCGCGCGTCAAGGGCCGGGTGGTGACCGTCACCCTGACGACGCGTCCCTCGGCCACCAGGCGTTCGAATTCGGGCAGTGAAGGTGCGGGAACCCGACCGCTGAAGCCGCCGACCGGGAGGAACTCGCGCCCCGTGGCCATGATGGAGTACCCGGTCGCGGCCGACGTCTCGAAGACATCCGCCGCCTCCGGCTGCGGGATCGGCGCCACGAACTTCTGCAGTGCAGCCATCTCGCTGGGGAAGCCGGCTGCCGCCAGCTGGGTGTGGCGGTTGACCGACGCCGGCGCGTAGGGCGAGTCGAAGGGGCTCAGTGTCGCGGCCACGACGATCGACGAGGCCCAGAACGAGCCGAGCAGCATGGCCACCGCGGCGAGCGCGGGTCCGACCGAGAGGTTCCAGGCGCTGTCGTGGCCGGCGCGGAGCGAGCCCAACAGGATCGAGACCGCCAGGAGCCCGACGACCACGGAGGAGGCGACGATCCAAGGACGGACCCCCACGTAGCCGGGCACGAGCGCCACACCCGCGGCGACCGTGGCGACTGTCACGGCGGCCAGCGCGCCCCGCACGACGCCCTGTTGTCGCCGATGCCAGGCCGCGGCGGCGCCCATGCCGCACAGCGCAGCGACAGCGGGGATGAGCGCTGCCGTGTAGTACGAGTTCAGGAACTCGAGGCCACTGAAGAAGCCGAAGGTCACGACGAGCCAGACCGACCACAGGATCACCCCGGCCCGCAGCAGGTCGGTACGCGGCCGGTGGCGTTGCAGCACGAGGAGCCAGATCGACGCCACCACCGCGGGCAGCAGCAACCAGGCGTCGTCGTGACCGAAGGGCCCGCGCAGCAGCCGGTCCCACGACGCCGCGATGGCGAAGGTGCCGATGCCGTGCTGGGCCGAGTAGATGGCGTAGGTGACGAGGTAGGTGGAGGTGTGGTTGCACCCGGCCGCGTCGAGTGCGTTGCCGCTGAGGCGGCCGAACCCGTTGTAGGAGAACACCTGGGTGAAGAGCGCGTCGTTGCAGCTCCCGTCGACGTAGGGGCGGCTGGACTGCGGGACGAGGGAGACCGTCGACATGTAGCTGAGGGAGACGACCGCCACGGCGAGGGTGGCCGCCGCCAGATGCCAGACCCGGCGCAAGAACGAGGCGGCCGGCGCCGCCACGAGGTAAGCGAGGAAGAGCGCCGGGAGGACGAGCCAGGCCTGGAGCATCTTGGCCTGGAAGGCAAAGCCGACCAGGACGCCGGCCCAGAACAGCGAGCGCAAATGGCCGGTCTGGCACGCCCTGATGGTGGCGTCGACCGCCAGCACGAGCAGCAGAATCAGGAGCGAGTCCGAGATGTTGCCCCGGTCGAGCAGGATCACGATCGGACTGCTCATCATGACCACCGCGGCGACGAGGCCGGCACCGGCCCCAGCCACCCGGTGCACCGCGCGGTACAGCACCAGCACGGTGAGCACGCCCTCCACGACCTGTGGCAGCACGAGCGCCCAGATGTGGAAGCCGAAGATGCGGAGCGAGAGTGCCTGCACCCAGAGCGCGCCCGGCAACTTGTCGACGGACACCGTCGCCCATGGGTCGGCTGCGCCGTAGAGGAAGTTGTGCAGGCTCATCGACATGCTGCGCGCCGCCCCGCCGTAGAACGGCTCGACGTAGACCTGATTGATGCTCCAGGCGTAGGCGAACGCGGCGAGCGCGGCGACCACGAGCAGCGCGGGGCGGGCCCACGCAGGTTGGTCGGCGGGGGAGCGCCAGAACCGCCAGGGCTGCTCGGTCCGCCAGCGCGTGCGCAGCCTCGCCCAGGCGCCGGAGGGGAGCGCCGGCGGTGCCGAGCTGCTGGTCCCAGCTCCCTGCGGCTGTGCGACAACGGCGCGAACGGTCAGCGTGGCCTCCCCGCCGGGCACTGTAGGCGGGCGCGCCACGGCCGGCCGGGATTACGACCTGGTCAGACGATGATCTCCATGCGCAGCCCGGTCTCGTCGGTCTCGCCGCCGAGCCGTACGTGGCGGGCGGCGGCGAATCGCTGCGCCGTCCAGGCGCCGACGAAAGCGTCGAGCACATCATCGGGCTGCGTGCCGCGCGGCCGCACGTCCGCCAGGGCACTCAGCTCCGGGAAGGCGCGTCGAAGCGCGTCCAGGCGCTCGGCGCGGCCTTGGCGCGTGCTCTTGTGGAACTGCATCGGAGCACCGGCGAGCTCGGCAAAGCTCACTTCGGGGTGCATCTCGAAGAGCCGGTCCTGTCGCGCGGGTGACTGCAACGCGTCGACCTCACGGATTTTGGGGAGGATGGCGAAGAGCTGTCGCGAGACGGCGCGACCGCTGGCGGCGCGAGAGATCTGGCAAGCCTCGGTGTAGGAGGTGGCGGCGAGCACCGGCCGCACCGGTGCCGGGAAGACCGAGCTTCGGCGCGGACCGAGCCGGCGCCGGGCCTCGCGGTCGACCGGACGCGGGTGATCGGGCGGGAGCCCGATGGGGATGTCGATCGCGGCGGCCGCCAGCACTCCTCGTTCGAGTCGCTCGGTGACCAGGCCGAGGTCCGTGACGACCTCGATCCGGGGCGTTCCCGCGGTCACGGTGGGCACGGTCACCATGACCCAGCCGACGCGGCAGCCGTCGAGCCCGGCCACGGAGGTCCCGGACTCCGTCACGGTGTGGCCCCGGGTGTTCCGGTTCAGCCGAGCGCGGCGTGGTTGATGCCGTCGGACGGCGTCAAGGTGACGGCACGCCCGATCAGCTCGGAGGCCTCGGCGCGGGCCAGTGCCGCGGCGTCGCCGTCGAGCAAGGCGTAGGAACGGCCTCCCGCCGGGAGGTCGCAGATCAGCAGGGCGCGCTCGGGCCCGCCGTCCCGGCCGTGCAGCACCGAGTACGTGGCCACGGTGGCACTGCCCTCCGGCGACTCGACGATGGCGAGCGGGCCCGAGGAGGGTGCGGCAGGTGCGGTCTCGGCGAACGCACCGCGGCCCGGATCCGTCGACCACACCCCGTAGGCGTGCTTCTGCATGTGCATGCCGACGCCGCTGGTCACGCCGAAGGAGCCCGGCTCGCGGCGCAGCGTCTCGACCATGGCCGCCAACGCATGGGTCATGTAGTTCGAGCCGGGCCCGCCGTGGTACGGCAAGCCACCGGTCTGCGTGACGGCGCGCCCGTCGTCCTCGCTGATCCCCAGCGCATCGAGCGCGAAGCACACCGAACTGGCGAAGCAGGAGTAGAGGTCGAAGTGGGCCACGTCGTCGGGCCCGATGCCCGCACCGGCCAGCGCGGCGCCGGCAGCCGTGGCCATGGCGGGGGAGCGCCACAGCTCGGGATGGCCGGCCACATGCACGGGGTCCTCGGCGTAGGCGGCGCCGCGCAGGTAGACCCGTCGCTCCTCGGGGACGCCCAGAGCGTCCGCCTTGGCCGCGCTGGCCAGGACGAGGGCGGCGGCCATGTCGACATCCATGATGGAGGTCATCAGCTTCGTATAGGGGTAGGCCACCATCCGGTTGTCCGGTTCGGCAGTGACGATCTCGTCCGCGCTGCGGGCGACCGGGAACCAGGCGTGGGGGTTGGTTGCCGCGATCTCCGTCATGGGCGCCAGCACACGGCCCAAGCGGGCCCGGTGCTCGTCGAGACCCCGGCCGAGCTCGGCCCGCCGGGCGTTGTCGAACAGGGCGAAGGTGAGGTAGGCCTCGAACACGGCGTGGGTGATCTCGGAAGGATCGAAGTCCATGTCCATCGGGAAGGGCCGTTTCTCGGCCGGACGGAAGGACCACTGCGGTTTCTCGCCGGCCTTCTTCAGGCGGCGGACGGTGGCCAGTGCCTCCGCGCCGGTGATGAGCGCCAGGTCGAGGCCGCCCGCTCTGATCTCCCGCGCCACCTCGGTGGCCAGCACGAGCGGCACCGACCCCCCGATGCCCGAGTAGCGCCGGCGGGACGGCGACGCGCCGACGCGCTCGGCCAGGCGGGCCACGGCGTCGTCGTACTGCCACGACTGCGAGTACACGACGTCGATGCTCTCGAGCGCGCCGAGGAGGGCCGCTGTGTCAGCCGCGCCGGTGTCGGCGGCCGCCTCACGGGCCACCTGCTCCCACATGACGAGCGGCTCGGGCGCGCCCTCGGGCGCGTCGGACGGGTGCCAGGTGCGGCGGCCGACGCCGATGATGCAGGTGGCGCGGGGGTCGGCGGGCAACGGGCGGAGCGGGTCAGCCGCGCGACTTGCCGGGCATGGCGATGGCCCGGTCGGCGATGATGTTCTTCTGGATCTCGGTGGAGCCGCCGCCGATGGTCGAGTAGCGCTGGAAGGCGTACAGGCGGGTCCACTTGCCCCGGTCGACCGCGTCGGGACCGCCGCGGGCCAGGGCGCCGGCCGGGCCGAGGAGGTCGACCGCCAGCTCGGCCAGCGTCTGGGCCATCGACGACCACGACAGCTTGGCGAAGGGGACCTCGGGCCAGTTCTTCTCGCCCTTCATGATCTTCGACAGGGCCCGCAGTGACAGGAGGCGGGCCAGCTCGATCTCGGTCCACACCTTGGCGATGCGGTCGCGCAGCGACGGGTCGTCGAGCGCGCCCGGGTTCACGCTGCGGGCGGCGGCCACCATGGCGCGCAGGTCGGCGGCGAGGATGGCGATCTGCGAGGCGATGCCGACGCGCTCGAAGCCCAGCGTGCCCATGGCCACCATCCAGCCGGCGCCCTCGTCGCCCAGGCGCCACTTGGCCGGGATGCGCACGTCGGTGAAGAAGATCTCGTTGAAGAGCTCCTCGCCGGCCATGTCACGGATCGGCCGCACGTCGATGCCCGGCGTCTTCAGGTTGAGGACGAAGGCGGTGATCCCCTCGTGCTTCTTGCCGCGCTCGATCGCGGTGGGGTCGGTGCGCAGGAGGAACAGTCCCCAGGTGGCGAGGTGGGCGGAGGAGATCCAGATCTTGGAGCCGTTGATCACGTACTCGTCCGTCTCGGCGTCGAAGATCGCCGTCGTGCGCAGGTTGGCCAGGTCGTTGCCGGCCATGGGCTCGCTGAAGCCCTGGCACCAGTGCTCCTCGGCCTCGAGGATGGAGGGCAGCCACTGGGCCTTCTGCTCCTCGGTGCCCCACTGAATGATCATGGGCCCGATCTGCCAGATCCCGTTGGTGTTGAACGTGCCCGGCGTGCGGTACTCGGCCATCACCTCCGAGTAGAGGAGGCGCTGCATGGCGTTGATGGTGCGGCCCTGCGCGTAGTCGGGCCCCCAGTGAATAGCCGCCCAGCCACCCTCGTGCAGCTTGCGCTGCCATTTCTGGCGGCGTTGCTGGCTGGCCTCTCCCGAGAGGCTGGCGTCGTCGCCCAACGCTTCCGCCTCCAGGAACGGGGGCAGGTGCTCGTCGAGCCAGGCGCGCAGCTCGTCGCGGAACTTCTCGTCCTCCGCTGCAAGGGCAAAATCCACGGGGGAAGGGTACCCGACCACCGTGTACTCTGACGCCGGTGTCAGGGAATGGCGCGACGGTGAGCGAGACGTAGGGGAGGCCGTGGACTTCACGTACGACGACGAGCAGCTCGCGCTGCAGGAAGCGGCGCGCGGCGCGCTCGAGCGTGCATGCGGGCCCGACGTGGTACGGCAGCTGGCCGACGAGGAGGCCGGCGTCACGCCCGCGCTGTGGTCCACGCTGGCCGACCTCGGCTGGACGGGCCTGCTGGTCCCCGAGGAATACGGCGGGAGTGGGGCGGGCCTGCTCGAAATGTGCGTGGTCCTCGAAGAGATGGGCCGCATTCCGCTGCCCGGCCCGTTCTTCTCTTCGAGCGTGTCGGCCACCCTTGCCGCGCGCGCCCTGGGCGCGACCGAGCTCCTGGCCGGCCTGGCCACGGGCGCCCGCCGGGGCACGCTGGCCCTGGGCGAGCAGGGACACGGCGCTCCCGTGTCGACGGTGCGCACGCGGGCGCGCCGTAAGGCGGCCCAGTGGGTCGTGAGCGGCGAGAAGCCGGTCGTGGTCGACGGCCACACGGCGGACTGGGTCATCGTGGTGGCGCGGAGCGAGGAAGGCGTGCGCTCGTACCTGCTCGAGTCGCCCGAGGGCGGACTCGTCCCGTCGCTCGACCCCACGCGCAAGCTGGCCCGCCTCGTGCTCGAGGACACGCCGGTCGTGCCGCTGGGCCCGGTGGGCAATCAGCTGGGCCTGTGGCAACGCGTGCAGGACGACATCGCGGTCGGGCTGGCGGCGGAGACCGTCGGCGCCGCCCAGCGGGCCCTGACCGAGGCCATCGCGTACACGTCGGAGCGGATCGTCTTCGACAAGCCCGTCGCCACCTACCAGACGGTGCGTCATCGGCTGGTCGAGATGTTCCAGCAGGTCGAGATGGCGCGGGCCGGCTTCCAGTTCGCCGCCTGGGCCTCGGACACCGAGTCGCCCGAGCGCGAGCAGGCGGCGGCCATGGCCTCGAGCTATGCGGCGGACGCGGGCGTGCGCGTCACCGGCGACGACATTCAGCTGCACGGCGGCGTCGGGTTCACGTGGGCCAACGACGCCCACTTCCTCTTCAAGCGGGTGAAGCAGAACGAGCTGCTCGCCGGCGGCGCCGCCGCGCAGCGCCATCGTCTGGCGACGCTCTTCATCGAATCGGCATGACCACGTTCGACCTGCGCCCCGTGCCGGCCGAGTTGGCCGAGCGCTACCTGGCCGAGGGGGCCTGGGACGACCGCACGCTCGGAGAATTCCTGCGCGACGCCCTCCTCAAGGACCCGGACCGGCCCTTCCGGATTTGGTCGCCGACCAACCCGCACCTCGGCACGGTCGGCGAGGTCTACGAGGAAGCGTTGCGCGTGGCCGGCGGGCTGCGCGCGCTCGGGCTGGGACCGGGGGACATGGTGGCCTTCCAGCTGCCCAACTGGGTCGAGGCGGCCATCACCTTCTACGCCTGCAGCATGATCGGCGTCACCCTGGTCCCGATCGTCCACTTCTACGGGCCCAAGGAGCTCGGGTTCATTCTGCGCCAGAGCGGGGCGCGGGCACTGGTGATCGTGTCGCGCATCGGCCAGCGTGACTACCTGGCCGACCTGGCGACGGCGCGCCAGGGGATGGAGAGCCTCGAACACGTCGTGGTGGTGGGCGACATCGCCGGCGACGCGTCGGGCTACGTGCGCTTCGAGGACCTGCGGCGCGCCGACCCCGTCAGCGGCCCGGCGCACGTCGACCCGGACGGCCCGGCGCTCATCGGCTACACCTCGGGTACCACGGCGGATCCCAAGGGCGTCGTGCACACGCACCGCACCCTGGGCTGCGAGGTGCGGCAGTTGTCCGACCACCAGTCCATGCGCGACCTGCCGAGTCTCGTGGGCGCCCCGGTCGGCCACGCCATCGGCATGCTGGGCGGGCTGCTCTGCCCGCTCTACAGCGGCCGACCCATCTACATGATCGACGGCTGGGACCCGCCCACGGTGCTCGCCGCCATGGTGGAGGAGCACATCGCGGCGGGGAGCGGCTCCACGTATTTCTTCACGAGCCTGCTCGACTGCCCAGGGTTCGGCCCCGAACACGTCGAGCTCATGCGCTACGTCGGGCTGGGCGGCTCACCCATCCCGAACGCAGTGGCGGAGCGGGCGGACGAGCTGGGGATCTCCCTCGTGCGCTCCTACGGGTCGACCGAGCACCCCTCCATCACGGGGTCACAGCACGACGCGCCCAAGGACAAGCGGATCCACACCGACGGCCGGCCGATGCACTGGGTGGAGATCCGGACCGTCGACGAGGAGGGCAAGGACGTGGGCGTGGGGGAGCCCGGCGAGATCCTGAGCCGGGGTGCCGATCGCTTCGCCGGCTACACGGATCCCGCGCTCAACGCTGAGTTCATTGACGCGGACGGGTGGTTCAGCACCGGGGATATCGGCGTGATCGACGGAGACGGCTACCTCACCATCACGGACCGGGTGAAGGACATCATCATCCGCGGCGGTGAGAACGTCAGTGCAGCCGAGGTCGAGCAGCTGCTGGCGCACATGAAGGGCGTGGCCGAGGTGGCGGTGGTGGCGGCGCCCGACGAGCGGCTGGGCGAGCACGGCTGCGCCTTCTTCCGCATGCAGCCCGGGAGCGCGGCCCCCGACATGGACGCGCTGCGAGTGCACCTGCAGGAGGCCGGCCTCACCCGCCAGAAGTGGCCGGAGGAGATCCGTGTCGTCGACGAACTGCCGCGGACGCCCTCGGGCAAGATCCAGAAGTTCGTGCTGCGCCAGCGCCTGCGCGAGGGCGGCTGAGCGTGCCGAGCCACCGCCAGCCGAAAAATCCTGCGCTCGGCGGATGGGGGAGATACGCTCCAACCGGCGTTCCCAGGCAGTTCCGACCCAGTACAGGTGGCCACATGCGGCATCGGATCCCCAAGCAGCAGATCGATCTGTTGAAGGCCGTCCCTCTCTTCTCCGGGTGCTCGCAGAGCGAGCTCCGAGCCATTGCGCAGCTCGGCACGGCGGTCAGCATTGAGAGCGGCGAGATTCTGACCGCACAGGGCTCTGTCGGCCGTGAGTTCTTCCTCGTGCTCTCCGGCATCGCCTCGTGCCGCGTGGGGAAGCGTCAGATAGCGGAGTTCACGACCGGCGGGTACTTCGGCGAACTGGCACTGCTCCACGGTGGGATCCGCACGGCGGACGTGGTCGCGGAGACGGACATGGAGTTGCTGGTCCTCGACGCGCGCGAGTTCAGATCGATGCTGATGATGACGCCGGGAATCGGCGTGAAGATGTTGGCCCGGCTGGCCGAGCGTCTCGCCGACGCGGATGCGCACTACAGCAACTAGCCATTCGGCGCTCGAGACGAGCAATCAGGCAGCGCCCTCGAGGATCTCCTTCATCAAGCGGAGCTCGTCGCTGATCGACTGCAGGCTGGCGGCGGCGGCCGCGGCGACCACGTCCTCGGAGAGGCCGTCGGGCAGGGTGACCCAGAGCGTGAGCGTCGCCTCACACCCGCCCTCGGGGTGTGGCGTCACGAAGAACTCCTCGTAGGCCTCGCTGCCGCCCGACATGCCGGCGGCGACCAGCGTCGGCGCCACCGCGTCCACCGTCCACAGCTCAATCGGTTGGTACCGGCCGGGACGGCGCGGGTCGGCCAGGTCGAAGGTGTAACGGGCGCCGCGCCCGTACACGCCGCCCACGGCGTGGTCCGCCCCGTCGGCGACGCGGGTGACGTCACGCACGTCGGGGTTGTAGTCGGGCAGGTTGGCAAAGTCGAGACGGTAGGCCCACACGGTCTCGACCGGCACCGCGAAGAGGGCGGAGGCGACTGCGGTCGGCGCGCTGGTCGGCGTGGCGTCGGGCACGGCGTCAGTGTGTGCCGGAGCGCAGCCTCCGGGCAAGTGGTGTCGGCTCAGCCCGGCGGCCGGAGGATGGAAGCCGCCTCGCGGGCCCGGTCCAGGGACAGGGCGGTGAGGTCATCCCCTTCCTCGCCGAGCACGTCGGCGGCGTGCTGAATGAAGATCCCGACCACCATGGCGCTGAGGAGCCGGGCGACCGCGGCGGCGCCCGGTCCGTCTTCGAGATCGGGCCGGTTGCTCTTGACCCAGTCCTCGATGCTCGACTCGAAGGAGGCGAAGAGGTCGACTCCCACGGCACGGGCGGTCGCCTCGCCGCGCATCGCCTCGCCCACCATGAGACGCACGAAATCCTCGACCTCGAACATGGAGGTCATGATCTCGGCCAGGAGCTGGGCCAGCGTCAGCGGCTCGGCATCGGGTGTCTCGCTCGACGCGTCCACGTGCTCGGGCCGGATCGGGAGGAACCCCTGCTCGATGAGGACGGACTCCAGGAGGTCGCGCTTGCTCGGGAAGTAGTGGTACAGCGAGGCCACGTTGAGGCCGGCGGCGGATGCCAGGTCCCGCATGCTGGTCCCGTCGACGCCCCGCTGGGCCATGAGGGTCAGGGCGATCTGCAGTATCCGCCGTCGCGTCGCCGAGCCCTCTCCGGGGGAGGCCCCTCCTCGCGCTGTGTAAGCATCGTCCCGGGGGGGCGTGCCAGCGCTCATTCTCGGTCCCATCTCCCCGCTCTCCGACCCCGATTCGAGGTCTCCTCGCTGCGGCCCCCCACGTGGGCCTTCTGCTCCTCCGCGGGCCATTCCCCTGTCTTTACCCTGTCCGGCCCCGGTCCGACACAAACACCCGTGTGGACGGTCTCGGGGGTCGGACCGCGCACCGTGAACCCCGGTGCTGGACTCCCGAACGATCGTTTGCTATACATAACCAAACGTTCGTTCGTTTGCCATACATGACACGGGGGTCAGTGCGACCCCGGTGCCCACTCGGAATCTAGGGGGTCGTGGAACGACATGCCAGGCATTGGTGCAACCGCAGGTTCGACCGTTGTCCCCTTCGACCCCTACGAGCTGAAGGACGTGGTCGGCGGCACCGTCCGCGACCCGTATCCGGCGATCCACGCGCTGCGTCGCATCAGCCCCGTGCACTCGGGGCCGGTCGACCTCGGCGAAGGGGCCGAGAGTGCCGACCCGAGCAAGCCCGCCCCTATCACCGTGCTCGGTTACGACGAGGTCGTGGCGGTGCTGCGCGACAGCGAGACGTACTCCTCGACGATCTACGAGGAAGTGATGGGCATGGTCATGGGCCGCACCATCTTGCAGATGGACGAGCCTGAGCACCGCAGCATCCGCACCCTCGTGGCGTCGAGCTTCCGCTCCAAAATGCTGGAACGCTGGGAAGAGGAGCTGGTGGCACGGGTCGTCAACGAGCTGATCGACACCTTCATCGACGAGGGCCGCACCGACCTCGTGCGGTCGGTCACCTTCAACTTCCCAGTCCAGGTGATCGCTCGCATCCTCGGCCTTCCCCGCGAGGACTACCCGGTGTTCCAGCGCTGGACGCTCGAGCTCACGAGCGTCGCCGCCAACTGGGACCGCGGCGTCGCCGCGTCGGCGGCCTTGCGCGACTACTTCGCCGACGTCATGGAGGAGCGCCGGGCCCACCCGGGCGACGACCTCATCAGCGAGCTGGTGCGCACCGAGGTCGATGGGCGGCACCTGACCGACGAGGAGATCTTCTCGTTCCTTCGGCTGATCCTGCCGGCCGGGGTGGAGACGACCTACCGCGCCACGGGCAGCCTGCTCTTCGCGCTGCTGCACGACCGGACCCAGTTCGACGCCCTCGCCAACGACCGCTCGCTGTTCGCCCCGGCCTTCGAGGAAGTGGTGCGCTGGGAGCCGCCCGTGTGCGTCATTCTGCGCCGGGCCACCCGCGAGGCCGAGCTGGCCGGCGTGAAGATCGAGAGCGGGGCTGACCTCGCCCTCCTGATCGGCGCGGCCAACCGGGACGAGCGCAAGTACCCCCACCCCGACCGCTACGACATGTTCCGCGAGCAGCGCCAGCACGTCGGCTTCGGCTTCGGCGTCCACGTGTGCCTGGGCATGCATCTCGCCCGGATGGAGTCGCGTATCGCCGTCAACACCCTCCTCGACCGCCTCGGGCCCTTCACACTCGACCCCGATGCCGAACCGCCGCATATTGAGGGATTGGCCTTCCGTTCTCCGCTCTCCCTGCCGGTGGTGTTCACCCCTGGGGGCTAGTTTCAGGCGATGGGCGTGACGGGCGAGCCGTTGCCGTTGGACCCCAGGATCGACTGGGACCGCTGCATGGGGTCGGGCAACTGCGTCTTCTGGGCGCCCGAGACCTTCGATCTCAGCGACGACGGTCATGCCGTGGTCCTCGATGCCCCGGCTACGGACGAGACCCGGCTGCGCGCCGCGGCGCAGGGCTGCCCCGTCGGCGCCATCTCCCTCTGGCGCGACGGCGCCGAGGTCCCGCTGGAGGAGAACACGTAATGCCGATCGCCGTCACCGAAGACCACGAGTCGCTGCGCGCCGCCGCGCTGCGCTGGGCCCAGACGCACTGCCCGGCCAGCGTGCCGCGGGAGGCGGCCGAGGTGCCGCC
>Ga0302325_10008313_pt1 | contig 22801 bp, 18 predicted proteins | sample Palsa_T0_2_FD_201948 | JGI IMG/M metagenome (GOLD analysis project Ga0302325, IMG submission 201948) | Peat permafrost microbial communities from Stordalen Mire near Abisko, Sweden - Palsa_T0_2 | ecosystem: Environmental > Terrestrial > Soil > Palsa > Peat permafrost | place: Sweden: Abisko...
GCCCGCGATACCAAGGCATCATCGCCCCTCGCGTGAGCACTGAATAGAAGGCTGAAGAGATCGACCCGTCCGACAACTAAACCCGCTTGACAAACTCGGCTTCATAGAAGGGCAAGCGGAAATCCGAAGCACCGAAAACCACGGGCGTGATCGCGCAAGGTCATTTAGCTCATCGCAGAGGACGGAAAGATGAAAGCCCAAAGACGAAAGCCAGTCCAAGACGCGATCGAGATCCTGCATCGGCGGTTTTTCGCTGGCCGGCCCGAGAGGCTCGCCGAATTGAACCAGACTCATCGCGAAATGGTGCTGGGGCTGAAAATCCGGCGCGTTCGCGAGGATGCCGGGATGACACAGACAGAATTGGCAAAACTGGTTGGCACGCAGACGTCCGCTATCAGCCGGATCGAAGATGCGGACTACGATCGCCATTCCGTGCAGACGCTGACAAAAGTGGCTGAAGCTCTCGGTATACGGTTAATCATCGACATCGAACCAAAATCCGCCCCTCGAAGAAAGAGGAAGATGGCGTGAAATGTCCGAGGTTGGAGCGATTACGCCGCAACCATCCGAAAATTTCCCATGTTGACGACCGCTGCCTGGCAGCTTCAGATTCGACGTTTATCCCATCGCCTTTGGCAATTCGGTGTCCCCCTGCTTCTCCTCACCTCTCTTCTCGATCATGCCGGCGCGTTCGGCTATCGCGGCGACGATTGGCGGCGGTTTGATCGCACGACTGTTCATGTCAATCGCCTCATCGATGACCAATCCTTCGACTGCGGCACAACAGTTGTTCGTCTTCTGGGCGTTTGGGCCGACACCGAGCGGGCAACAAGCTTTAGTGAATCGAATCTGCAAGGGCGAGACGTCACGCTACGGCTGGATGTTCCACAGACGCGCAACGCCGCTGGGGAATTGCTCGCCTATGTCTATCTTTCACCAACGGACTGCTGGAACGTCGATCTGGTCCGCGAAGGATCGGGCTATACCGATCGGCAGAGTAACTGTTCGATGATCCCGGCTTTGCTGGCCGCCGAATCCGCGCGAAGCAATGCCGCCTATCGTGCCGCGCGCAAATCGCATTCGTGAGAACCGCGAACATGTGCGTCATATTTTGTCGCTATAATTGAAGAATGGCGCTTGTTCAGGACCGCTGTATCTGTCTTCGAAAAGTCGAATACAGCGAGACCTCGCAAATTCTGGTTCTGTTTGCCAGAGAGCACGGGGTGCTGCGCGTCATTGCCAAAGGGGCGCACCGCCGAACCAAGGTTGGTGCGAGCAAATTTGGCGGCGGGCTGGATCTGCTGGATGTCGGTGATGCGGTCTTCAGCCACGCTCCAGAGCGAGATTTACCGCCCCTGACCGAATGGTCCCTGCGAGAGGGGTACCTTGGTCTTCGATCCAATCTTCGGGCGATTTATCTGGGGGAATATGCCGCCGAGCTGATCAGCAATCTCATCGAGGAACATGATCCGCACCCGGCATTGTTCGACCGCCTTTTGTCGGTGCTGGGAGAATTGAACACGCCGCGACAGGAACAGGCGTTTCTGGCATTTGAACTGGAGCTTCTTCGCGAAACGGGATATCTGCCGCACCTGGATTCGTGTGTGATTTGCGGCGGGAAGCTGAACGATCGAGATCGTGTGTTCGTATCACCCAGCCGCGGCGGAGCGGTGTGTCGAAATTGCGAAGGGGCAACGCCCGACCGAAATGAACTGGACCCCCGGCTGCTGCGGCTGGCGCAGAGCCTGCCGCGCATGGAGCGGCTCCCGCAACTCACCCGCCACCAGACAGACCCCTTGAACCGAATACTCGCAGGGCACATCGAGCATACGCTGTCCAAGCGATTGAAGATGCCGAAGTATGTGCTGAATGGGAGGAGGGGGAATTCAAATGACAAGGTGACAAGGTGAAGGGGTGACAAAGGTGATGAGGATCGCCTTTTCACACTTGCTCGCTCACGGCCAACGGTTACACTCCGCGGCACAATGGCTCGCATCGCAACAGCGGTAATGGGGATTGGTCTGGTTCTTGTCGGCCCTGCGGCAGTTGCTTGGGCGCAGCAGCCGCGGACCTTCGAGTTCCGCGAGGGGCACTGGCCCGAGGTTGCCGCCGCGCCCGCTCCGACCACGTCGGCAGCGACGCAGCCGGCGGCGGTTGACCCCGTACTTTCATTGGTCGAGCAGCTCCTTGAGCAGCATCAATATGCCGACGCTCGCAAGCGCTGCGTCGAATGGCTGTTGGCTAACAAAACGTCGCCGTGGCGCGATCGCGGGTTGTTTCTCGAAGCCGACGCTCTGTACGGCTACGGCAACCGCATCAAGGCGTTTTTCTATCTCGACGAGTTGATGGACGAATATCCCGAGAGCAGCCTCTTCTATCGCGCACTCGAAAGGCAATATCAGATCGCCGATCAATACCTCAACGGCTACAAACGGCGGCTTTTGTATCTACCCATTTTGGGCGCTGAAGAGGAAGGCGTGGAGATGATGTATCGCATCCAGCAGCGCTCGCCCGGTTCGCCGCTGGCGGAGAAGGCGCTCCTGAGAACGGCGGATTACTACTACTCCAACGGTGACTTTGATCTGGCCGCCGACGCTTACGCCGCGTACATTCGCAGTTATCCCCGATCGGATATTTTGCCGAGAATTCGATTGCGACAGGCGTTTTCCAACTTGGCGCAGTTTCGGGGATTGCGATTCGATGCGACTCCGGTCATCGACGCACGAATTCAACTGGTGGCGATGATCGATGATTATCCGCAGGTAGCCCAGCAGGAGAATATTCCCGAGATCCTGCAGCGGATTGATGAAACATTTGCCCGCAAGCTTTTCGGCGTCGCCGATTTCTATTCGCGCACGCACGAACCCAGGGCAGCAGTGTATACGTATCGGTTCTTGGCCAACACGTATCCGCAATCGCCGGAGGCGGCCAAGGCAAAGCTGGCGCTGGCGCAGATGCCGCAGTGGGCGCTGGACCAATCAGAGCCGGCGGCCGGGCCGATCGGCGTTCCGACCACCGCGCCTTCGACGCCTACACCAGAATAGTTGTGTTTATGCTGCGATTTTCTGTCAATTCGATCGCGACGTGGCTGGGCGACTTAGCTACACGGAGTTGCGCCAAGAACGCCAAGACGGCAAGAACGCCAAAGAGAAATGGAAAATACTGTTGGCAGCGCCAAGTGAATCGCAGAACTCTCCTGGATTTTCTTGGCGGTCTCGGCGTCTTGGCGATCTTGGGGCTAAGAGAGTGTTTCAGAACCGTGGGACACCTTCCGTTCCGGGCCGACACGGCCCGGTTCAGAGAGGTTGCGAAACAACTTCTAAAGCGTTTTCAGGGACCAGTCACGGCCATTGCCTTGCTTTGCCTGGCCAGCGGATGCGGCTACAGCACGGTCGGAAGCGAGCCGGTTGGGGGCTATCAATGGCACTCGCTCTATCCCGAAGACGTTAAAACCATCGCAGTCCCTATCTTCACGAATAAATCCTTCCGCCGGGATGAAGAATTCCGCCTGACCAAGGCCCTGGTTACCCAGATTGAAGCAAAAACACAGTATAAAGTAGTATCCAGGGAGCGGGCTGACACGATTCTTGAGGGCGAAATCAAGTCGATCGATGTCCGGCGAGTCAGCGATAACGCCATCACTGCTGTCCCGCAGGAAAATCTGTACGTGGTGATTGTGGATTTCACGTGGAAGGACCAGCGAACGGGCCGGATTCGGGTCTCGCGGCAAAATTTTGAGCAGGATTCAACATTTTATCCGACCTTGGGCGAAGGCGAATTCGTCGGATCGCAGCAAGCGGCGGAAAAACTGGCGGCCGGCATTGTCGAGCAGTTGCAGGCGGATTGGTGATGGGAGGAAGTTGCTAGTTGCTAGTTGCCGGTTGCTGGTTGCTGGCAAGAGCAGGTATTCGACCAGCAACTAGCAACTAATAACTAGCAACCTCTTCCAAGTTGGCATGGAAATCGCGGGAGCGCGGGCCTTATGATACGAGCTGGATGAATTGAAGGTGAAGGATCACCGTAGAAGGACAAGCCAATGGCAGATCAGAAACCTGAGAACACACCCCGCAAAAACCCCCGCGGCCAGCCTGCGCCCAATGGTGGGATGCGCTTTAGCCGCGGTGTCTTTGGCTGGGTCCTCTTTGTTGTGCTGGCGATCATGCTCTTCATGCTGCTCAGCCAGGGCAAGAAAAACGAACAAAAGGTCAACCTCGGCGACCTTGCCACCTGGCTTAAATCTGGCAAGGTAAAGTCCATCACCATTGAAGCTGACGAACTGCACGGTGAATTCTTCTCCGCCATGACCGGCCAGGATGGCAAGTCCTCGGTCTACTTCCGCACTGAAATTCCCACGGGCGTGGCCAACGATTGGGGCTTTACCCAGTGGCTGATCGATAACCACGGCGCCGGCAGCCTGGATGTGTCCAATGGAAACAATGTTCTGCTGAACCTGATCATCCCGCTGGTTCCCTGGTTGCTCATCTTTGGCTTCATCTGGTTCTTCGTTTTTCGCCAGCTTCGCAACAGCGGAGGCGCTGGCGGCATGCTGGGCAACTTCGGCCGCAGCCGTCACAAGATCACGAGCAAGGAACACACCAACGTCACCTTCGACGATGTCGCCGGCGTGGAGGAAGCCAAGGAAGAGGTCATGGAGATCGTGGAGTTCCTCAAGAACCCCAAGAAATTCCAGCGCCTCGGCGGCCGAATCCCGCGCGGCGTGCTCCTGGTCGGCGAACCCGGCACTGGTAAAACGCTGCTGGCCAAGGCCATTGCGGGCGAAGCCGATGTTCCCTTCTTTTCCATCTCCGGATCAGATTTCGTCGAGATGTTTGTCGGCGTGGGCGCCAGCCGCGTCCGCGATTTGTTCAAACAGGCAAAGGACAACTCGCCGTGCATCATCTTCCTCGATGAAATCGATGCCGTCGGTCGCCGGCGCGGCAGTGGATTCTCCAGCGGTGGGCACGATGAGCGCGAACAGACGCTCAATGCCATTCTCGTCGAGATGGATGGCTTTGACACCAACGATCAGGTGATCGTCTGTGCCGCCACCAATCGGGTGGACGTTCTCGACCCCGCGCTCACCCGGCCCGGCCGATTCGATCGGCAGATTTATGTTCCCCTTCCGGATGTGAAGGGGCGCATGGACATCCTTAAGGTGCATAGCCGCAAGGTGAAACTCGGACCCAATGTTGACTTGCTTCGGCTTGCCCGCGCCACGCCGGGCTTCAGCGGTGCTGATCTCGCGGCGATCATCAACGAATCCGCTCTAGGCGCAACCCTCGCGGGCAAGGAATTCATCGAGCAGGATGATCTGGAAGAAGCACGCGATAAGGTTCGTTTTGGCCGGGCCAATAAGAGCCGGGTCATGGACGAGAAGGAAAAGGTCGCGACGGCCTATCACGAAGCCGGCCACGCCGTCGTCCAATATTTGCTGCGTCCTGATGCGGATCCGATTCACAAGGTGACGATCATCCCGCGCGGCCGAGCGCTGGGCTCCACGATGACGTTGCCGGAGAAGGATCGGTACAACTATTCCAAGCGCTGGTGCATCGCCTTCATCAAAATGACCTTTGGCGGTCGAATCGCCGAAGAGATGTTCACCGGCGACACCAATAGCGGCGTCATCGGGGATATCCGCCAGGCGACAGGCATCGCCCGCAAGATGATCACCGAATGGGGAATGAACGAGCGCCTTGGATTCGTCTTCTACGGCGAAGATGAGAACAAGATGAACTTCATGGATTTTGGCGGCGGGCGTGAGCATTCTGATGAAACCGCCAAGATCATCGACGAAGAGGTGAAAAATCTGATCGATCGTCTCTATGATGACACGCGCAAGCTGCTGGAAACCAACCGCGGACCGATCGAAGCGATGGCCAAGGCGCTGATCAAATACGAGACGCTGGACGCATCGGATGTCGATCGCATCATGCGTGGCGACACATTGACCAAGCCGACGGTCAGCGATCTGCTGGAACGCGAGAGTGCCCGGTCGGAGAAGCCCGCGACGGTGATCCAGCCGCCAGAGAATCGAAGCGATCCCGACATCCGCCTCGGCGGCGGCCCGGTGCCGACCCCCGGTTGAATAAGAATCTCAGATTTCAGATTTGAGATTTGAAAGCCCCCGGATGGCAATCCGGGGGCTTTTTCGATTTTTGATCTTCATACCTCGATGATGTCCTAGCGAACTCGCGCGCAATTCCTATATACTCCCCATCGCGCTCTTTGGAGGATTCTCCCTCGTGGCACAGGCTGACATCATCATTGCCGACGAAAAGCTGCTCCCGCAGGCCGTCGAGCTGTACAATTCTGTTTTCCGCCCCAAGCGCGAAGCCGACTTCTTTAAGCGCCGCTTTATGGGCCGCTATAACGCGTTGACCTTACTTGCGCGAATGGACGATAAGCCCGTCGGCTTCTGGATCGGATTCGAGCTTAAGCCCGGTATGTTCTATCACTGGCTTGGCGCGGTGCTCCCCGACCTGCGCCGCCACGGCGTCGCCCGCCAACTCCAGGAAGCCCAGCAGGCATGGGCAAAGGATCACGGATACGAATATATCCGCTGTGAGTGCATGAACCACCAGCGCGAGTTCATCCATTTTGCCGTGAGCCTCGGATACGATCTGATCGGCATTCGCTGGGACAGTACGCACGCCGACAACCTGATTGTGTTCGAGAAAAATCTGATCGAGTAAGTTCGCCGGTGGGTCTGATATATCTTTAGCCTCGCCCGGAAGGGCGAGGTGATTGACCGCATCAGACAAGACCCGGCCCTTCCGGGCTGGGCTAAAAGTCACGATTTGATGCGCTTCCTGTTCTAGAGTTCATCTTGAACTTTGCTCAATTCAACGAATGGCTGAAACAGCCTCCCCCGCGCCGCCCGCTGCTGATGGGAATCCTGAACGTCACCCCCGACAGCTTCAGCGATGGGGGCAGATTTGATTCAACCGCCGCCGCCCTCGCCCACGCCCAAGAGCTCGCCACCGCGGGAGCGGATTCAATCGACATCGGCGGCGAATCCACCCGCCCCGGCTCGCTGCCCGTCCCATCCGATGAACAAATTCGCAGGATCCTGCCGGTGATCCGGTCCATTCCTGGACAAATCGGGAACATCGTCATTAGTGTGGATACCACGCGCGCCGATGTGGCTCGCGCAGCATTTAACGCCGGCGCTCAAATGATCAACGATATTTCCGCCGGTCGCGATGACCCGGCGATGTTGCCGCTGGCCGCCCAGCACCAGCTCCCGATCGTATTGATGCACATGCAGGGCACGCCTCAGACGATGCAAGCCAACCCGGTCTATTTAGATGTCGTGGCCCAGGTGAGCGCATTCCTTGTGGAACGGAGAAACGCGGCTGTAACCGCCGGGATCGCTCCGAGTCAAATCCTCCTCGATCCCGGCCTGGGCTTTGGGAAAACCGATGCGCACAACCTTGCCCTGCTGCGGGAAATCAGCCGCTTGGCCGCGATTGGCCAGCCGTTGGTCATTGGCGCCAGCCGCAAGGGATTTATCGGTCGAATCACCGGCGAATCCAACGTTCACAGCCGCGTCCTGGGAACCGCCGCCGTCGTCGGCTGGTGCGCGGCCAACGGCGCGGGCATCTTGCGTGTCCATGATGTGGGAGCGATGTTCAAGGTCGTACAAATGGTCCGCGCCATTGTCGGCAATTCATAGCAATCGGGAAAAAAATCGTTTGCCAGCATCGGCTCATCAAGTGGCCGCACTTGAGAACCGAAGAGGGGGGAGGGAACTCTTTTTTCTGGATCGCGACAGTCCACACTTCCCGCCGATGGCCCAGACGAGATATCGACTGTATTATCATTTTGGTCGAATTGACCAATGCAGCAACTGCTTCTCAATCTTTCCAATTTTTTCGCCCAGCTCAAGGGCTATGGCTTCTTCCCCGTCGCTTCGGAACTGCTGATTATCGGCTTTGTCGTTTACTGGGTCGTCCGCTTCTTGCGCGGCACCCGCGGGGCGCGCCTGCTCAAGGGAATCGCATTCGCTCTGATCACCTTGTTTGTGATCATTCGTCTGGTCGCCAAGCCGCTGGGGCTGGATCGAATCGACTTTCTCTACGGACAGTTCCTGTCATTCGCATCGCTGGCGGTTGTCGTTGTGTTTCAACCCGAATTGCGCCGAGCCCTTATGCGTCTGGGCGAAACCCGCCTGTTCCGCGGGTTAAACAGCCAGGTCAGCGATGACATCGAGGAAATTGTCAAAACCGTCCTCTTTTGCTCTCGAAACAAAATAGGAGCCGTCATGGCCATCGAGCGCGACACCGGCCTGGGCGGCATCGCCGAAAGCGGCACGCGCATCAATGCCGATTTGTCCGCCGAGTTGCTCGAAACGATTTTTTTTCCAAACACCGCGCTGCACGACCTGGGCGTAATAATCAGCCAGGGCCGCATCATGTGGGCGGGCGTACAATTTCCCATGGCCGAGTCGGGTGATCTGGCCGAAAAGGAACTGGGAGCGCGGCATCGCGCGGCCGTGGGAATGAGCCAGGAAACCGACGCCGTCGTCGTCGTCGTATCCGAAGAAACCGGCGACATCAGCATCGCCGAGCGCGGCAGGCTTATCCGCAAATTGACCGCCGACGCCCTCCGTGACCTTCTGGGCGAGCTCCTGGGCCGCGGCACTGCCGCGGCGGAGGAGCCCGGCGAAAAAAAAAATAGGGAGGCAGCCTGAACTCGCCGCGACTTGGGCCGCCAATTCTCGACCATGCCTGATACCCTCCTCCCTCCAACTCGGAAAATCAGTGGTGCGGCCCAGTGGCTTGCTGACGCCCTTCGCTGGCTACGCCACAACTTTACGCGCGATAATTTGATTCAAGCCCTCAAGACCCTGGCCGCCGTCGGGCCGCTGACCATTCTGATCTGGATCTACGCCGAGCGCGAGGGGATTCATCCAGAACCAGACGTCTCGATCTCAATAGAAGTCCGCTGCAGTGATCCGCATCGGCTGGTTTCGCTTCAAAAGCCCTATCCAGATAAGGTGGTGGTCGCCGATCTTGCCGGGCCACCGAACATGCTCGACGCCGTCGTCGAGCGCCTGGAGCGCAGCAGCGGCGACGTACCGGCCGTGCAGATTCTGATCGACCCGACACTGCGCCCCAATATGGTTCATGAGATCGATACCGCGGCGGCTCTTGCCAATAATCCCACGTTTCGCGGCATCACGGTCAGCAACTGCCAGCCCCCCAAGCTGGATGTCCGCGTCGATGAATTGGAAGACCGTGATGTTGAGGTGCAGGCGCCCCCGAGCACCACCAATCTGGTCGGTCCCCCAGTTTTTACGCCGCGCACCGTGAAAGTTCGCGGGCCCAAGGACGCCATCGAAGACTTGGAGAAAGACCATAAGCTGATCGCGGTAGCGGACCTGGGAAGCTTCGACGCAATGAACGTTCCCGGACCGCATGACTTTCCGATCGTGCGGATCAGGCCGTTGGATGATCCCAATCTTTCGTTTAGCCCGCCCGGCGTCGAGGCGGCGGTCTCGGTGCGGGAGAGCGACGTCCCCGGTGAAATCCTATCGGTCCCGATCTGGGTGACTGGCCCGCCCGAGGTGGTGGCCGAATATCGCGTCCATTTCCTGGACCCCGAAAACGGCGTGCTAAAGAACGTGAAGGTCACCGGCCCAGCCGACAAAATCGCCACCGTCAATCAGTTCGAATTCCAACCCAAGCCGCACGCGGAATTGGCGATCCAGAACGATGATGAAGCAGGTAAGCCCCTGTCGCGGCAGGTCATTATCGATTTGCCGCTGGGCCTGCATTTGACCGACGAAATCAGCCAGCACCCCGTGCAGTTCACCCTCGAGAAAATCAAGACCGGCGGGAACGACTAGGTCGGCACGGCGTCAGGGCGATCGCATTTGACGAGCCGCGACCGTCAGGGAGCGTCTTTCCGCCCCGGACAAGCGCTCCCTGAGGGTCGCGGCTCGTCGAGTTCGCCCAAATGCGATCGTCCGGGACACGGCGTTCCCTGGCTCCGCATTTAATCGCCTCAACAAATCGCCGCGGTTGCCCTACAATCCCGGCGTGAGCGAATCCGCGTCCCCATCATCATCCCAATATGCAGAGTCATTGGGCCGCGCAGCTCGCCGCGCAGCCATATCGCTGACCACCATCGACGCCGCCGCCCGCACCGACGCCATCGCACGATTGGCCACACAGATTCGTGCTGGCCGCCAATCACTCCTCGAGGCCAACGCGCTTGATTTGCAAGCCGCCCGTCAAGCCGGACTCGCACCTGCGATGATCGAACGCCTTCGTCTGGATGAAAAGCGAATCGAATCGATGGCGCGGGGCATCGAAAAAATCTCGCAGCAATCCGATCCCATCGGCCAGACGATCTCGACCTACGTTCGGCCTGACGGGTTGCGCGTCGAACGTCGCCGTGTGCCGATCGGCGTCGTTCTTTTCTTCTTCGAGAGCCGGCCCAACGTCACCAGCGACGCTGCCGCGCTTTGTCTTCGCAGCGGCAATGCGGTGATCCTGCGCGGCGGCAAGGAAGCGGTTCATTCCAACCGCGCCATCGCACAGTGCATCGCCGTCGCACTGGAGGAATCTCGCCTCGATCCGGCCACCGTGCAGTTGGTCCAATCGACCGATCGCGCGCTGGTTCCCCATCTGCTCAAACTGGATCGGTTCATCGATCTGGTGATTCCCCGCGGCGGCGAAAGCCTGATCCGAGCGGTCGTCAACGAATCCACCATCCCGGTGCTAAAACATTTCACCGGAAACTGTCACATCTATGTCGATGCCTCGGTCAAGGGCATGGAGAAGCAGGTTCGCGACATCTGCCTCAACGCCAAAACCGGCTACCCCGGCGGCGGCGTCTGCAACGCGGTGGAAAAAATTCTCTTCCATCGCGACATCGCCGACGAGCTTCTGCCAAAAGTCTGCGCCGACCTTGCCGCGGCCAAGGTTGAAATTCGCGGCGATGAGCGAACGCGCGCCCTGTATCCCGCCGCGATTCTGGCCACCGATCGGGATTGGCCGCTCGAATACCTGAGCCTCGTGATTGCGATCAAAGTGGTCGATTCCCTGCAGCAGGCGATCGATCACATCAACGAGTTCGGCAGCCATCACACCGACGCCATCCTCAGCACCTCTTCACATGCTGTTGACTTGTTCGCTCGGCAGGTCGATTCCGCCAGCGTGATGGTCAACGCCTCCACGCGCCTGGCCGACGGCGGCGAATACGGATTGGGCGCGGAAATCGGCATCAGCACCGATAAACTTCACGCCCGCGGTCCAATGGGCGCCGACGATCTGACAACCTACAAATGGATCGTCACGGGAGAGGGGCACGTGAGGAAATAGCCGTATCTTTCGTCAATCGCTTCGCACTCACGGCATGTCCCAACCCCCGATCCAACACGCCTTCGAGCTGGCCGAACTCCAGAAGAATCTCGGCATCACTTTGCAAAGCAAAGGGCAACTCGATCAGGCCATTGATGCCTATCGCAAATCCATCGCTCTCAATCCCCAACTTCTCCCCGCCCACCATGCCCTTGGCTATGCATTGAATGAAAGTGGACGCTTCGATGAATCCGTCGCCGCCTTCCGTCAGGCGATCGCCATCAATCCCACCCTGCCCGAATCACACAATAATTTCGGCAACGCGCTGTGCGACGCGGGATGTTTTGAGGAGGCGATTGCCGCCTATCGGCAAGCGATCGCTCTGCGCCCCAGCTACGTCGGAGCGCACGCCAACCTCGGCAATGCCCTGGTTAACAATCAGCAGCTCGATGATGCCATCGCCGCCTTCCGGCAAGTGATCGCGCTACGGCCCGGCTACGCCTCTGCTCACAGCAGCCTCGGGAACGCCCTCAAGGATAAAGGACAATTCGATGAGGCCATCGCCGCCTATCGCCAGGCGCTCACCGTTGATCCTCATTTTGAAGACGCCCTCAATAACCTCGCCGGCGCCCTCAATGAGAGCGGACGGATCGACCAAGCCCTGATTGCATATCGCCGGGCGATCGCCCTCAATCCCAACTCAGCCGACACCTACACCAATATGGGCATTGTCCTCAAGAAAAAGGGACAACTCGATGAAGCGATTGCCGCCCATCGGCACGCGATTACACTCGATCCAAACTTCCCCGACGCTCACAACAACCTCGGCTTTGCGCTTGCTGAAAGCGGATGTCTCGATGATGCGATTGCCTCCTTCCGCCAGGCGATCGCCCTCCGATCCGCTTATGCACAGGCCCATAGCAATCTTCTTTTTCTGCTGCATTACCATCCCCGCTCCGACGCTGCCGTGCTCACCCACGAGCATCGACTTTGGAATCGTCAACACGCCCAGCCATTGCAAGGATTGGCTCTTCCGCACAACATCGACCAGACCCCGGATCGTCGATTGCGAATCGGCTATGTCTCGCCCGATTTCCGAGATCACACAGTCGGACGCAATCTGCTTCCTCTCTTCCGACACCACGATGGGCAGGAATTTGAGATTACCTGCTATGCGCACGTGGTCCAGCCCGATGCCTTCACACATGAGTTTCAGCAACATGCCCACCGCTGGCATGACATCGCGCGATTGTCAGACGAGCGGGTCGCTAATCAAATCCGCGAGGATGGGATCGATATTCTGATCGATCTCGCGTTGCATTCGGCGGACAACCGCCTGCTTGTGTTTGCCCGCAAGCCCGCGCCGGTGCAGGTGAGTTTCGCGGGTTATCCCGGCAGCACCGGCTTGACCTCGATCGATTGTCGCCTGAGCGATCCCTATCTCGACCCGCCCGGCCTTGATCCTGCTGGCGCGGACGAGTCGCTCTCCAGCGAAAAGACGATCCGACTACCCGATAGTTTCTGGTGCTACGATCCGCACATTGAACCTGCAGTTCCTCTCAATCCCTTGCCGGCGCTTCAGAGCGGTGTCGTTACCTTCGGCTGTCTCAACCGATTCTGCAAAATCAACGATGGCGTCCTCGATCTCTGGGCAGAGGTGATGCGTGCGGTACCAGCCTCGCCCTTGATCCTGCTGGCTGCACAGGGCAGCCATCGGCAGCGCACGGTCGATCGACTTGCCCAAAAAACGATCGACCCAGCGCGCATCGAGTTCGTAGCGAGCAAGCCTCATCGTGCTTATCTGGAGTTATACCACCGCATCGACATCGGCCTGGACACCTTCCCCTACAACGGCCACACCACCAGCCTCGATTCCCTCTGGATGGGCGTCCCGGTCATAACCCTGATCGGCCAAACGGCCGTTGCGCGCGCAGGCTGGTGCCAGCTCTCAAACCTGGGACTTCAGGAATTGGCCGCACCGACGCCGCGACAGTTCGTGAACATCGCAACGGATTTGGCCAACGATTTACCTCGCCTTCACGCCCTGCGATCTACCCTCCGCCAGCGTATGGAACAATCCCCCCTGATGGATGCCCCCAAATTCGCCCGCGGCATCGAAGCAGCCTATCAAAAGATGTGGCGGAGCTATTGCTCCGCGGCGTCAACCGTCGATTCACGCGATTGACCGCCGCTTCAAGCATGATCATGCGCATCAGGTTGTACACTCGGGGCCGTTTCACACCAGGTACGCCATATCCGTCGATAGGCAGCCTCCATATTCCGGGCGAATTTCGGTGCATCCATTAGCGCTGACGATTGCATCCGCTCGCGCAGAGTTGCGTGCAACTGTTTTAATCGTGACGGGTCGTTAGCCAGATCGACGGCGATACGCACGTAATCCTTCGGCGTTCTGCCGATTAGTTCGCTTAGCCCAAGGTTCTGCAGTGCGCTGGCCGCAACGCGGCCCACGCATGTTTCCCCGAGCAGCGTCACCACCGGTACGCCCATCCAGAGCGAATCAAACGCCGTCGTGTGGCCCGAGTACGGAAAGGTGTCCAGCATCACATCGATGCTCTGGTATTGCCGCAGGTATTCCTCGCGGGATCGTCGATCGACGAAGGTGATTCGGCTTGGCGCGATTCCCAGCCGCTGGAATTTGTCCAGCAAATCACCGCGCGCGCTGCCCGCGACCGCCAGAATCTCCATCCTGGAATGGGGGACGGCTTTGAGAATATCGGCCCACGTGGCCAGGACAGGCGGATTAATTTTGCAGAAGCGATTGAGAGAACCGAAGGTAAACTCGCCGCGGTTGGGTGATGCCAACGGCATCGCCAGCGCTGAATCGACCAACGGATCGTAACACCACGCTGTCTCGGGAAGGCGAATTGTTTTTTCGGAATAGCTCGTCTCATCCGTTTCAATTGGATCGATGTAGGAATCGGAGATTCGATAGTCCACGGTTGCAAGACCCGTGGTGCATGAGGCAAACGTCATCCACACCACCTGAACCGGCGCGACTCGGCTGGCGACGATCTGCTTGCAGCGGTCGGCCGGCGAACTCATGGTTACCAGAACGTCAATTTCCTGCTTGCGAATGAGGGCACTGGCCTCATCGATTTTCATTTGAAGAATGTCGGTCCAGTGATCGGCGCACGGTTTCAGTTGCTCGGTGAACGGATCATTGTGCACCGTCGCGGAGTAGCAATAAATCTCGAAGCGCGTTCGATCGTGGTTCGAAAGCAGCGGGATAATGAAATGAGCGTCGGAACACTTGTAAAAAAAAGGTGATAGATAGCCCACTCTCAGCTTTCGACCCGCTTTCGTATTCCGGTCAAGTGGCCCTTGAATCGAGAGCACACGCTGCCGCGTCGCCCAATCTCGTGTTTCCGTCAGAAGTGCAATCGAATCGGAATCCGGATGGTGATAGAGGGCAAACAACAGATTCGTGAATGCTTCTGTATTCTCCTGATCAGGGGCAGCGGCGATAGATCGGCGGAGGGTGGCGATAGCTTCGTCCAATTGTCCGCGATCGCTTAGGGCGGCCGCTAGATTGCTGAGGATCTGCGGGGAATTTGGGCTCAGCGCAAGCGCCTGATCGAGCGCCGCGATTGATTCGTCCAAATCTCCGCTGTCCGCCAGGAGCGTACCAAGATTGCTGTAGGCGGCGGCGTCTTGTGGGTTGAGCGCGACAGCTTGCCGATAGCAGGCGATTGCGTCATTTGGATTTCCAATGCCTTGCAAAGCGATGCCGAGTTTGCGGTGGGCGTCGGCGAAGCAGGGATTGATGGTAATGGCCTGGCGAAAAGCCGCGATCGCCTCGTGCAGCTGTCCCTTTTCTCTCAGGATATCGCCCAGGTTGTAGCACGCATTGGCGTTGTCGGGCATGAGGGCAATTGTCTGTCGATACGCGGTGATGGCCTGATCGATTTGTCCGTTGCTTTGCAACGCGATGCCGAGGTTGTAGAGGGCGCTTGCGTAATTGGGCCTCAGCGCAAGCGCCTGTTGATAAGCAGCGATGGATTCGTTCAGTTGCCCATTGGCTTTGAGCGCCAGGCCCAGATTGTTGTGGGCTTCGGGGGTGCCGGGGCTCAGCGCGATGGCCCTGCGGATCAAATCGATGGCGGCATCGTTTCGTCCCTGTTGGTGCGACAGCACACCCAGGTAGTGGATGGCGCCGACATGATCTGGCTGCTGGGCGAGAATCTGGCGATAGCGCTGCTCGGCTTCCTGCAGCCGTCCGGCCTGGTGATCTTGCAATGCCAGGTTGAATGCTTGTTGGAGGGTGAGTTGGACCATGTTACGAGGGGCTCAAAGCGCTCCGTGATATAGTACCGCGATGCTTCCGGACGGACCCAATCTGGTGCTCGCCACTGCGTGGGACGTTGAAATCTCCGAGGTCCGGCCATTTGTTGAGTCGCTTCGACGTCACTATCAGGGCGAGGTGATGATGTTGGTGACGAGCAAAAGATCGGCGGAGCTGGTCGAGTATCTGCGATCTCACCGGATCATTCCGGTCTATTTCGATTGCCAAATCTGGATGGTGATGCAAGTTCAGCTTGCTCGATATGTCCGATACGGGGAAATACTTCGGGGCGCGAGCAAACAATACGTTCGGATTCTGCTGACGGACGCTGCGGATGTTCTTTTCCAGGGTGATCCGTTCAACAATATTCCTGACGATGAGCTTCTTTGCTTTATGGAAGTATCAGGCCGCACCATCGGCCAGTGCGAGAGCGACAGCGAATGGATACAGCAGATCTTTGGTTCGGACGCATTGGAGAGAGTCAAGAACTACGACATCTCATGTTCGGGAACCACGATCGGTTCGCACCGTGCCATCGTTGAATACATCGATCTTCTTCTGCAACCCGCCAAGCCCAATCTAATGGCGCGGCTCATGAACTACCGCGGGCACGATCAGGGAATCCATAATTACCTTCTCCACACCGGCGCGTTGCCCAAGGCCCGGCTCATTCCCAATGGCCAGCACGTTTATACCGTTGGCAGGGTCAACGATGCGGAGATAACCCTCGGCCCGGGCGGCACGATTCTGGCGCCCGGCGCGCGCCTCTGTCCCATCGTGCATCAATACAATTACAAACCAGCGCTATTGGCACATGTCCGCTCGGCCTTTGGACTCACCTAAATTAGGAATTGTTGCCCGTGTCCATCACAAGGTGCTGCGCACCAGTTTCGCCACATACGTCGGTAGGCCGCTTCAACATTTCGCGCGAATCTGGGTGCATCCATCAGCGGCGATTTCTCGATCCGCTGGCGAAGGGTGGAACGAAGCGATTGCAGTTTGCCCAGGTCCTTGGCAAGTTCCATCGCGAGTTTCACAAATTGCTCTGGACCTTGCCCCACCAATTCGCCAAATCCAGCCGCTGAAAGCAAACCCAATCCGGCACGGGAAGCGGCCCTTTCTCCCGCAAAGGTGACCACCGGCACGCCCATCCATAGCGCATCGCACGTGGTGGTGATGCCGTTGTAGGGAAAAGGATCCAGGGCGATATCGATCCGCTCATAGAGCCGCAAATATTCCGGCCGGGGACAGGGCATCACAAATTCCATGCGCCCGGCAGCTATCCCGCGTGTTCCCAAAAAATCTTGCGTCCGCCGACGATGACCGCCTTCAGCGCAAAGCAGCATCAGCCGCGAATCCGGGACCGCTTTGAGCACCTGGGCCCACAGACCCAACACAGGTCCGTTGATCTTGCAGAAGTTGTTCAGACAGCCGAACGTGATGTATCCAAGTTGACCCGCGGGCGGGGATCCGATCGGCAGCGGCTCGCAGAGCGGATCATAGCAGCACCAGCAATCGGGCAGCCGCATCGGTTTTTCGACGTAAAGCAAATCGCCTTCCCCCGGCGGGTCCATGAACGCATCGGTGAGCCGATAATCGATCTGTGGCAGTCCTGTGCCGCCCGGGTAGGCCAGCCACGCAACCTGCACCGGCGTCGGCTTGCGCGCGAAGACCAGCAGCCGGCTGTTGGCCATGTGCATTGTCAGATCGACCAGCAGATCGATCCGATCTTCGCGGATGCGCCCATCGAGCTGCGCATCAGAATCTCCCGCAACGTCATGCCATACATCAGCGTATCCCTTGAAACGCTCGGTGACCGCATCGGGCTGGCCGACACTGGCGTAGCAGTGAATCTCGAAGCGCGAGTGATCGTGCTCGCGCAACAGTGGCATGACGAAGAACGCCTCGGCATGGTTGCGAAAGTCCGGCGAAACATAGCCGACCCGCAAACGACGATCCGCGCTGCGGTCATTACTATTGGGCACGATGAATTGTTCCAGGGGCCGCGCATGCCGAAGATTCCACGCGCAAAGTTCATTGGCGATGGCGCGAGCGTCCAGCGCTGGATGAAAATGCATCGTATAGACGAGATTGCTGTGGGCCTCGGCGTCGTCGGGCGCAAAAGCGATCGCCTGCCGATAGGCGGCGATAGCCTCATCGAGCGCTCCCTGGTCCTTGAGGACATTCCCAAGATTGACCGGCGCTACCGCCGAGTTGGGACTGAGCGCGATGGTCTGATGAAGGACCGCGGCCGCCTCATCAAGTTGTCCAGCTTCGTTGAGCGTACAGCCAAGATTATTGTAAGCGCCGGGAAAATCGGGCCTGAGGGCGATCGCACGGCGATAGGCAGCAACGGCCTCATCAAGCCGGCGCTGATCTCTCAGCGCATTGGCAAGCTCGTAGTGGGCGGCGGCATGATCGGGTCTGAGAGCGATGGTCCGGCGCATCAAATCGACTGCGACATCGTTGCGTCCCACCTGATGGGCGAGCGTGCCGAGATTGTACATCGCATCAACGTGCTGCGGCTGTTGAGCAAGAATCTGGCGGTAAAGCTTCTCGGCCTCACGCAGCCTCCCGGCCCGATGGTGCTCCAGTGCCAGATTGAAAGCGTTTTGAATCGTCAATTGAGCCATGTCGCTGGCAGCCAATATCCGGCTGGGGCGACTGGGCCGCAAGAACCGCCCAGGGCGATCGCATTTGGCGAGCCGCGACCGTCAGGGAGCGTTTTTCCCGCCGACAAGCGCTCCCTAACGGTCGCGGCTCGCTAAATTCGCCCAAATGCGATCGCCCCGAGGACCGCCATCTGGCAACGATGTAATCACCACCCGTTTTGATATATTGCCGCGCGATGCCCGCGGACGGACCCAATCTGGTTCTTGGCACAGCATGGAACATTGGGATTCCAGATGTCCACATCTTCATCGAATCGCTTCGACGTCACTATCGAGGCCAGGTTATGATGCTGGTGACAAGCAAGGGGTCGGGCGCGCTCGTCAAATACCTGCGATCGCGAGAAGTCATTCCTGTCTATTTTGACTGCACCTATTGGATGGTGATGCACGTCCAACTGTCTCGATATGTTCGATATGGGGAATTGCTTCGGGGCGCCGAAAAAGAATACGAGCGCATTCTCCTGACGGATGTCACGGACGTAGTCTTCCAGTCAGATCCATTCGCACAGTTACCCGACGATGAGCTTCTCTGTTTCCTCGAAGGCCCCGGTCGTACGATCGGCCAAAGCGAGAACAATCGCTCGTGGGTCGAGCAGATCTATGGATCGGAAGGTCTGGAAAGAATCAAAAACTATGAGATCTCCTGCTCGGGCACCACGATCGGGTCGCACCGCGCTATCGTCGACTACATCGATCTTCTTCTCCAGCCGGCAAAACCAAACCTGATGGTGCCGCTGATGAAGTACCGCGGCCCCGATCAGGGCATCCACAATTATCTTCTGCGCACCGGCGCCGGGACCGCACTTGTGCCCGATCGTTCATCAATACAACTACAAGCCCGCATTGCTTGCACATGTCCGATCGGTTTATCCCAGCGTTGCCTAAGTAACTTTGCGCGATCACGCCGCGAAACTCCGAAGAGCCGCGCACGAAGCGTACTCGCGCAGTAAGCGGCTTGTTCCAATACCGCGCGATTTCCGCTTACTTCGCGAGTACGCTTCGTGCGCGGCTCTTTGATTGCACCAGCGCATGATCGCGCAAGGCGATTTAGATTGTTGAGGACCCAGGGCGGTTTATCTGGAGGATGATGGCCTGCCATCGCCGGTTTGCAATCGATGGTCCGCATCCCATATTAGCTGCTTACGGCATGGCGCAGCTTACGATCCAACAAGCCTTCGATCTCGCGTCCAAGCACCACCAGTCTGGACGCTTGCAGCAAGCCCAGCAGCTTTACCAGCAGATCCTGGCCCGCCAGCCAGATCACGCCGGAGCGATGCATCACCTGGGAGTGCTGGCGCATCAGCAGGAACAAAACGACCTTGCCGCGGAACTCATCCGCAAAGCCATCGCGCTCAATCCCAATGTGCCCCAAGCCCACAACAGTCTCGGCACGGCGTTGCAGGCAATTGGACAAACCGACGAGGCTATCGCGTCCTACACACACGCACTTGCTCTCAAGCCCAAATTTCCCAGCGCCCTCTTCAATCTCGGTGCAGCGCAGCAAAGCAAAGGACAATTGGATGAGTCCATCGCCGCGTATCGAGCCGCCATCGCAACACAGCCCGATTATGTCCAAGCCCACAGCAATCTCGGCATCGCCCTGAAAGAAAAGGGAGAGCTGGACCAGGCGATCACCGCCTTTCGTTCTGCCATCGCCGTCGATCCCAACTATGCCGACGCCCACTACAATCTCGGCCTCGCTCTCCGAGCGCAAGGGAATCTGACCGACGCCATCGATTCCTTTCGGCAAGCCATTGCTCTTCAACCCAACTCACCCTTGGCCCATCTCAATCTGGGCATGTCGCTGTTGGCGCGGCAGGATTTTCAGCAAGGCTGGGAGGAATATGAATGGCGATGGAAGTGCCGCCCCTCTCCCCAGCGAACCTTCGACCAGCCAAAGTGGGATGGCAGCTCGCTGAACAACCGCACGCTGCTGATCCACGCCGAACAGGGATTTGGCGACACCATCCAATTCATTCGCTACCTGCCCCTCGTGGCCCAGCGCATGGACGCGCGCGGCGGAAGAATTGTCATTGAGTGCCAGCCCGAACTCGAACAACTGCTCGCTACGATCGCCCAGAAGATCCCCCAAGCAATCTCAGGGAGATGGCACATCATCTCCCGATGCCAGCCCCTCCCGCCATTTGATCTCCACTGTCCTTTGCTCAGTCTGCCCTGGGCATTCAAGACCACGCTGGATTCCATTCCCGCGGAGGTACCCTACCTCTTTCCAGACCCGAACCGAATCCAGCGCTTTCGGCAGGGACTGATCCCGTCCGGCTCGAACCTGAAGATCGGCCTCGCCTGGGCGGGAAGCCCGACACACAAACATGATCGCACCCGCTCGGTCTCGCTCGATCAACTGGCCCCCCTAGCGGCGGTACCCGGCGCAAAATTTTATAGCCTGCAGAAAGGCCCCGCCGCCGCTCAGGCCAAGTCCCCTCCGCCGGGATTGAATTTGATCGACTGGACCGACGAGTTTAGCAATTTCAACGATGCAGCCTTGATCGCCAATCTGGATTTGATCATCACGGTGGACACCTCCATCGCCCACCTCGCCGGAGAGCTCGGCCGGCCGACATGGGTTCTCCTTTCGTTCGCGCCCGACTGGCGCTGGCTCCTCGATCGCGAGGACAGCCCCTGGTATCCATCGATGCGATTGTTCCGCCAGCCCTCTTTGGGAGATTGGGAAAGCGTGGTCGGGCGGGTGGCCGAAGCCCTGACTGGCGTTCGATCGTGAACATGAATGTTGACTGAGGAGACCCAAGAAAAGAGGCCATTCCAGATTCAACCACAAAATGCTGTTGAGATGCCTCGGGGCCCCGGCGACGGCACGATCAACATAGCGGACTACGATGCGCTCCTCGGCCGCTTCAACCAAACCCAGTCCGCCGTGGGCGTGACGGACCTGTACTACAGCGACCGCGGGCAGGTGGTGGAAGAAGACCGGAACAGTGCAGCGCAGACGCAGTACGTCTGGAGTCCGTTCTACGTCAATCAATTGGTCGAGCGCGACGATCAACCCAATTCCAGCGGCACACTGGCCCGCCGGCTCTATGTCGAGCAGGATGCCAATTATAACGTGACGAGCCTGACGGATTCCACGGGTGCCATCGTCGAGCGGTACACGTACGATCCGTACGGTACCGTGACCGTGGAGAAGCCCAACGGCACGGTGAGGGGCAATCGCACGGTGGCCGCCAGCAGTTACGGGATGGAATACCTGTTCCAGGGCGGCCGAATCGATCCGGAAACCGGCCTGTATCACTTCGGCGCGCGGGATTACGATCCGGGGGTGGGGCGATGGGAGCAGCAGGACCCGGCGGGGTATGTCAATGGGGCGAATCGATATCAGACTGAAAAGTCGAATCCCGAGCGTTTTGTAGATCCACGCGGTCTACAAGCAGTCGAGGACGTCCCGCCCGAAGAATCCGGACCTGCGCCAGAGCCACCAGAGCCCGAACCACCCGAGCCCGAACCGCAACCGCAGCAGCCCGAGGGAGCGCCCGATTCGGGGGGTGATGCGGGCGGTACCACCGGGGCGGCCGGCGCGACCGGGTCCTCGTCCGGTGAGGGGACCGGTCCCCCCGCCCCGGATGACCTGAATAACGGCGGCACCTCGTTCGGGACAGGCGGCGCGGCTCCCGAAAACTCCGATCCCGGCACAGCCATGCCAATCGGACCGCCGGATGGCCCGCAACTTTCGCTCAATTCTCAAACGCCTGGAGCATCCTCCCCCGACACGGGAGAGTTCCAGCTCGGTCCATCGGGCCAACAAGATGCCCAGCAATATCAGGGGTCTGGGCAACCCGCGTTTGGCTTAGGCGATGGGAACCCTGGCAGCGACGCGGAGGGGCCTCCGGGGTTCTCGAACCCAGATCTCGGCAACAGCAACCATCAAAATTTTGGAAACGCGTTAACAAATGCGACGGGTACAAACCCAAACGACTGGATAATGCGGACCGATCCTGGCATGACAGGGGTGGATGCCACATACGTCGGCGATCCAAGTACGAATCCGGGATACGACAACGCGGAACTCAAGCCCTACACGGATTGGAGTTTCAATCAATTCATGGATCAACTCGGCAACTGGGATCTGACACCGGGTACGACGCGACTCTTTTTTTATGACCAGGATGGTAATATCTGGGATTCGGGTTTGAATTATTGAGGTGGTGGTTTATGGCAGCTACCGATTATTGGAGTCGCTTGCGGGGCGAGGGCGCGGAGGCTGCGCTTCATGAGATGGTTCAGGAATACGGGGACAGGAATGATCCATCACCCGTTATGGCTCTAGGCGTGGCCTATCTCTGGCGTGGCCATTACAAACGAGCGTTCGAGCATTTCGACGACGCGATCAAGACGTCTCGGACGAGCAAGTCGGTTTTCTTCGGCATGGCGGGCGTTGCAAAATGGTGCGTCGACGATCCTAAGGAAGCGGTCGGTCAGTGGCGCGCTGGTCTGCGCGCCCAATATGCGGACGGAGCGGGTGGCATTCGGCTCCCCATGCTGCT
>Ga0302325_10008314_pt1 | contig 22800 bp, 24 predicted proteins | sample Palsa_T0_2_FD_201948 | JGI IMG/M metagenome (GOLD analysis project Ga0302325, IMG submission 201948) | Peat permafrost microbial communities from Stordalen Mire near Abisko, Sweden - Palsa_T0_2 | ecosystem: Environmental > Terrestrial > Soil > Palsa > Peat permafrost | place: Sweden: Abisko...
CCCTGTCCATCAATATATCTCACTCCTACCAATCCATGTTCCTCCAATATCTGTACATCCTCCTCCTTTGCAAAGACAGCTCTTCCTTCGCCGTGTGCCACCGCGATCGGCAACTCAGAACCCTCCATATCCCCGAGGAATACAGATTTCGCTCCCTTGGCTTTGGGAACGACGCTGACTTGACTGAATCGGGCTTCGAATTGTTCGCTCAGATTGCGTTGGAAAGTAGGCCAATTCTCTGTTCCTGGAATGACTTCCTTTATTCTCGTGAGGAATTGACAGCCGTTACATGCGCCAAGGGCAAACGTATCAGTCCGCTCGGCGAAGAACCGATGGAACTCTTCTCGGATATCTTTGTGCAGTAAGACTGATTTGGCCCACCCGTTGCCTGCTCCGAGGACATCTCCGTATGAAAACCCTCCACAAGCAGCGATGCCGACAAACGAATCGAGTGAAACAACGCCGTTGATGATATCAGTCATGTGTACGTCGACAGACGAGAATCCGGCAAGGTGGAATCCGAACGCCATCTCCGCGTGACCGTTGACTCCCTGTTCTCGTAATATCGCTACTTTTGGTCGGTTCGAAAGAGAAGCGGGGATGGACGACATATCGAACGTCAGATTATACCATAATCCACGATCATCGTCAGAAACAATGTTTTCGAATTCTTGACGGGCGCATGCGGGGTTGTCTCGAAGAGACTGCATTTGGTAGGAAGTGGATGCCCATTTCTGTTGAAGATCTGCTCTTGTGGCTTTGTACAGTAATCTTCCATCGCGCTCAATGGTGAGAGTCTGAGGTGTTGTGACGGTGCCGATGACCTTGACGGCTTGTTCTGGGAGACCGGAGGATGTAAACACTTTGGTGACTGTGTCGACATCGGTTTCCCTGATCTGAAGTACTGCACCGAGTTCTTCATTGAAAAGAGCAGCAACTATCTCCGCATCTTTCGATCCGGCGATATTGTCAAGTGACATATTGACTCCCAGTCGTCCCGCAAACATCATTTCTGCAACCGTTGTGAACAATCCTCCATCAGATCGATCATGATATGCAAGTATCAATCCATCCTGAGCATGAAGTTCTCTCACAGCAGATACAAAGCCCTTCAATACCGCAGCATCCTCAACATTCGGGGCCTCATTGCCAACCTGTCCAAAAACCTGTGCCAAGGCAGATCCACCTAATCTCTGTTTCCCACCCGCTAAATCAATCAACACCAACACCGTCTGCTCCGCCACATTCTGCAATTGCGGAGTCCATGTCCGATGAACATTCTGCACGGGAGCAAATGCGGTGATAACCAGCGAAAGCGGGGCAGTGACTTCTTTATTGATCATTCCGTCCTTCCATTTCATTCTCATGCTCATGGAATCCTTGCCAACTGGAATACTCACTCCCAAGCTTGGACACAAATCGAGGCCAATAGCTTGCACTGCTTCATATAAATCTGCTCCCTCGCCAGGTTGATCGGGTGCGGCCATCCAGTTTGCACTTAATCGGACGCGGGCCAGGTCAACGATGTCTGCTGCGACAATGTTAGTCAGTGCTTCGGCGACGGCCATTTTAGCAGACGAGGCCGCTGAAATGAGTGCAAGGACAGGTTTTTCGCCCATCGCCATCGCTTCTCCGGTGATGATGGTTTCGCCGAGAGACGACAGAGTTACACCAACGTCTGCGACGGGGACTTGCCATGGTCCAACCATTTGATCTCGCGCGATTTGACCTGTGACTGTTCTGTCGCCAATAGTGATGAGGAAGGATTTCGAGGCCACGGAGGGCAGGTTGAGGACCCGATCCACTGCTGTGGAAAGAACATTTTGAGAGGAATCGTAAGTTACAAGAGATGCGTCGAAGGGAGGTAATATGCGTGCTCGGGAAGATACGTTGCGGGACATTTTGGGCGGTTTACCGAAAAGAACATCCATTGGAAGATCGATTGGAGAAGTACCGTTATCTCGATCCGTCAGGACAAGTCTTGGTTCCTCGGTGGCGTGGCCGACGACAGCAAACGGACATCGTTCGCGTTGAGCAATTGCGGTGAATCCATCCAACATCTCGGGTGCAACAGCAAGGACATAACGTTCCTGGGCCTCACAACACCATATCTGCATAGGTGACAATCCAGTCTCACTAGAGGGCACATCTCTCAGCTCGAATCTTGCACCCAGTCCAGCATCATGTACTAATTCCGGAAAAGCATTCGATAATCCTCCCGCCCCGACATCATGAATTGACTGAATTGGAGTTCGTTCCCCCAGGGCTGTACAAGCATCAATAACCATCTGCGCACGTCTTTGCATTTCCGGATTTCCTCTTTGGACAGACGAAAAATCTAACTCCACAGACGACTCTCCCGAAGCCAAACTCGATGCAGCTCCACCGCCAAGACCTATTAACATTGCTGGACCGCCGAGGACAACAAGATGAGCACCCGCTGTGATTCCCGTTTTCATCGCATGTTGAGGTCGAACAGTCCCCATTCCACCGGCAATCATGATTGGTTTATGATATCCACGAAGTTGAGGGCCGTCCGCCGTAGGAATTTCGAGTGTCAGAGTACGGAAATAGCCTATAATACAAGGTCTTCCGAACTCGTTGTTAAATGCAGCGGAACCAATAGGCGCCTCGAGCATGATATCCAATGCAGAGGCAATATGAGATGGACGGCCAGCGTCTATTTCCCATGGCTGACGACCTTCTGGAAGAAGTAAATCTGACACATTGAAGCCAGCTAATCCTGCTTTGGGTTTTGAGCCCTTGCCAACGGCACCCTCGTCTCGGATTTCGCCTCCTGATCCCGTTGCTGCTCCTGGAAACGGTGACACAGCTGTAGGATGATTATGTGTTTCGACCTTGACGACAAAGTAATTCCTTTCTTCCTCTGCGGTCCAGACTTTTGATTTCGAATCGGGGGCCCAGACAGTGGCTTTCTCTGCACCCTCGAGTACAGCAGCGTTATCCGAATATGCAGAAACAGTATACTTCGGACTGACTTTATGAGTATTCCTGATCATTCCAAATAACGAGGAATCCCGTTTTTCTCCATCGACAGTCCAGTCGGCGTTAAATATCTTATGTCGACAATGTTCTGAATTGACTTGTGCAAACATGAATAACTCTACGTCCGTGGGATTCCGGACCAATGAATTGGGTGAAGCAAATGCGTTGACAAGGTAATTTATCTCGTCGTCCGCTAAGGCCAGGCCGAGTTGTTTATTTGTCTTTTGTAGTTTTTGACGAGCGGTTTCTGGATCTGTCGAGCCGTTTTGATTGATTAATTCAACAGAGACAAGCGGGGCGGGAGGATGATGTTCGAAAAGATGGTCGTGTTCTGGAGCCGAAAGAAGAAGCCTCTCGGTCATTCGATCGTGTAAGTCGTCGGCGTAAAGGTGTATTGTACTTCGTAGTAAATCGAGATTGGAGGCTGTGATAGAATAGACAATGCCTCGTTCAATACGGTCCACCACATCGCCTAGTCCGCATACTCTGGCAATATCGGTTGCCTTCGAGGACCAAGGCGAAGTTGTCCCCGGCCGCGGAATAATGTACACCAGAACACTCTCCTTGGGCTCCTCTTTTGAGTTGACTGCATCAACCAACTCCTTGAACCTTGAATCCTCAAGATCCGCAGGGGTCTCGTAATCCAGTAATAAGTCCAGTGCCCGTCGTTGAGTAGATCCTTCCTCAAAAACCTCTGCAGAAACCTCGTTCACATAGTGCAGGTAGATAGCTGTGATTTCCAGTACCGTGGTAGGAAGTTGCGCAAAAACGAGTTTCTGATTGATATTCCGCAGGAGACCCTCTTTCCGGAATTGAGACAATGCAACCGGTCCCGGGAGCACGAGCATCCTGTCTAGTAGCGCTCGCTCAGCGTTGTGTTGCACAGAAGGGAATTCGGACAAGTGAAGAGTTGTCCGAAGTCTCGATGATCAAGATCAAATCTTTTCTGCACGTGGATCGCCATTCCGAAAATTTGAGTATTTTGATGCGGACTGATAGCGGCGGTTGCTATGACAAAATGTGAAAGGGATGGTTGCTGTGGCACGGACGCGGTGTGAGCGTGACGGGACCAACCAAAATCCCTTCGATTCAGCTCGGTGCACTGACCACCACATTTATTACAAACACAGCAGCCGCCAGCCCCACAGCCCAAAGCAACCGGGCACCGTCAAAAACGTCCAACTTCAGCAGCCATCCGTCCAACTTCAGCAGCCATGGACACAGTCCACCCATCCTCTTATTCCCAACAACAAAAAACGTCTAGCCGGAGAAAAGGCCCAGCAAGTCATTCAGCGCCATTCTCGGCGGCGGAAGCAAGTAAACAATCGCATCACAATCACAGTTACCACAGATTCGCTACTCCGTCACCCATAAAAGGTTTGCCTTCCCTATTACCATACAAGCAATAGATGTTGACTGTAGATTTCTCTGTGCCGCCAAAAACAGCTCCAGAACAGAGAGTGTCGCTAATGCATCATTCCAAGCGAAGCAAGGGAGAAAATGGACCAGTGACACCTAAACATCATTTCCTTTCATCGCCTCGATGTCCACCGTCTCCACACCATAAACCACGAGCAAGCAGTCCTCTTCGTAAACCCGCCATGTCACCCATCATCACCATTAAACGTCCTCAAAATCGGGTACCTTTGGGACAAATACAGCTCTGTTACCATGATCCAGGGTCCCCTCAACGCAGATTGTCTAGGGAATTCAAGTTGTACGAGGATCCAAAGCACGCGCATGTATCTCCCACAAAGGACCTTTCTCCCAAGAAAAGCAATAATAAGGAGAATATTCCGCCGTTTGCGATGAAGCGCCTTGCACAATGGGAGGAGGAGGATGTGTTCGTTAGACCATTGCCGAGAGGAGCATTGGCGAAGTTAAGGAGACAGAGTGACGAGGAGATTATCGTGATGGATGAGATGGTTATTACTGAAGAGGTCATTAGGACGGAGTATTTCGCCGGAGCAAGGATCATTACGGAGGCTCATCGGACGAGTATCACACGAACGTCTCAACATCACAATCCCGATGACCAACAACATACCACTCATACCACAGAACACAGCCCTGAGTTCCAAACGATCCAAACCCAACATCAGATTCCCGAACAAAATCGAATTCAGCCAGTGAAAGAAACCTTGGAATTCGAAATCTTCCATGATGATCCACAGGATTTAGAAATGGCGAATTATAACATCGGCGTGGACAATATCATGCTGGAGGAAGAAGAAGAGAAAGAGAATGCCGATCCGGGAGTCCACGGTGACAGTGGCGATGAACTAGACTGGCATGGCGAACGAAAATCAAGAAGTCACAAAAGAAAGGCCCAAGAAGATTGGAATTGATACACGGAGATACATTTTGCTTTTGATTAAGGACCTGCTGCGGCATAGCATGATGAGGAAAAAGCGATGGACAGTTGGTTTTCTTTGGTTTTTGGGTTTCCTGTCTCCTTTTGTAGAGACTGAGAGGGGGATACAAAGAGGTGTTTGTTGAGATGACATAAAATTCTCTCGTTTCAATAGCACAGTCTTCAACACAATGAGAAGATCCCCTGCGAATATGCATAATTTGTTCAGATGCCCCGCTAGAGACGAGAAAACCTCTTCATTTTGTTATACTTCCCTAACTTCATCGGGCAACATTATGTATATCTCCCGGTCCATCTCACCGTTGTTCCTCATAGACCATCACTCCGATCGGTCGTCCTTACCTTCCTGACCCTCCAACCTCCTTTGTCTCATATACTCTCTCAACTTATACATATCCTGAACAAACTCTCGAAGATAATATTTCTCCCCTTCAGGAAGAAAGGCATTCGCAAAGACCACCGCGCCCGAATACCAAAACGCCTGTACCAGAACCGCTACGGGCCACTGAGATTTTTAGCCACGATTCTCACAGGGGTATGATACGCGCTTATACCACGGGAGATTCCAGTACCAGAGACGTTGGGCGTCTCTGCGGTGAACGTAACGGACGATGAGTGCGCAATCTTGCGTCCAAGGCGAGATCTTGCGAATCTAGTTTTGATCATGCAGCCAGGATTCAAAAACGAGCGTCTGAACAAAAAGCTCATGATGGTCATAATGGTGTCCCTTCAGGCGGAAGATTTTGAAATGATTTTGATACTTTTTTTTTGACGATGGTCCGGTTGTCTTAGAATCTGTGGTAAGCGGGCGTGGTGAGTGCCCGACCGCGGGTCATAGCCGATCGCGAGCTACATATTTGTCTCCTGTTGCCACAAACATCCCATCAACGTCAATAACATCCCACAGCATCAACAATGCCAACCCCACCGCCGCCGAGAGGACCCCTCAGGGGCCAGTACGTGATAGCCGCAGGCGCTATTCTCTGGGCCATTTGCCTTAGAAATTACCTGAACAGACGTATCCCTCGTTCAGATGACTCATGTGTAGGCCCTCTCTTTGACCCAGGGAGGCGTACGTCGACGGACAACAAGGATTTGTATAAGACGAAACAGGGACAGTGAGGGATGCTTTACATCTTCGGCGGCTAGGTTGTTTATTTTCTTTTATGGGGTGTGTTTTCTGTGCTTGTGGCATTACAGGGTTTGTTGGGATACTGCATGGGCGTTTGCGGCGGACTTTGAATGGTGCATTTACTGGGCTTGCATTATCTTTGCGTTACTTTCAATGGACAATTCTGTATTAAGCTATGATTCTCTCTTGGATCGCATCTACTTCTCCTTTATAATTATTCTATCTTCTGACTTGTTCATCCAGTCGCCCGGAGGAGCCTCTCCTCGTGGTCAACCGACATGTAAGGACAAACTCTGGTAATGGTGCAGGAAGCTCAGAAGACCCTGAAAAAAACATAGAAACAAGCCTCAAGAGGTCTTTATATCCCTCTAGTATCTGTAAACTGCGCTACCAAGTCTGCCATTCTTGCCCTTATTTCCATCCGACGACAAACACAAATTACCCCTTCGGGAAATCTCTATCGGTGACTCTGAACGGCCTTCAAAGCGACATCTTTCATGAATACGAAAGAACAGAGCTTGCTGCACACTCAAGCTGGGTAGTACTCACGTTTACCACCCTTCAGTGGATCAGGGCTGATACGCGCGCGGCGCCCATCGCGTGCGTGCGCCGATCCATCTGACACACACTCCTCATTCGAAAAGTTCAAATTCAATTGCAACTCCGAAGTCATAGCTCTACGAGAAAGGTTATGAATCATCGTTCTCACGGGCTCCTAGAACCATGTTCTTTAAGGGGTTTCATTCACACACCCAGTTCCAGTATCTCTCAAAATTCCTCAAATCTCAAGCTTTCTTTCAGCCACATGAAATCGACGTCGGAATTTGCCGCCCTATTCGCCAATCATCAACCACGATCGGATCATCCGAAATCTCAGAAATCAGGATTCAGGATCAACCACACCCCCTGCAAACAAACACGAGCCGTACGCGATCTCTACAACCTCCTAAACCCGCGGAACCCCCGACGAGATGGCCCCCTCACTAGCACGCATACGCTTCAACGCAGTAGTAAGCGGCGTCTCCGCAACAGTCAAACATTTCACTTCACGAGATTACCCGGAAGACTGGGATCTGGCATTTCATATCCAATTCGCTATTGTGCGGCAACTTCTCGCAAACACGAATCACTGGACCGTTGAGGAGGTATATAACTGCTTACTATGAGTACATAGTGTGTTGATTGTAGTTTCAAGAGATGACTGCGACGATACAGGCGCCGCCGAAGGGGACGTGGGCTATTCCCGTCACGATCACGCCGACTATCGAAGTCAAGCAAGGAATAGAAAGTGAAGTCACAAGAGTGATCACGAAATTAGGACCCGGGATAGAGAAGTCAACGGTCAATTGCAGTACAGAACTTCATGCAGAATGGCAAGGTGCAAGCCACATCCCCGAGCACAAATCCTCACAATGGACCACGGAAGAGAAATACGCCTCCTTGTATCAAGATACACAACACGGGCCAGTAATACTATACTTGCATGGGGGAGCTTATATTGTTTGTTCTATTGATACGCATAGACTTCTTACTGCGCGGATGGCCAAGGATTCAGGCGGACGGGTGTTTGCGGTACAATATCGGCTGGCACCGCAAGATGAGTTTCCGGCGGCGTTGGTGGATGCTGTGTTGGCTTATAAGTATCTTATTGATCCGCCGGAGGGGGCGTTGCATAAACCTGTTGATCCCTCTAGAATTGTCATTGCGGGGGATTCCGCGGGGGTAGGGGCCCAATTCCTCCTTCTAGCTTCGTTCCGTTTGCTGTGGAAGTTTAGTTAATTTGGTTTTGAGATGAAGAGGCTGATGTTGTAGGGAGGACTGGTGTTTGCGTTGATGGTGTTCCTGGCGCATGCGGCGGCTACGTTTCCTCAACCAGCTGGAGTATTGGGAACGAGTCCCTGGCTGGATCTCACGCATTCATTTCCCTCGGCAAGAGTAGATAGAGGATACGATTACCTGCCTAATCCGTGGGAAGGTCCCGTTGCTCCAAAACCAAGTCCAGCATGGCCACCACCCGAACCACGATATCATTTCTACTCAGATATCCCGCTGCATCCACTTGTACTGTCCCTCTCCTTCTCCCCACGTCAGTCTCGCTGAGGTGTTCGAACATCTTGTTCCCTTTGAACTACTGCATGCATGTAATAACGCCCAGGTATCGCCGGTAGTCACTGCCACGGAGTTGCCATCCTGTCCACCCATTTTCATCGTCGTAGGCGACAATGAATACCTCCGCGACGAAACCTGTAACCCCCCTTAATCCCTCTTCCCATGTTCAGAGGCTGATATACAACACAGTATACTTTGTGCGAAACTTCATCAAACGAGGCGGACAAGTGCGCTTACAAAACTATAAATCAATGCCTCATGTGTTCCAAATTTTTCAAAAACATCCCTCTACAGAAACCTGTTTCCGTGAATACGCCAGGTTCATCAAGGATGTGACTGATACCGGGGGGAATGGGATAGAGACTGAGTTGAGATATGTCAATGGGAAGGGACAGGTTGAGGAGACGGCACTGGATCTGGAGAAATATAATGTTGGGTTCACGAAGGAGGAGGTATGTTCCCTGGGGATGGTGTGGTGGTGGCTGACTTGTGTTAGTTGGTTAAGAGGATGGAGTCGGAAGTAGCGAGACGGTTTGAGATGCTGGCTTTGGAACGGAGGGGGAGTAGACATGTATGAGTGGGATAAAGATAGATGGACGATGGTTGATTTATTGAATCTGTGGATATAAAGAGGTTGCATACATAGTACACCTTAATGTAGAATACTTAATGTCACAAGATACTGCACAGATGGTCGCCGCGTGGTCCTCGAACGGGATCTCAGTCGATGACCAGATTTTTAGTGAATCCAGAAACAAATCAAATTATGTATTTTCGCTTTGCAGCAATGGTATACAAAGTCCTAACTCCTAAATCACAAACCTCACCAAACCCCCTCCAATCCATCTCACTAACCACAACTACAACCCTCGTTCCCCCCCTCCTCTCCAATCCATCGTATTCAACACCATTCAGATATAACATCAAAATTCCCCCCCAATAAAAGAACAGAAATTTTACATCACACATGATCCTCGTATCCAGTCATGCTGAAATATCATGTGTTGTTGGCCTTTGCTCCTCCGAGTCCCTGACCGGCGCCCTTTCCCCCCTCGATCAAACTCACGAGTCCGCCGAGCCATTTATCGACTTCGGCTTCGCTGTCGGCACAGAAGCGGAGGACTTTCTCCTTTGTCACGATTTGGAAGCAGTGGCGTTTTGTGCGGGAAAGGGGGTCCGTGTCAACTGCTGCGAGGACGGATTGGAGGGGAATTATGCGGAGGGGTTTATATTCCTTCGATCAGCGACATGGAAACGGACCGTAGAGGACGGGGTGTTGGGATGGGGACGGGAGTCGATAGAATGCAGATGGAGGGGAACTTGACAACTAATTTGATGGGGAGTACCTCGAAATTCTTGTAAAGAGTCAGGGAACGACCTCGAAGGACAACCCATCTTCTCTTCCACTGTCTCACTCCACTGACATTCTTAAGACACAGAAGATACCCCTGGGCAACAACCCTGTCCTCTGCCAATCCCTCCAACTCGTCCGACTCGAAACTGGTTCTATCGTTCTCCGCGCCAACCGCGGCAGGCGCTACAACCGGCTCATTAGGCGACACACTCAACTCTGCCCCTGAAAAGTATCCCCCCGAGGACTCGAAGGATGCCACGCGCTGCATATCCTGGGACGAGTGTCCGCGGCCTAACGAAGTGGGCGACATTCCCGTGAACGGAATTGCAGGGGAGGATATATTGTGGGATGTTCCGGCGGGGACGGAAGTATCTAGGGGAGGAAGATTGTTTGGTGAGCGCGGGAGAGAATGAGTTGGGTTATTGGTGGGAGGAGGTGGTTTTTGGAGGACCGATGTCGTGGGCTGGAGACCTAGTTCTTCTTCGCAGCGGTGGGTGGATAAATTCGATGCTTGGAGGAGCGCTTTGATCCATTCTTGGGCTTGTTGATCCGTCGGTGCCGAGAGGGTGAATGTCCTTGACGACGTGAATATGGCGAACGCTACATCAATTACAAGTCAAACGGGGATGTACTGAAAGGTTTCTTTGATCTGATTGCTGTGGCAGTATTAATATCCAATGCCGGTATGATTTTCAACGTCTTATATTCCTAGAACGTCAATTTGTTGACCGCCAAGAGATAGTACACTCTCATCTTTGTAATACGCGAGTCTGTCCGAGCGCAACACAAACCAACGTTTCTTCCAGTTCTACTGTTAGCCCGCCGTATTTTGAGGGAGGAAAGATTACCCCACGTCGACCCTTTTTGCTTAGCCAACCTGTTTTGAGGACCGTTTCATCTGGTAAGGGGTCAAATGTATTCACCGCGGCGTTTTCAGGAACCGGGACATGATCAATCGACAGAGACGCCGTCGCCGCCATCGCCGCGACAATACTCACAACAGCAGCGACACCAACAGCAACAACGCGGGCGACACAAAAGAAGCCGCTCCCCAGCCACCTGGTTGCTGTGCGCTTTGTTGGCCGAAGTTGACTCTGCCTGCTATTGTCGGTATTATAATATCACAGCAATTAAAATTAAGGTGGTGGGGACAATTTTAATGAGGGAGGGACCTTTCCAGGGCTTGGCCTTAGGGTGCAAATTACACGTTAAATTAAAGTGTGCTTGAACTTTGAAGTCGCGTTCTAGCCAGGGTCCGAGGAAAAGTATATGACTGACACGAGTGCTGCAGCAACTACGAATTCCAGCGAACCACCTTCAAAGAAACAGAAAGTCATGTCTCCTTCAAATGGCACTGCAGATGCTGCTGTCCCCCCTGCTGCATTCGAACAGACTTCTCTGCTCGTGCAGAAGTTGTCGCCGAAGGGACGCGTCCCTACTCGCGGAAGTCCCATGTCCGCAGGCTATGATCTCTACTCGTATCTCTCCCTAGGCCTCAATCTGGGTCAGTGGCATATGATTCATGGGTAGTGCTGAAGATACTGTTGTCCCAGCGAAGGGAAAGGCTCTTATCGCCACGGACTTGTCCATTGCTTGTCCGCCTGGGACCTACGGACGCGTTGCCCCTCGATCCGGTCTCGGTATCCCCCTTTCCCTGCCTCGTCACCTCTTGTCCCCGTTTCTTCTATAATGGGACATACATATACTAATTGTAAAGCGGTGAAGCACTTCATTGATACCGGCGCTGGCGTCGTTGACGAGGACTATCGCGGACCGTTGAAAGTGTTATTGTTCAATCACTCTGATGTGGATTTCCAAGTCGCCGAGGGAGATAGGATTGCGCAGTTGGTGTTGGAGAAGATTTATACGCCTCCGGTCATTGAGGTTGAGAGTCTGAGTGAGACTGAGAGGGGAGTGGGTGGATTTGGAAGTACTGGGAAATAAAGTATAGATATATTGCATCTAGCGAATGTTATGAATAGGTTTCATCATGCAGTTTTCTGTTTGGAATCCATGAACCGTAAGCCTGGCGTTTCACAGCACTCTACTTATTCTACACTTGAGGCAGCAAGCTATCAATATCTTCCGTCAGACGAAATCGAAGTGCATGGTTCTATCCCCAATATCATGTACCAGCCATGCTAGACCCTCCTGCACGTTTTCGCCACTAACCGCACTACAAGCGAATATTTTTGAAGGATGTGTTTGAATCTCTGCCAACGACAGAGCCTAGAATTAGTGAGGCGCCGGCAAAAGTGTACTTTTCCAATATCCTCTAGTGAAATGCAATTTGGCAGATCACGCTTATTCGCCAGAACTAGCAGAGACGCACCCATTAGTCGCTACACCTATCAGCACCCTATCATAAAAGACGTACCTCCTCCTGAAGCAGCTGATGTAGTTCCACAGCACAGTCGCGCAATCTCTCCCTGTCCGTAGAATCAACCACCCAAACAACCCCGTCCGTTTGTTCGAAATAATTTCTCCAATAAGCGCGTAATGTCTTCTGCCCTCCTACATCCCCTAAATCAGTGTCGAGATAACGGGAGTACATATGTTGAGCTTGTATTTCTCGAACTTGATGGTGGAGATTTTGAAGCCGAGCGTTGGGCTGATGTCTTTGAGAGCCTGGTCTGCGGATGCTTCTGGAGAGAGAAGACGCGCTACGATAGTGGACTTTCCAGCGGCATCGAGGCCCAAGAATAGGATGCGAAGCTGTCTGTCTTTTAGTCGGTGCTTCTTGAGAATGGTATATAAACCCATTCTCGACTGAAAGAGCGCTCAATGAACAGGCGACTAAAGGACGAAGACGCCGATCGGCCCACAAAAGTTCACGAAACTCAATGAGCGGTCATGTGATTCCAGGAACCTCCGTTAGCGCAGCGACGGACACGGTACTCGTTCTTTTGCTTGTTCATTTCTAAGGTTTTCCAAACCGAGAACTTATCCTGCGACAGCCAGATGTTCTGTCCTCACCATAAATGCAGCATCTGACAAAACGCGCTCGTCACGTTTATTTCAAGCTGCTGAGCTAGCATGGACATTTCTGAGAATCAAGCATGGAGGACAACGGATGGCCACGACGATGAGATGAGCGCCAAGAATCCAATTCCCTACTGAGAGAAACATCCCGCCAATTTCCTCAAAGATAGACTCCGCATCTCCTCTCCCTTCCTATAATACATGCATAAATCGGCTCTTCAAAATTGTCGATTAAACCGCACCCACAGGAAAACGAGCACCCTCCCCCAGAAAACTCAACGAACGAAAAATCAGAAAGAACGAACAAGACGACACACAGCTAACCTAAATTTGCAAATTGAGACTACATAACATGACTGACAAGAGGAAGTTTGAACGGTGAGATAACAATATAATCCTTCCGCGGCGGCACCACCCTCATACAAAACAGGCCAAAAAAACATGTAAATGAGACTTGACCAACAACGACAACGACAACGACAACGACGACAACAACAGAAAAGCGGACCCAACTCCTGTCCCGATAAAAAAGATAGAGAAGTAAACTATATAAGAGTAGCGCTTGGAGCGCAAATATAGGAAAAAGAATAATAATGTAGTACCGACAGTAGTACGCCAACCCCGCCCACAACGCACAACGACAACAACGACAACGACAACGACAACGACAACAACGACAACGACAAAATATAAAATTTCGGACTGAATTCCCCCCCCCAACTTTTATGAAAACTTGCCTCCCCCGCCCTGTACGCGCTTGCCCGAGCAGACATAAAATACTTTTCCGGGACAGGTGCAAATGTGCGCAAAACAAATAAGATGATAAATTTGGAAGACCAAGACAGTGGTGATGAAAATCGGCGATGGATGATGATGATGATGGGGATTATCTACCGAAGGTATTTGCGCGGCGCGACATAAAAGGAGAAGTTTATTGTTGGTAGGCAGGTCCGCCCATTTGCCCGTACGCTCTGCCGTCGGCTTCAAATCGGTCCTGTCGGCCGTTGGTCCAATCGTTCATTTTGGCGATGGGCAGGCCGTCCAAGCCGATGCCTGGCTCGACCTGGCCGGGCTGGCCCTGGCCGCCGGGTTGGCCCTGTGGCGGAGGGGGAGCGTGCATGTGGTGCGCGTTGGGGTTCATGGCCGCAAAGGGACTGAACTGGTGTTGCGGGGGGAGGGCCATGTTGGGGTAGACGGGCGGGGCGGGCGCAGGTCGGTAGGGCGTTCCTGCGGGTCCGGAGTTGTTCTGGGATCGACCCCAGGAAAGACGGACGCGCGAGTTGCCGATGGGGTAGCCTTGCATTTGATTGATGGCCATTTCCGCAGCGTGACGTTGCACGAATTGGACGAACCCGCAGCCTTTGCCGGGCGGGATTTTAACGTAGGTTATCTCGCCGAATCCTTGGAAGAAGGAACGAAGTTCATCCTCAGTGACGTAGCCGCTCAATCCGCCAACAAAAACGGTAGTGTTGTTGGGGTCGGTGAATTGGTTCATGGGCTGAGGCTGGCCGTAGTATCCCAAGGGCAAGCCCATGGGGGCCATCATCATGCCGTTGTTGGGCATGACAGGCTGGGCGTTGCGGTTGTTCTTGGGAACAGCAGTGCTGATACGCATGGGACGGTTTCCACAATAGACGCCTTGCATCTCCGACAATGCACGGTCCCGCTCAGTTTCATCACTGAAACGGACGAATCCGTATCCGCGGGACTGGCCAGACATGGGATCCGCCATGATCTTGGCAGACTTGCAGGATTGATATCTGACTTGGAAGAGCGACAGGAGCATGTATTCGGTGACTTCTGGTCCGAGATCTCCGACAAAAATGCTGAATTCCGGACCCCTGTCATCACGACGATCCTGAAGACCTCCGCCGCTGGCCCAGTTCAATTTGAAGGGACGTTGCGAATTAGGTATGATCGTGCCGTTATACGTCAATGCTTTTGCCGCAGCTTGAGGCGACATGAAATCCACAAAACAGTATCCAGCGTTATTTCTAGCATTAGCGAGGTCAAGAGATTGACATACCCAGAGAATTTATCTCGAATCATTTTGACGTTGACTTGCTCACCCATTTGGTACCAGATATTTCTGACAAAAGCTTCATCAACCCAAGGTTCTAATTCACCCATCCTGGCATTAGCACATCTCAAGAGGAAAAGTACCATAAAGTAGTCTTTGAATCAGAGCCGCCGACAGTGCCGGGAGCACCATTAGGATCCTGATTCATCGGGTCGGTGCCGTTCCCTTGGTAGGGCTGAGGACTGGAGTTTGTCGGGGGCGCCTGAGTCGCAGGGCCAGATCCGGCGGAGCCAGTGGGCGCAGGATAATTCTCATAAGGATAAGACATGATGGCGAATCGGTGAAAGGATACAAAAGTTCCGAGGACTCAAATTAGATAGATGCCAATTGCAAATTTTGCGATCGGAAGAGCAAAAGTGGCGTGTGACGTAGCTGGTATCTGAGCGAGTCGAGCTGAAACAAGGACGCTGGACGGATTGCTGAATTGGCGGGCAGGAAGGGACGACGGCGTAGGGATGCAATTTGCAGGGAACAACTGGGTGGGACTGCGGATCTGAAAATTTGCGCGAAAGCCGAGGACGGGGAGCGGGTGAATTGGCTTGCGTGGGAGCGGGAAATGGACTTTGCTAGACGCCGAAAAACGAGGCAGAAAGGAGACAAGCGGACGACGAGGGAAGCGTTGAACTCAGCAGCGAGGCGATGAAAACAACAAGCACGCGGAAACGAGGAACGCGAGAGACGGGCGACGAGGACAGCGGGAAGGGACGGAGGCAGGCGGCGAGGACTGGGTGGTGGTGATGTGGTGGACGGCGGCGGTGGTGGTGGAGGTGTGGTGGTTAATAGTGGTTAGTGGTGAGTGGTTGGTGGTTGGCGGTGGTACTGAGTAATTTGATCGAGTGACTGGCCGTAGGCTGCCAGCAAGTCGTGGTGCGTGAAAAAGTTGCTGAGAAAAGAAATAAATTTCCCAGTCGAAACCACAACTTTAAACGTGTAACAATTCGGCTCTCGTGCCGTCCGATGCCAGGCAGTCAGTGGTGGGCACACGACACAGGGGAGGGCCCGTCCAGCACGTAAATAGGTAATTATAAAAGGCGACTCTATCTCCGGAAGAAACGAAAACGAAAAAGCAAAAGCAGCAACATCTGATTAGCCGAGGGCAAAAAATGCGGTAATAAATACACGTTACATGGTAATAGAATGAAATTGATTGAATGGAACATCTGCGGAAAATGAATGAAGTTTGACACAATCTAGAAATTTCGTAATCCCGACAAAAAGTGCTGGAATGAACTGCGCCTCGGGATGGGGTCCGCTCGCTGCGTCACGCGTGGGATGCTTACCAGCAACTGCATTCAAATTTGAAATAATAAACTTTGTCGAGAAACTTAATTCGTGCTCGTGGCACACAGCAACACAGCAAGCGCAAGCACCAAGGCGTGACTGCTTGGATTATGGATCCTGCGGGAGTAAGTATCCACACACAGGCACAGCAGGGAATCCAAGGCGGTGGATGGGTGCTGGCTGGCGAACAGGCTTTTTTTCCCTGCGTAAGTAACCATGCATATGCAGCCACGCGTGTAAAGCATGCATTAACACCGCAACTGCGTCCAAGCACCTTGCATTCGTTCGCAGAACAAACACCCAGCCAGCCAGCCAGCATCCACCCCCGTCCGCGCGGGCGACATCCTAGTCAACTACCCGTTCCCCTTCTCGGCGCTCGCTCGATAATCTCACATCGGGATGATCCCCTGATTTGTTATCTGCGGGAAAACAATCAAACCTTCTGCAACATCCTAGTCGTGCGTCGCATTCGGGTCCGGCCAACCTTGCTCCGCACCACTCCAAGGGACAGAGCGATTGAGTCATGCATACTATTCGGACCATCGTGGTCGCGGGCTGCACGGTGCTTAGCGGGTCACGTAAATCCCTCTGTCGCAACTCCCACATATACATAAAGTACTTAATATGAAAATATTTATAATAATACAGGTAAATATTCTACATCCCCGGCTGCAGGATCGCCGGTCAACGAGTGAGCGACAAAGCATGTGTCAGTCAAACCGACTCGTTATCGCCAATCAAAGTCCTTGTCTCCTGGCATGGGAACCAATCCGTTTACGTGGCTGACGAAAAAGTTTATTCATTTTATGCACGCTGCATGGTTGGGGCGTCCACTAGGATGTCTTGGCAGGAGCAGCGGTCCGTGCGCGTCATGCAACCAACGAACGCAAGGACATATGTACAGGTACTGTATGTATGTATGTGTGTATGTGTGTAGGTCGTTGCACGGACGCTTCGGAGACGTGTTGTTGGTTAAAGAACGTTGTCTGCTTGCATTGTTGAGATACGGAAGTACGAGCGAGACACGCGGTCTACCCGATTAGTGGATCCAAGGCTACACTGCACGGATCACTTTGTGCTTGCGCGGCCGGCCGGACAATGTATGTTTAGGATCCTAGCAACATACGTACATACATACGTCCGCAGCCACCTTTGATGACCCTATACGATACGCGTCCATTGCGTACGTGTGTATTTTAGGATCTTCCGTCTCGGGACTCAGACTTCCGTACCATCCAAGGCGCACGGAACCTCTACTGCGATACATGCATGCATGCGAACTTTCTTTGTTGAGTTCTTAGGAACATAAGGTTCACGGCCGGGCACAAACAACAGGGACCTGGAAATGAATTCATACGGGTCCAAGGAAGGAAGCAAGGAAGGAAGACGAAATCAAGGTTGTTGTTGGACTTGGAAAGGGGACAATGGTTCCGCGAACGGCTTTGTATGTTGTATGTATATACATGGATACTTATGCAACTTATATCACGAAGCGGGACGGTCGCTACGGTCGCCACAATCACATCCAAACTATATATTGTTATTCCATTCAATAGCTAGCTACAAGGATGATCGTAGTACATTCCGGGCCGGACACTACGCCATGCATGCGCGGCCGGGGTTTATCTAGATCCGCGTTTTTTGATAACATCGCTTTAATCCCGGAAAGGAATTTCTTATGATCCCGCTGCATGTAGCTGCTTGGGATATCCTAGTAGCTAGCTTCGAACGGCAAGGTTTGTGCATATGTATCACTTTACGGACGAAGTCACACTGCATGCGTATCACATCGTTAAATGCGCAATAGCTGGTTCCCGCGGATATAGTACTACTACTATATAGCTACTTGTATATGCAAATGTATAGCCATTTTTTAAAAAAACAAAGGAAAGAACGATAATCGGTATGTGTGCATACCGCGTGAAGCTATTCTCCTGATGCCGGGGGGCGGGGGAGGGAGGGAGGGGGATAGGTTAGGGGGACCAGTAATGGGACTTCAGATCTCTGTTTTTCGGGTCTCGCTGCTTTTTGCGGCTCAAACACTCATTCCATCTCTTTTTTCTATCCTCCCGTTCATTTTCAATCTCAATCTCAGTCTCCTCACGACTCCATCCGCCCTGTTTCCCAGTCCAGTCGATCCTCATCCCTCCACTCAACTTCATTCGCCGTTCCCAGTACCGTGAATACCACACCATCAGAGAGAGTTCCACATCAATACTCGATGCAAACCAGACTACTATTTTTGAAAACTCATTCCACTTGGACCATCGACTGCACTCCGGGCAGGCAAGGTGCCTACCTCCCCCAGTTCCCTCACCCCAGTCCCCTCAGAGAAAGATGATTAACCCCCCATCAGATGAGATGATACTCCTTTCTATCTCCAGCCAAGAACCGTACCGGCATACAACAAGAAAACAGGACGGACGCAACGAGAACTTCATCCTCAAAAAACAGGAAACTCGATCTTCGTGGGTTTCATATCCGATGAATTGCCTGTCCTATAAACACCACGGACATTGTAAATCGTGTTTGAAGGGACCAGGGGGATGGATATTATTATTGAGGAGAATAAGCTTGATTGGGCGGGTTCTAGTAAGTTGGGGACATTCTGGTGACGAAATGACGATTCGGAATCTTGGAATCTTTGACTAGGTCCTACAACATTAGGAATACTTAGATAGGGAATATACAAAATAAGTTCTAACTTATACATCCTCCATGGTGAACCGAATTCCTCGTAGATAGAGAGTCTATTCGTCCCGTAGAGTAATGATAAGATGTCACGACGAGGATGGAGACAAGAGAGCGGAATCAGTATATTTGTGAAGATACGATTGTAAGTTGATGCTTTCTGTTGTGTGGGCCGTAAGGCGAGGAGACGGTTGACTGACTGTGTAGGTTTCGGCGAACTTGTGATCCAGTTTGCCATCAACTGAGCCTGCGTAACATGTACGTTGGATACTACAACATTAATTCCTAGGAAGATATAATGATATCGACGGAGGATAACTTCCAAGTGTTCTTGAGGATTTGGGACTAGACTGGTGTCTCTGATGTCCGGTGTAAAAACAGCGCTTCAATCTCCATGGGTTGAAGGATGAGTGTTGTGATCTGGTAAACTAGGTTCAGAAATCAGCGCTGTAATGTTGATGACTAGACTGGTCACCGCGCAAACCAATGCCAGTGTCAGACTTCAGCTTCTCTTCAACAGTATCAAAATGATTGCACAGCGTATCGTATGCAAAAAAGCCATAATCGATTTCAGTGTTGTTTTTGATGCCATTTTAACGTTGCGCTGAAAGGTTTGAATCTAATGAATCCAATACGGAAATCGATTATGGCTTTTTTGCATACGATACACTCTACAATCATCTTGATGATGTTGAAGAGAAAATGAGGTCCGGAACTGGGATAGGGGCTCTATCCTGCACCCCTATCAACGCACTGGATCAACCCACATGGCCAAAAAAGCCCCTGAGAACAATAGACAAGCCAGCAACGCAGAATCAATCAAGATCAGTCCACAGCCTTCTCGAATTTGCGATTAATACCGCTTTTGAGCCAGGCGAAGTCGTCCTTGATCTTCTCAAGATCCACCGTCTCCCCTGCTCTGGAGAAGATCAAGGGCGACTTCCCCTTTGGCCAAAGGCGGTACCAATCGCGAATCCGAATCACCTTGAAGGGTACGTATGTTTCGCAGGCAAAACAGATGGAGGACAGGAGTTTGCGTGGATTTCAGAGGATTGTATCGCATCATGAAGGATGGGAATCTTTCTCGCAGTTCCATGGAGCATGTTCCTTGGGGATAGCGGGATTGTAATGCTGTTAGAGACCATGCATGACAAGGTAGAATGGTCCAGGCGGGAGTCGAAGGAGAGAGGATTTTTGAGGCTAAGGATACGGAAGAACAACTTCGTTGCAAGCTAAGGAACCGAGTCGTCGGTTTATAAAAGCAGTCTACACCTAACCTTCATCACCATGACGACCAGAAAATAACTCCCCAACTCCCGGCTCCCCCGCCGGCTTTGTCAAAACCTAACCCGCAGATCACCAAAGAGACACCTCTGCAAGATCAAACAGTTCACTTCCCAAACCACCGCCCAGAAATGAGCACCCAAGACCAATTCTACCTACGCTATTAGTACCTTTCCCTCCACGTATGTCTCTAACAAGCAGTACCGGCCACCAAGGCCGTTACGGTCATGAATTTCTGGGTACAGTATCCCCCTCCCATGTCTTGTCAAATCCTTTCGCAATTCTTCGGCAATCTCTTTTTACCGTGTTTGCTTTCTTGACTGGTTTGTTGTTGGGATTTGGGGGACAGGGTTGGTATTGTATGGGGATGTTGATTTGTAGAATTCGATTTCAGAGCAGATGGTGTGGCGCGGTATGCGAATAACTCAAATTACCGCAACGACTCGCTTATTCGCAAAGAAAGTACGTCTCCCGCTCCTCCCCCGTTCCTCTGCACGCCGTTATCGAGTCCGCTTTGCACATCTGGCGTTTTGCGGTGGAGTGTACTCATAGTAGTGTGCGTCTCACCAGCCTTAATCCAAGAACTCAAACGCATCGTCCAAGACAGCGAAATCATGAAGTACGCCCCCCATTTTGGAGAGAGGGTTAATTCTTAGGGAAGACGATGCAAAGTGGCCCAAGAGGAATAAAGACGGACGACAAGAATTGGAAATTCGATTGGGGAATGAACATATTTCTTTTGAGGTGCGTTTCCTCCGTCCACCTATTTCGCCCTCTGCCAGGCCACCGCATCCCTACCCCTCCACCCATCCCAAAGCACGTTTGGCGAACTGTATTGGGTTGTGTGATGCCGCGCGAGGGGTTTGGGCCTAAAACTAATCTTGTCTTGGGTAGACTTCGAAAATCGGATCGCTGGCGGATGTGACGGATAGTGAAGATCCAGAGGGATTAAGAGTGTTTTATTACCTTGTTCAGGATTTAAAAGCATTAGTGTTTTCTCTCATCGGATTGCATTTCAAGGTACGTGTCTTTACCCCCTCGTCTCCCTACTGCTGCTGTTTTCGAGAGGGAATGGGGATGCTGATGGTAGATTAAACCTATATAGAGTGTGCTGGGGTGGATCTGTAGAATTGCTGGCGTTGTATTCATAGTGTGAATCTCTTTTGGAGTTGATAAGTGTATTACATATGTATCGTCGCTGCAGTCGTTGAGGCCCGAGCCATCTGTCATGCTCGACATCGGCGCGCATGGTTTGATCTTGCTCAAGTTATGGGCACGTCTGAGCAACACTACGCTATTGTGTATCCTTTTTGGTAAATTCCAAGTTTTTGGATTTGGTCGTGTCGTGATAGTTGTCTACTGCAGCCGATCGGAAGTACGATTCCCGATCCATGCATAACCTGTCGATCCAAAGTGACGCAACACAACTTCCCCTTAATCCTCGTCCCAAGTCCGATCCTTCCACTTCCAAAAACCATCATCCATCCCCCCTATCATCCCATCCTTCAATCCCTCCCCTACCGCGCATCAACTCCCTCGATCTCTGCGCTTCCCAGTCACCAACACCCCATCCAACGAGATCGCACTTCCCCACACCATCAATCGCTCTCGACTCTCACCACCGCTATCCCTCGCGTACGCGTTGAGATCTTTGGACAGTGACAATATGTCCAGCCTCACACAAGGAATACTACAGGACCTGGCAATCGATAAATTCAACGAAACGGCACAGGACAGAATTACACAGAAAGACCCGTATTCGGCGTCTATACCACAGGGTCTGTCGAAACGGGATGCAGATGTCCTGAGGAGATGTAAACGTCGAGCACATCAATTGGATCACAATGCTGTGCTGTGTTATTGTTGTCCTTGTTTCTTTGGACTTAATACCGCTATTTGTACGATCCTGTTCCCCGTGGTCATCGTTATCCCCCCCCCCCCTCGCCCTCAGATTTAGTTTGCTGTTTCAAGGTTGTTTCGTACAAGTGACAAACTCTCGTTCGTTTGGGGCTTTGTTGCGTATTGTTATTATTCCCTGCTATGGCTACGGCGCTGGTGTATTGACTTTCGTTGTGTAGGCTTGATCCCTGTCATCGGACCGATATGGGCGAATAGTCTGAGTGGACGGGTCATCAAAATGGCTGAAGAAGCAGACATCCCAGCAACTCTGACCGCTAAAATGTCCGCAAACATCACTTTCGATTTCCTCGTACTCCCCCTCCCCTGCAACTCCTTCCCTCTTTGCTCTCACCTCCGTTGCGATCTGTTGTTTCGATCTGTTGGGCATGTTCGGGGTACATGTGCTGAGATAGATCACTCTGCCGCCATTTATAGGTGCGGTATTTGAGGTAACTCCCCCCCTCTCCCTCTCTTTTGGGGACGGTTCTGATATCAGTGGATGCACCGTTGTAATACACGAGTACCCTCCCCCCACCCCACCCGCCCACCCCCCCTCCCTTAATTCCCTTATCTTCTGCCCGGTACTATCTGCTTCCAAGACCGCCGCC
>Ga0302325_10008317_pt1 | contig 22798 bp, 16 predicted proteins | sample Palsa_T0_2_FD_201948 | JGI IMG/M metagenome (GOLD analysis project Ga0302325, IMG submission 201948) | Peat permafrost microbial communities from Stordalen Mire near Abisko, Sweden - Palsa_T0_2 | ecosystem: Environmental > Terrestrial > Soil > Palsa > Peat permafrost | place: Sweden: Abisko...
GGTCGTTCGCGCCGACGACGATCGCGTGGGGACACGACAACCGCACGTGCGCGCTGCGGGTGGTAGGGCACGGACCCGCGCTGCGGTTCGAGAACCGCGCCGGCGGCTCTGACCTGAACCCGTACCTGGCACTGTCGGCGCTGATCGCGGCGGGGCTGCACGGCGTGCAGCAGGGCCTCGAGCTCGAGCCTGCGTACGAGGGCAACGCCTATCAGGCGACCGGCAAGCCGCAGCTGCCGACGACGCTGCGCGAGGCACGGGATCTGTTCAACGACTCGCAGGTCGCCCGTGAGGCGTTCGGGAACGAGGTCGTCGACCACTACGTCCACGCGGCCGACATCGAGCTTTCGGCGTTCGAGGCGGCCGTCACCGACTGGGAGCGCGCGCGCGGCTTCGAGCGCCTCTGATCGGGTCGCGTCCGCGCGGGGCGGCGGACGCGTGTTGTCCAAATGTCGCTTGACGTGACGCGCTGCGCCCACATATGTTGCCGCGCACACTCAGGCCGGAGCGCGACTCCTTTATCCAGGAGGGGACCGATGGGCGCAGTTCCCCAGCCGCTGTCGTCAGACGAACAGAAGCTGGCAGACCTCGGCTACAAGCAGGAGCTCAATCGCGGTTGGAGCGCGTTTTCCAACTTCGCGATCTCGATGACGATCATCTGCATTCTCAGCGGATGCTTCACGACCTACGGTCAGGCGTGGAACAACGGCGGCCCGGTCGCGATCTCGATCGGTTGGCCGGTGATCAGCATCCTGGTGCTGATGGTGGGCCTCTCGATGGCCGAGCTGGCCTCGAAGTTCCCCACCGCCGGCGGTATCTACTACTGGGCCCACCAGCTCGGCGGCGTGCGCTGGGCATGGTTCACCGGCTGGTTCAACCTGCTCGGCCTGGTGGCGATCATCGCCGGCGTCGACTACGGCGCGGCGGCGTTCCTCAACTCACTGCTCGGGCTGTACGGCTTGCACTTCATCCTCAACTTCGGGACGACCAACCTGTCGTCGATCCTGCACCACACGTTCGCGCTGTTCGTCGTGATCCTCGTCGCGCACGGATTGATCAACGTCTTCTCCTCGCAGCTGGTGGCGTTGCTGAACCGGATCTCGGTGTGGTGGATTTCGCTCGGCGTCGTAGCGATCGTCGTGATCATGATCGCCGGGCCGTCGCATCATCAGAGCTTCTCGTTCGTGTTCGGCCACCGGATCAACAACAGCGGCTTCTCGGGCGGCATGTACTGGTTCTTCATCCTCCCGATCGGCTTTTTGCTGACGATGTACACATTCACCGGCTACGACGCCTCGGCCCACATCTCCGAGGAGACCCGCAACGCAGCGATGGCTGCGCCGAAGGGGATCTGGCGATCGATCGCGTGGTCGGCGCTCGCCGGCTGGATCGTGCTGCTGGCGATCACCTTCGCCGCGACCCACGTCAAGGCGATCGATGCCGGCGGCGGCGGCGCGATCCCGATCATCACCAGCGCCATGAGCTCGGGGCTGGCCAAGCTGGTGCTGTGGATCTCGACGATCGCCCAGCTCTTCTGCGGGATGGGCTGCGTCGCGGCCGCCTCGCGGATGGGGTTCGCGTTTTCACGCGACGGGGCGGTGCCCGGCCACAGCCTGTGGCGCCGCCTCAACAAGCACAAGACGCCGACCTGGTCGGTCCTGCTGGTGACCGGCTTGGCGCTGGTGATCACGATCCCGGCGTGGTTCGGCGACAAGGCAGGCCTGCCGGTGGCGTTCTTCGCGGTCACGTCGATCACGACGATCAGCCTCTACATCGCCTACACGATCCCGGTCTTCCTGCGCTGGCGGATGGGCGACAGGTTCGAGCCGGGGCCGTGGACGCTCGGCAACAAGTACAAGTGGATCAACCTGATCGCGATCGTCTGGGTCCTGCTGTGCGTGATCATCTTCTGCCTGCCAACCACCCCGGAGGCGGTCCCGTGGAACAGCGCCTTCAGCTGGTCGAGCTTCAACTACGCCCCGGCGGTCACGGTCGGCCTGCTCGTCGCCGTTTGGATCGCCTGGGAGTTGGGCGCCAAGCACTCGTTCAAGGGCCCGGTCCGGACGGTCGATGACCCGGACATCGGCGATTCCGCCGACGCGGCGCTGATGCCGGCGTAATGGCGTGATGGCGTAACGGCGTAACGGCGTAACGGCGTCCCCGATGACGAACACGCTCGCCGTACTCGAGCCGGCGACCGGCGCCGTGCTCGAGACGATCGCATGCGCGACCGTCGACGACGTCGACGGTGCGGTCGCGGCGGCCCAGCGTGCGTTTCCCGCGTGGCGAGCGGTATCGCCGGCGGACCGCGCTCGGTTGCTGCGGCGTTTGGCTGACGCAGTGCGTGGGGCGCTTGAGGAGCTGGCCGTGCTCGAGGCCCGCAACGCCGGCAAGCCGATCGGCGATGCACGCGGCGAGATGGAGATGGTCGCGGCCGTGTTCGACTACTACGCCGGCGCGCCCGAGCGGCTGCTGGGCGACTCGATCCCGGTCTCCGGCGGGCAGGCGTTCACGGTTCGCGAGCCGCTCGGCGTCGTCGGGCTGATCGTCCCGTGGAACTTCCCGCTGACGATCGCCGCCTGGAAGCTCGGGCCGGCGCTCGCCGCCGGCAATACGGTCGTGCTGAAACCGGCCGAGCTGACGCCACTGACGGCGCTGCGGTTCTCGGAGCTGGCGGTCGAGGCGGGGCTGCCCGAGGGCGTGTTGAACGTCGTCGCCGGTCCCGGAGCAACCTGCGGGGCGCGGCTGGTGGAGCACCCCGACGTGGCGAAGATCGCGTTCACCGGCTCGACCGCGGTCGGGCGTGGGATCGCGCGCACGGCCGCGGACACGTTGAAACGGGTCACGCTCGAGTTGGGGGGCAAGTCGCCGAACATCGTGTTCGCCGACGCCGATCTTGGCGCCGCGGCCGCCGCGGCGCCGTCCGCCGTGTTCGGCAACGCCGGGCAGGACTGCTGCGCGCGCTCGCGGATTCTCGTGCAGCGCCCGGCGTTGGACGAGTTCCTGTCGTTGCTGGGCGAGGCGGTGGCGGCCGTCCGGGTCGGCGATCCGCTCGATCCGGCGACGGAGATGGGGCCGCTGATCTCGGCCACGCATCGCGCGCGGGTCGCCTCGTTCCTCGAGGACGATGACGGCCCGCCGGTCGCGATCCGCGGCGAGGCGCCGGACGGCGACGGCTTCTGGTTTGCTCCGGCGGTGCTGTGTCCGGTCAATCCGTCCGCGCGCGCCGCACGGGAGGAGATCTTCGGGCCGGTGGCGGTGGTGATCGGATTCGAGGACGAACGGGAGGCGATCGAGATGGCGAACGACACGATCTATGGGCTATCGGGCTCGATCTGGAGCGGCGACGGAGGACGTGCGCTGCGCGTCGCGCGGGCGCTCGACGCGGGTGTGCTGTCGATCAACTCGAACACGTCGGTGCGGGTCTCGACGCCGTTCGGCGGCTTCAAGCAGTCCGGCTACGGACGCGAGCTCGGACCGCAAGCGCTGGATGCATACACCGAGGAGAAGTCGATCTTCTTCGCGACCGCATGAGCCGCCTCGCTGACAAGGTGTGCGTGATCACCGGCGCCGCCGGCGGTATCGGCTCAGCGACCGCCGCCCGGTTCGAGCGGGAAGGCGCAACCGTGGTCGGCGTCGACCTGCTGGATCACTCGGTCGGCACGCTCTCGATCTCCGCCGACATCACCTCCGAGGATGCCGTCGTTTCGATCTACGAGAGCGCTCGTGAAAGGTTCGGCCGGATCGACGTGCTGTTCAACAACGCCGGCATCTCGCCCACGGACGATGCGTCGGTCGTTGACACCGCCCTTGAGGCCTACGAGCGGGTGCAGGCGACGAACCTGCGCAGCGTGTTCCTCTGCTGCAAGCACGGGATACCGCACCTCATCGATGGTGGAGGCGGCTCGGTGATCAACACCGCCTCGTTCGTCGCGGTGATGGGCTCGGCGACGTCGCAGATCTCGTATACCGCTTCGAAGGGCGGCGTACTGGCGATGTCCAGGGAACTCGGTGTCGAGTTCGCCAAACGGGGAGTACGCGTCAATGCGTTGTGTCCGGGGCCGGTCGACACGCCGCTGCTGCGTGAGCTGTACGCGTCCGACCCCGCCGCCGCGGAGCGCCGCCTCGTCCACGTGCCGATGGGCCGATTCGCCGAGGCGGCAGAGATCGCCAACGCTGCCCTGTTCCTCGCCTCGGACGAGTCCTCCTATGTCAACGCGACCGAATTCCTGGTCGACGGCGGGATCAGCGCGGCCTACACGACGCCGCTGTAGGTCTGGCCCCACGTCGCCGGGGAAAGTTAGCGTCCCCACGACGCCAAACCTTCCCCGCTGGCATGGGAGGATTGAGTCGTGAGCCACATTGCGGTCTCGGGACTTGCCTACGCCCACCCCGGCGGCGAGCTGCTGTTCTCAGACGTCTCGTTCCGGCTGTCGCCGGGCCGCCACGCCGGGCTGATCGGTGCCAACGGCGTCGGCAAGAGCACGCTGCTGCGGATTCTCGCCGGCGAACTGAGCGCCGACGACGGCGACGGCGCGACCGGTGGCCTGGTCGGCTACATGCCGCAGGACGTGGGGCTCGGCGATGGCGACCGGACCGTGCGAGCGCTGCTGCTGTCGCTGGCCCCGTCGGCGCTCCGGCAGGCGGGTGAAAGCATGATCGAGCTCGAGGCGGCTCTCGCCGCCGGCGACGACGACGCCGGGATGCGGCTTGGGACGGTGATCGCCGACTACGCCTCGCTCGGCGGCTACGAGCTCGAGGGGCAATGGGATGCATGCTGTCGCCGGATCGTCGGCGTCCCCTTTTCGGAGCTGGCCGAGCGCCCGGCCCGGACGCTGTCCGGCGGCGAGCGCAAGCAGCTGGTGCTCGAGCTGCTGTTCAGCTCCGACGCCGACGTGCTGCTGCTCGACGAGCCCGACAACTTTCTCGACGTGCCCGCCAAGCTGGCGCTCGAACGCCGGGTCCGGGCATCGCGCAAGACGATCCTGATGATCTCGCATGACCGCGAGGTGCTGGCGGCGGCGGTCGACACGATCGTGACGCTCGAGGGCAACGGCGCCTGGGTCCACGGCGAGTCGTACGCGACCTACGCCCGGGCCCGGGAGCAGCGCCAGCGCCGCCTCGGCGACACGGTCAAGCGCTGGCACGAGGAGGAGCGGCGTCTGTACCGGCTGATGAAGACGTTCAAGGAGCGGGCGCGCTACGCGCCCGACTGGGCCAGGCGCGCCGACGCGATCGAGAGCCGCTGGAACCGCTTCCGCGCCGGTGGCCCACCGCCGGCGCCGGTCGCCGACCACCAGATCGCGGTGCGGATCCGGGGCGGCGACTCGGCCCGGATCGTGCTGCGGATCCGCGGGCTGGCGATCGACGGGCTGGTTGAGTCGTTCGACGACGAGATCCACTTCGGCGAACGGGTGGCGCTGATCGGCCCTAACGGCACCGGCAAGAGCTCCCTGATGACGATCCTCACCGGTGAGCGGGCGCCGGATTCGGGAACGCTGGTCACTGGTCCACGCGTGCAGGCCGGTCATTTCACCCAGCTGCAGACGCGGCCCGACTTCGCCGGACGGACGGCCCTGGAGATCGTCTCCGCGCGCCGCGGCGAGCTGCAGACGGCGATGGCCGCGCTCGCCCGCTACGGCCTGGCGGAGGCCGCCCGGCGGCAATTCGAGCTCCTCTCCGGCGGCGAGAAGGCTCGCCTGGAGATCTTGATCCTGGAGCTGGAGGGCGCCAATCTGCTGCTGCTCGACGAACCGACCGACAACCTCGACGCGGACTCCTGCGAGGCGCTGGAGGCGGCCCTCGACGGGTTCACCGGCACGGTCGTCACGGTCTCGCACGACCGCGCCTTCCTGCGCCGCTGCGATCGTTTCCTGTTGCTGGACCGCGACGGCTCGATGCTGGCGCTGCCGACCTACGAAGCGGCGCTCGACGCGCTGACCGACCCCGCCGGCGCAGCCGACGTGTCGCTGGCCAAGCGCCTCTGACGGTTGGCGTGCGCCCACCGGCCGTCAGCCGCCAGCGCCAGCCCAATCCCCAGCAGCGCCCAAGTGGTCGGATCCTCGAGGAAGTCCGCGTACAGCATCGTGTGGAACACCAGAGCACCGAACGCGGCCGCCACGGCCGAGCGGACGGGATCGCCGCGAGCGCCGCGGACCAGGCAGACCAGCGCGCAGACGACCAGCGCGATATACGGGATCAGGCCGATCACGCCCTGTTCGGCGGCGATCGTGATCGGGATCGTGTGCGAAGCCGAGAGCTCGCCCGCGCCGGGATTGTGGATCCGGTACTCCTGTACGAACGAGCCCGATCCCCAGCCCTGCAGCGGCCGCTCGCCGAACAGGCGCAGGCCCCCTGAGACGAGGCCGCCGCGGCCGCTGGAGGCGCCGTTGAGTCCCTGGTTGAGTCCGAACGTGGTCGGCGTCAGCGCCACCACCGCGGCGCCGATTGCGATCACGGCGACCGCCACGTACAGTGCCCGTGAGGGCCGCCAGCGCAGCGCCGCGAGGATCGCCAGCCCGACCAGCAGCGCGCCGAGGCTGGAGCGGCTGAGGGTCAGGATCAGGCATGCCCACAGCACCGCCAGCGCCCCGACCGCGACGGTCTGCTCCCGCCGAGGGAACGGATACAGCAGCGTCACCCCGAGCAGGATCATCGTCAGCGCCAGGTAGCGCCCGAAGATGTCGGGGTCGAAGAACACCGAGTTGACCGTGAAGTACGTGTGCAGATCGTTGGCGGCGACCAGCTTGGAGTTGAGGATGATCGTCTTGGTGGCGTACTCGCCGAAGCCGATCACCGAGAAGATCAGCGCCAGCCCGACCGTGATCGCCAGGCAGCCGCGCAGCAACCCCGGCGTCCAGCGCACCTCACGCAGCAAGCGGTACAGCAGCGCGAACGGCACGTAGAAGAACGCCATGTTCTGCAGCGCGACCCCGAACCCGCCGGGTGTGCCGCGGGACGTCGAATAGATCGCCTGTAGCCCGTAGAGGACGATGAACAGCGCCAGCAGCCGGTCGACCCAGGCCAGCAGCGGAGGTTCGGTGCCTCGATCGCGACCGACGCGCGGGTCGGGTGGGCCGGATTCGCCGGACCTGCCCGTGATCAGCGCCGGCACGAGCCACGCGAGCGCTCCGGCGGCGACCACGAAGTACAGCGGCACGAGCAGGTTGGAGGTGTTGCCGCCGGTCGAGATCGGCACCCGGAAGGGCAACGCCAGCACCGCCAGCAGCACAAACGCCCGAGGCTTTTCGCGCATCAGCACCGCCACCACGGCCAGGACCGCCAGCGCGAACACCGCTCCGACGACGGCGTAGAGCGGATGGCGGTGAACGAATTGCAGCTGCGAGGAGTTCCAGATATCGGCCAGCAGCAGCACCGGCGCCAGCACCAAGGCCGCCAGCATCGCGGCCGCACAGATTCGGACCCGCCCACCCCCGGACACCAGCAGCACGATCGCGACCAGCGCGGCGACGGCGACGACGCCAGCCCGGGGGGCGGGACCGGTCAGAGTCGCTAACGCAATCACCGCCAAATCATCCTCTACCCTCTGGCGCCATGCGCATCGCGAGGTTTGCGGCGGCCGCGGTTGCCGTCGCGCTTGCGCTGTCGGCATGCGGCTCGACCACCAAGCCGGTGGCCGGGACCCCGCAGGCGGCAGCCCAGGCACGGAAAGGTCTCAACGACCCACGCACGAAACACATCGCGTGTCTCCGGGCGGATCACGTGACCGACATCCACGAGTACACGAGCGACGGGCGGCCCGCCTTCCAGGTCGGAACCAAGCCGTCGGGGCCGACGGTCGTGTTCGAGGCGACCCCAGGCATGGGACAGGGCGTTCAGATCTCAGGCCAGGATCAGGGCGCCGAGATCATCGGCTCCGCGCTCGTGTTCCCCAACGACGCATCGGCGAAGCTCGACCACGACGTCGAGACCTGCGTCGCGCTCGGGGTCTCCGGCTGAGGCGATGACGGCCTCGACGACGGAGATTCCCGAGCTGGCGGGCGTCGAGCCCGGCGGCGACCGGGAGCCGAGGCCGTGGCTGGCAGCCGAGACGCACCCACTGCTGCGCAGCCGCAACTTCTACATCGCGCTGACGATCATCTCGCTCGTGATCGGCGGCGTGTCGCTGCTGTTCCCCTCGACGCCGAGCTATGACCCGTGGTCCTGGACGGACTGGGCGCGCGGGATCATCCACCTCAACTTCCATCTGAACCAGTACGGCACGTCGTGGAAGCCGCTACCGATGATCGCCACGATCCCGGCCGCGCTGTTCGGTCACGCGGCACCGGACATCTGGCTGGTGATCGCCCGGGCGGGCACGCTCGCCGGAGCGGTGATGGTGTTCCGGCTCGGCTACCGGCTGACCCGCCAGATCGCTGAGTCCAACGAGGAACTGTCCTCGAGTGCAGTGATGACGATCACGCCGGCGCTGCTCGTCGGGTTGATCGGCGCGGTCGCATTGGTGTTCACGAACACCGAGTTCTATCTGTCGTCCAACGCGCTGGGATACTCGGAAGGTCTGGCGACCGCGTTGATGCTGATCGCGATCGAGCGCCACCTCGACGGCAAGCCGCGCCAGGCGTTCGTCGTCGGCTTCTTCGTCGCGCTCGACCGGCCGGAGGTCTGGGTCTTCTGGGGCTTGTATGGGCTGTGGTTGTTCTGGCGCGACCCGCGCTTCCGCGTCACGATCGTGGCGCTCGCTGTGCTCCAGCCGATCCTCTGGTTCGTGCCCGTCTACTGGGGCTCAGGTCATTTCGGGTCGAGCGTCGAGCGCGCCACCAACCCGCGCGCCAACAGCCTCGCCTACGCCAAGTTCCCGTTCTGGGCCGAGCTCAAGCAGGCGGCCTGGCCGACGATGTTGCTACGGGTCAAGCTGTTCGCAATGTTGTTGGTCCTCGGCCTGGCCGCGGTGCTATGGCGCGATCACCGCCGCGAGGGATGGCGTGCGGCGCTGGCAGCCCCCCGGACGCGGGCGCTGGCGGTGGCCGCCGTGTGCGGATTCAGCGGGTTGGTCTGGTTCTTGATCATTGCGATCGAGACGCAAGCCCATTTCTCGGGCAACAGTCGTTACCTGGTGCTCGGTGACGCGCTCGTCGACGTGTGCGGCGCGGTCGGGTTCGGCTGGCTGGCGATCGAGCTGGCATCCGGCGGGATTCGCCTGCTCCGGCGAGCCTCGGCCGGCGCCGCTCAGGGCTTGATGGTCAGCGCCTGCGCGCTCGTCGTTGCGATCTTCGTGTTCGCTCCGAACTTCATCGGGAACAATCTGATCTCGCTGCCGGCCACACACGGCGCGCTCAACTACCAGGCCCAGCTGCGAACCAGCATGCAGAAGCTGATCGCCCAGTACGGTGGCCCCAAGCGGGTGCTGGCCTGCGGTCATGTGATGACCGAGGGCTTCCAGGTTCCGATGGTCGCGTACTACCTCAACACCCGAACGGCGTACATCGGCGCCCCGCCGGCGGCGGGCGACCCGCCCGGCCCGGCGCCGAACGTGATCCTGCAGACGCGTGACACGCGCTCGGCGTCGCTGCTGCCATACCTGAGCTGGTGGCCGCATGTCCATTACCACTACGTCGCCACCAGCGGTCCGGTCCACATGTTCACCAACTGCCTGCCTTCGAGCTCGAGCGCGTCATGACCGCTGCGGCCGGCCGCTGATGGCGACGATCACCGCACCGCAGCCGGAGCCCGATCTCGGGCGACGGCCCGAACTGCCCGACTCCGGCTATGCGCCGCGGACGCCGGCGTGGATTCGACGGATCCCCACCTGGCTGTGGGTGACGGCTGGGCTGATCGGGCTGATGGCGCTGTCGGCGTTCTTCCGGACGCGTTATCTGAACGGCCAGTACTGGATGGACGAGGCGATCACGACCGGGATCGCGCTGCACCCGCTGGACAAGATCCCCCACGTCCTGCGCTACGACGGCAACCCGCCGCTGTACTACATGCTGCTGCACCTGTGGATCAAGGCGTTCGGCGACTCGGTCGACGCCACCCACTCGCTGTCGGTGCTGTTCGGGATCCTGACGATCCCGGCCGGCGGCTGGGGCGCCTGGAAGCTGTTCGGGCGGCGCGCCGGCGTGATGGCCGCGATCCTGTTCGCGTTCAACGCCTGGCTGACGTCGTACGCGCAGGAGACACGCATGTACGAGCTGATGGGGCTCTGGGGCGTGCTCGCGACCACATTCTTCGTGCTCGGCTTCGTCGAGCGCCGGCGCCGTTGGCTGTTGGCGTTTGGCGCCGTGCTGCTGGCAATGCTCTACACGCACTCGTGGGGCACGTTCTTCTTCATCGGCTCGGCGATCGCGCTGATCCCGTCGCTGCTGGCTCACACTGGCCGGGAACGGATGCTGCTGCTGCGCGATGCGGTCATGACCTACGTCGCCACCGGGCTCCTGTTCCTGCCGTGGGCTCCGACGCTGCTGTTCCAGATCGCCCACACGGCCGCGCCGTGGGACACGCCGCCGCGGCTGGGCGCGCCGGTCCAGATCTCACGCAACGTGCTCGGCGGCGACAAGATCACGATCGTGCTGGTGCTCGCCGCCGCGATCGGGCTGGCGCCGCTGTTCACCCGGGCGCTGCGCCGCAGCCCCGAGGCGACCAAGCTGTTCACGCTGATCCTGCTGCCGCTGGCAGTGCTATTGATCGCGTGGCTGGGGTCACAGGTCAACCCGGCCTGGGCGCCGCGGTACTTCGCGCCGGTGATTGGGGCGATGCTGTTTCTGCTCGCCTGGGGTTGCTCGCGCGCGAGGCTGGTGGGAATCGTCGCGGTCGCGCTGTCGTGCGCGTTTTTGGCCAACCCGTATGCATTCGCGCCCAAGCACAAGTCCGACATGCGCTATGTCGCGGCGACGATGGGACCGCTGCTGCACAAGGGCGACACGGTCGTCGTCGGCCAGCCCGAGCAGACGACGCTCGCCTGGTATTACCTACCGGGCGGGCTACGGTACGCCAATACCGCGCGTGGTGCGGTCGCCGACCCGACCTACATGAATTGGGTCAACGCGCTCGACGCAATCAAGCGCACCGATCCGCAGCGGACCGCCGCCCGGCTCGTCTCGCAGTTGCGCCCCGGCCAGCAGTTGCTGTTCGTGCGGCCGCTCACCGAGGGCGCGCAGAACTGGAAGGCGCCGTGGACGGTGTGGGTCAGGCGGCGCTCGGCGCAGTGGGGCGCGGTGTTCGCGCGCGACGTCTCGGATGGACTGCTGCGTCAGGTCGCGACGGCGCCGCTCAATTATCCAGGCGCCTGCTGTGTAGCCGACAGCGCGGTGCTCTTCAGGAAGCTGTCCAAGTAGCCCAGATCGTCTCGGCGGCCGAATTCGCCCTCCGCCCGCCGCCGCTGTCGCTGACCATGTCCACCGCCACCCGTCCACACCGCCCGCTCAGCCAGCTGATCGGCATCCCGCCGATCCGCGAGGTGCACGCGCCCCGATGGTTCAACCGGCTGCCGACATGGCTCTTGACCGGCGGGATCGTGTTCGTGTTGATGGTCGTCTCGGTCGTGCTGCGCACGCGCCAGATATCGGGTGAGCTGTGGTTCAACGAGGCGATCGCGGTCGGGGTCGCGCAGCACTCGCTCGGGGATCTGCCGGGACTGGTGCGCAACAGCGGCGGCTCGCCGCTGTACTACGTGCTGCTGCATTTCTGGATCGACGCGGTCGGCTCCTCGAGCACCGACGTGCACTGGCTCTCGGGCCTGTTCGGGCTGCTCACGATCCCGGCCGCGATGTGGGTCGGGTGGAGCGTGGGCGGGCGGCGCGCGGGGATCTTCGCCGCGATCCTGTTCGCGTTCAGCTCCTACATGACCCAGTTCTCCGAGGAGGCGCAGCCCTACGAACTGCTGGTGCTGCTGTCGCTCCTGACCACGGCCGGATTCGTGCATGGGTTCGTCTATCGGCGCCGGCGATACCTGATGCTGTTCGCCGTCGGCCTGGAGGCGATGCTGTACACGCAGGCAACCGCCGGGTTGTACGCGTTCGGGGCGGTGTGCGCGCTCGGCATCGTCTACTGGCTGGGGTCCGAACAGGTGCGGGCCGGGTTCCTCCGCGATGCGGCCATCTGCCTGGCGGCGGTGGCGCTGTTCTACCTGCCGTGGCTGCCGACGACGATCCACCAGATCGGCCACGCCACCTCGCCCTGGCATTACGCGCCGATCGTCGGCGCCGACCTGCCGAGCCAGATCACCGGCGGCGACCGAGTCGACGTGACGTTGCTGGTGGCATTGCTGGTTGGCTGCGTGCCGATGCTGGTCGCCGCGCGCCGACGCTCCGCTGAGGCGCTGACGATCTGGGCGCTGATCGCGCTGATCGTGTTGGGGATCGTGCTCGCACGGGTCGGGTCGGCGGCGGGGCCTGCCTGGGTCTACCGGTACTTCGGTGTGATGGTCGCGCCGATCCTGCTGCTCGGGGCGCTCGCGTCCGCGAGGGCGCGCGTGGTCGGCGTCATCGCGATCGCGCTGACGATCGCGTTCTGCGCCAACCCGAGCTCGTTTGCCCCGGGGCACAAATCGGACATGCAGGAGGTCGCCGGGCAGCTCGGACCGCTGCTGCACCGAGGTGATGCCGTCGCGGTCGCCCAGCCGGAGCAGGCGCCGCTGGCGTACTACTACCTGCCGTCGGGGCTGCGCTGGTCAACGACACTCGGACCGGTCTCGAAGCCGAGCGTGATGAACTGGACAGATGCGTATTCGCGGCTGCAAGATGCTTCACCATCGGCAACGATCGGAGCCGTCGTTGCTAGCCTCAAACCCGGCCAGCAGCTTCTGTTCGTGCGTCCGTTGACGGAGGGCGTGCTGAACTGGAAGGCGCCGTGGGCGGACCTCGTTCGTCGGCGTGCTGCGCAGTGGGGCCAGGTTCTGACCCGGGACGTGGCCGCTGGGACCCTCACGCAAGTCGCGGCCGCGCCGGCCTATTACCCAAGCGCCTGCTGCGTCGCGAGCAGTGCGGTGCTGTACCGCAAAGCCCGCTGACCGTCACCACCAAAGCCTGAGAGACCTGAGAGTTAGAGGCGATGAAAGAGACCAAATCCGCCGCCGAGACGCCGGCCCCCGAGATCACGCCGGAGCATCCAGTCGTCGTGCTCGGCGCCGGCCCGGCCGGGCTGACCGCGGGCTACCTGCTGGCCAAGCAGGGCAAGCCGGTGATCGTGCTGGAGTCCTCAGAGCACGTTGGCGGCATCGCCCGGACCCAGGTGCGTGATGGCTACCGCTTCGATCTCGGTGGCCACCGCTTCTTCACGAAGGTCCAGGAGGTCGATGACCTCTGGCACGAGATCATGAAGGAGGAGTTCCTCAAGCGCCCCCGCAAGAGCCGGATCTACTGGAATGACAAGTTCCTGGAGTACCCGCTGCAGGGCATGGACGTGATCCGCCAGCTCGGCCCGGTCGAGCTGACGCGCTGTCTGATCTCCTACGCGTACGCGGCGGCCAAGCCCAAGGGCCACGAGGACACGTTCGAGGAGTGGGTCTCTAACCGCTTCGGCAAGCGGCTGTACCGCCACTTCTTCAAGACCTACACCGAGAAGCTGTGGGGCGTCTCGGCGAACGAGATCCGTGCCGAATGGGCTGCTCAGCGGATCAAGGGGCTGTCGTTCTTCTCCGCTGCCAAGTCCGCGTTCTTCGGCAACGACGGCAACAAGATCAAGTCGCTGATCTCCGAGTTCAACTACCCGAGGTTCGGGCCCGGTCAGATGTGGGAGCAGATGACCGACGACATCCGCGCGACTGGCGGGGAGGTTCGGCTGAACGCTCCGGTGACGAAGTTAGTGGTCTCCGATGGTCGTGTCACCGACGTGATCGCCGGCGGTGAGACGCTGCATCCGTCGCACGTAATCTCATCGCTGCCGCTGCGCACCACCGTCGGGATCACCGAGCCCGCCGCGCCGCTGGAGGTCCGTGACGCGGCGCGCGGCCTGCGGTATCGCGAGTTCCTGACGGTGCTGCTCGTGATCGACGTCGACGACCCGTTCGACGACAACTGGATCTACATCCATCAGCCCGGCGTACGCGTACTGCGCATCCAGAACTTCAAGTCCTGGAGCCCGTGGATGGTCCCTGAGGGCGAGACCGCGTCGTCGATCGGGATGGAGTACTTCTGCTTCGAGGGCGACGACCTGTGGAACATGCGGGACGACGATCTGGTCACGATGGCCGGCCAGGAGATCGAGAAGCTGCACCTGGCCGAGGCCGCCAAGGTCCGCTTCGGCTTCGTCGAGCGCGTTCACAAGGCCTACCCGATCTACGACGAGCGCTACGCCGAGCGCGTCGCGACGATCCGTTCGTGGCTGGAGACGATCGCCAACATCGCCCAGGTCGGACGCAACGGCCTGCACCGTTACAACAACTCCGACCACTCGATGCTGACCGCGATGCGCGCGGTCGACAACATCCTCCTCGGCACCAACCACGACATCTGGGCGGTCAACGCCGAGAGCGTCTACCACGAGGAGCACCAGGACAACGAGGAGCCGTACAAGAACCCGCCGAAGACGCCGGCGATGGAGCAGCCGCTCGCGTCAGATCGTTGAGCGTCGCAGCGGCTGAGCGTCGAACCGCTCGGCTGACGGACAATCCGCCCGTGCTCACGCTCCCGCGTCGGTCATCCGCTGTGCTGTTCGCGCTGGCGTTCGTCTGCGCGCTGCTGCTCGGCGCCGGCGTCGCCGTTGCCGCCGGCTCGGGCGGCTCGAAGGGCTCGTCCGGATCCAGCGCCGGCAGCGCAGTCGGCGGCGGCCCGCTCTCAGGAGGGGTGACGGCCCCGGCGACGCCAACGACCGCGACGCAGACCCAGACCGCCACCAGTGCGACCACGACGACCAGCGCCGGCGGTGGTGGCAGCATCGGCAAGTCGAGCATCATCGGCATCGTCGTCGGCGCGGTGATCGTGATCGGCGGCGTCTGCTTCTTCATCTTTCGAGATGCCCGCCGTCGGGCGCCGTCACGCGGGCGGCGCGCGGATGCCGGGTCCAGTCCGGAACCGCGGGTCCCGGGCTCCCAGCGCGTCAAGCCGCGCAAGCTCAGCGCGCAGGAACGGCGCCGGCGCAAGCGCGGCCGGGCGCCACGGCGCAAGTAGCCAGCCGACTCGGCGCGAGCAGATCTCGGTCTCGCTCATGTGCCCGCCTTCGCCAGCGAGCTCCGCGCGCGCAGCAACTGTCGCTCCACGGTTCGTCGCGTCATGCCGGTCTCGCCCGCAATCTCCCGGTAGCTGAGGCCGAGGCCCTGGAGCCACACCAATCGTCGCTGGCGCTCGGGCAGCGCCCGGATCGACTCGAGCCGATGCTTCTGCTCGACCAGATCCTCGATCAGCGGCGGGGTCGGCAGCGTGATTCCGGTCTCGGCCGAGCCGCCCACCTCTGAGCGCACGCCCTGCTCCAGCAGCGCCTCAAGCGACCACTCGCGACGCTCGCGCTGGATCGACTTGATCGCTTCGCGCACCGCGACGCGGACGAGCCACGCACGTGCGGACTCGCGACGCAAGCGCTCGCGGTGGATCAACAGCCGGCTCCACGCCACCTGACACGCGTCCTCGATCACGGCGGGTGGGGCCGTCACGCTCATCCGCACGATCCGCCGGACCCTGACCGCCTCCTCGACGTAGAGCCGAGCGACGTCGTCGAGGTCGTCCAGCAGCCCAGCTTCAGGACCGGCACCGGCACCGGCACCGGCACCAGGACCGGGACCGGCACCGGCACCAGGACCGGGACCGGCACCGACACCGGGACCGACACCGACACCGGCCGCCGCGCGCCGTGGAGCACCCAACTCGGCGATCGAACCCATGTCTGCCTTCCTTTCTCATTGAGACTAACTATTTACATTTCAAGCTAACCAAGTCTGTTTCTATCAGATAGTCTGGTCACATCTCAATTGGTTCAATTAGAAAGGCAGGCCGATGCGATCCGAACTCATACCCGCCGTCCAGGCGCACCCGGTCCTGACGAACCTCCCCGGCAGCAACGTGCTCCAGCAGCTGGTCAACGGCGCGCAGGCGTGGGCGCTGGCGATCGCGCTGCTCGGGACGTTCATCGGCGCCGGCCTCTGGGCCGTGGCTTCTCACAGCAACAACCACCACTACGCCGCCCGCGGGCGAATGGCGGCGCTGGTCTCGGCGGCCGCAGCGCTGGTCGTCGGCGCCGGCCCGGGGATGATCAACTTCTTCGAGCACCTCGGGACGACGGCGAAGTGATGCGCGCGCGCCTCACCATCACGCTCGCGTTCCTGCTCTCCGCGCTGCTGATCGCCGCGCTCCCGCGGAGCGCCACGGCCGCGCCGGTGCCCGGAACGACCGCCGCGCCGGGCCCAGCCGTAATCCCGGCGGCCGGCACCGGTTCGGCCGCCCACAGCGCTGGCGGCGCATGCTCACTCAGCGGGCTGGTGCCCGCCCGCGGCTCGAGCTGCCGAGCCACCGGCCGCCTCAGGCGCCAGTGGTTGGGGATCCGAGTGCTCCCGAACCCCGTGCACGTCGTCACGAAGGTGGTCGGCGGCGTCGCCTCGACCGCGATCAAGACGGTCGCGCTCGTGGCGATCCTCGGCTGGGTCGCCTCAGGCGCCGAGTCGGCGCTGAAGCAGACGGCCAAGGTAATCGACGACACGACGAGTCCGCAGCTGACCAGCGGCTGGTTCTCGGCGTCCTACTGGAGGATCGCCGGAATCGCGGCCCTGCTGACGATTCCGTTCCTGTGCGCCGCAGCGATTCACGCGCTCGTGCGGTCAGACCTCGGGTTGCTGACCAGGGCCGCGTTCGGATACCTACCCCTGAGCCTGCTCGCAGTCGGGATCGCGTCGCAGCTGACGATGCTGCTGTTGGCCGGCACCGACGAGATGTCATCGATCGTCACCTCCGCATCGGCCCACGCCGACAGCGTGTTCCTATCGACCACGAGCGTCACGGCAATCGCCGAAAGCGTCGCGACCAACGATCCGTTCGTCACGTTCCTGGCCGCGATCATCACGGTCGCCGCGACGCTCGCGCTGTGGCTGGAGCTGCTCGTCCGAAACGCCGCGGTGTACGTGATCGTGTTAATGCTGCCGCTGTTCTTCGCGGCGATGGTGTGGCCGGCTCGCCGGACCCTGGCGATCCGCGCGATCGAGACGCTGATCGCGCTGATCCTGTCCAAGTTCGCGATCGTCGCGGTCCTGTCGCTCGGCGGCTCAGCGCTCGGACACTCCACGATCCCGGGCGCCGCCTCGGTGCTGACCGGCGGGACACTGGTCCTGCTCGCCGCGTTCACGCCGTGGGCGCTGCTGCGGATGCTGCCGCTGCACGAGCTCGCCAGCGCCGCCGCGGGCGGGCTCAGCCAAGCCCCGCGGCAGACGCTCTCGACGGCGGTCCGTACGGGGATGGAGCTCGCCGACGGTTGGGGCGCGCTCGGGGCCGACGAGCTTGGGAGCAGAGCGCTACCCAAGGCCGAGTCGTATATATCGCGCGGCGACGCCGGCGCCAGGCGGCCGTCCGAAAGCGATGCCGGCTCTGAGCTCGGCGCCGGGCCCGGCCGGGCCGAGCCGGTCGACGCGGACGTCGCCGAGCCGGTCACCGGCGCGATGTCCAGGGCAGCTGGGCCCGACGATCAGATCGGACCCGAGACCACCACGACCCCCGGTCCGACGCCGAACGGCGGGCCGGCCCTGGAGCTCGCAGCCGGTGGGACGGGCGTCGATTCGACCGAGTCCGGGACGGGTCAGCCCGGCGCGGGCTCCGGCTCGAAACGCGGCTGGTCCGACATCCTCGCGTTCCCGGAGGCCGTGGAGGGCGACGATCCAGAGCTGCCGCTGGGCACCGACCTGCTGGCGCTCGCCGACCAGCAGCGATCGCTTCCGGCAGGTGCCGACGACGGTGAGCAGCCGACGTCCAGCCAAGCCGCCGGCTCACCATCGCCGGCGCCGGAGCCACCGATGCTGCCGATGCGGGCCGCGATCGGCCCTCGTTCGGCTGATCCTCGACCTCACACCTCACGATCGGACGCCGACGAGCCATCGACGCCGCGGGTCGCGCCGCCACCCGAGCTCGGACTCGATCCGTTGGGCGGGGACGCGTGATGAGCGATCGGCTGACGTATTCGTTCGGACCGCTCGAGCGACGCGGCATCGCCGGTGGCGTCGCCGCCGGTCAGGTGGCCGCTCTCGGTGCCGGGGCGCTGCTGGCGATCCTCGTGCTCGATCATGCCCCGTCGCCGGGCGGCGCAACGCTGGCGACGATCATCTGCGCTGTCGCCGCGGTCACCGCGTTTGCGCCGCTCGGCGGACGAACCGTCCAGGCGTGGCTGCCGATCGGCGCTCGGTTCATCGCCGCGAAGACGCTCGGCGGCGATCGATTCGTGACGACCGAGCCGGTCGCGGGAACCGTCGCCGGCACCGGAGCAGGCGCGGCGGCCACCAGAACGCCCGCCACCGGAACCACGAGCGAACGCGACGACCGTCGATCGACCGCGCGCCGACGGCAGCGAATGCGCGGCGACGACGGCCCGGACCTGCGCACGCCGCCGCAGCTGCGCGGCGTCAAGGTGCTCGATGCCGCCTATCGCGACCAGCCGATCGGCGTGCTGGCCGAGCGTTCGGGCCGGCTCGCTACCGCCGTCCTGGCCTGCCGCGTCGGCTCGTTCTCGCTGCTGGATCACGAGGCGCAGGAACGCCGGCTGGCCCGTTGGGGCCTGGTGCTGTCAGGCGCGGGCGGCGGCCCGATCCGACGGCTGCAGTGGATCGAGCGAACCGCGCCGGCCCAGGGGGACGAGCTGGCGCGCTGGGTGCACGAAGAGCGCGACCCCTCGATCCCACCCCGCGGCACCGCGATGATCGAGTCCTATCTGGAGCTGATCTCGACCAGCACCAAGCTCGCGCAGGAGCACGAGGTGCTGCTGGCGGTGCAGGTCGACGGGCGGCGCGCGCGTGAGGGGCGCGGGCCGGCGGTGCAGACGCTGCTGGAGCAGACCGAACGGGTCGCCCAGGGCCTGGAGGCGGCCGAGGTCACGGTGCTCGGCGCGCTCACCCCCGCGCAGCTCGCACGAACGCTGCGGACCGCCTTCGATCCATACGCGCGAGCCGAGCTGACGGCATTGCGCGCGGCCGACCCCGGCGGCGACAGCGCTGCGGCGTCGCACGCGTGGCCGGTCGGGGCCCGCGAGGCGTGGGACCACTACGAGTCCGACGGCGCGATGCACGCCACCTACTGGATCAGCGCCTGGCCCCGAGTCGATGTCTCGCCGATGTTCATGGACTCGCTGCTCGGCCATTCCAGTGCCGTCCGAACCGTGTCGGTGACGTTCGAGCCGTTGTCGATCGATCGATCCACCCGTGAGATCGAGGCCGCGGTCACCCGCGACCGGGCCGATCGTGAGCTGCGGGCTCGCTTCGGGCAGTCTGAGACCGCGCGGCAACGTCAGGCGGCCGAGGCGACCAGACGCCGCGAGGCGGAGCTGGCCGCCGGTCACGGCGAGGTCCGGTTGAGCGGCTTCATCACGGTCTCCGGACGCGACTCAGAGGACCTGCGGCGCGCCTGCGGCGAGGTGGTCGAGCACGCCGCGAGGGCGCGACTCGAGGTGCGCCGGCTGTACGGTCAGCAGGCGCAGGCGCTCACGTTCACGCTGCCGTTGTGCCGGGGGCTGCGGTGACGCTCCGCGCCGTCGAACGTCCGGGACACCGATGCACGACCCGCCATGCGCAGGCGATCTACCCGTTCGTCAACGCCGATGGTCTGGGCGGGCGAGGCGTCTTCGTCGGCCGCGATTCGAGCGGCGGCGCGTTCTGTTTCGACCCGTGGGTGCTGTACGCGGATGCGGTGCTCGACGACCCCAATGCGATCGTCCTCGGCAAGCTCGGACAGGGCAAGAGCTCGCTCGTCAAGACGCTGCTGTGGCGGATGATGCTGTTCGGTCGCCGAGCGTTCGTGCTCGACGTCAAGCGCGAGTACGGGCCGCTGTGCCGGGCCGTCGGGGTGCGGCCGATCTCACTCGTGCCGGGCGGGAGCGTTCGCCTCAACCCGCTCGCGTCCCGACCGGAGGAGCACGCTCAGCTCGAGCTCCTGCGAGCGGTGACGGTGACGGCGCTCGGCGGCCCGCTCACCCAGCTGGAGGCGGGTGCTCTCCGTGAGGCGCTGCGCGTCGTGCGCGCCCGCGGTGCCGGCGAGCCGACGCTGCCGGCGATCGCGGAGGTGCTGTTCTCACCGGTGGCCGAGATGGCGCAGCGCCTCCAGACCACCCAGGACGAGCTCGCCGGCGACGCCCGGCGGGCCGCACTGGCGCTCCAGGATCTGTGCGAGGGGCCGCTGCGCGGGATGTTCGACGGCCCGACGACGCCGGGCCTGGCGCTCGACGCGCAGCTGCTGGTGCTGGACCTGCACGCCGTCCGCGATTCGCCGGCGGTCGGGATCCTGATGGCCTGTGCGACTGCCTGGATCAGCGCGTTGCTGGCGCGGGCGGCGGATCGACCTGGCCGGGAGCGGCTGATGAACGTCGCCGACGAGTCATGGAACGTCGCTGAACACAGTACAGAGAGGTACGCTGGTGAAAGGGTGTTGAAGCGAGCGATCGGATACGTGCGCGTTTCCAGCGTGGGCGGCCGGTCTGGGCCTGGATATCACACGCTGGAGATCCAGCGCGCGAGTATTGAGCGCACGGCCCGATTCCACCAGCATGAGCTGGTTGAGATTCTCACTGACGAGGATCGGTCGGGCAAGACCCGCAACCGTCCGCAATTTCAGGTCGCGATGGAGAGGCTGCTTGCGGGGGACGCGGACGCGATCGTTGTCTGGAAGGTCAGCCGGTTCAGCCGCAACTGGCGCGAGGCCGCGGAGGACGTCGAAACGCTCCTTGACCACGGGAAGGATCTGCTGTCGGAGGAGGGGTTCGACACCGCGACTGCTGGGGGTCGACTGCTGCTGCGAATCTTGTTTTCGTTGGCCAACTGGGAGCACGACGTTCTTGGCGAGCATTGGGAAGTCATCAAATCCAAGGCGGTCCGTGATCGTGGGAGTCATCTTGGTCCGGCGCCGCTGGGTTACCGCCACGGTCTTGATGGCGGTGTCCTGGAGCCCGACCCGGACACGGCGCCGCTCGTCGTGGAGATGTTCGAGCGCAGAGCGGCTGGCGCGCCGTTGTCTGAGCTGGTTGACATGTACGACACGGCGGTGCCGCGGTCGAGCGGGCCGCGCTGGCGCCAAGACGCGGAGCGGATCATCAGCAACCGCGTCTACCTCGGTGAGACGCGTTGGCGCGACGAGGTCCGGACCGATGCTCATGACGCGCTGATCGGCGAGGACCTGTGGGAACGCGCGAACCGGATGTTTGCTTTTGAACCCCCGCGACGGTTCAAGCGCCCCAAGAGTCGGGAGTTCCCGCTGACGGGGTGGCTGCGTTGCTCGGGGTGTGGTCGGACGATGGGCGGCAGCGTGTTCCGCGGCCGGCACGATAACCCGATCCCTACCTACTGTTGCAATGGCCGCCGACGTGGGTGCGAGCATCCCCAGATGGTCAGCGCGATCGCGGCCGAGGACTGGGCGCTCGGGGAGGCCGCGAGCATGTATTCCAGTCTTCGGGTCGCTGCGGATGGTCAGCATGATCGGGAGCTATCGGACGCGGTTGAGAGGGTTGCGGAGGTCGCGGGCGCGCTACACGATCTCGCGTCGATCGAGATGCGGCGCTCGCTTGGCGAGGATTGGTTGCCGATGATTCAACGCCTTCGGGCGGACAAGACGGCTGCGGAGCACCACGCAGACGACGTGCGGCGCCGTTCGGGCGTCTTGTTGGGACGGTCGCTGAGCTGGGAGGACATGGACGAGGCTGATCAATGGTCTGCCCTACGCCGCATGGCGCCCGCCGGCGCCGTCGTCGGCCCGGTCGTTGGATACCGCGATCCCGTTGCACGGTTGAGCTTCATCGTCGACGAGGACGAATTGGACACCGTGCCTGACCTGCAGGAGGCGCAGTAGCTCGGCGGCACCCCGCTCGTGGGCACCAGGGACTTCGGCGAGCGTCTTGACCGTCTGAAACCGTGGCGGTCCGCTCATGTCGGACCGCCCCCAAACGGCAGGCGATTTGAACGATCGCTCTGAAGTGGGGGCTCGGACGCGCAGGTGAGGTGCTCACAGCGTCGGTCGGTAGCGCGAACGCGATAGCCCTCCTCTGCGGTCACGCGCCGGCCCCTCGCTCGTTTCGGGCTGCGGCTGTTGTCGTCTGCCGGCAGTCGACTGTTCCCGTTCTGTCAGACGCGCCCCGCCTGCTTGGAGATTCCCAGCCGCGCTCGACGGCCCCCGGTTCGGCGCCGATCAGGATCCGGAGAACCGGGCCGATGTCAACCTGCGGATGCTGGTGCCCCGAACGGGTGTGCGCCGGCAGCACAGACGGACCACGGCGAAGGCGCGTCGTCCGGGCAGGCACGAGGCGCGCCTCGAGGCCCAGCCCAGCGGAGTCTGCAACAGCGTCACGCCGCAGATTCCGTTGTTCGTCCATCACGATTTTATGGTGACATATCTTGGTTTATCTTGCATGCTGTATCTGTATGATCCAAGCTATACATGCTTTTCAGCGCGTCGAGAGATTCTGGATCGGGGTCGGGAGCGCCCGATGTACCGGTCCTGCGGGCGGTTTACGGCAGCGACGCCGAGACCGTCCTGGGATTGATGGAGTTGTCGGCCGCTGACGCGGCAGCGGCGTGGTGGTGGGTTGGTGTGCACGGCGGCGCGGGAGAGTCGACGTTGCAGGAGCTGTATGTCGGCACTCGCGCGGCGGGCCATCGCTGGCCGGTCGCGGCGGGGCGTCGCCCGGACGTGGTGTTGGTGGCGCGCACGCATGCGCGTGGACTGCTGGCCGTACAGGC
>Ga0302325_10008318_pt1 | contig 22796 bp, 22 predicted proteins | sample Palsa_T0_2_FD_201948 | JGI IMG/M metagenome (GOLD analysis project Ga0302325, IMG submission 201948) | Peat permafrost microbial communities from Stordalen Mire near Abisko, Sweden - Palsa_T0_2 | ecosystem: Environmental > Terrestrial > Soil > Palsa > Peat permafrost | place: Sweden: Abisko...
CTTGCTCGATCATCAGATCCAGAGCCGCCGCTCCATCGAAACGCGGCATGAGCACGAGCGATGCGCCCGCGCGAAACGCCGCATTCATGACGACCGTTTGACCGAAGGCGTGGAAGAGCGGGAGCGCGCCGAGAAAGACGTCCTCGCACTCGACGTAAAAGAGGTCGCTCACGCACACGTCCGCGTTGAGAATGATATTGTTTTGGGTGAGCACCGCGCCTTTCGGCTTCCCGGTCGTGCCGCTGGTGTAGAGAATGACCGCGTCGTCTTGCGGCTCACGCGTGGCGATCGTCTCGATCGGCCGATCTTCCGGAAGATCGGCCACGAGGACCGGGACGCCGGCGGCTTCCGCGCCGGCGGTGCCGCTGCGAACCAGCGGGCCGCCACACACGAGCAGCTTGGCCCCCGAGTCGGCGAGGATGAACGCAATCTCTTCCGGCGTGAGCAGGGCGTGGACCGGCACGATCACGGCCCCAAGCGCCAAGGCCCCATAATAGGCCCTCGGGAAGTCCGGCGTGTTCAAAATCAGGAGAGCGACCCGGTCGCCCGGGCCGATCCCGAGGGCGCGCATTCGAGCAGCGTACCGTCGGGCTTGCTCCCACAGCTGGGCGTAGGAGAGCCGCTCGGGGCCGGCGACCAGAGCGGTACGCTCAGGGTGACGGAGCGCGCTCTCGGCGAGGATGGAAGCAAGCGATAGCGACATGAGAACCAGGTGTCCTCCCCTTCGGCTGGGAACTGTTGGGGCTTCGCGTCCAGAGGAGTTCGAGTGATCACCGGCCCAGGGCTTTTATTCGTCGTGTCCGGCCCATCCGGGGCCGGCAAGGATACCCTGGTCGATGCGTTACGAGCGCGGATGCCCCGTCTGCGCTACTCGGTCTCGGCCACCACACGGGCGCCACGGCCCGGTGAACGTGAAGGCGAGCATTATTTCTTTCTCACCCGCGATGCCTTTGAGGCGCGCCAAGCAGCGGGTGGGTTCTTGGAGTGGCGAGAGTACAACGATAATCTCTACGGCACTCCCCGCGACTTCATGGAGGCCACTCTAGCCCAGGGCTACGACGCCATCATGAAGCCCGAGGTCAACGGAGCGCTGGCCGTTAAGGCGGCTTACCCGGACGCGGTCCTGATCTTTCTCGTGCCGGACCGGTTCTCGCAGCTGCGCGAACGATTGCTCGCGCGGCGCACGGAGACAAACGAAGAGATTGCGCGCCGTCTGGAAATCGCGCACCTCGAGATGAAGTATATCCGGCAATTCGACTACATCGTGATCAACGAACAGGGAAAACCGGAGCAGGCCACCGCGGACCTGCAAGCCATCGTTCAGGCGGAACGATTCCGGATCCATCGATACAGCGACGATTCGCTTGCGGACGTCGAACAAAACTAGTCAGTAAAGGAACCAAGGAACATCCATCGTGAGTAAAACCGTTTTTGGCGACCTCGACGCGCTGCTCAAGCATGCCGATTCGAAGTTCAGCCTGGTGAACATCGTGACCAAGCGCGCACGCCAGTTGAACAATTGGGTCCGCGTCCAGCAGCTGCCGTTCGCGGATCGGCGCGAATTCTTCGCCAGCGAGCCGCTCGTCGACCAAGCCGAGATCAATCCGAACAAGCCGGTCTCGATCGCGCTCGACGAGATCGCGGAAGGCAAGATCGAATACCACCGTACGAAGGAAGGCATCAAGTAACAGGATTCAGCTTCGCTGAATCTGTGGCGTTTTGGCGCTTCGCGCCAAATCCGCTAGAGGTCAGTCGAAATTGAACAAATGATACTATGTGCGGGATAGTTGGATACATCGGCGAGCGCGATAGCGTTCCGATCATTCTCGATTCGCTTGCGCGCCTAGAGTATCGCGGATACGACAGCGCGGGCATCGCCGTGATCGACGCGAAGGGCGAGCTGACCGGCACCAAGGCCGAAGGCAAACTCTCGCGTTTGGCCGAGCGCCTGCGCAACGGAGGCGCGCTGCACGGCAGCGTCGGCCTCGGGCACACGCGCTGGGCCACCCATGGGCGCCCCAACGACGCCAACGCCCATCCACACATGGACTGCAGCAGCCGCATTGCCGTGGTGCACAACGGCATCATCGAGAACTACGGGCCGCTGCGCACGAAATTGATCGAGCTCGGTCACGTCTTCCGCAGCGAGACCGACACCGAGGTGCTTGCGCACCTGATCGAGATGCACAACGACGGCGACCTCGAAGTCGCCGTTCGTAAAACGCTCGCCGATGTACGCGGCGCCTACGCGCTCGGCGTGATTTCCAGCGACGATCCGGGGCGATTGATCTTTGCGCGCAACGGGGCAAGTCCGCTCGTGATCGGTATCGGCGAGGGCGAGATGTACGTCGCCTCCGACACGCCAGCAATTCTCCCGTACACACGCCGCGAGATCATCCTGCAAGAAGGCGAGATGGCGGTGGTCGATCGCAATGGCTACCGGCTGATGCGCTACGATGGTACGCCGATCGTCCGCGACGTGATGAACGTGACGTGGGACGCCGCCTCGGCCGAGAAGAGCGGCTACAAGCATTTCATGCTCAAGGAGATCTTCGAGCAACCCGACGTCATCAAAGAAACGCTCGCCGGCCGCATCGACGACGATGCGCAGGTCGATTTGAGCGGCGACATCGGCGACATTACCGCCGAGCGCTTGAGCGAAATCTCGAAGATCGCCATCACCGGCTGCGGCACGGCGTATCACGCCGGCATGGTGGGCATGTACTTGCTGCGCTCGCTGGTCAAACTGCCGGTCGAAATGGAACTGGCGAGTGAGTTTCGCTATGGGGATCCGGTGATCGATCCGACCACACTCGTCATCGCGATGTCCCAGTCGGGCGAAACCGCGGATACGATCGAAGCCGTTCGGATCGCCAAAGACGCGGGAAGCTCGATCCTGGGCATTTGCAACGTCATCGGTTCGCACCTGACCCGAATCGCGAACGGCACGCTCTTCACGCGCGGCGGTCCGGAGATCGGTGTCGCCGCTACCAAGACCTATGTCTCGCAAGTCACCGCGATGACGCTCTTCGCGCTCTATCTTGCCGCAATACGCGGAACGGTCGAGCCGCGCCGCCTGGCCGAGATCGCCGAGAATACGCGGCTTCTTCCCGCCAGCGTCGATGTCGTGCTCGACACCTCGAATCACATTCGTGAGGTCGCGCGCAAGATTCGCAAGATGCGCAGTTGTCTCTTCATGGGCCGCTACATCAACTATCCGACCGCACTCGAGGGCGCGCTCAAGCTCAAAGAGATCAGCTACATCCACGCTGAGGGCTACGCGGCGGGCGAGATGAAGCACGGGCCCATCGCGCTGCTCGATACGGAAACGCCGGTAATCGGCGTGATGACCGAGGGCCGCGTGCGCGAGAAGATCCTCTCGAACGTGATGGAGTCTAAAGCGCGTGAGGCCCCGATCATCCTGGTTGCCAATTACGGCGACGAGGAGGCCGCGCAGGTTGCCGATCACGTCTTCTGGGTGCCCAAGGTTGACGAGCTGCTCTCACCGATCGTCAACGTGATTCCCTTGCAGTTGCTCGCATATCACATTGCCGACATCGAGGGCAAGGACGTCGATCAACCGCGCAACCTGGCCAAGACGGTAACCGTCGAATAGCGTTATACTGTGTTCATGCAGGTTGATCTAGGCAACGACCCCGTAGGGCGACTTGCCGATTTGCTGCGCGACGCGGAGCATGCGCACGGAATCTACGAAAAATCCCTCGGGCATCCCGACGCCGACTGGCCGGACTGGTACGCGCGCCACATCTACGACCGGCTCACCGAGAACGAGGAAGCTCGCTCGGAATAGCCTGCTCAGGGTTCTTCCGGCTTGACGTGCACCTCGATGACCCCGAAGTGCGACTCGCTCTGGAATTTAATGACGCACATTCCGGGGTGCTGCGCCCGAACGTCGATGCTCAACGTGGTGGCCTTGCCCGACTCGGATTTGTTCAGGCTGGTCGCCTTGAGAATATCGCGCGGCGATCCGGCGCTTGAGAAGCAGGTCGATGGCGCCAGCGCAAGATGCGAGCTTAGCGCGCTCGCGCTGACTTTCCCGAAGACCTTACCGCCGATTTGCAGCACGAGCTTTGGTGGCGAGACGGAAATTACCGCCGCCGGTGTAACCGCAGGAACGAGGGCCAACGCCGCGGCGAGCGCAGCGGAAAAACGCTTCATGAGATGCCTCCGAACAACCAGGCGGTTTGTTTCCTGGTAGGCGGAATGCCTGCGCGGCGTGCCAAAGAAGAGTCCTCATATGATGCGCTCGGACGGGCGGAAGCCCGATGAACTACGCCCGGTTTCTATCGAGCCGGGCTTTCTCAAATACGCCGAGGGCAGCGCCCTGATCAGCACCGGGAACACGCGCGTCCTTTGCGCGGCGAGCATCGAGGATCGCGTCCCGCAGTGGCTCAAGGGCAAGGGTCTCGGCTGGGTGAGCGCCGAGTACGCGATGCTTCCGCGCGCAACGCAGGAGCGCACGCAGCGCGAATCCGCCAAAGGCCGAATCGGTGGGCGAACGCACGAGATCCAGCGCATCATCGGGCGGGCGCTCCGCGCGGTTACCGACACCGCCAAACTCGGCGAACGCACCGTGTGGATCGACTGCGACGTGCTGCAGGCGGACGGCGGCACGCGCAGCGCGTCGGTCACCGGCGCGTACGTCGCCCTCGCACTGGCGCTGCGCGCGATTCCGGAATTGAAAGGTACGAAATGGCCGCTTACCGGGATGGTTGCGGCAACGAGCGTGGGAATCGTCCACGGCGTACCTATGCTCGATCTTGCCTACGACGAGGATTCGACCGCGCATACCGATATGAACGTCTTTATGACCGACGCCGGAAAGTACGTCGAACTTCAAGGGACCGCGGAAGCCGCGCCGTTCGATCGGGAGCAACTCGACCGCCTCCTGGCACTTGCCGAAGGTGGCATCCGAGCGCTCTTCGATCGGCAGCGTGAAGCAATTGGAGCCCTCGCGTAGTGAGCGACGAGCGCCTTTCCGCGCTGGTCGTTGCGGTGGGAGGCTTCCATATCACCGACCGGGCGATGCGCAAGGCGCAGGATGCGGCGCAGCAAGCCGTCGCGGCCGGCCGGCTCGACGTGCGTGCCCGCGCCGAATACCTGGCTGCCGTGCGCCGATACTTCACCGGCTTCGCACACGAAGCGCGCGGCCACCTTCGTGACGTCGATCGCCGCCTCGAGCATCTCAATCAGGTGCAGTTCAATCTCATGGCCGAACGCGGCGTAGCGGTCAAACGCATCGAAGCCACGCAAGCCGTGCTGAGCGAACTCGACGCCGTCGGACCGGGCGCATGAAGGCTTTAGACCGCTTCGGGCGCGCAACGATCGAGTTCTTCGAATACGCGGGCGGCATCGTCATCCTGGGGTCTGACTCGCTCGGCTTCTTTGCACGATTGCGGATTCGCTTCATCGAGACGATCAACCAGTGCTATTTCCTTGGCTTCCAATCGCTCTCGATCGTGCTCTTGACCTCGCTCTTTACCGGGATGGTGATCTCGCTCGAATCAGCGGTCCAGGCCGTGCAGTACGGCTTCGGCAGCGTGGTCGGCGGTGCGGTCGCATACAGCTCGGTGCGCGAGCTTGGCCCGATGCTCACCGCTGTCGTCGTGGCCGGACGCGCGGGAGCGGCGATCGCCGCGGAAATCGGGTCGATGGTCGTTACCGAGCAAATCGAGGCGTTAACCTCGATGGGCCTCGAGGTCGCGCGGTTCCTTGTGCTTCCGCGGCTCCTCGCGATGCTGGTGATGCTCCCGCTGCTCACGATTTTCGCCGACGTCGTTTCGATCGGAGGCGGAATGTGGATTGCGCAAACGTACGCCCACATCTCGTTTGACACGTTCCTCACCTCGGCGCGCCAAGCGGTCGGCTTCGAAGACGTCCTCAAGGGCTTGATCAAGTCGCTCGTGTTCGCGGCGATCATAGCGCTGGTCGGCGCGTATCAAGGCCTCTCGACACGCGGCGGTGCCGCCGGCGTTGGGGCCGCAACGACCGGAGCCGTAGTCATTTCGATCATCTTGGTTTTTGTTTCCAATTTCATCATGTCTTTCATACTCTTTGGCGGCCATTAGCGTGCCGGAGGTCATCGCTCGCCTGGACGACGTCACGCTCGCCTACGGCGATCGCGTCATTCTCAAGAATTGCAGTCTCGATATCGTCGAAGGCGCCATCACCTGCATCATCGGGCTGTCGGGCGCGGGTAAGTCGACTATTTTGCGCTTGCTCGACGGCTTGCGCAAACCGAGCGTCGGCCACGTCTACGTGCGTGACCTCGACATCTGTCACATGCCCGAGAATCAGCTCAACGACATTAGGCGATCGATCAGCATGTCGTTTCAATTCGCGGCGCTCCTCGACAGCTTGACCGTTGGTGAGAACGTAGCGCTGCCGCTGCGCGAGAATACGAACGAGAGCGACACGGTGATTCGCAAGACCGTAGAAGACGCGCTCGACTCGGTCGGCCTCTCGCACACTTTTGACAGCATGCCGAGCGAACTTTCGGGCGGGATGCTCAAACGGGCGGGCTTTGCGCGCGCGATCGTCACGCGCCCGGATCTGATCCTCTACGACGAGCCGACGACCGGACTCGATCCAATCGTCACGCATCTGATCACCGACACGATCATCCGCCTGCGGCAAAAGCTCAACGGGAGCGCAGTCGTCATCTCGCACGATTTGCAATCGATTTACATGATGTCCGACTATGTGGCGATGCTCTTTGAAGGCGCCGTGATCGCGTACGGCACCGTCGACGAGATTAAGAAGTCGGCCAATCCCATCGTCCAACAATTCATTGCCGGCTCAGAAGTGGGGCCGATACCCATATGATGAAGGCTCTGCGCTAGAAATGAAAAAAAGGGCCTCTAATGAGTAGACAAGCACAGGTTGGGGCATTCGCGCTACTTGCGCTCCTGTTGCTCTTCGGCGTCTTCTACGTCATTACCGACTTCGGCACGAGGCATACGGGCTATCGGGTGGGGATCCACTTCGAGGGCGCAGCCGGTCTGCATTCGGGAGCACTGGTCTATTTCAGCGGCGTGACGGTCGGCACGGTCGATACGATCACGCTCTTGCCGGATAACACCGTCGATGTCATTTTGGCGGTCAATCGCGACGTGGACATTCCGCTGGCGTCGCGGTTTCTGATTCAAGCGCCCCTGACCGGCGATCCGAACCTGATCATCGTACCACCGCGCCCAGTGCCGGGCGCGCCACCCCTTCCGCCCCTCGCACGCGAGGTGCTGCCCATCGATCAGCAACCGAAAGGGACGAATACTGCCACGATCGCGGATCTGCTCGAACAGGGCCAAGGCGAAGTCGTCAAGCTGGACGCGATGCTCAGCCAACTGGAGAAGCGTGAGCCCAAGCTCCTGGACACATTGCAATCCACGCTTACCAACGCGAACGAGCTGACCCTCTCGATGAAGACCTCGATCGGCTCGCTCACCAGCCAGCTGCAAAGCAGTCTCGCCCAAGCCAGCGCGAATATCGTCGCGCTCACCGGAACGCTCAACGACACGACGCAGCTCAATTCCAAGCGAATAAATGACATCTTGGTGAACTTCGATCAAACCTCGAAAGCGCTCAACGCTTCGATGACCTCGCTGGAATCGATCGCGACCGATAAGGACCTTCGCGGCAACGTGCTCGCGACGACCAAGAACATCGCCGATACGACCGCGAACATCGCCGGCATCACCCACGACCTGCGCAATGTCACGGGCGACCCGCAGACCCAGGCTCAGCTCAAGAATACGATCGCCAACCTCGATGCGACACTGCAGCGTGCAAACGCGCTTCTGGGATCGTTCGGAGGCACGAGTAACGTTTACGGTGTCGACGCAAACGCGACGGCCTACCCGATCCCGAGCGCTCCGCCACCGGGCGCGGCTGCAGCGCCCGGCGCAAGCACTGCGCCGCTTCCCAGCCTGCCGCAAATCGAGGCATCGCCCGCGACGACTCACACAGCGCCGACGGCAGAGTCGCTGCACCTGCAGCATCGGCTCGCGGAGATCGCCAGCAATTTGATCTCCATCCAACTGCGAATGAGCGAACTGTCGACGCAGACCGTCTGCTGCCCAAATCCGCTCTATAACGCCGATCGCGGTCCGGAGAGCGATCTCAATGCGGTCGTGCTCCCCAACGCCAAGACGAGCTTCCTCGTCGGCGCCAACGACATCGGCTATGGCACGACGGCCAATGTTGCGCTGATCCAAAAGCTCTCGCCGACGCTCCGGATCGGCGGCGGCGTGCTGTATTCGCAGCTCGGCTTCTTAGGCGCATACAATGACGGCGTCTTCGGCTTCGATACCAAGATCTACAATCCACAGCGGCCGGAAATCGATCTCTACGGGAATTTTCACGTCGCGAAGAAGTGGGAGCTTTTCATTGGTGAGCGCGCGCTCAATCACGCCGAGCGCCGCTTTACCTACGGCTTCCAAACCACGTTCCCGTAGCGATGACCGCCGTGAACACGGAACGGCTGAAGATCGGCATCATCGGCGCCGGTTCGATGGGAACCCTTTTCGGGTACCATCTCGCGCAGAGCGCCGACGTGACCGTGTTGGAAGCAAATGCGCAAACAAGCGATACGATCGCGAAGCGTGGCCTCCAAATCAACGACGAAGCTGCGCGCCGCGTGCACGTTGCTAGCAACGCGCGTGAACTGTTTGGATCGCAGATGCTATTCTTGTTCGTCAAAGCCGTCGATACGCTACGCGCGCTTCGACCCTTTGCGGGAGAATTGAATCCGGCAACGCCCGTGATCTCCTTGCAAAACGGGGTCGGCAACGATGACGCAATCAAAACCGCGCTCGGCGGGGCGGTGCCGGTCGTGCTCGGCGTGACGACCGAATCGTCGATTACGGTCGGACCCGGCTGCGCACGTAGCTCGGTCACCGGCACGACGCTCATCGGTTCGGCATCGGCGGCTCCGGCGACATCGCGTACGATCGCCGACGTCTTGACACGTTCGGGTTTGCGCGCCTCGGTCGTCTACGACATACGCCCGCATCTGTGGGGCAAATTGGTGGCCAATGCGGCGATCAACGCGGTTTCGGCGCTGCTCGATTGCGAGACCGGGGAGATCTCGAAGAACGCGAACGCGGCACACCTAGCCGAATCGCTGGCAGAAGAAGCGGCTGCCGTCGCCGCAGCACTGAAGATCAATCTGCCGTTTGTCAACCCGTGGCAGTATGTAACCCAGGTGATCGAAGTCGGAGCCGATTCGAAGAGCTCGATGGCTTTCGATCTCGAGTCCGGGCACCCGAGCGAAATCGATCATATCAACGGCGCGGTGGTTGCGTTCGGCCGGCGCACCGGCGTGCCGACGCCGTACAACGATGCCATGGTACGACTAGTCAAGGCAAAAGAATCTCAAGCGACGCAACGGTCCGGCGCGTGAGTGAAGCGCTCCTCGCGCGGCTCGCAACGATCTGCGGGCCGGGCGGGCTGCTCGTTGATACTGCGGATGTTGCGCCGTACGTCACCGACTGGCGCGGCGTATTTTCGGGCACGGCGCTAGCCGTCGCGCGTCCGGCCGATACGGACGCGGTCGCTGCGAGCGTCCGCGCGTGCGCCGATGCGGGGGTGGCGATCGTGCCGCAAGGCGGCAATACCGGGCTTGCGGCAGGCGCAACGCCGATCGGTCTCAATAGCGCAATCGTCCTGAGCCTTTCGCGCATGCGCCGCATCCGCGTCCTCGACGCGCTCGGCTTCACCATTGCCGTCGACGCCGGATGCGTGCTCGCCGACGTGCAGGCGGCGGCCGAGGAGGCTGCGCGATTCTTTCCGCTCTCCCTTGCGGCGCAAGGATCGGCGCAGATCGGCGGGTTGATTTCGACCAACGCGGGCGGAACCGCGGTGTTGCGCTACGGATCCATGCGGGCGCTGGTGCTCGGTCTCGAAGTGGTGTTGCCCGACGGTTCGATTGCCGATGGGATGCGCGCGCTGCGTAAAGACAACGCGGGCTACGATTGGAAGCAGCTCTTCATTGGCAGCGAGGGCACACTGGGCGTTGTTACCGGCGCCGTCTTGCGCCTCTTTGCACGCCCGTCGCACCGTGCCACTGCGCTACTCGGAGTCGCGAGCGTGCACGACGCAGTTGCGTCTTTTGGCGACGTGCAAGAAGCCCTGGGCGAATCGCTCGTGGGATGCGAGCTCTTCAGCGAACAGGCGGTCGAAATGCGGTTGGCCCATGAACCCCGACTCGCTGCGCCGATGCCGGCGCACCCGTGGTATCTGTTGGTCGAAGCGGCGTCGGCGTTGCCGAGCTTGCGCGAAGGCGCGGAGTCGGCACTGACGCTCGCGATGGAGCGCGGCCACGCGGCCGATTGTGTGCTAGCCGAGAGCAGTTCGCAGGCGCACGCGCTCTGGAGCTGGCGCGAAACGATCACCGAGAATGAACGGCGTGCGGGACGCAGTGCGAAACACGACGTCTCGGTGGCCATTTCCGCAATTCCCGCATTTCTCGAACGCGCGAGCAGCGCGATCGAGCGCAAACACCCCGCTGCAAGGGTGCTCGCCTTCGGGCATGTCGGCGACGGCAATATTCACTTCAACGTCTTGCTTGGCGAGAAGCACACGGCGGAGGCGGTCAATGCGACGGTGCATGCGATTGTGCGCGAGTTCGGCGGCAGCATCACGGCCGAGCACGGCATCGGGCGTTATCGTGTGGACGAGCTGCCGGAGCATCGCAGCGCCGCCGAGATGGCACTGATGCGCGCGATGAAGCGCGCGATCGATCCCCGCGGCATCATGAACCCCGGAGCGGTGCTGGCCGAATCGTTCATGCTTGAGGACTAAGGCGAAGCAGGCGAACCGTACCGCGCTTGCTCTCGAGATCCAAACCGAACGCGTTCCCATTGTTCACCGGAGCATCGATCGTCTCGTTGTTTCCCTGCGAGGTTCCGCGCAGGTTAAAATCGGTGAACAGCGTTCCATCATCGGTGTGCAGTCGCGCGTGAAACGCCGCGGTCTCCAGGACGTACACCGTGACATCGCCCTGTTGTGCCGAGAAATGCAACGTCCCGGGCCACGACGTCGCCGCCATCGTCGCGTCGATCGATCCGTTCATGGTACTCGCTTGAGCTCGCCCAGTCACCATGATCTTCACGTTGCCGTTCGCCGCTTGGACGTCGACATTGCCGCTGATGTCGGTCACATTTACATTGCCGTTTTTCGAATGGACGACGAGATCGACGCCTTGCGGAACACGAACGAGCAGATTGGCAAGCGTGCCTCCCGCATCGACAATCACGCCGGTACCGCTCGGCCGGAACCTCGGCGCCGGCGGCAGACTTGCGCCGGCTGGTGCGGTGGCTGCAATCGTGTACTGGTCTGCGGGATCGCCCTGCGCCGGCTTGAAAGCGTTGATCACGCCGCTTGCGATGTTCACCGTCAACACCGAGCCGGGTTTGAGGACCCCGAGGTGTGTCGCATAGGGTGTCGGTGACGGCGAGCATGCGACAAAAGCCAGAACGAGGAGCGCAGCGTAACGTTTCACGCTAGCGTTCTTCGCTGCGGTCGCGCGGATGCGCCTCCTCATAACTGCGGCGCATGTGTTCGAGCGAGACGTTGGTGTAGATCTGCGTCGTGGAAAGGCTCTCGTGCCCGAGCAGTTCCTTGATCGTCATCAGATCGGCGCCGTTCTCGAGCAGATGCGTCGCGAACGAATGGCGCATCACGTGCGGCGTCACGTGTTGGCTTAGGCCGGCCAATTCCGCGAACTGCTGAAAGATCACCCACGCCTGTCGATGCGACATTCGTGTCTTGCGCCGGGAGATGAACAGGGCTTCATCCGGCGTTCGCGGGCGTACACCAAGGTAGTTGCGGATTGCGTCGGACGAAGCTTGATTGATGAAGACGGTACGTTGCTTGTTGCCCTTGCCGATCACGCGCATCAAGCGCCGGTCGAGATCGACGTCGCTGATGTTGAGCCCCACGAGCTCGGCGCGGCGGATCCCACTCGCGTAGAGCAATTCCATCATCGCGAGGTCGCGCAGCCGGGCGAATTCGGTCTTGCCGGCGACGCGGGTGCGCAGCAGTTTGTTCACCTCGCGTTCGCTCATCACGTGCGGGAGGCGCTTCGGCGCCTTCGGCGGCGGCACGTCCTGGGCGGGATTGTCGACGCGCCGCCCTTCGCGTTTTTGCAGCGAGAAGAAGGAGCGCAGCGCGGCGATCTTGCGTCGAACCGAGCTCGCGGAATACTTGCGCGGACCCATCAATTCCATCACGAAGCGCCGCACATCGGAGGTCGTGGTCTCGGGCAGCTTGGTGAATGTGGCAATCTTATCGTGACCCGGCTCAAGAAAGTGCGCGAAAAGCTCGACGTCGCGCGCGTACTCTTCCGACGTGCGAGGCGATTGTCCGCGCTCGAGGCGCAGATACGCGGCGAATTCCGCAACGACGGGGTCGGCAGGGATGTACGAGCTCACGCGATCATTCTACCGCGGCACGCGGCGAATCGGAAATCGGCCCATCAAAAAGCCGCACGAGCGATGCAATGTCGACCCCCGGCGAGAAGAAGAAGCCCTGAGCATGATCGACGCCGAGGGCGGCCAGCATATCGAAATGCTCGACGCTCTCGACGCCTTCGGCGGTCGTCGTCAAACCGAACGACCGAGCGAGAAGCACGATGCTGCGAATCATTTCCACCGCTTTTGAATCCGTCAGCAGCGGTTCGACGAACGAGCGATCGATCTTGATGCCGGCAATCGGTAGCCGCTGTAGATATGCCAGGGAGGAGTATCCAGTCCCGAAATCATCCAGCACGAACTCGATCCCGAGGTCGCGCAAGCGTTCCAAGGTGCGCCGCGCGTTATCGGAGCTCGTCATCATCGCCGTTTCGGTGATTTCGAACTTGAGCCGGCTCGGCGGAAAATCGTGTTGGCGGATGAGGGTCTCTATCGTTTCGCACAGCCCGCTCGTTGCGAGCTCGGCGGCCGAGATATTCACCGAAATCTGCGCGGAAGGGAATGCGGCGAAGATCGCTTGAGAATGAGCACAGACTGCACGAAACATCAGCGCATCGATCGTTTCGATGAGACCGTGCTGCTCGGCAAAATCCATGAACTCTGAGGCGGGAATTACCGTTCCATGCCGATTCCAGCGAGCCAGCGCTTCGAACGATACGATCCGTCGCGACGCTAGACTGATGATCGGCTGATAGTACGGCACGAGCTCAACACGCTCGATTGCCCGGCGCAGATCGTCCACGAGTTGCGAATCTGTTGCGACGCGCCGGCGCATCTCCGCGTCGAAAATCGCAAATTGCGCGCGGCCGCGATGCTTGGCTTCGTACATAGCGATGTCGGCGTCGCGTAGCAACTCTGCGGGCGTGCTATACGAGTCGTCGAAGGAGACGACGCCGATCGACGCTTCGGGATAAATTGTGCGGCCGGCGACAACGATGGGCTCACCCAGATGCACGAGTAACAAGGCGGCCGCCTCATCGAAGGATCGCGACTCAACCTTGGCAACGACGACGAACTCGTCGCCGCCGAGCCGGGCGACCAAATCCGTCGGTTCCATGAGCACCTGCAGGCGTTTGCCGATCGCGCGAAGCAGGTCGTCGCCGGCAAGGTGGCCGAGCGTTTCATTGACGATGTTGAAGCGATCGAGATCGATGAAGAAGACCGCATGGCCATCGGACTCGCCCGCCGCGATGATCGAGTGCACGTGCTCGAGGAAGGCAGCACGGTTGGGCAAACCGGTGAGCGAATCGGTGAAGGCGGCTTTTCGCAGTTCGGCCTGCACCACTTTCGAGAACGCGATCTCTGCTTCGAGCCGGCGCTGATCGACTTCGAGGCGGTGCGCTCGTTCGTGCCACCGCCAGCGCTGCACGATGCCGATCGCAATCAAGACCGCGAGAAACCAAATTCCGGCGATCAGCACGATACTGGACGAGATCTGATTGCGCTCGGCGGCTATGAGCGGGGCAGCGTCGGTCGAGAGGTGCAAGTACGCGCTGGTGTAGCGCAACCGTATCACTCGGTTGAGGCGCGGTCCCGGTGGAATCGGCCCGGTTTCAAGCAGCTCGTGGCCGCGCTTGCTCGATTCGATCCACGCCACCTCGCCAGGCGCGAGCGGCGACGCCATCAAGGTGATGAACGTCGGGGTCAGGGTGTCGACGCTCATCACGCCCTGCACGCGGCCCTGAACGCGAAACGCGCGCAGCGTGCTGATGAAGCTGCGCCCGGCCAGCGTGTACGGCCCGGAGAAGACCATCGAGTCGTGCGCGGCAGCCCGGCGATACCACTCAAACTGGGTGTAGTCATGACCCTTGGCGGCAGACTTCAAGGTGATCAGGACTTCGTCGATGCCGCCGGGCAAAGGATGGTCGAACGGGGGGAATTGCGGCGCTCCGATATGATCGTAGACGCTCACCAGGCGAAAATTCGGCGAAAACGCGTAAGGCGCGTAAAACATCCCGGCGCCATAGACCCCAGCGTTACGTCGCGAGTGCAGCAGCGAAAGGGTGAGCTGCTCGGCTAGCGGCAGATTTCCGCGCGCATCACCCAGCGTCTGTGCACCGAATCGCGCGAGCGAAATCGCCTCGCCAAAGTAGTCGTCGATGCGAAACTCGACCCGTTGCAGCCGCAATTCTTGCGCAGCCTCGAATCCACGCCGTGACTGCGCCGCCTGCATGCGAGCATTCGCCGTCACCAATATCGATGCAGCAATTGCCGCTAAGGCAAGAACCACGAGCCAATACCACGGCCGCCGGAAACGCAGCGCCTCGGCGCTTTGAGGGTGCGCCATCAATGTAACTATTCGAGGCCTGGCGGCCCGGTCATCCACAGGTTACACACATCACCAAATTAGTGTTTGTGGATATACGATTGGCTGTGGGCCGGGTCATGCCTGCGAATGCGCCGGGCGCTACCGCTCGAAGGGAACGTCTTCGATCCAGTCGCGGGTCACGTAGAGCCAGAACGCGAGGCCTGCGTAGGGGCCGTAGCGTTTGAACGCGCGTACGATCGTTTTGTCCGAGGCCCGCTTTTTGCCGCTCATTTCGAGGTACTTCGGCCGCGTCGCCGAGTCGAGGACCAGCTGGTGATGGTAGCCCAGCAGCTGCATGATGTGAGCGGCAGCGTACGGCCCAACGCCTGGCAGTTCGCGCAGCGCCTCTTCCACTACGTCTTCCCTTGCTTCTTCGGTCACGCTGCGCGGCAGCAGCGCTTCGAGATCGAGGCCACCCGCAGCAACGTCGCGCGCGATCGTCCGCACGTAGGGTCCGCGGTAGCCCATGCGCGCGACATCGGCGAACCACCGCTCACGGGTGCGTGCCAGCAAGGCCGCGTCGGGAAACGCGCCTTCACCCAGGTCGACCAGCGCCCCGATCATGCGCCGCGTACCGGCCCAGGTGGTGTTCGTGGTGCAGATCGTCTTGATGACGTCTTCAAAGACTGTCGGGCTGGCGATCAGACGCCCCGCCCCGACGGCCCACGAAAGGCGGGCGTCGCCGGCGATCATCGCGTAGAACGGCGCGAGATTTTGGTCCAGGCGAAAGACGCGACGCGTGATGCGCTCGGCTGCGCGCAGATCCGCCTCGCTCGTGCGGGCGTCGAGATCAACGTCTAATTGACCGTCGCTCGATGTGAAGCGCAGTCGGCGCACGCGTTCGCCGATCCGAACGGAAAGATCGTAGATCTTCTTCTCTTCGTCGATGTGGCCGGGCGGCAGAAACGGCAAGCCGTGCGAAAAGATCGTTCGCTCGAACGAGATCGGTTCGCCGCCTGCACCCAGGAGAGGAATCTTCATCGTTGCCTAAGGAGCCTGTCTGGAGAGCCGTTCGTTGCTCTAGTGATACCGAATGGCGGACCCTGCATGGCGATCATGCCCGGTGAGTTGGTGCTGCCGACGACCGGCGAGCGAGTAGCGAGGTTCAAGCCTGGGAAGTGCGGGGACAGGATCTTCTACATGAAGTTCGTGTCGATGGCAAGCGGCCAATGGCTCGACATCGAGTTTAGAAAACACGGCGACGACGAGATTCAAGCGGTGTACTGGACGGCCGCGAGATCGGCGAGCCACACTGACATTGCATTCTGCTTTCGCAAAGGGACAGACGTCGCTCGCCTCATCCTCTATGACCCCACCCGCCGCAGCCAATCCGGATGCTGATTACGAAACGTAGGAAACGTTCACGGCGAAGCCCGCCGCTTCGGCGCGCATGAGCACGGCGTAGACGGCATCGAGTTCATCTTCGATACCTGCAATCTCGCGGGCGCTCACCCGAAAGCGCGAGGCGTGATTCCACAACAGGGCCCGCGCGCGTTCGAGCGCGGTACGCAATCGTTGCGGCGTGGCTTCCAATACCGGCCAATCGAGATCGCCCTGGGCCGGCACGATGCGCCAGCCTGCGCCCGAGAGCGCGGGCACCTCTTCGTCGGCGTCAAACGCATGCGGGATCGCCGCCAAGACGTCGACCGCTTCCTGATCGGCCCGCGAGAGGGGCAGCCCCATCTCCGCGAAGCGAATGATGTAGCGGAAAAACGAGGAATTGCCCACGGTGTAAGCACCGGCGGCTGAGGCGACGCTAACGTGGACGAGTTCGAGGTCGGGCTGGCCGTGGGGACCGCTCATGGATGCCTTATCGGGCAAGGCCGAACGGAATTCCTGGCAACGCAAAGAACCGTGGGCAAAGCTTAAGGACGGTCGGGCGGAGGTATCGTGAAGAAACGTCTCAAGGTGGCGGTCACGGGCGCAGCGGGTCAGATCGGTTATCAGCTGATCTTCCGCATCGCCAACGGCGAAATGTTCGGCCCCCAGACCGAGCTCGAATTGCACCTGCTCGAGATCGAGCAGGCGCTGGGCACGCTGCGCGGGACGCTGATGGAGCTGGAAGACTGCGCCTTCCCCCTCCTTAAGAACGTCCAGTACGGCTCGAATGCCGATGCGATGATGCGCGACGTCGATTGGGCGATTCTGGTCGGCGCCGTCCCTCGCAAAGGCGATATGCAGCGTTCCGAGCTGCTACAGATCAATGGCAAAATCTTTACCGAACAGGGCCGCGCGATCGAGCACAACGCTGCCGACGACGTGCGCGTTTTCGTCGTAGGCAATCCCTGCAACACGAACTGTCTGATTGCGATGAACAACGCGCCCAGCGTACCCAGAGACCGCTTTTTTGCAATGACGACGCTCGATGAGTTACGCGCGCGCGCCCAGCTCGCCAAAAAAGCCGGCGTCGACGTTTCCGAGATATCGCAGATGATCATCTGGGGAAATCACTCCGCAACGCAATTTCCTGATTTCGCGCATGCGAAAATCGCCGGCCGCCCCGTTCCCGAGGTCATCGAGGACAAGGAATGGCTCGAGCACAAGTTCATCTCGACGGTGCAGAACCGCGGGATGCAAGTCATTCAGGCTCGCTTGGCGTCCTCGGCAGCCTCGGCCGCGCATGCGACCGTGACCGGCGTCTACCGCCTCACGCACGACACGCCGGCGGGCGAGCTCTACTCCGTCGCGCGCTACTCCAATGGGGAGTACGGAATCGATCCCGGCCTCATCTTTTCGTATCCGTCGCGCACCGAACACCACGTCTCGCGGATCGTCAAAGGTTTCGAGTTCGACGAATTGGGGCGCAAGTTGCTCGCGAAGACGCAAGACGAGTTGCGTAAAGAGCGCGACGCCTGCATCGAGTTAGGACTGATTCCTACCGATAAGACCGCCGCCAAAGCCGTCTCGTAAGAAGACCCTAAGCCGATCTTATTTCTTATTTCGCGAGGTCGAAGGGAATATTGAGCTGGTCTGCGAGGGTATTGAGCCCCTCCCAGATTTTCTCATGCACCGGAACACCGTACTGCCGGTTGTACGCCGCCTTGAGAATCTCCGGTTCTCCGGCGGTCATGATGCGCTGCGCGCCGCGCGTCACCGCGCTTTCTTTGTAGTAGCGCAGCTCGATGTCCATGTCTTCCTTGAACTCGGCCACGTCGCGGAATCCATCGATGCGGAACGCGCCGAACCAATGCGAGATCGCGCCTTCTTTCGTTTCGTCCGCAAAAGGAAGCGTCGGACCGAAACGGCCGCCCGACAGCACGCCGCAGAAAATGTCGGCCAGCAAGCCCAAGCCGTATCCCTTATGGCCGCCGCCTTCCGTGCCGAACCCTCCAAGCGGCAACAATGCCCCCTGTAATGCTTCGTCCGGATCCTCGGTCATATCGCCGTGGGAGTCGATCGCCCAACCCGGCTCCAACTCTTTGTGCTTGCGCTTATAAACCTCGAGCTTGCCCTTGGGAACCGTGGTCGTCGCGAAATCAAGCACAAACGCCGGCTCGTTGCCTGCGGGCACTGCAAACGCAAACGGATTGGTTCCCAGCGTAACCTCACGCCCGAACGTCGCGGCCGCGTACTTGACCGAGTTCGTCGACGACATCCCGATCATATCGTGATCGAGCGCCATCATCGCATAATATCCGGCGATGCCGTAGTGATTTGAGTTGCGCACCGCACCAAAGGCCGAACCGTATTCGTCCGCCTTGGCGATGACCGCTTCCATCGTCATCTTCGAAACCGGATGGCCCAGGCCGTTGTCGGCGTCGTAGACGATCGACGTCTTGGTTTCGCGAACGACGCGATAGTTCGGCTGCGGGTTCAAATGGCCGCTGCGAATGCGTGCAACGTAATACGATATCAAGCGCGCGACGCCGTGCGATTCGATGCCGCGCAGATCCGCCTCCACGAGAACGTCGGCGGTCACTTCCGCGTGAGCGCGCGACACGCCCGACCGCTCCAGCGCTTCGACGACGAAGCGCTTCAGCTTCTCTTCGGTCGCAAGAAAGTATTTTGAGGTGGTGGTGTTATGCAAAGAAAGGCCTCCGGTGTAGCCGGTGATTCGCGCAGGAGAACGTACGCCCATGCCTGCCTTCCGGTCTACCGGAAAGGTCGGAGCGGCCAGCGAAGCCACCCGTCGCATGGGGCGCACGAAATTCTACTGCGAAGCTCCTGACGGGTCGTTCCGGGTCTCGGCTCGCGGCTCCGACGTCTTGCGTACGCCGCAGATCAACAAGGGCACGGCATTCACTGAGCGTGAGCGCGAGGCGCTCGGTCTTGTCGGACTGCTGCCGCCTGCCGTGCTGACCTTGGAGCAGCAGGCCGAGCGCGCCTACGAGCTGTTCCGCGCGCAGGCGGACGACCTGGCAAAGAACACCTTCCTAACCGCGTTACGCGACCGCAACGAGACGCTCTTCTTCCACCTGTTGACGTCGCACGTCGTCGAAATGCTGCCGATCATTTACACGCCTACCGTCGGCCTTGCGATTCAGCAATACAGCCACCAGTTCCGCAGGCCTCGCGGTATCTTTCTTTCGATCGACCGGCCCCACGAGATCGAAAGTTCGCTACGCAACAACGAAGCCGGCGACGGACCGGACGACGTCGATCTCATCGTTGCAACCGATGCAGAAGCGATTCTCGGTATCGGCGACTGGGGCGTCGGCGGTATGGATATCTGCATCGGCAAGCTCGCGGTGTATACGGCCGCCGCCGGCATCGACCCCTCGCGAACGATTCCGGTGATGCTCGACGTCGGCACCGATCGCCAATCGCTGCTCGACGATCCGCTCTATCTCGGCTATCGCAATAGGCGCGTTCGCGGAGATCGGTACCGCGCGTTCATTGACGCATACGTCTCGACCGCCTTGCGCGTGTATCCCAATGCTTTGCTGCATTGGGAAGACCTCGCAGCGAGCAACGCCCGCTACGTGCTCAACACCTACCGTTCGTCGGTGTGCACATTCGACGACGACATCCAGGGTACGGCCTCCATGGTGCTTGCGGCGGTTGTGGGGGCCCTCAAGGTTACGCGCGGGCGCTTAGGCGATCAAAGGTTCGTCATCTTCGGAGCCGGCACGGCCGGCATCGGAGTCGCCGATCTCATCGCAGAGGCGATGACAAGCGACGGACTCTCGCACGAAGAAGCCGTGCGCCGCTTCTGGTGCGTCGACCGGAACGGTCTACTGACCGAAGATATGCGAGAGCTGTACGACTTTCAGCGTCCCTATGCACGGCCGGCCGACGAAGTCGCGCCGTGGGATCGGCATCCCGAACGCGGCATCGCGTTGGCCGAGGTAGTGCGCCGCGTCGATCCAACGGTTCTCATCGGCGCGTCAGGCGTTACCGGCGCGTTTGATGAAGAGATCGTTCGTCAAATGGCACGCGGGACGCCGCGCCCCATTATTCTGCCGCTTTCCAATCCGACCGCGCTGGCCGAGGCCAAGCCAGGCAACCTGATCGCGTGGAGCGACGGAAAAGCGCTGGTTGCCACGGGAAGCCCGTTCGCGCCCGTTGTATACAGCGGAGCGACGTACGTCATTGCCCAAGCAAACAATGCGATAATCTTCCCGGGCCTTGGCTTAGGCACGATCGTCACGCGAGCGCGACTCATCAGCGACGGAATGTTCGCCGCCGCCGCCGCCGCGATCGCCGACATGGTCGACGCCTCGCGGGTGGGCGCGCCGATTCTTCCGCCGATGGAACGCATCCACGACGTTTCGATGCGCGTCGCTGTCGCGGTTGCGTCACAGGCGATGCGCGAGGGGCTCGCACGCGTCGCTCCGGCCGACGTTGAGGCCGCCGTTCGCAACGCGATGTGGCAGCCGCGCTACCGCCGAATCGAAGCCATATAGGGAGTCTCACAACCGTGCCTCATTCGCCGATCAGCTTCTCGCTCGTCATGCGCATCGAAACGCCCAACCATCCCGGCGTCTTCGGCGTCCTGACCGGAGCGATCCACGACGCGGGCGGAACGATCAGCGCGCTCGACATGCATGCAGCGACCAAAGAGCGCGTTGTGCGCGACGTCACCATCAGCGTTCCCTCCGACGCCATCGCCGACGACGTGCGCGCAGCCATCGAAGCGATTGAAGGTGCGCGAATTATCAGCGCTTCGGATGAGACGTTCCTGGCGCATTTGGGCGGCAAGATTCGCGTCGAATCCAAGATCGCCGTGAGAAACCGGCAGGACCTTTCGACGGTTTACACGCCCGGAGTCGCGCGCGTTTCCATGGCGATCGCCGCCGATCCGCGTAAGGCGTTTCAGTTGACTATCAAACGCAATACGGTCGCCGTGGTAACCGACGGTTCCGCCGTCTTAGGCCTCGGGGACATTGGTCCGCTGGGTGCGCTTCCGGTGATGGAAGGCAAGGCGATGCTCTTCCGCCAGTTCGGAGACATCGACGCCTTTCCGATTTGTCTCGATACCAAAGACGTGGACGAAATCGTTGAAACCGTCGTGCGCATCGCGCCGGTCTTCGGTGGAATCAACCTCGAAGATATTAGCGCGCCGCGTTGCTTCGAGATCGAAGAGCGCCTGATCGAAGCGCTCGACATCCCCGTCATGCACGACGACCAGCACGGCACCGCGGTGGTCATTGTCGCAGCCCTCATCAATGCGGCCAAGGTGGTGGGTAAAGAGCTGCAGGACTTGCAAGTCGTGATCTCGGGCAGCGGCGCCGCCGGTACGGCGACGATCAAGATGTTGCTCGACGCCGGCGTTCGCGACGTCATCCCCGTCGATCGCAGCGGCGCACTCTCGCGCGAAGGCCGCTACGACAGCCCGTACAAGCGCTGGCTCGTGGAACGGTGCAATCTTGAAAACCGGCGCGGCTCACTCAGCGATGTCCTTCCTGGCGCAGACGTCTTCATTGGCGTCTCGGCTCCAGGCATTCTTCGGCCCGAGGACGTGGCGCGCATGGCGCGCGACCCGATCGTCTTTGCGATGGCGAATCCCATCCCCGAAATCATGCCGGACTTGGTCGCGCCCTTTGCCGCCGTCGTCGCCACGGGACGTTCGGATTTTCCAAACCAGGTCAACAATTTGCTCGCTTTTCCCGGCATGTTCCGGGGCGCGCTCGACGTGCGCGCGAGCCGCATCACCGAGCGCATGAAGCGCGCGGCCGCCTTTGCCATTGCGGGAATGATCGGCGACGACGAACGCATCCCGGAGTACATCATTCCGAGCATCTTCGATCCGCGCGTGCGCGACGCCGTCGCTAAGGCCGTCGCCGCGGCGGCCATCGAAGACGGCGTGGCGCGCAAGGGGTCAGTAAAGAACGAGGGATGACGGGTTACGAAGCGTGCGTTCGGTGCGGCCTTTGTCTGCCGGCCTGCCCGACGTATCTGGAGACGATGACAGAGACCTCCGGCCCACGCGGCCGGATTAGTCTGATGAAGGCCGTCGACGAAGGCGAGCTCGATCTGCTCAGCCCCGGCTTCGTCGAGCAAATGTCGCAATGCTTGGATTGCCGTGCCTGTCAGGCCGTCTGCCCGTCGGGCGTTCCTTACGGCCAAATGCTCGAAGAAATGCGGGCCCGGATCGAAGCGGCGCAAGCCCCCTCGCGCCCCGCGGGAGCGCGCACGACGCGCTATCTTCTCCTGCAGTGGCTTTTTACCAAACCATCGCGGCTACGCACCGCCGCCTCGTTGCTGCGCTTCGCGCAGCGCAGTGGCCTGACGGCATTCGCATCGGTGTTCGGTTTGCGCGAGCGCGTCCGTCTCGCACCGCAAATCCCCGACCACTTCTTTGTTCCCGACGACCAGCAATTCACGGTCTCTCGTGCCGCCGGCACGGCCATGCTGCACGCCGGTTGCGTGATGCACGTGGCTTTTGCGAACGTGCACGAGGCGACGGTCCGCATGCTCAATCGCGCGCACCTCTCCGTAGTCGTTCCGCAAGCGCAGGGATGCTGCGGTGCGCTCGCCGTGCACGCCGGCGAAGACGACTTTGCGCGCGAGTTGGCGCGGGTGAACATCGCGGCCTTCGAACGCAGCGGCGCCGA
>Ga0302325_10008319_pt1 | contig 22793 bp, 19 predicted proteins | sample Palsa_T0_2_FD_201948 | JGI IMG/M metagenome (GOLD analysis project Ga0302325, IMG submission 201948) | Peat permafrost microbial communities from Stordalen Mire near Abisko, Sweden - Palsa_T0_2 | ecosystem: Environmental > Terrestrial > Soil > Palsa > Peat permafrost | place: Sweden: Abisko...
GACGCGCCGGCCGTGCGACATCGGCGTAATGCAGATCGCGCCGTTGATGTTCTTCAGGTTGATGTACGTACCGCCGCCCTTCAGCACGCCGTGCAACTGGCTGCCGGCCGAGTGGTCCTGGCTCACGGGAATGCCGAAATCGTTATCGATGCCGCCGGTGACGTTGCGCGCATTGAACTCGGCGCCCGCATCGTAGGGGATGGAGAGCGAGATGGGCCCGTTGACGGAATTCATGGAGATGGTCTTGGCGTCGCCCAGGCGCTCAAAACTGGCTTCCAGCTTGCCATTCACGGTGGAGAGGCGGGCATCTCCGGCGATCTTCTGCGCGCGCACCGTGCCATTTACCGACGACGCGTTGACCCCGCCGCTGACGCCTTCGATATCCAGTTCGCCATTGATGAGCTTGATTTCGCTCAGGCGCGCGCGCCGCGGCACCATCACCGTAAATTCCACCTTGCCGGGATTGGTGTTGGAAGCATCGCCGTAGCGCGTGCGGATGCTGATGCAGTCGGCGCTGGAATCCACAACCACGCGCGCCTGGTTCAGCAGGCTTTGGCTGGCCGCGGTCTTGATAGCTTCGATGCGCACTTCGTTGCGGTCCCAGGCACGAATGTGCACGTCGCCGTTGATGTTCTGGAGCGAGACCCGTCCCCGCGCGGACAGAGCGTAAATCCGGCTGGACTCTTGATGGAAGTTTCCACTTGCGCTTGCCGGCAGGCTGACCGCGCCTGCCAGCGCCACCAGGGCGCTTGCGAACAGCATTCTCCCCTCCTCCAAACTCGGCGGGCGATACCGCCTGCCCCACCTTAGTTGCGCGTAGCTTCTACGCTTTCTTCGACGATCCTGCCATCGAACAGCCGGATGGTGCGATCCGCAAACTGCGCGTACCGCGGGTCGTGCGTCACCATGCATATGGTGGCGCCATTGCGGTGCAGATCCTTCAACAAATTCATGACGGCTTCGCCGTTGGCCGAATCCAGGTTCCCGGTGGGCTCATCCGCCAGCAGGATCGCCGGATCCCCGCCCAGCGCGCGCGCCACGGCTACGCGCTGCTGTTGGCCGCCCGATAGCTGCGATGGGTAGTGTTTCATACGATGCGACATCCCCACGCGCTCCAGCGCTTCCTGCACGCGCTTCTTGCGCTCGGCCGAGCCCATGCCGCGGTAGGTCAGCGGCAATTCCACGTTCTCGTACACCGTCAGATCGCCGATCAGGTTGAACGCCTGGAAAATAAAGCCGATCTCCCGGTTGCGGATGCGCGCGCGTTCCGAAAGTTTCAGTCCGCTTACGGCCCGGTTGTTCAGGGTGTAGGTGCCGTCGCTCGGGGTATCCAACAATCCCAGAATGGCCAGGAGGGTCGACTTGCCGCAGCCCGACGGCCCGGCAATCGAAAGATACTCGCCCTTCTTCAGATCGAGTTGTATCCCGGACAGCGCATGCGTTTCGACCTCATCGGTCACAAACACCTTCGTAACTCCGTCCAGAACGATCAGCGATTCTTTTCCGTTAGTGCCCATTTCTTCTCCATTACGAACCAGTGCCGGTTCTAGTTCAGTTTTATTCGCTCGTAGGCGTCCCAGGCCGACATGTCCGACAAAATGACCCGGTCGCCGACTTTCAGCCCCTCGCGCACCTCAATGGTATTAACCGAGGCGCGCCCCAACGTTACCTGCACACGGTTGGCGTACTTGCCATCCGGCTCGATCTTGAACAGGCTCACCTTGCTGTCGGCCTGACCGAATACCGGCCGCCCCATGAAAACCACATCGTCGAGCCGCTCCAGTTCGACGGTGCCGTCCACGCTCAAATCCGGGCGCGCGCCTTGCGGCAGCGGCATTTCCAGCTTGCAATCCACCGTGACGGTGCCGTTCAAAACCGCCGGATCGATGCGCGAAACGTGTCCCTTCACCAGGCCGTTGCGCGTGTCGATGACGGCAGGCTGGCCGATGGTCACGTCCTTTGCCTGCGTTTCCGCGATCTTCAATTCGGCCTTCAGCTTCCAGGGCTGCGCCACTTTCGCGAGCGCGGTACCCGCCAGTACCTTCTGGCCTTCCTCGACCTTCTGGGCTTCCGGCAGCGCCTGCAGCATGCCTTCCGTGCCGGCGCGTACGTTGAGCTTCTCCACCTGCTCTTGTTTCAGCTTGTATTCGGCCTCAAGCTGATCGACCTTCACTTTTTGCGCGGCCAACTGCGCTTCGACGGATTCCTGGTTGATGCTGAGGCGTTTTTCCTCAATGCCGTTGCGGGTGGCCAGCTCCTGCGCGGTGACGTCGGAGATTTTTGCGTCGACGGGCGCCACCAAGCCCTCTTTCACCAGGGCATCGTCGCGTTCGGCCTTAAGCTGGGCGGTGTGGTAATCGGCGGACACTTGGGCGGCCGTCGCTTGCAGGTCCAATCCCTGCTTTTCCAGAGTTACTCGCAGATCGGTATACGCGGCTTGGGCGGCCTTCAGCGTGAACTGGGCGTCCAGGAGGGCGGTCTGCAGCTCCGGATTGGTCATCACCAGGATAATACTGTCCGGCTTGACGGGGGTTCCAGGTTTGATCAAGATTTTTTCGATGCGCCCGTCGGTGTTGGCGGGGATCAGCAGCGTGTCCTCGGGGACCAGGGTGCCCAGGCCGCGCACTTCGCGCACCATGGGACCGCGGCGCACGGTATCGGGCCACAGGGTGGAAAGTTCCACGCTGGGCGCGGCGGGCTTCAGCTTGCCCGCGAAAAGAAACGGGACTCCCACGTAATATCCGACCGGCACCAGCGCGATAAGGATTACTAAGCCGATGATAATGCGCTTGATGAGGCGTTTCTTGGCTGCGTCTTTGCGAGGTACGTCCATGTTCGGTTCCGCGGAGAGAAGGGCACGGCGCCTGCCAATCGATCCGGGGCTGGTAACATTATGACTCCAATGGAGGAAAAAGGTTAGGGGCGGGGTGGTGGAGAGGGGGAAAGTGTCCGGTTATGGGAATGGTTGTTGCGAGGGTGGAATGGGGGTTATCGCGCCGCATGCCGCGGCCGCCCGGAAGCCGCTTTGAGCGCAGATTGCACCATGTACGCCGACCGCGTCATGCCCGCCTTGGCTGCCAGTTGGTCGATCAACTCCACCTGCTTGGCCCGCGCCGTGATGTTGACGCGCACCGTCCGCCCCGCCTCAGGCTCGACATGCACCAGAAACGCCACCGCACCCTTCAGGGCCGGATCATCGGCCAACGCGTCCAGGGGCGACGGCTTCGGGAGGGTCTCGCCGTCCTCGACCATTCCTGCGATGTGCAGCGCCAATGCTTCGGCTGCCATCCGGTGCGCTTCTTCCAATGTTCGGCCGGCGGTAATGCAGCCCGGAAAATCCGGGAAGCTGACGCCGAAATCGGAATTACGGTCTTTGTGCAGATATGCAAGGTAGTCCATGACGATCACCTCAGTTTGATGCCGGTCTGTGTTTCGATGCTCTTGAGAGTCCTTATCGGGATATCCCGTTTCGGATGCGGCACGGTGGCGCGCCCCTTTTTCGTGGGGTGTTTGAATTGCTTGTGGCTGCCGACCTGATTGACTTCGTACCAGCCGTCGGCTTTCAGTTTCCTGATTACGTCCCGGCTATCCATTACTTCCTAAGTCGATCATACACACTTTATACACACTTGTCAAACACCTCGATTGTGGTTGGTAGTGGCGCTTCGACGGTGGAATGGGGGTTAGGGGGCGGCGAGTTTGGCGATGTAGGCGATGAGGTCGAGGGTATCCTGGACTTTGTCTGCCGCGCCGCCGCCGTAGGATTGGTAGCCGCGGAGGGCGGCGTCGGCGTATTGGCGAGCTTCGGGGAAGCGCCTGGCTCCGGCGAGCGCGAGGGCGACGTTGTAGCGTGTTTGAGCGGCGCCGTAGAGATTGCCTTGTGCTTCCTCCAGGCGGATCGATTCGCGGTAGTGGTGCAGGGCGCGGTCGAGATCGCCGGCGTTTCGGTAGATGACGCCCAACTGGTTGTGGATCGCGGCCAACTGGCCGATGGCGTCAGACGGGGTCATTTGCAGCGCCTCATGGTACTGGCGCGCGGCGTCGTTGAGGTGCCGAAGGATCTCGGCTTGGGGCCTGCCGGCCTTTCGGGCGTCCTGAAACCGCTCATAGGCGACGTGTCCGAGTTGGCCGAGGCACCTTGCGCGGCCCAGGCGGTCGCCAGCGGGTGTTAAGTCCAGGCTCTTGCGATACCAGCGCTCGGCCTCATCCAGATTGCGCATGGCGGGCGTGTCCAGATACGAGTGGCCCAGGTTGAAAGCAGCCGTTGCCGCGCCTGATCGGTCCTGAATGCCGAGCGCCAGATCGAAGCTTTCGCGATAGGAATCCGCGCACTCCGCGCGGCCTGTTTCGCGCTGGATTTCACCGAGTTCGTGCAGCCCCACCGCCAGCGTTCGGACGGTGTTTTGGTCATCGTCACGGAACCGCCGACGATCCCGTTCAACGCGGATCCGTTGCAGGCGCTCCGCTGCCTCCCACTGGCGCGTCTCCCGCGCCAGGCGGACGCGGTAGTCGTTGGCAAAGCCCCATTCGTCCTCCCGGCCCGGCAACGGTCCGCCGGTTTCCGGATCTACGAAGTCTGGCACGATCTCTGCGACCAGCCGCGCCCACTCGGCGCGGCGACCGGTGTGATCGTAAAGCTGTCGCAAGCCCTGCATGGCGCTGGTCACCGGATCCCACCAGCCATGTTTCCGCGCTAGAGCCCATGCATGCAGCAGGTTCGGCTCCTCGGCTCGCAACACGCCTATCACATCCCGGTTGCCGGCTCCGTACTGGTTGTGGTAGTAGCTGCCAAGCGCCCCGACGGCTTCAACGTACGCTCGGACGGCCGCCTCGCGCGCCTCGGGATCCCGCTCCTCGAACAGCTTGCGAAAGAACCAGGGCAGCGCCGGATGGATCGCATAATATCCGCCGCCATGCGCGGTCAGCAACCCGACCTCGGCCGCGCGGTCCAGCAGTACAATGCCGGCTTCGCGCGTGAAGCCAGTCATCCGTCGCAGGGCATCCACATCGACAAATCCCTGGAACAGGTGCAGCAGCGCCAACTGCTTCCGCTCCTCCTCATTGAAGGCATGCTCAAATCCGTACTTGAGCGAAGCGGCGAGCGAGCGCGTCCGGCCTTCCGATTCCTCGTCCTGGAACACTCTTTCGCCCGCGCGCAGCCGGGCCACGAAAGCCTCGATTTCGTCGCGCGTGCGCAGTTTGTCCCGCAGCGCCTGGCCAACAAGCACGGTGATCGCCAGCGGATTGCCTTGCGTGAAATCCAGCAACGGCCGCCAGTCTTCCACTTCCGTCAACGACCGGTTGTGCTTGGAGGCCAACGCCCGCGCCAGTTCCAGCCGCTCCTGAAACGGCATGCGCGGCACTTCGACGGGCGCCGGCAGATCGCCCAGCCAGCCGCGCTCGTCGCGGCGGGAGGTGAGCAGAAACCTGGCTTTCGTCCCGCGCGCCTCACGCAGGAAATCGGCCAGTTCGCGCTGCTCCTGCGCGCTCCATTGCGATTCGGTTCCGCGGGGAAAACCGGCTACGCCCTCCACGTTGTCCCAGACCCACAGCAACGGCAATTGCCGCATAATCTCGATGGCCGCCGCTCTGCGCCGCTTTGGGTCGTTGATCGCATGCCACTGCAGCGTGAGTCCTTCGTCAAGCACGCCGCCCAGATCGCCTAGCACGCTGAACAAGGGTTTGTGGTGCTGGAACGAAGAAAAGAGCACCGCCGGGACCCCGCCCGTCTCGCGATACCAGCGGGCAAACTCCACAGCCGCGGTAGTCTTGCCGCTCCCGGCATACGCGTGCAGCAGCACGATGCGCTGAGTATCGAAGGCCCGGTCGAGCGCCAGCAGGGTCTCGTCGCGGCCGATGAAACCCGCGTCGGGACCCGCCGACAATCCTTCCATCGGCGCGACGGCCGTATCCAGCTTGAACGACAGCGTGGGCGCGCCCGCGCGTTTCGGGAACAGCGCCAGCGGCTCCGCTTCAAAGACCACCGGCACCATCCAGTCCTGCAGCGGACGCGGCGCGAAGGCGATCTCGCGCATTGGCTGCACGTGCAACTGCTTGCGCGCGAAACTGGCCGCTTCGCCCAGCGCATCGCCATGCACCAGGCGTTCGTACAGGTCCTTCATGAACTGCGCCGCGGTCACCACGTAGACGCTGTAGCGCATGGCCACCACGGCGGCCGTGCCCGCGTCCATGATCTCCTGCGCCAGCGAGCCCAGGGCGCGCGCTTCCCGGTGCGGATCGTCGTGCGACACGGCGACGGGCTGCGCGGGCGGCTTGGCATAGGCGGATTGGCAGGCGTTCAGCACCAGCGCGGCGACGCCGGTCTCCGCGAGCAGGCTGCCCAGCGCCGGCCCATCTACAAGCTGACGGTTGTCGTCGAGCGCCGCGTTTTCAAAAAGCAGGTAACCGTGGGCGCCTTCGCGTGGACCCTTTTCGCGCCACACGCCGTGCCCATCGAAGTGCACCAGGTGATACGGCTCGCCGGCGGCCTGCGCTTCGCGCAGCACGTGCGCCAGCCGCTCGAATGTGGGCGGGCGCAGCAGGGTGAGCCGCACGGCGTCGCTTTCGCGCAAGCCTTCCACGATGCGCCGGGCGACGGAGCGAAAGGGCACGTCGCCACTGCCGCCGGGGCGGCAGATCACCAGCAGCACGCGGATCGGCCCGGCGGCGCTTTGCGTCGGCCGCGGAGGGCGCTGCACCGCAGTGTGCGTCGCCCGGACAAACGCCCGCGCGCGCAAGGCCAGCGGCACATCTGCGTCCGGATCGCGCAGCAGTTCCCAGGGCAGCGCGGTGGCGTCCTGCACGGTGGTTTCGATCTCGATGCGCGTGCCGCTTAGACCGTGCCTGGCCTCCTGCCACACCGGAGTCTCGCCCAATACCTTCTTGAATAACTCGGCGCCGATCTCCGCCATGCGCCGCTCGATGCCCGCCGCGATGGCCGGCGCAGGCTCCATGGGATATTGCAGGAAGTCTTCCAGATACCAGCGGATATCTTCCTGGTCTTGTGCGGTAAGCTGGAACTCAAAGTTACTTTCGGCCGTGCGCCGCACGCCCGTGCTGTCTAACTCCACGGTCACCTGGTATTTGTTTTCGCCGCGGGCGATCTGGCGCAGGCGCAGCAGAGGCATCAGGCCTATAATACACGTATGGGACAATCCGGGACGAATAGCTTCACGACGTATCTGGAGGAGAAGCAGCGCTGGGAGAAGCAACAAAAGATGAGACCGGCTCAAGGCGCTACCGCCTTATCGGTTCTCGGCGTGTTGGCGCAGTACGGTAAGGCCATGCCTTTGCCCGACTTGCAGGCCGCCAGCGATATGAGCTTCACGGATTTCGCCGAGTCGGTCAGGCGGCTGCAGGACTCGGGCTACCTTACGATTAGCGGAGCCCCTGGCAGCGAGTTAGCCGAATTGACCCAACTGGGAGCGGACGTGGGATCGCTCGCGCGACCTGCGTAGCCTCGTGCCTGAACTGCTGGACTACATCGTAGTCGCTCTACTGGGAGCGGCAGTTGGCGGAGCGGAGTTGGTTTCACGCTATCGCGATGCTCCGCAGACCGCGGTGGTTACCCGGCCCGCGCTGCTGTACATCTTCCTCAACATGGCGGCATCCGTGATTGCGCTTGCTTTTGTTCGGGCCTTTGGCTGGACATTCGGGGCCGGTCCCAACCTCCGATGGACGCAGGTGCTGGTGGCCGGCATCGGCGCCATGGCTCTCTTCCGGACGTCGTTGTTCACGGTGCGGGCGGGTGATCGGGATATCGGCGTCGGTCCAGGCAGCTTTCTGCAAACGTTGCGAGAGGCGGCCGATCGGGAAGTGGACCGCGTGCGCGCGCATGCGCGCGGTGCGACCGTCGCCAAGCTCATGCAGGGCGTCGACTTTCAAAAAGCCGAGCAAATTCTGGTGCCGTACTGCCTGGCGCTGATGCAAAACGTGCCCGAAGACGAGCAGAAGAAATTGTTGAACGCCGTGAAGACGCTAACCGCGGACGAGACGGAGGGTGCTATCAAGGTGCGCATGCTGGGGCTGCACCTCCTCAGCGTGGTCGGTCCTGCCGTACTCACCGCCGCGGTCGAAGCCCTGCGCGGTGAACTGAAGACGCCCCCGCCCATCAGCCGATAGGCGGTAAACGCACGTGAAACCGCTGCGCAACCTTTGGGAGTCTGCCTAATTTTGCGGCTGCTGCGGCTGTTGCGGTTGCGGCTGCTGCGGACCCGACTGGCCGAAGCCGGAGGATTGGCCGCCGAAGCCGCCGGAGGGACCGAAGATGCCGTTGCTGACGGTGTTGCCTCCAGGGCCGCCCATGCCGCCGGGTTGCTGCGGGTTCATGCCGTTCGGCATGCTGCCCATCTGTCCCGCGGGCGTACCGGGTGCGCCGCCGCCACGCTGCACCCCGGCCAGGCCGCGATCCTTAGTCTGGTCGTAAACGAATTCCCACTCATTATACTTCTTGCGTTCGTTGTACACGATGATAGCGGGTCCCTGGGATTCGCTGGCCACACCCGCGATACCGCCTCCGACCTGCGTGCCTCCCATGCCGGGTACTCCCTGCAATCCGCCAGGGCGAGGACCGTTGAGGCCCAGGGTGCTCATGTCAACCCCGCCGCCGGCAGCCTGACCGGCCGGAGCGGCCGACTGTCCGAATCCGCCAGCCGACTGTCCGAATCCACCAGTCGTCTGGCCGAATCCTCCGGCCTGCTGTCCGAATCCGGCGTTGGGCTGTCCGAATCCGCCTGCCGTCTGTTGCGGAAACGATGGCTGTCCTCCTGGGAAGCCAGGCTGTCCTCCCGCAAATCCCGGTTGCCCCGGAAAACCTGGGCGGCCCGGAAATGGCGATTGTACGGGAGTAGGGGTGGGCGCCGAGCCGATCGAGGGCGCGACATACACGCTGCTGCTGGACGCCCCGCTGGCGTTCGGATCCGTGGAGTTGGGTGTGGCGAAGCCCCCGCTGGAGATCTGGTTCGGCATCCCCCCATTCTGTATTCCGTAGGGCTGGCCGGTAGCCGGGTTCATCACGCCGGGCTGGTTAGGGTAAGTGCCGGGTTGATTGGGATAAGTGCCGGGCGGATACATGCCGGGTTGCGGAAAACGGCCCTGAGGCACACCCGGCTGGTTGGGCACGACACCTGGCAGCAGACCGTTGGCGGCCGTGCCTGGCGTGTTAGGCGCAGGCGTCTCCCCGTTATTATTGTCGGTGTCGGCGGGCTCCTGGTCGGCGTCCGGTTGCTGGGGTTGGCTGGGCGCCTCCTGCGTCACCACCGGACGGTCGTCGCTGGCGCGCCGCCGCAAGGCCGGGTTATTCTGTTGCTGGTTCGGATCGTTGGTGGCGCCCATCACCGGCCCTTCGCCAATAAAAGTATTGGTATTGGCCTGCGGCTGCTGGGTCTGGCCCGGCTTGTTATTTTGGATCGCGGAGTCGGTCAACACGCCTCCGTTGATGTGAATCAGACGCCACTTGTCCTTGCCGGTCATGGGGTCTATATAGCGCTTGCGGAGGAAGCGCATGTTATTGGTGCTCTCCAGTTCCTCGATGGTGGCGGGATATCGGCTGAGCTTGCGCACGAAAAGCTGGATGGCGCGCTTGTACTGCTCGCCGCGTTCGATCAGGAGTTGCTCCTTGGCGCGCTGCGATTCAAAAGCCACACGCGGCAGTTCCCTGTACAGCATGATGGCGATCATAGCTGCGATCAGGAAGACCAGCAGCATGGCATAACCGGATTCGCTGGCAGCCTTCGGCCGCAGGGGTCGGGGGCTGCGGGCCGGGGGTTGGGGATTGGTCATCCGGCGGCGCCTTCCTCCGTCAAGGGAAGAGTCTGCTCGTGTTTGAACTGGGTGTCCTCCATGACCACGGAGTTGACCCCGATCCGCACCACGCGATAGCGCTTCTTCACCACGTCGCCTTCGGCGCCCACCAGGATATCTTCGCCATCCAGGAAGAAGGCATGCTTGCGATTATCGCCGCGGGCGCTGGAGTAGCCGTAATACTTCAACGTGATGGGCGGAGCTTGCGGCGCGGGAGGCGGAGGCGGTGGAGCAGGCGGAAGTTGCGGCCCGACCTCCCGGTTCTTAGCCAGCTTGATCGAAGGCTCCGGTGGCAGTTGCGCCGGTGGGGCTTGGCCCACCTGGAACAGGTTGCGGCTGCCGCCCTCCATTTGCACGGCTTGTACCTTGGCCAGCAGATCGAGGCGCAGCGTCGGGTCGATGGTCATGGGATCCACGCGATCTTCGGGGCGCTTGGGCCGCAGCGTCGGCCGAAATTCTTCGCTGGTGCGCGACGAGCTTGCCGTACGGTGCAGGACAGCCTCGGGTTCCGCATACGAGGGAGCTGCCGGCCCGGGAGTGGGACGTGCGGCCCGGCTCGGCGCGGAACTGGAAGGCGACGACGACATGTTGCTGTAGATGGCATACCCGCCCCCAAACACCACCACGGCAGCCAGGAACGCGACTTTTTTGGGCTCTGCGCCTAGATTCATATGGGGTTCCCCGGCCGTTCCCTGACAAAAGTATCCAACTTAACACTGACGCTGAGCAGGTCTCCGGCGTTGGATTGCTGGGGAGCCGCCATGAGGCTCTCGATAATCAGGAACCGCGGCGACTTGTCCAGCAGGTTCACGAATTTAGTGAGGTTGGCGTAGCTGCCTTCGTAAGCCGCGCTGATACTCATCTGGTAGAGCGTGTCGCTGCCCTCCACCTGGTCCAGCTCATAAGACGCGGGCCGCGGCTGGATGCCCGCCTCATGCGCCACGCGCTCCAGCTCCGCGAAGATGGTGGAAAACGTGGTGCGCCGGTCCGTGGTGTATTCCGCCAGAAAGCCATCGCCTTCTTTGCGCGCGCGTTCGGCTTTGCCGACCAGCGCCTTGGTTTGGGCCAGGCGTGTCTGCATGGTGGTGAGCTGCTGCTGCAGGCTGGCCTGCTCGCGCGCCAGATCTTCCGCCGATCCGCCCCACGGCTTGAACGCCATCAGCGCCGCCACGATATTGGCCAGCACCAGCGCGCCCAGCGCCACGCGCACCAGGACACGCGGGTCCTTCAGGTTCAGGCGCGGGCCGCCCGTTAGCAGACTGGGCGAAACGCTAAAGCTTTTGGGCATAATTCACGCTCACGCGGCAGCGGTAAAGTTTGTCGGTCTGGGTCGGCGGCAACAAGCTGTGCGAATAGACCGCTCCAAACCGCGGCGAACTTTCCAGATTTTTCAACAGGTCGATTACCGGCCCCGGCGATTCCGAGCCGATGGTCATATCGAGCGAAATCTGATTTTGCCCGACCACCGAAGGGCGTATCGTCATGATGCGCACGTTGTACGGGACGACCTTTTCCAGATCGGCGAAGATGCGCGTCCAGCTTATGCCTTTGCGGTAGAGCAGGGCATTCAGGAACAGGCTGCGCTCCAGGACTTCGGCGTTTTCGGGCTGGCGCAGGATGGCATCCTGGCGCGCCTGCTGCGCCGAGACGGCGTGCAGTTGCGATTCCAGGCGTGCGATCTCTTTGCGGGTTTCCGCGACTTGGCCGCTTTCCAGGCTGTTCAAGGAGAGCAGGAATGCCAGCAGTGCGATCAGCAAGACACTTACAACTCCCGACGCTACCAGGACGGCGCGGTCGCGGCGGAAGGGTTGGCTGGCGAGATTGACGGGGATTCTCATTTTGTGGGGCAGGCCCCCGGCCTGCGCGGGTCCCCCGGACCCGCTTCGCGAAGAGGGCGGCCTGGGAGGCCGCCGCAGGCCGGGGGCCCGCCCCACGAATTCAATTTAGTTATCACGGCCAAGCGACCTCAAATAGCCCAACAATCCGGCGTTGTTCTCGCCGGGCGGCGACAGCGGCGAGCGCACCGGTTGCACATCCACGCCCAGCTCGTTGTGAAACTGCTGCCGCGCCGCCTCCAGACGCTCGCCGAACCCACACAGCAACAGGCGCTCGGCTTTGGCGCCCAGGTTGTCCTCGATGTAAACGAACGTCGGGTACAGATCGGCGGCGATTTCGGCGGTGTCCGCGCCGGAGATTTCCAGACAGCGCACCAACTTCAGGCGGCCGTGATGCAGCACCATTACGGTCAGCGCCTTGCCCGTGACTTTCGCGACTACCGTGATACCGCCGTCCTCAATCAGGTTCAGCGCGGCGAGCGACGAGGTAGTCACCAAGCCGGGGTTCATTCCCGCGGCGCGGAAGGGCGCTTCATAACGCGAGACCACCTCCAGCGGCGCCACTATTACCACTACGTCCAGCTTCTTTCCTTCGGCCGGTTGCACCCAGTAGCTCATGGCCGCGGATTCCACGTCGAATGGCACACTTTTGCGTATGCGGAAGCGAATGAGCGACGTCTGCTCCTTGACGTCCGACGGCAGAGTGTCGAAATCCAGGACCGCGATGCGCGTGCAGTAGTCCGGCAGGATCAGCGCGGCGTCGCGGCGCTTGCTCTTGCCATTCTTGGGCACCAGGTCGCGCACGGCGAAGGACAACTCGTCGGGCATCATGACGTTGTCCTTGAGCGGAGAGATGGCCAGCACGCCTGCCTTTAGCGGGCGGAAATCGAGTTCGGTTGTGGCGCCCATGCGCGCCATGGCGATGCCGGCCTCCGACAGTTCGAATGCCATGGAGGGGGGCGGCTCTTGCAGCAGTGCGGAGATGGAAGAGGGCAGTCTCATGTGAGGGGCGCGCGGCGCGCGCTGGTGCTGGGTGCTGGGTGCTGGGTGATGGCGGACGCACGAAACCCACCACCTATCACCCATAACCCATAACCGCGAACGAAGTGAGTAGTCGTCATTCGATAAACGTAACCTTGTTGATTTCCTTCAACGTGCTCACGCCCTTGCGTACTTTATCCACGGCCGATTCGCGCAGGAAGGTCATGCCTTCGTCGCGCGCCTGCCGCTTGATTTCCGATGTCGGCCGTTTGTCCAGAATCATCTCCCGAATCTTGTCGCTGAGGTCCAGCAACTCGTGTATGGCGGTGCGGCCGCGGTAGCCTGTGCCGCCGCACTCGAAACATCCGGTGCCTTCCACCAGCTCGATATGCTCCCATTCGGCGGGATCCAGGCCGGACTCCACCAGCGCCGCGCGGCGCGCCTCGGGGCTTTCGAACACCTGCGGACGCCGGCAATAATCGCAGATCACGCGCACCAGGCGCTGCGCCAGGATGCAGTTCAGCGCGGATACGAAGTTGTACGCCTCCACGCCCATATTCAGGAAGCGGCCCAACACATCGAGCACGTTGTTGGCGTGCACGGTGGTGAACACCAGGTGGCCGGTGAGCGCGGAATTGATGGCGATCTGGGCGGTTTCCTGGTCGCGGATTTCGCCCACCATGATCTTGTCGGGATCGTGGCGCAGGATGGAGCGCAGGCCGCGCGCGAACGTCAGCCCCTTCTTTTCGTTGACCGGAATCTGGGTGATGCCTTTGATCTGATACTCGACCGGATCTTCGATGGTGATGATCTTGTCTTCGTCGTTCTTGATCTCGCTGAGCGCGGCGTACAGCGTGGTGGTCTTGCCGGAACCGGTCGGCCCGGTCACCAGCACCATGCCATAGGGTTCCGAGATATAGCGCCGGAATTTAACCAAATCGCCTTCCGCGAAGCCCACCACTTCAAGCGAGAGCTTGGAGAACTTCTCGCTCATGGATTCCTTATCGAGCACGCGGAGCACGGCGTCTTCGCCATGAATCGTGGGCATGATGGAGACGCGGAAGTCGATCAGGCGGCCCTTGTAGCGCACCCGGAAACGGCCGTCCTGCGGCACGCGGCGCTCGGCGATATCCAGCTCGCTCATGACCTTGATGCGCGACAGGATGGTGGAGTGCCAGTCTTTGGCAATGGGTGGCATAGCGTAGTGCAGCACGCCGTCGATGCGGTACTTGATGGCTACTTCCTGGTCGCGCGATTCGATGTGAATATCGGAGGCGCGCCGCTCCAGCGCGTTGAAGATGGTGGTGTCCACCAGCTTGATGACCGGTGCAATGTCGCTATCGACGGCGGTGAGCTTGTCGATGGACAGTGTTTCGTCGGAGTTCTCTTCGTCCGCCACCACGTCCAGCGTGAAACCCTCGGTAACCTCTTCGAGTACGCGCTGGGATTGTTCGGTCTTCTTGAGCAGATCGGAGATTTGCGAAAGCGTGGCGACCTTGACGCGCAGCTTCTTGTTCAGCAGCAGCGCCAGCTCGTCGATCATGTTCAGATTGCGCGGATCCGCCAGGGCGATGTCCAGCGTGCCGTTCTGCGCGCGCAGCGGCACGAAGTTGTAGCGGAACATCAGATCCACGGGAATGGAGCGAAACAGATCGTGATCGATGGAGCCTTCGCGCAGGTCCACATACTCGCAGCGGTAGCGCGCCGCCACGGCCTGCGCCTGCGCGGCTTCGGCCGTAGATTCGATCGATCGAGGTCTGTCAGGCGCCATATCAAAAACCGGCTATAGGTGATGGGTGCTGGGTTATGGTAAAAACTGCCGTGGACCTATCGCCCATCACCCATCACCTGATTGTGTCCGCCAGCGAGAAGATCGGCAGATACAACGCGATCAATACAAATGCCACAAAACATCCCATAAAAATCATGATGGCCGGCTCGATCAACGATAAAGCCGCCGCCATGCGGGTATTCACGTCCTCTTCGTAAAACTCCGCCACGCTGTTCAGCATGGTCGGCAAGGCTCCCGTGGATTCGCCTACTTCAATCATATCGATCGAAAGCGGCGGAAAGATACCGGTAGTCTTGAGCGAGCCGGACAGCGCCTGCCCTTCGCGCACCATTTTGCTGGCTTTGTCTAGCGCCCGGCGCAGCAGGGGCGTACCGAGCGAATCCGAAGCGGTCTCCAGACCCTGCACCAGCGGGATGCCGCCCGTCAGCAATGTACTCAGCACGCGCGAAAACTGGGCCACCTGGTACTTCACCCAGATATCGCCCAGCAAAGGCACCCGCAATTTCACGCTATCGATCTTGGTGCGGGCCGAATCCTTGCGCGACCAGTAGCGGTACAGAAAGATCGCCGCCACCAGGCCGGCGAAGAAAAGTAAGATGTAGTTGCGCGCCGTGGTGCCGATGGCGATCAAGATCAGGGTCACCCTGGGAAGCTGGGCCTGCATGCTGGTGTAAAGCTGCGCGAAATTCGGCACCACGTAGGTGACCAGGAACACCATCAGGCAAATGGTGAGAAAAATCAGCACCGAGGGGTACATCAGGGAGACCAGCACCTTCTTCTTTACCGCCAGGGAGAGCTTCTGGTAGGTGATGAAGCGGTCCAGGACTTCCGAGAGGCTGCCGCTTTTCTCGCCGGCCATCACGGTGGTGACGTAGATTTTCGGGAAAATGCCCTGCATGCGGAAGGCGTCGGAGAGCAGCGTGCCGTTGCGCACCTCGTCGCGGACGGCCTTGACGTGTGGCCCCAGCTTGGGATCGGTGAGCCGGTCGGCCAGCAGGTCGAGCGCTTTCAGGATCGGCAACCCCGCCCGAATCAGCGTCACGAACTGCTGGTTGAAGATCAGGAACTTCTCGATGTTGAGCTTTTTGCGCTTGGCAAACAGGCCGCCGGAAATGTCGGACGCCAGGCCGCGTTTGGCTTTGATGGAGTAAATCAGGAAGCCCTGCTGGGTGTAGCGGTCGCGGAGCTCCTTTTCCGAACCGGCATGCGCCACCTGCTGGTGGATCTCGCCCCGCGTATCGGCATACTTCATGACGAATTCGGACATGTTATTGGGCAGTCTCCACCAGTTCCGCGCCGGGCGGCATGCGAAACTGGAACAGCTTGGCTTCTAGCGGCGGATTCAGCTTTTCCTGGTCGAAGTCGAATTCCAGGATGGACTGATCGTATCCGGTCACTTGAACGCGGCGGATCTGGGTGTCCGTCCCGACCACGAATTCCACCCGGGTATAGGGCAGGCTATCGGTCTTAGGCTCAGCGATAATCAGTGTACCGCCGCCTGTCGCCGGCTTGCCCTCGACGTTGCGGAACTCCTTATCGAAGTGTAGTTTACCTAGCAAAAATGCAAGTGGAGCTCGCATATCGTCGCTCTCCTTGATTTTCATCTTCTCCACCTGGTGATTGCTGGGCGTGTAGAGCCACAGGAATTTGCCATCGGAGACGAAGAGCTTGCCCTGGGGTGAATTGTAGTCCCATCGCATGCGTCCGGGTTTGCGCAAAAGCAGGGTGCCGCTCTCCGTCCGCTTAGGCTGGCCGGGGCCGGTATATGCTTCATGGAAATAGACTTGCAACGTCTGGGCGTGGTTGTAGCGGGTCTCGACGGCTTTCAGCAGGGGCCCCAGGTCCGGGGTCGCGGCGAACAGCGACACGGGCAGCAGGCACAACATTAGCCGGATGAGGCTCACAAAGGAGTAGACGCAGGCGGGGCAGGGAACGTGGAGGTCACCTTCGGACTATCCGGCGCCTAATTCTTGTTGGCCTTTCCGCCGATTAGGAGCTATGGACGTATGGGTTGCGCGTCAGCCTATCTTCGACCGGAGACGACAGCTTTACGCCTACGAGCTGCTTTTCCGTTCCGAAGCCGGCAGCAACCAGTTTGACGGTACCGAAGCCGCGTCCGCCACCACCCAAGTAATAGCGAACAGCGTGTTGGGGATCGGCCTCGACCATATCCTGTGCGGCAAGAAGGCCTTCCTCAATTTCGACCGCAACCTGCTGCTGGGCAACCTGCACTCGATCCTGCCCAAAGAAAACACAGTTTTGGAGATCCTCGAAACGGTCGAGGCGGACGACGAAGTGCTGGCCATCTGCAAGGACTTGCACGAACAGGGATATGCGCTGGCCCTCGACGATTTTGTGTGCCGTCCCGAGACGGAACGGCTCACCGAGTTCGCCGAACTGATTAAGGTCGATCTGCGGACCACCACCAAACAGGAGCAGATGCGATTGCTGGCCACATATCGGCCACGAGGCATCCGGATGCTGGCCGAGAAAGTGGAAACCCTGGAGGAGTTCCGCTGGGCCTGGAACGCCGGCTACGATTATTTCCAAGGCTACTTTTTTGCGCGGCCGGCCGTGATGCGCGGAAGGCAAATCCCGGCCGTCAAGGTCACCTGCCTGGATTTGCTGCGTGAAGTCCAACAGGCGGAACTGGACTTCGACCGCTTGCAGGCGTTGATTGAAAACGATGTGTCGCTATCCTACCAACTGTTGCGGTATGTGAATTCCGCGCTGTTCAGCAGCCGTGTGGAGACGCATACGATCCACAACGGCCTTGCGCGGCTGGGCGAGGACGGTATCCGCCATTGGGCGGTGCTGGCGACCCTTCCCATCCTGGCGCAGGATAAGCCAGGCGAATTGATCGTTCTCTCGCTGGTGCGCGCGCATTTCTGCGACTGTCTGTCGAAGCTGGCGCACCTCCCGGCGGGCAAGTATGCGTACCTGATGGGTCTTTTCTCCCTGATCGACGCACTCATCGATCTTCCGCTGAAAGAAGCGCTGCAGCGCGCGGACGTGGCTCCCGTCATCAGCGGAGCGCTGCTGGAAATCGCCGGCGAGCACGACCCTTATCTGAATGTGCACAGGCTGGCGGGCTTTTACGAATCGGGCGCCTGGGAGGAAGTGTCGCGGCTCGCAGGGGAACTAGGCATCCGCACGTCTGCCATCGGCAAGGCATATGCCGTATCGACGCGGTGGGCCCAGGATGTCCTGCATCGCCGCCCGGATGAGAAGGTCACCGCGAGGAAACCAGCCGCCTCCTGCTTTGACACTTGTGGCGAATGCCTTACTTGAGGACTGTGGGGCAGGCCCGTGGCCTGCGGCGGCCTCCCAGGCCGTCATCTTCTCTCCGCCAACTCGATTTCCGATCAGGAAGCGGGTCCACGGGACCCGCGCAGACCAGGGGCCTGCCCCGGGGCCTGCCCACTATCTAAGGCTTCTTCGACCGCGGCCTTTTTCGCGCCGTGTCGCGGCGCTGCCCGGATGCCGGTCTGGCGCCGTGCGGTCGGCCGCCTTTGCGTCCGGCGTGGTGCCCCATCTCCGACATGATTCGTTTCAGACTCGCCCGTTCCTGCTCTTCAGGCGAGAGTTGTTGCCCGGCGGACTCGTCTGGGGTTCGCGTTTCGTTCTCCGACGCCAGCCGGCGCAACTTTTCCAACCGCTTTCGCATACTCCAGCATTGCACGTTTCGCGTTGGTTTAGACTGCCTGTTCTCCCAACAGCGAGCAGATTCGTTGCAACAGTTCCGGCAGGGTAAACGGCTTCGATAACACCAGGCCGGGCGAGCGGCGCAGGAGACTCTCTATGGCGATGGATTCCACGGCCGACGACATGTAAAGGATCTTGAGATCCGGCACATCCCGCCCCAACTCCGCGGCGAGATCCAGTCCACTGAGGCCGGGCATCATGAAATCGATCATGGCGAGCGAGATGGGGCCTTGGCGCCGCCGCGAAACCGTCAGCGCTTCGTAGCCATTGGACGCCTCCAGAATGGTGGCGCCATACGGTTCCAAGGCTTGCCGGATCAGGCTCCGGATCTGCGCCTGGTCGTCGACCACCAGGATGGTTCGCCCGCCAAATGCCGGCGCGTTATGCTTTGGCGCACTCACGTATGTCCCATCTTCGCAGGTAGTGCGCGCCGTGTATGTCGGGAAAAGCCATGATTGGGGAGCTTTGTTTGTCAGGCCGCACCGTAAGATATGGTAAGAGCTGCAAAGATAGCGCCGTGCGGAAGATTCGCGTCCAACTGATCGATGACCACTCCGTCGTCCGGGCGGGAGTACGGATGCTGGTCGAGTACCAGGCGGACATGCAGGTGGTCGCCGAAGCTGCCAGCGCGCTGGAGGCTGTCCGGCAGGCCAGCGAGTTACTGCCCGAAGTGATCGTGCTGGACATCGGTCTGCCGGGATGTTCGGGCCTGGACGCGATTCCGCTTTTGCGCGAGGCTTCCCCTAAGTCCCGGATTCTGATCCTCTCCACGCACGACGACCAGGCCTACTTACGGCTGGCGTTGGCCGCCGGAGCGGCGGGATATGTAGCCAAGCAAGCTACCGCCGCCGAGCTGACGCAGGCTATTCGCACGGTTGCCGCCGGCCGGTCCTATGTCAATGTCAGTCTGGCGGGCGGCCAGGATCTCGGCACCGTTCCCGGCCGCCGGAGCCGGCCGGGTAAGTCGCCGGTCGACGGTCTTAGCAAGCGGGAAAGACAAGTGTTGGCCCTGTTGGCGGCCGGTCATACCAACCAGGCTACCGCCGATGAGTTGGCGCTCAGCGTCAAGACCGTCGAGACTTACCGCAGCCGGCTGATGGAGAAACTGGGCGTCTCCCGCCGCGCGGACCTGGTCCGGATCGCTCTCGAATGCGGCCTGATCGCGCGGGCCGGCGAAACAGAGAAATAACCCTGACAAACTCACCAGTGTTGTCGGGGTTTCTCCGGCATGCGGATCTCCCGCGACAGCCTATACTCAAAGCGACGGATGGGTAACGCAATGACACCGGCCGCCGAAAGCTCTTCCAAGCCCGACATTCTGGTGGTCGACGACACGCCCGCAAATCTGCGTTTATTGAGCGAGATGCTCAAATCGCACGGGTATAGGCCGCGCGTGGTCCCCAGCGGAAAGCTGGCTTTGAAGGCCGCCCGGGCTATTCCTCCGGACCTCATCCTGCTGGATATCCGCATGCCGGAGATGGATGGCTACGAGGTGTGCGAACGGTTGAAGGCGGAGGCCAGCATGCGGGAGACCCCCATCATCTTCCTCAGCGCGTTGAGCGAGACCGTCAATAAGGTCAGGGCATTCGCGGTGGGCGGCGTGGATTACATTACCAAGCCTTTCCAGGTGGAAGAAGTCCTGGCGCGCGTGGCCACGCATCTCTCGCTGCGCCGCCAAAGACGGCAACTGGAGGAGAGCTACGCGGCGCTCAAGCGCCTGGAGGCCATGCGCGACAATCTCACCCACATGGTGGTGCACGACATGCGCTCCCCCCTAGCGGTTATCGGCGGTTTTCTTTCGCTGCTGGAGTCTTACGAGGCGGCCAATCTTTCCCCGAACGGCTTGCAGTTCATCCGGGAGTCCCGCCACTCGATCGACGAACTGGTGGAGATGATCAACTCCATGCTGGATGTCAGTAAATTGGAAGCGGGCGGGATGAAATTGCATCGCACGGCGTGCGATTTAGGAGCACTGGCACGCGAAGTATTGCACCGCTTCGATCCCATCCGGGGCGCCCGGCAACTGGTGCTGGATGCGCCCGCCAATCCCGTGAAAGTGCCAGGCGACGCCGGGTTGATTTCGCGCATCATGCAAAACCTGGCCGGCAATGCGTTCAACTACACCTCTGCCGCCGGCTCGATTCGCATTGCCATTTCCCGCGTGGGCCGCCAAGCCCGCGTCACGGTTACCGACGACGGCCCCGGAATTCCCGCCGGCTATCACACAAAAATCTTCGAAAAGTTCGTCCAGGTAGAAGATCTGAATGCCAAGCTGGGGACCGGGCTGGGTCTGGCCTTTTGCAAGCTCGCGGTTGAGATTCACGGCGGCTGCATCGGCGTGGACAGTGAGATCGGCAAGGGCAGCACCTTCTGGTTCACCCTGCCGCTCGATGCGGGAGATATCGATTGAGGAGGAGTATGCATGCTTTGCGCCCGTAAGCGCCGCCGGGGATCGATTCTGTCGTGGACGCTCGTCCTGCCGGCGGTTGCCGCCGGGTGCGGCTGGCCGGCCGCGGCCCAGACGTCCGCGCCCGCACCGGGGCAAAACAGGAACATCCTGATCCTGTACAGCGCGCAGTTCGGGCTGCCCGGTTATGACCGGACCAATGCGGGCCTCTGGCCCACCCTGCGCTCCGCCGGCATGCCCGCGGACGCGTTGTTCTCCGAATACCTGGACCTGGGGCGCAACCCCGATCCGGCCTACCGCGACCGGCTGGCTGCTTTCCTGAAGCAGAAGTACGCGGACCGGAAGATCGGCGTGATCATCGCCATTTCGACCAGCGCGGCCTCTTTCGTCCTGGACGAACGCTACCGGCTGTTCGAAGGCGTTCCCGTGATCGCCGCGATTCCCTCGCTCAGCCGCCTTCTCAGCACACCCATCCATCCGCTGGTGGTTCTGGGCGATCGTTACGACATCGCCGGCACTTTGCAGTACGCCCTGGATGTTCTGCCGGCAACGGAGAGCGTGCTGGTGGTCAATGGCGTAGCGGCTTTCGACAAGGTCCAGGAAGCCAGCGCGCGCGAGCAATTGAAGCCGTGGGAAAGCCGGCTGCGGATCTCGTATCTGAGCGGCCTTCCCGCGGATGAGATGCTGCGCCACGTCTCCGCACCGCTTCCCAAGACCGTGATTCTCTATCTGGGAGTTTTTCAGGATGCCGCGGGGCGCGCATTCATTCCCGACGATTTCCTGCACGCGCTGGCCCCGGTGGCCTCCGCTCCGATCTTTACCATTCAGGACGGATGGATCGACGCCGGCGTGGTGGGCGGTTCCATGACCAGCTTCCAGGAAGATGGAGTCTTGAGCGCCCGGCTGGCCCTCCGGATTTTGAATGGCGAGCCGCTCTTGCACACGCCGTCCAGTGTGATCCCCACTCCCAATCGCCCGATCTTCAATTGGCGGCAGCTTAAGCGCTGGGGGCTGGATGAGGCTAAGCTGCCGCCCAACAGCCTGATTGTGGCGAAGCCGGTGGGCATCTGGAAACAGCACCCGGTCATCGCGCTGGTTACGGTCACGTTTCTCGCTTTGGAATCGGTACTGATCGTCGCCCTGCTATGGCACCGGCGCCAGAAGCGCATCGCCATGGATCTGTTGTTCGAATCCGAGGAAAAGTTCAGGAAATTCTTCACTAACGTGCCGGACTATTGCTACATCGTTTCTCCGGATGGGATCGTCCGCGACGCCAACAGGTCCGCTTTGGCCATCCTGGGCTACACGCGCGAAGAGTTGATCGGCCGGGCTGTGAAAACGATCTACGCGCCGCGCGTACAGCCGAAGGTCGATCGGCTGTTGGCGCAGTGGCAACAATCGGGCGGTGTGCGAAATGAAGAGATGGTCATCGTCGCGAAGGACGGCGGGGAGCGTACGGTGCTTCTGAACTCCGCGGCCATACGGGACAGCGATGGCGCGATCCTGTTCTCCACTTCCGCGCAAACCGACATTACGGAGCGCAAACAGGCCGAGGAGGCGCTGCGCAAAAGCGAAGCCATGCTCAGGCAGGCGGAGGAACTGGGGCAGTTCGGCAGCGCCAGTTGGGATTTGGCAACCGACGCCACCACCTGGTCCGACGGGCTCTACCGGATTGCCGGCAGGGACCCCAGCCAGCCAGCCCCCAGGCACGCCGAACGCGCGGCGCTTTACACCCCAGAGAGTTGGGCGCGCCTGGACGGCGCGGTGCGGCGCGCAATGGCCAGCGGCGAACCTTACGATATGGAAGTGGAGCTGATCCGTCCGGATGGCGTCCATCGTTGGGCGCACGTGCTGGGCGCGCCAGTCCGCGACGATACCGGCCGCATCGTCCGGCTGTACGGGACGCTGCAAGACATTACCGCGAGTAAGCAGGCGGGCGATGCTCTTCGCCAGGCGCGCCAGAGCCTGGAGGCTTTGATCCAAAGCACCGACGACCTGATTTGGTCGGTGGACACCGATTACCGGATGGTGACGTTCAACAATGCCATACAGGCCCGCATACGGCGCCTTTACGGCGTGGAACTGGCCGCCGGCGCGGCGCTCGAGGGCATCCTTCCGCCCGAAATCGCGGGTTATTGGCGGCGGTTGTACGATCGCGCCATGCGCAAAGGATCGTTCAAAACGGAACGCCAGTTGCCGGATGGCGGGATTCTGGAACTGGTGCTCAACCGCATCTCCGACGGCGGAAACCCGATCGGAATTTCGGTTTTCG
>Ga0302325_10008320_pt1 | contig 22790 bp, 20 predicted proteins | sample Palsa_T0_2_FD_201948 | JGI IMG/M metagenome (GOLD analysis project Ga0302325, IMG submission 201948) | Peat permafrost microbial communities from Stordalen Mire near Abisko, Sweden - Palsa_T0_2 | ecosystem: Environmental > Terrestrial > Soil > Palsa > Peat permafrost | place: Sweden: Abisko...
GGCTGCCTGGGAAAGCCAGGCGGCAAAGCCGGAGCGGTGGAGTGCGGGGCCGGCACTGCCGAGGGAGGCCAGCGCGCCGCGCGCCCCTCGCAGCACCGCCCTCCAGCCCTCCCGGGCCTGCACTTCCCTGGCCAGGACGCGACACGCCTCGGCTGCGCCCGGGCCCTCGGGCAGAGTGCCGCCCTGCAGCGCGTCCCAGAAGCCAAAGGCTTCCAGCGCGCGCTGCCAGGCCAACAGGTGCGCAGACAGCGTCCCTTGCGTCGGGAGCCCCCGCAGCACGCTGAAGGGTGCCTCGGCGGCCGAGAGCAGCGCGCGCGCCTGCTCGCCCCTCGCCGTCCGCGTCTCACGGCGGCCCATGGCCTGCAGCCGCACGCGGTACGCCCCCTGACCGCCGGCGCCGCCCAGCGCCTCGTCCCGGACGCCGGCTCGCTCGAGCAGCGCCCGCGTCCCCCGGGGTGCCTGGGGACGAAGTCCAGGGACGAGGCCGCTCAAGAGAAACCAGCCCACCTCCTCTGCGGGAAAGGCCGCGTCCACCAGGCGGGCGGCCAGCACACCCAGCCGCCCCGCCGCCGTGGTGCTGAGCGCCCGCCCGGGCCGGCTGCCCACCACAAGCCCCGCCGCACCGAGCGCGGCGGCCACCGTCTCGGCCGTGGCAGCGTCCGGGACGAGGACCGCGCAGTGCGCTGGGGAGGCACCGGCCTGCACCGCCAAGCGCGCCTGGTGCGCCACCACGCGCGCCGCAGCGTCCGTCCGGGCAGCGGAGAAGACGAGCGCCGGTGCGGGGACGGACGCCGGCAGCCCGAGGCTTTCCACGGCCTGGGCCAGCGGCGCCCCGTCGGCCGGAAGCTCTCGCTGGACGACGAGCGGCGAGAGCTCGGGGTGGGCCTCGAAGGCGACAAATAGCGGCTCGACGGCGGCGTCGAGGGTGGCCTCTCCGGTGACGGGCACCTCGCAGCTGACGGCGTGCCCGGTGCGCTCGCCCAGCCGGGCCAGGGCCACCAGCGTCTCCAGCACCACCGGAGACAACGGCGCGTGCAGGCGCACCAGCACCCGGCCGAAGCGCTCCAGCGCTTTGGGCCATCCCTCGGCAGCGGCCAGCGCTGCGCGCGCGTCGTCCCAGCGTCCCGAGGCGTCGGCCAGTCCCCGGCTGCGGAGCAAGTCCTCGTACGCGCCCAGGGCGCGCGTCACGGCCAGGAGGCGCTCAGCTGCTGCGCCGCCCATGCGCGCGGCGAGCTCGGCCAGCACCCGCGCCCGGACGCGCCCGGACCGGGCCTCTTGGACGGCTTCTGCCCAGCCCTGCACCCGCTCGACGTCGGAGGCGGAAAGGACTGCGTCCTCGGCCGTGGCCAGGGCGACGGCCAGGACGGCTCCCGGGCCATCCAGCGTCCGCCTGGGGGACGGGCGTCCGGCGGCGAGGCTCCGCGCGAGCGCCTCCAGAGTCCAGACGGTGCTGGCCCCGGCACGGGCCGCTTGCGCACGGCGTCCGGGCCCTGCCGAGGGGCCTACCCACAACGTCGCGTCGGTGTCGGGCATGGCCGCTTCAACGTCTACGGGCCAAGCCTGACAGCGCCTTCGGTACTAGCGGGTGGAGGCCCCAGGGCAGCTGGCCAGGGCCTTGGCGAAGGGTGCCCGGGCCTCAGCGCCGAGAGGCGCGGTATGCACCTGGAGCGCGGCGCAGCCTTCGGCGCCCACCGACGCCAGCGCCTCAGCAGTGCGGCGTTGAAGCGGCACGTCGGCGCCACTCAGCACCGGGCGCAGCACCGCCACCGCCTCGGCCGGTGGCAGCGTCCGCGCCACAGCCCGCACCGCGGCCGAGCGCACCACCAGCGGCTCCTTGGTGTTGGCCGCATCCGCGGTGGCCAGCGGGGCTGCGCGAGCCGCGTCGACAATGGAGAGGGCGTGCAGGGCCTTCGCCCGTCGGCTCGGCAGCACATCGCCGGTGGCGATGGAGGCCAGCAGCGGGCCTGCGTCCGGACCGAGGGCCTTCCAGCGCGCCTCGGGAATGGGGGTGTCGATGGAGCCCAGGTAGACCTCCACCCTCTGCTTCATCTGGTCTGTCGCCGAAGCCGGCGCGGCCAAGGCAGGAAGGGACAGCAGGGGTAGGAGCGCAAGACGACGCATGGCTTCTCCACGGACGGCTGCAGGGCGAAAGAGACGCCTTCTACCATTCGACAACAAAACCCGGGCCAGCGCCACCCAGGTGCCTCACGGGGAGGAGTGCCCAGCAATGCTCACCGAGAAGCCCTGGCCGGTGAGGCCCGTCAACCCGAAGGGGGCGTCTTGTCCTCGCCCCACGCCTCGCCGCGCTTCCACGCCGGACGTCCGCTCGTGCCCCATCCAGCTTGCACCGGCTCTCCAGCCTCCCACTCCATCCAGAACAGAGCGCCTTCCGGGGCTGTTGCCTCGTCCAGACACGCGACCCGCGTCAGCTGTCCGCCCGGGTGCGCGAGCGTCGCGGCCAGCGCTTCGTGCGAGTGCCCGCACCACAGCCATTCCGGCCGCAGGGTGTCCACCAGCGTCCGGGTGATGGGGTTTCCCATCCAGGGACGAACCGGGCGGCCCGCGGCGCGCCGGAAGAGTCCGCGCGGCCACTCGTGCACCAGGAGCAGCTTGACCTCTTTTGCCTGGCGCAGCCTTTCCACCTCTGGCGTCCGGAAGTAGCCAGCCTGCTTCTGGGTGGCTGGTGTCCCGGGCTCGCGAAGCGGGGTGTCCAGGTGCCGGGGCGCGTGGATGCCGGAGAGCCAGGCGACGTGGAGCGCCTCGAAGCTCCGGCAGCCCACCCGGCCCAGGTAGTTGAGCCCTGGGGCCACCTCGCCGCCGTCGGGCAGTGCGTGCAGGGCGACGAAGTCCTCGTTGTTGCCGCCGATGAAAAACAACGGACGGTGAAGCTTCTCCAGGCCGGCTGCATAGTCGGCGAACTCGGCCGGCATGGCGCGCTTGGCGGCTTTGCGCCGGTGGTCGTCCTTGGTCCGGAAGGCTTCCACGTCCCCCACGGCAAACACCGCGTCGAGGCTAAGGCCTCGCCCTTCCTCCAGCTCGCGTAGCCAGCGCTGCACGCGGTGAAAACGCCCGTGGATGTCTCCGACGCCAGCGATGAACAGGGAACCCCCTCCTAAGCACCCTTTTCCGACTGCCCGGCCTTTCCCGTCCTCTCTAGCACCCGGCGTGGCGTTTGCCGTGCCGGACGTCCGGGGGACCTGTTATTCGCCAGGGCTTCTCCCATGGCCGAACCTGACTTCATCGCCATTCGCGGCGCCAGCGAGCACAACCTCAAGTCCGTCTCGCTGGATGTCCCGAAGAAGAAGCTCGTGGTGTTCAGCGGCGTCAGCGGCTCGGGCAAGAGCTCGCTCGCCTTCGACACCCTCTACGCGGAGGGGCAACGCCGCTACGTGGAAAGCCTCTCCGCCTACGCCCGACAATTTCTCGGGCAGCTGGAAAAGCCCCGGTACGAGACGCTCCGCGGCCTCTCCCCCACCATCTCCATCGAGCAGAAGTCGGCGAGCAACAACCCGCGCTCCACAGTGGGCACGGTGACGGAAGTGCACGACTACCTGCGCGTCCTCTACGCCTCCATCGGCCTGCAGCATTGCTGGAAGTGCGACCGGCCTGTCGGCCGCCAGTCGGCGCAAGCCATCGTCGACGAGGTACTCAAGGCCCCGGCCGGGGCGCGCATCATGCTGCTCGCGCCCTTGGTGGAGAACCGCAAGGGGGAGCACAAGGAAGTGCTCGCCGACGTGGCCCGGCGGGGCTTCGCCCGGGCGCGCATCGACGGGCGGGTGCAGGCCCTCGAGGACCGCATCGAGCTGGACAAGAAGGTCAAGCACACCATCGAGGTGGTGGTGGACCGGCTCGTCCTCAAGCCGGACGTCCGGGCGCGGCTGACGGACTCGGTGGAGACGGCGCTGCGCGAGGGGAAAGGTGTCCTGCTGGTCACCGACGAGTCGGGCGCTCAAGAGCGCGTCATGTCCGAGCTCAACGCCTGCCATCACTGCGGCCTCTCCTTCCCCGAGCTGACGCCGTCCTCCTTCAGCTTCAACAGCCCGCTCGGGATGTGCCCGGACTGCAACGGCCTCGGGACACGCCCGGAGATGGACCCGGACCTCATCGTCCCCGACGCGCGGCGAACCATCCGCGAGGGCGCGGTGGAACCCTGGGCCACCGGCATGGGCAAAGGAGAGGGCTGGACGGCGGAATTCGTGGCGCAGCTGGCCCGAGCCTTCAAGCTCGACCTGGACACACCCTGGGAGAAGCTGAGCAAGCGTGAGCGGGACGTCGTCCTGCACGGCTCTGGCGGCAAGGCCTTCACTGTCCGCGGCTGGAAGATGGAGTGGGAGGGCATCGTCCAAAAACTCATGAAGGGCTTCCGCACCACCCACAGCGAGGGCATGCGGAAGTACTACCTGAAGTTTTTCTCCCCCAGGCCCTGCTCCACCTGCCACGGCGAGCGGCTGCGGCCCGAGGCGCGCGCGGTGCGGGTGCATGGGCAGACCATCGTCGAGCTGTCTCGGCTGACGGTGGCCGACGCCCGTAGTTTTCTTTCCGGCCTCAACCTCCTCCCCCAGGAGGAGCCGGTGGCGCGCGAGCTGCTTCGCGAGATTCAGAGCCGGCTCGGCTTCCTGGTGGACGTGGGACTCGGCTACCTGACGCTGGAGCGCAGCGCGACGACGCTCTCCGGTGGGGAGAGCCAGCGCATCCGGCTGGCCTCGCAGATGGGCTCCGAGCTCACCGGCGTCATCTACATTCTCGACGAGCCGTCCATCGGCCTCCACCAGCGGGACAACGGAAAGCTGCTCTCGACGTTGAAACGGCTTCGCGACCTCGGCAACTCGGTCATCGTCGTGGAGCACGACGAGGAAACCATGCGCGAGGCCGACTACATGGTCGACTTCGGCCCCGGCGCCGGCGAGCTCGGAGGCCAGGTGGTGGCCCAGGGGACGCCGGCAGAAGTCATGCGCAACGAGGCGAGCCTCACCGGCGCCTACCTGAGTGGCCGCGCTCGCATCGAGGTCCCCGAGCGACGCCGGCCCCCGGGCACAGCGAAGCTGGTGGTGGAAGGGGCACGGGCCCACAACCTCCAGGACGTCACCGTCGAATTCCCCTTGGGCCTCCTGGTGGCCGTCACCGGTGTGTCCGGAGCGGGCAAGTCCACCCTGGTGAATGAGGTGCTCTACCCGGCGCTGGCACAGAAGCTTTACGGCTCGCGGGAGGTGGCCGGCCGGCACCGGGCGCTGAAGGGCGTGGAGCTGCTGGACAAGGTGGTGGACATCGACCAGCGCCCCATCGGCCGCACCCCGCGCAGCAATCCGGCGACCTACACCAAGGTTTTCGACGCCATCCGCGCGGTCTTTGCCCTCACCCAGGAGGCCCGGACTTTCGGGTACGGGCCAGGGCGCTTCAGTTTCAACATGAAGGGCGGCCGCTGCGAGGCCTGCGAGGGCGACGGAGTCAAGCTGGTGGAGATGCACTTCTTGGCCGACGTCTACGTCCCGTGCGAGGTGTGCGGTGGCAAGCGCTTCAACGAGGCCACCTTACGCGTCCGCTTCAAGGGAAAAACCATCGCCGAGGTGCTCCAAATGAGCGTTCGCGAGGCGCGCGAGCACTTCTCTGCCCACCGGGAGATTGAGCGCATCCTCGGGACGCTGGAGGACGTGGGTCTGGGCTACGTCCGCCTCGGCCAGAGCTCCCCCACCCTCTCCGGGGGCGAGGCCCAGCGCATCAAGCTCAGCCGCGAGCTGGCCCGGGTGGCCACCGGGCGCACCCTCTACATTCTCGACGAGCCCACGACCGGGCTGCACTTCGAGGACATCCGCAAGCTGCTGCGCGTCCTCGACCGGCTGGTGGAGGCGGGCAACACGGTGGTGGTCATCGAGCACAACCTGGATGTCATCAAGAGCGCGGACTGGCTCATCGACCTGGGGCCCGAGGGCGGCGGCGGCGGTGGCCGGGTGCTGGCCACCGGGACGCCCGAGGAGGTGGCACAGGTTCCGTCCAGCTTCACTGGGCACTACCTTGCGCGGGTACTCGGGACCAAGGGTCCCAAGCGCTCGCGCACCTCTGCGCTGGCGAGCGCCTAGCGCCCCCGTCGAAAGCCCATGCTCCGCGCAGCCATCTACGACATGGACGGGCTTCTCCTCGACTCGGAGCCCTACTGGGTGCAGGCGGAGCTGGAAGTGCTGGGCGATGTCGGGGTGCCACTCACCCGGGAGCTGGCGCGCGAGACGACGGGAATGCGCCTCGACGAGGCGGTGGCGCACTGGTACCGCCGCTTTCCATGGAAGGGACCGAGCCAGAAGCTGGTGCTGCGGCGGCTCACCAAGGCCGCCCACCGCCTCATCCTCGCCGATGCGGGCGCCAAGCCCGGCGTCCGCGAGTCGCTCCAGCTATTTGCCCACAAAGGCATCCGCCGGGCGCTGGCCTCCTCCTCGCCCTTGGTGCTCATCGACGCGGTGGTGGACAAGCTCGGGCTGGCAGGCCAGTTCGAGCTCACCGTCTCCGCCGAGTCGGAACCGCTCGGCAAACCCCACCCGGCGGTGTACCTCACCTGCGCCAGTCGGCTGGGCGTAGCCCCCAGCGAATGCGTGGCCCTCGAGGACTCGGTGAATGGGCTCGTCTCCGCCAAGGCCGCCCGGATGCGCGTCATTGCCGTGCCCGAGGCTTCCCAGCTGGAAGACAGGCGCTTCTGTCTGGCGGATGCAGTGGTGCGCTCGCTCCTAGACATCGACGGGCGCCTCCTGGAACGCCTTTCCTAAACGCACCCCTTGGGCTTCACCAGGCTTGCAACCGCGTAGCGGTTGAGGCTCTCTGCCGCTCCTGCCGCACCCGCCCCCGAGTCCCCTTCCGAGCGAGACCTCCATGCGCCCTCAAGCCCTTCCTCGTCTGTGCCGCCACGTCCGGACGCTCAGGGTGGCCCTGCTGCTGGCAGCCCCGGGTGTCCTCGGGCAGACGCCGCCCGCGACGCCGTCGGCGGCGCCGGCCACCAAGTCCTATGCCGGCCATGGCGCCGGGAGCACATCGCCCGAGTTGCTGGCGAAATACGCGCCGCCGACGCTGCCCCCGTCAGTCAGCGAACGCATCCAGGCCATCCTCGACGTGCGCTCGCCGGCCGCGGGCCTGGTGTCGCCGGACGGCAAACGGCTCTTCTTCAGCTGGACCGTCACCGGGACGCGTCAGGTGTGGCGCCTGGATGGCCCGCAGCGCTTCCCGGTGCAGCTCACCGGGGGCGAGGACACCACCCTCGTGGACAGCATCGCGCCGGATGGCAGCTTCCTCCTCGTCTCGCGGGACCGGGGCGGAGAGGAGTACCCGGGGCTGTACTGGCAGTCGCCCGACGGCGGCCCCCTGCAGCTCATCCAGCACCTGCCGCGGGTGCAGACTCAAGCCCAGTTCATCTCCGATGACTCTCGCTACGTCTATTTCCGGGCCAATGACGTCAAGCCGGACTCCTACGTCATCTACCGCTGGGAGAAGAAGACCGGCACCAAGGAGAAGGTCTTCGAGCAGGACGGGCTGTGGAATGTCGTGGACCACCGGTCCGACGGACGGCTGCTCCTCATCAAGGAGCTCGGCAGCGCCGTCACCTAGGTCTACGAATGGAACCCGACGTTCAAGGCGCTCACCGCCATCGTCGGCCAGGGGGAGCACGAGGAATACGACGCCGCCTACGGTGCGGCCGAGAGCGAGGTGCTCCTCCTGACCCCCAAGGTCGGCGAGTACCGTCGGCTCTACCGGTGGCAGCCCGGAAGGATGAACCCGGTCACGCCCGACATGAAATACGACGTCTCGTCCTTCCGCATCGACTACCGGCGCCGGCGCATCCTCTATACCGCCAACGAGGACGGCTACACCCGGCTTCACGCGCTGGACGCACGGACGTTCAAACCGCTGAAGCTTCCCAAGTTCCCCGACGCGGACGACGTCTTTCCCAACTCCTTCAGCCACAACGGCCGCTACTCCACGGTGTCCGTCGACACCGGAAAGGCGCCCGCCATCGGCTACGTCGTCGACTGGCAAACCGGCAAGGCAGTGCAGTGGCAGTTGCCGAGCGCGCCGGAAGTCAACCTCGCCCTCTTCGTCCGTCCGAAGCTCGAGTTTTACCCGGCCGCCGACGGGACGCGCATCCCGATGTTCGTCCGACGGCCAGCGAAGTGCACCGAGCCCTGCCCGGTCATCGTCGAATTCCACGGTGGTCCAGAGGCCCAGTCTCTGGCGGGATTCAGCGCCAGAGCGCAGCTCTTCGTCGGCGCGGGCTTCGTCTACGTCCAGCCCAATGTCCGCGGAAGCGACGGTTACGGGAAGAGCTGGTTCCACGCCGACGACGGTCCGAGGCGACTGAACATCATCACCGACATCGACGACTGCTCGAAGTACATCCGGAAGGCCTGGGCGGTGGGAGGCCAGGTACCGAAAGTCGGCATCCTCGGCGGCAGCTACGGCGGCTACTCGGCGCTCATCGGGATGACCATGTTCGCCGGTGCCTACGACTCGGGCGTGAGCATCGTCGGCATCTCCAACCTGCTCACCTTCCTCAACAACACCGCGCCCTACCGCAGGGCGCTGCGCGTCAATGAATACGGCGACCCGGAGAAGGACAAGGACGCCCTCATCAAGCTCTCGCCCATCACCTACATCGACCGGCTGAAGGCGCCGCTGCTGGTCATCGCCGGCGCCAACGACCCGCGCGTTCCGGTCGGCGAGGGCGTGCAGATGCATGACGCGCTCGCGGCTCGCGGCGTGAAGAGCGCGCTCATCATCTTCCCCGATGAAGGGCACGGCGCAGCCAAGCGCGCGAATCTGGTGGTGCAATTCGGCGCGTCGCTCGAGTTCTTCGAGCAAACCCTGAAGCCGAAGGCGAAGTGAGTCCTAGGGAGCTGATCCCGTAAAGAGAAGAGGCGATCGACGAGAGGCGGGGAAAATGATCTGACGTGGAAGCAGGGCCATACCAATGCCGCCGCCTCGTCGAAGGCGCGGGCGGCAACCTGTACATCGCGAGCGCGCCCGGCCAGGGGACCACGATCACCGTCACGCTGCGCCACACCTCAGAGGTTCCGCCCCCCAGCGCTTGACCGCCGGCCCTTCGATGTGATGGTTGCGCCTCTAGGAGGGCTTCAATGCTCGGGAAAATTCTCATCGGTGTTGCGGGTGTCTTGGTCCTTTTCGTAGCGGTGGTGGCCACACGGCCGTCCGCGTATCACGTCGAGCGCAAGCTCGCGGTCGCTGCTCCTGCCCATCTCGTGTTCGGCGTTCTCAACGACCTCCATCAGTTTGCGGGTGTCTTGGTCCTTTTCGGGTCGCCGTGGGAGAAGCTCGATCCCAACCTGCAGAAGACCTTCGAAGGCCCCGCGGCGGGCGTCGGTCAGTCGTATGCGTGGAGCGGCAACAAGGTCGGCAAGGGCAAGATGACCATCGAAGAGAGCGTCCCTGGCCAGAAGGTGGGCATCAAGCTTCAGTTTGTGAAGCCGATGGAGTCCACGGCAACCTGTGCGCTCACCCTCGCGGGTACACCGACCGGCTCGTTCGTGACGTGGTCGATGGATGGGAACCACAATTTCATCGGCAAAGCCTTCGGCATGTTCATCGACATGGACAACATGCTCGGCACCGACATCGAGAAGGGGCTCGCCCAGCTGAAGACCGTCGCCGAGGGCAAGCAGGTAGCAATAGCGGCCGCGGCCGCTGCTCAGGCTGACGCCGACAAGGCCGCCGCCGAAGAGGCTGCGATGACTGCCGCTGCCACACCCGTCGAGGGCAAGAAGAAGTAGTTACTGACCCCGTAGGGAGAAGAGGCGATCGACGACAGCCGGGGAAACGATCTGACCTGGGAGGAGGATGGCCCATGTCACTTCGCTGGTCGCCAGGTACCAAAGTTACGAAGGCCGAAGAGTTCATCCACGTCGAGCACGGCCTCGCCCGCCTTGTAACGCGAACCGGACGACGAGCCCGCTTCCGCGGTTTGCGCAAGAACCTCTTCGATCAGCGACGGCACGCCGCAGTCGTGAACCTCAGAGCTCTTGCGACCATCGCACTAACTGGGTCAGCTCCCTAGACGACGGCGGCGGGCGTAGGCGCGACCGCCGCTGGCGCGTCCTCCGCCCCATGCATCATCCGGTACAGCATCCCGGAGAGCGCGAGCAGCACCAGGCCAGAGGCGGCGGTGAAGACGACGATGATGCCGAACATGGTGCGGTCACCGACGCGCTCGGCGGCCCCGCCCAGCATGCCGGCCAGCTTGTTTGCCGCAGCGTTGGAGAGAAACCACACACCCATCAGCGCCGAGGCAAACTTGGTGGGCGCAAGCTTGGTCACCATGGACAGGCCCACCGGGGAGAGTGCGAGTTCCCCCCAGGTGTGGAAGAGGTAGGCGCCCACCACCCACAAGAGCGCGGCCTTGCCCTCGGCCGCGCTTTGCTTCGCGGCGAAATACATGAGCACGAAGCCCACCGACACCAGCAGCAGGCCGAGCGCCATCTTGGTGGGCGTCCTGGGCTCCTTGCCCCGGGCCGCGAGCCAGGTCCACATCATGGCGAAGAGGGGGGCGAAGCCGACGATGAAGACAGAGTTGACGGACTGGAAGACGGTGGTGGGGATGGTGAGCGTGAAGAGACCCCGGTCGACCTTGGTGTCCGTGTAGAGATTCATCAGCCCACCGGCCTGCTCGAACGCTGCCCAGAAGGCCACCACGAAAATCACGATGACAAAGATGACGATGACGCGGTCGCGCTCCACCTTTGTCAGGTTCGCGAAGAGCGTCAGGTAGACAAAAAATCCGAGCATCGTCCCGAGGATGGCCGACAGGAGCACCACGTCCCAGTTGACCCGGCCCGCGAGTGGCCCCTTCACCGCCAGCCAGGCCAGCCCGGACAGCACCACCACCGCCACAGCCAGGGCGGTGAGAAAGCGCTTCACCTCCCGAGCCGAAGGCTTCTCCTTGAGGGTTCCGATGCCCACCAGCAACTTGCCTCGGAGTGCCAGGAAGGTCGCGACGCCGATGGCCATCCCCACGCCAGAGAGGGCGAAGCCGAAGGACCAGTCCACCGTCTCGGCCACTGAGCCGGCCACCAGGGGCCCGAGGAAACCTCCCAGGTTGATGCCCATGTAAAAGATGGTGAAGGCGTTGTCCCGCCGGCGGTCGCCCGGTGCGTAGAGCTGGCCCACCATGGTGGAGATGTTGGCTTTGAAGAAGCCATTCCCGACGATGAGGATGGCCAGCCCGGTGTAGAGCGTGGGCACCGTCTTCAACGTGCAGAGGAACTGCCCGCACATCATCAGCGTCCCGCCCAGCACCACCGAGAAGCGCTGGCCGAAAAAGCGGTCGGCGATGTAGCCGCCCAGGACGGGCGTCAGGTACACCAGGCCGGTGTACGTCCCGTAGAGGCTCAGGGCCTCGGTGCGGGTCCAACCCAGGCCCCGCGTCTTGTCCACCAGGTAGAGCACCAGGAAGGCGCGCATCCCGTAGTACTGGAAGCGCTCGAAGGCCTCGGTGAAGAAGAGGAGGTACAGCCCTTTCGGGTGCCCCTTGGCGCTCGGCGCGGCAACGGCGGCAGTGGCTGTCGTCATGCGGCCCCCTCTCCACGGCCCTGGGGGTTGCAGCCCACCCCGAAAGAACCCTGGGACGGGCCGTCGTACCAGAAGCCACCAGACCTCGGGGTGGAAAGGACGTCGGTGGTGAAGGTCGTGCTGGCAGGTGCGCCCCCCGGGAGTGCCGGCCGTCCTGGCGTCGCTTCTCGCCGAGCGTTATTGCCCCCTTGGCAGAGGACAAGGAGGCAGCACCCTGGCCGTCGCCCTTTCACCGCTCGAGCTGGAAGAGGAAGTCCGCCGGCTCAAGAAGGAGCTCAACGCGGTCATCCTCGCGCACTACTACCAGGAGAGTGAGATTCAGGACGTCGCTGACTTCGTCGGCGACAGCCTGGCGCTCGCCCAGGAAGCCGCGAAGACGGATGCCGACACCATCGTCTTCTGCGGTGTCCACTTCATGGCCGAGACAGCGAAAATTCTAAACCCCAGGAAGCTGGTGCTGCTCCCCGACCTCAAGGCCGGCTGCAGCCTCTCGGACAGGTGCCCGCCCCCGGCCTTTCGCGCCTTCGTCGCCCAGCATCCAGGGGCCTTCGTGGTGACGTACGTCAACAGCTCGGCAGAAGTGAAGGCCATGAGCGACGTCATCTGCACCTCATCCAACGCCGCGCGGATTGTGGCTCAGGCCCCGAAGGACCGGCCCGTCCTCTTCGCTCCGGACCAGCACCTCGGTCGCTGGGTGACGAAACAAACCGGCCGGGACATGGTGCTCTGGCCTGGGAGCTGCATGGTGCACGAGATTTTCAGCGAGAAGCGTCTGGTGCAGCTCAAAACGCGAAACCCCGGTGCCGTCGTCGTGGCTCACCCCGAATGCGAGGCGGCTGTCCTTCGGCACGCAGACTTCGTGGGCAGCACCCGCGGCATTCTCGAGCACGTCCTCAAGAGCGAGGCGAAAACCTTCATCGTCGCCACCGAGGTGGGCATTCTCCACCAGATGCAGAAGCATGCGCCGGAGAAGACGTACATCGCGGCCCCGCCGGACAACGGCTGCGCCTGCAACGAGTGCCCGCACATGAAGCTCAATACCCTGGAGAAGCTCGTCCTGTGCATGCGCACCCGCTCCCCGCAGCTCACCATGGCGCCCGAGCTCATGGAGGCTGCCCGGGCACCGTTGGAGCGGATGCTGGCCTGGTCCTGAGGGCTTCCTTTGCCTCCCGGGGCGAGTCCAGGTAATGCGTTGCTCGCCGTGGCCACCCGCTTCTTCTCCCTGCCGTCGCACCTCCTCGTTCCGCCGCCGCGCCTGCTTCCGGCGGACAAAATATTCGCCCCCGAGCTCCCGGCCGTCGTCGGTGCCGTGGACCGGGCCATCACCGGGGCAGAGTTCCGCGACCAGCGCTTGCTCGACAGGCTGGAGCAGCTCCTGGCGGACGGGACACGGTACGCCGCTCCGTCCGCCGACGGCGGACCCTCCGTCATTTTCGCCCAGCCGCCCGGAGACCTCCCGGCGCTCCTGAGGACGGCGGACCAACTCGAGTCCATGGCCGTCGATACCGAGGGCGAGCGAGCCCTGGTGTGGAAATGCGACTCCTGCGGCACCCGCTACGCCGTTCCGGTGGCGCTCGCCAGAGACGTGGTCATCCACTGCGAGCGCTGTGGCAACCCGGTGCAACTTCTCCGCACGCGCTCCCTGGGTGAGCAGTCGCTCATGGACCCGCACCACAGCGCGGTGAATGTCGCCCGACGGGCTCTGGCCGCCTTCTTCCGCGAGTCCATGGCCCGCGGCTGGCCCGTCCTGGCCAGCCGCAAGCGCAGCTGATGCCCGCTCGCATTGGACGGACGGCCTACGCGCTCGCCCTGCTTCTCGGGGTGGCCCCCCTGTGGGCAGCGCGCCAGCTGCCGATGGTGGACCTGCCGCAGCACCTGGCGCTCATCTCCGCCCTCCACCGGCTGAGCGACCCGACGACGCTTTACCCGACGGTGTTTGCCGCGCGCGGCGAGCTGACGCCCTACCTCGGCTACTACCACCTCGTCTCGCTCCTCAACTGGCTGCTTCCGCTGGAGCTGGCCAACCGCCTCTTCCTCACCTTCTTGGTGGCCGGTCTACCCCTGAGCCTGGGCTTCCTGCTGCGCACCCTGGGGCGACCGCGCTGGCCAAGCCTGCTCGCCCTGCCCTTCTCCTACGGGGACAGCTTCGGCTGGGGCTTCATCAACTACCTCGCCTCCCTGCCCCTGGCCGTCCTGGCGTGCGGCTTTTTTGTCCGGGCGCTGGAGGACGCGCCGCACCGCCGGCGCTGGGCGCTCGGCTGCGGTGCCGTGCTCCTGGCCACCCTTCTCATGCACGTGCAGGCCTTCTTCTTCCTCGCCCTCGGGCTGCCCTGGCTCCTGCTCACCACCGCCGTCCCCGGCGGACTGCGGGCACGGGTGCCGGCCCTCCTGTCCGTCGTCCCGAGCGTGGCCGTCTTCGGCGTGTGGGGTGCCGGGCGGCTTCTTGCACCGGCCGAGGTGGCCGAGGGTGCTCCCTGGAAGGCCTGGGGGCCCCTCTTCTCGGAGAAGAACCTGGCCTTCAAGTCCTTCTCTCAAAACCTCTCCGAGCTGCCGAGAGTCCTCGCCAACCAGCTGCGCGACGGCTCGGACCGCTGGGCGCTGGCCGCCGTGGTGGTGCTGTGGGTGGCCGCCACCCTGACGGCTCTGGCCGGCGTCCGCGGGACAGCGCGCGAGCAGGGGATGGCCAGGCTGCGGCTGTCCGGGCTCGGCCTGCTGGCACTCGTCCTGTACTTCACCCTGCCCTTCGACATCCGCGGGGCCATTTATTACCTCAACACCCGCTACGCCCACCTCGCCGCTGCCCTCCTCGCCGCCTCAGTGCCCCCCCTGGGCAGAGGCGCCAGGCCGGCTTTCCTCGTCGCCGGCGGGGTGGCCGCGCTGCTGCTGGCCATCCCGCTGGTACGGGCCTTCCGCGCCTTCGACGTCGAGGCCGCGCCCCTCTTGCATTTTGCCGCCCTGGCACCGCCCCGGCCCACGGTGATGGGCCTCCTCTGGAACGCCGGTGCGCCGGGACTGACGCACCCGGTGTTTCTCCATGCCGCCGCCATCCCAGCGCGCCTGCGCGGCGGCATCACCAACTTCAGCTTTGCCCTCACCCCGCACTCCCCCTTGCGCTACCGGGGCGCGCCCCCGCCCACCTTCCCCTCCGAGTGGCGCCCGGACGGGTTTCGCTGGGAAACCATGGGAGGCGCCTACACCAACTTCCTCTTGCGCGGGCCGCCGCCCGAGCGCCAGTTTGGCGCGCACCTCGGCAGCGACGTCCACCTCGTGGCCCAGGAGGGCGGCATGTGGTGGCTCGAGCGTGGGCCGGCGTCAGCTGCTCCTTCTGCTGGCGCCCAGCCGTGAGGGGGCCCTCGCTGGCACAGCTGCTTCGCGCTCAGGCGCAAGCGCCCGAGGGCCAGGACGCCCGGGGCTGGCAGACGGCGCGCGACGTGCTCTCCGAAGACGCCTCGCCCGAGCAGGCCGAGACGCTTCCCGAGCCGCTTCTCCTCGCGCTGCTCGAGGCTCTCGTCGAGGAGCGCCGCACCGCACCCGTCGAGGCACTGGCGGCCAGCCCCCACAAGCCCACGGCCAAGGCCGCCCGCCGCGCCCAGTACCGGCTGCGGTCGGCCGGCGTGGCCACGCGAAGCCCGCCCAGCGCCCTGCCGCTTGCGGCGCCGAAGCCCGAGCCAACCGCGGAGCTGCCCTCCCTCCTCTCCCCGCCGGACGGGTCGGGCGAATGCGTGTTGATGGTCGCCCGGGGGGTGAAGGGCGGCCTCGCGCTGCACGAGGTGGTGCTCTCCGACGAGCTCGGCCTCGTCGGGCACCACGCACTCGAGGGGAGCCGGAGCGCGTGGCGGCGCTCGCTGCGCGATGCCCGGTCCGAGCCACTGCGAGAGATTTCGCTCGACGAGGCTCGCGCCCTACTGGCCGAGGGCCTGCGCAATAACCTCGCCACCCAGTCCCCTCTGCCGAAGGGTACCGAGGAGATGCTGCGCCGGTTGGAGGTGGTGCCAGCCACCTCTCCCCCGCTACCGCTTGCTGTGCCCGAGGAAGGAGACGCGGCGCTGGTACTCGAAGGCGCCTCGCTGCACGAGGAGCCCGAGCTGCGCGGCTGGCTTCCCCCGGAGGACGAGCTCGAGCTCTTCGCGGCAAAGGTGCAGCAGGTGCGGACGAGTCCCCTCGCGCTCAGCGAGCACCAGCGGTCCGAGCAGCTTCTCGAGCGGGTGCGCACCATGGCCGCCACCTTCTTCACCCCCGAGCGGTCGGCACTCTATGCGCGCCGGCTGTGGCTGATGGCGGACCTCTTCGAGAGAACGGGCCGGGACCACGCTGCCCGGCTGGCGCGGGCCGAGGCGCGGCGGCTTTTCCATCAGGCGCCGGGTGTCTTTTCGGGCTTCGCCGAGGGCCTCTACGGAAAGCTGCTGCGCCATCTCCCCTCCCTGCCGGCTGTACCCAGCGGGGAAGCCGAGCCGGCAGCGGCCTCAGAGCGCCGCAGCAAGGGCGGCCTCATTCTGCCCTGAGCTCCCCCGGAGGCTGGGGAGGTCCATCCTTCGGGGGGGAATGGACGCCCGGGGCCCGGCGGAGCTAACGAGGGGCAGCAAGCTCTCCCTCGTGCCCTCGCACCTCTTCCGCGGGCTCCGCCCCACGCTGCACATCTCCCACCGCGGCGGGGCGGCGCTCGCGCCGGAAAATACCCGGGCCGCGTTCGATTTGGCGGTGGCGCGCTGGCGCACGGACATGCTGGAGCTGGACGTCCACCTCACGCGCGATGGCCAGCTCTTGGTCTCCCACGACCCAACCGTCCAGCGCTGCACCAACGGCGACGGGCGGATTTGCGACTTCACGCTCGTCGAGTTGCAGCGCCTGGACGCCGGCTACCGCTTCAGCCCCGACGACGGCGTCAGCTTCCCCTTTCGAGGTCAGGGCGTGCGACTGCCGTCCCTGCGCGAGGTGCTCCTTGGCTACCCCGGGCTCCCGCTCAACATCGAGCTCAAGCAGGATACCCCGGGGGCACCCGAGGCCCTGGCCAACACCGTGAGGGCCGCCGGCGCCGGCGGCCGCGTCTGCCTCGGGAGCGAGCTGGACGCGGTCGGCGAGACGCTGGCCGCGCTCCTGCCGGAAGTCGCGCACTTCTACCCGCGTCAGGCGCTCACCGAAGCCGTGCTCGCCGTCAGGGCGGGCGGGCCCCTTCCGCTGGACACGCCCTACAGCGTGCTGGATATGCCGTACCGCTTCGGCGAGGTGACGCTGGTGGACGGAGACTTCCTCGCCGCCACCGCGCGCGCCAGCCGCTGGGTCAACGTCTGGACAGTGGACACGGAAGAAGACATGCGCGCCCTGGTGGCGCTGGGGGTGGGCGGCATCATGACCGACCGCCCGGACCTCTTGCGCCGAGTCCTCGGCTGAGGCTCGATGGGAGAACCATGTTGGAAGCCAAACCAGCCTCGGCCAGCGAAGCGGTGATGACGCAAGTCATCCTCCCCTCGGATGCCAACCCCCTCAACGCCGCCTTCGGCGGGCGCATCATGGAGTGGATAGACATCTGCGCTGGCGTGGCCGCCGGACGCCACTGTCGGCACGCGGTGGTGACCGCGTCCATGGACGACTTGCATTTCCACACTCCCATCGGCGTGGGCTGGGTGGTGACGCTCAGGGCCCGGGTGCTGGCTGCCTTCCGCACCTCCATGGAGGTGGGCGTCACCGTGCACGCGGAGAATTTGCTGACGGGAGCGCAGCACCTCACCACCAGCGCTCTGCTCACCTTCGTCGCCCTCAACCCGGACGGCACCAAGGCCCTCGTCCCCCCGCTCAAGCTCGAGACGGAGGCGGACCGCACGGCCAACGCCGAGGCGCAGGTGCGGAGGGTGGCCCGGTTGGAGCGAAAGCAGTCAGGCGGCAGCTGGCAGGCGGCGATGCACGGCCGCCCTTGAGGCGGTGCTCGATGCGGGGGGTGCCGTCAGGTGGAAAAGGACGTCCCGCAACCGCAGGTGGACTTGGCATTGGGGTTACTGAATTTAAAGCCCGCGCCGGTGGTGCCCACCACGTAGTCCACCTCGGTGCCAGCCAGGTAGCTGTTGCTCAGCGCGTCCGTCACCAGCTTCACGCCATCCTGCTCCCCGGTGAGCTCGCCCGCCTGGACGTCCTTCACCATGTTCAAGTCGTAGCCGAACCCGCTGCAGCCAGCCGGGACGACGCGGACGGAGAGGTAATAGCCGTCGAAATTCTGCTGCTTTTGGACGGCCTTCACCTGTTCCACCGCACGCGCGGTGAGACGCAAGGGGAAGGCGTCGCCTTGGGTCGACAGCGGCGCCGAGGCGGGAGTGGTTTGAATGTCCATGGTGCCAGCATATAGCGACCAGCCTCCACGGAGTCCACGCCACCCACCCCGAAGGGGGGGTTAAGGGCTCCGACCCCCCCGCAGGCGCCCACCGTCCACCGCGACCACCTGGCCAGTAATGAAGTCTGGACCGGTGACGAGGAAGCGCACCGTCTCCGCCACGTCCTCCGGGCGCCCGAGGCGCTGCAGCGGAATTCGCAGCCGCAACGCCTCGCGCTCCTCGGCGCTCATGGACTCCGGCGGAAGCACCGTCCCTGGGGCCACGGCATTCACCCGCACCGCCGGGGCCAATTCGATGGCCAGCACCTGCGTCAGCATCGCCAGTGCCGCCTTGGACATGCAGTAGGCGGCGTAGCCGGGCCAGGGAATGAAGCCGCCGCCGAGGTCCAGCACGTTGACGATGTCGCCTGCGCCCCGCGCCACCATCCCCTTGGCCAGCGCGCGTGAAAGCCGGAAGGGCGCTCGGGCGTTGAGCTGCCAGAGGGCATCGAGCATTCGGTCCGGGGTTTCCAGAAACGAGGCGCGGTCGAACCGTCCGGCGCTGTTGACCAGCACCGACACCTCGCCCAGCGTTCGCTCCACGGCCGGAAGCAACCCGTCCAGGGCAGCGTCGTCCGTTAAGTCCACCCGGAAGGCCGCGGCGCGGTGACCGGCCGCGCGCAGCGCGCCCACCACGGCCTCCGCCTCCGAGCCATGGTGGTGGATGGCCACGCTGGCTCCGGCGTCGGCGAGACTCTCGGCGATGGCCTTGCCCAGCCGGATGGCGGCGCCCGTCACCAGGGCCACCCGTCCCTCCAGTCTCCGCTCGTCCTGGGCCACTGTCCCTCTCCCACCGAGCCCCTCGAGGCGGACTCGAAGCCTGTTATACCCAACGCTTCCCGCCATGCCCTCCTACCGTGAGCTGCTGGCCCGTGCGCGGGCCGAGACGTCGGAAATCTCCGGGGAGGAGTTGCGCGCTCTTCTGGCCTCCGGCGCACCTTTGACGGTGCTCGACGTGCGCGAGGCGGACGAGTCCGCGGAGGGTTGCATTCCGGGTGCCGTCCTGGTCCCGCGAGGCTTGCTCGAGCAACGCGTGGAAGCACTTGTCCCGCGCGAGACCCGCGTCGTCGTCTACTGCCAGAGCGGAGCACGCTCGGCCCTAGCAGCGCATACCCTCGCCGAGCTGGGTTACGCCCAGGTGCAGTCTCTGGCCGGGGGTTTCGGACGGTGGAGCGACTCGGGCCTCCCCTCCGAGCGACCGGCCGGGCTGCGCGCGGACCAGAAGGCGCGCTACCGCCGCCACCTCAGCCTTCCGGAAGTCGGAGAAGCCGGGCAGTCCAAGCTGCTCGCCGCGCGGGTGCTGGTCCTCGGCGCGGGCGGCCTGGGCTCGCCGGCGGCCCTCTACCTCGCCGCGGCCGGAGTCGGCACCATCGGGATTGTGGACTCGGACGTCGTCGACGCCAGCAACCTCCAGCGTCAGGTGCTGCATACCCTCGAGCGCACCGGACAACCGAAGACGGAGAGCGCCCGGGAAGCCCTCAGCGCCCTCAACCCGGACGTCACGGTGGTCGGCTTTCAGGAGCGGCTCACCGTCACCAACGTGGAGCGCATTCTCCAGGGTTTCGACGTGGTGCTCGATGGCGGTGACAACTTTCCGACGCGCTACCTTCTCAACGACGCCTGTGTCCTTCTCGGCAAGCCGCTCGTCCACGGCAGCGTCTTCCGCTTCGAGGGCCAAGTCACCACCATCCTTCCCCGCCAGGGGCCCTGCTACCGGTGCCTGTACCCTGCCCCGCCGCCCGCGGAGCTCGCACCGTCCTGCGCCGAGGCCGGCGTCCTCGGCGTCCTTCCAGGCGTCATCGGCCTGCTGCAGGCCACCGAAGCGCTCAAGTTGCTGCTCGGCGTGGGCACTCCGCTGGTGGGTCGCCTCTTGACGTACGACGCGCTGGCGGGGCGCTTCCAGGAACTGCAGCTGCGTCGCGACCTCGAATGCGCTGCCTGCGGGGCGGGGGCTCGCCCGACGCTGCGCGACGCGCCCGAGGTCTGCGCTCCGGGTCCCCTTGTCCGTGCGTGAAATTACACCCGCTGCGTTGCACGAGCAGCTGACGGGCCCGGGCCAGCGGCCGGTCCTGCTCGACGTGCGTACGCCGCAGGAGCATGCCCTGGTGGCGCTGCCCGGCTCGGTGCTTATCCCGCTGCAGGAGTTCGGCGAGCGCACGTCGGAGCTGGATGCGCTGAAGGGAAAGCCGGTGGTGGTGTATTGCCATTCCGGGGTCCGCAGCTTCCACGCGGCGGCCTTCCTCGCCTCCCGCGGGGTGGAGGCCACCTCCCTCGCGGGCGGCATCGACCGCTACTCCGTCGACGTTGACCCGTCGCTGCCTCGCTACTGACACCTCTCTGGGGCAGCTCGAAGACGCGCCGAGGTGGAGCTCCCTACGCTTTGTTTGCCTCAGCACGAGGACCGGTTCGTCTCCCGTGCTGAGTCGCCTGACCAAGAGCGTCATCAGGGCCATCCTCTGCGCACGTCGGCTGTCCCCTTCCAGGCCAAGAAGCCTGTCCGCGGCTTCCATACGGACGGCACCTAACCGCCGGAGATGGGCTGGAAGACATAGCCCGCTGTCTTGCAGCCCGTCGGCTCGCACAGCATCGCCACCCGTTCCAGAACACGAGCCCCGGCCTCGGCATGCGCTTCGTATTCAAGGGTGACGACGCTGCTCCTCGGCGTCGGCAGATTCATCGGCCGGGTTTGCATCCGGTAGAGCACGGTCCGGGTGCGCGAAAGGCCCTTCCGCCGTTCCAGGACCTCACGCCATTGGCCCGGCGCCAAGGTGACCTGGCTTCGGAAGGCCTCGGTCATGCCTAAGAGCGCATCGTCCTGGGCGCCGGAGTCCAGGAGTGCGAGCCAATTTGCCGCGGCGGTGGCGCCGGCTTGAGTCATCGCCAGGTCATAAGGAAAGCTTGGGTCGTCGGGCGGGTTTGCCGCGCCGCCGCCGCCGGCCAGTTCCTGGGAGTCTTCCGGCTTGCGCAGAACCCGAATCCATCGGCCGTCCGCAAGCGCAAAGACGACGTTGTAGGACGCCGCGCGCGAGAAGGCCTTCTGTGGGTCGTACCCAACGTTGACTCCGACGGTGAGCGCCCTCTCCCCGGCCGCCTGGAGTTCCGGTCCCAGCGCTGCCACCAGGGCCTCCGCGTCCGCCTCGATGCGAGCAATTTCCCGCGTCGTCCCGGCGTAGAAAACCATCGTTCCAAGCCGCTGGTGCTCGGCTCCGAAGAAGGGGCCTGTCTTGAGAAGCCTGAACATGCCTCCCGACGGAGTCACCAGGTAGCTGTAGGTGCTGGGCTGAGTCGCCGCCGAGGTGCCAGGGGCACATGCCTTCGAGCACCCCGACAGCACCACCAGGGAGAGCAGCCCAAGCCCGAAGCGCATCTGAGAACTCTACGCCAGGCAGTCGAGAGGGACTTTCTTCTTTTGTACGCAATTGCCGACGGCCTCCTCCGGCCCCGCATCGGAGGCTGCGAAGGCCTCTGGCTCACTCTTGGCAGTGACGCCGAAGGCCGAGCCTCTGCGGAGCGGTCCTGCGCATCGACCGGCTCGCCGCAAGCACAGCGGCCTTCAGGACGACGGATGCGTCGCAGCTGGCTGCCGCAGGCGCACATAATTCCAAACGTCCGCCGGCTGACTCGCCCCCGAATTCGGAAAGACGCCGTAGCCCTGGAGCAGTCCCTCCCTCAGGAAACCGGACTTCTCCAGCACGCGCGCCGACGGTGAATTCGCGACGTGGCATTTGGCGTCGAGGCGCGACAGCGACGGAATTTGAAACGCCAGGCAGACAACTGTCCCCATCACTTCAGTCGCGTAACCGTGGCCCCAGGCGTCCCTCGCAAACACGTAGCCAGTCTCAGCGCGGTGAGGCGCCTCGAGAGCGAAGCCGGTCCCACCCAGCAGGACATCCTCTCGCGTCAACACCAGATAGGGCCCCACTCCGGTGTCGGACCAGGCCTGGTCACTGGCGTTGATGAAGGCCTCTGTATCTCCGAGGTTTCGATGGGTGGGCCAACTGAGGTAGCGGGTGACTTCCGGAACACTTGCGTAGCGACTGAAGATTGCCTCCCCGTCTGCCAGCGTCGGCCGGCAGAGCTTCAAGCGCACTGTTTCGACGTATTCCGGGATGAGTGTCACGATGCGGTCACCTCGCGGCGAGGCAAGCACGCGAGTGCAGCTCGGGCAGCTACCCCCAAGCCGCTCCGCGAAGCCTCACACTGCATTACCGGTCCGCAGGTGCCGAGACTATTTGCTGGTCCCGTCGCCATGCACCTGCTGCTGACGCGTCCAATTGCCCTTCAGGTAGCCGTTGGGGTTGGCATTGACGTCGTTGGTCTGGAAGCTGGTCTTGCCACTGTCGTCCACCCAGGTGGTGCTGTAGGAGCTCGAGACCTTGCTCACCTGCCCGGTGCCGGGGTCGCGAACCGTTTGCTGGTCGAGCGCGTAGTCCACCCAGTCCGAGGCCATGGTGTGGTTGCTGTTCGCAATCTGCGCTGCCCGGTGCATGGACATGTCCGTTCCCCGCTGCAGAGTGGCCATGAATTGCTCGTGCTGACGCTGGTGCATGGCCTGCGACTGCATGAACTGCTCGTGGGAGCGGCGAAGCTGCGCATTGCTGTTGTCCATCTGTTGCTTGAGCATCTGCTGGCCGCGGCGGGCTTGCTCGGCCATGTAGGCCTGCGCCCATGGAGGGTTGGGGCGGGACCCAGTGGTGTGGGTGTCCATGAGCTTCGAGGCTGCCTCGAGCTTGCCCTCGGGTGCGCGCAAGAGGCGGACGGAGGCGCTGCAGGTGTCCGCCGCGTAGTTGTGGTGCTGGTGCTGGTAGTCCGGGACCGGGCTGTGCAGGCAGGTCACATTCGCGGTCAGGAGCCCTTCCATGGGAAAGGTGCCATTGCG
>Ga0302325_10008324_pt1 | contig 22786 bp, 21 predicted proteins | sample Palsa_T0_2_FD_201948 | JGI IMG/M metagenome (GOLD analysis project Ga0302325, IMG submission 201948) | Peat permafrost microbial communities from Stordalen Mire near Abisko, Sweden - Palsa_T0_2 | ecosystem: Environmental > Terrestrial > Soil > Palsa > Peat permafrost | place: Sweden: Abisko...
CATCGAGGAGGGGTTGCGGCGTGCTTTGGAACGGCACGAGTTTACGCTGCACTATCAGCCAATGGTCGACCTGACAACCGGCAAGGTCACGGGCGCGGAAGCCTTGCTGCGCTGGGCGCATCCGACTCGGGGGCTACTCCTGCCCGCGCAGTTCATTCCCATTGCGGAAGACTGCGGACTCATTGTGCCTATCGGCAAATGGGTTCTGCGTCAAGCGTGCGAGCAGGCACATGCCTGGACGGTCGCCGGCCTACCTGCAACCACAATAGCGGTTAACGTCTCCGCCCTGGAGTTCGCCGATGAGAGCTTTCTGAACGGCCTGTTCGCCGTCCTGAGTGCAACAGGCATAGAGCCCCGATCATTACAGCTCGAACTGACCGAGAGCGTTCTCATGAAGCGTGCCGATGCTTCAGCGGGCGTACTGCAATACCTGCGAGAATGGGGCGTAAAGGTCGCGATCGACGACTTCGGCACGGGTTACTCGAGCTTGAGTTACCTGCGCAAATTCACCGTCGATGCCCTCAAGATCGACCAATCCTTCGTCCGTCAGATCTCCACCGGCGGCCGCGATGCAGCAATCGTCACCGCGGTAATCAGTATGGCGCGAAGCCTCGAGTTGCTCGTTGTTGCCGAGGGCGTACAAACTCTGGAAGAACTCGAATTCCTGCGCGCGCACGACTGCGATGAGGCGCAGGGCAATTATTTCGGCCGGCCGACGCCCCCCCAAGAGTTCGCCAGGCTCCTCCAGGATGGCATGAGACCATCGACGGCGATGCCGGCGAGAATTTTTAAAAAGGAAGGCCGCTCCGAGCCCGCTGTGACACATTCAGCTGGCTAACTGCACTTCGTTGCGGATGACTGCATCGCCCTTCATGACAGACTTGCCACTCTCCATCTCATCGGTCAGATTCCGACCCGGTCGCACGCGCAGTCAGGAATGTGCGAGAGGCAGGCCAAGGAGTGTCAAGGCGTGCTAACGTAGCGCCACAGGCGACGTGCGCTAAAGCGTCGCCAGCCGGACATCGACACTATGGTGGCGAGTGCCTGATCTCGCCACTGCGCGCGCGGTCGGCGGGAGGCTGGAATGAGTGGAATTAGGGGGCCATTCTACTCCGCAGTTGCTGTCATCTTACTGACGGCCTGCGGTTCGAACAGCACGACATCTGAAGTCGCGACCAGTACCGCACGCGGTACGCTCATCGAGAGTCCGCCGCTGCGGATTGCATCGCTCGATGCGGCAGCCTTTACCGCGCAACTGAGTGCCACCGCCACTGGGCAGGAGCTGCTGGAGCTCGCGGGAACCCCGACCTGCGGCGTGGACTTCTACTACGTGCAGTACTGGACGGTGGGCGGTGCGAATGAAGCCGCAACGGCCACGGGGGCTTTAATGGTGCCCACCGGGACTGGTGCGTCCTGTTCCGGTCCGCGTCCCATCGTGATGTACGCGCACGGCACAACGACCGACAAAACCTTCAATATTGCGGATATCACGAATACGAGTAATACCCAAGGGGCCCTGATCGCCGCGCTGTTCGCGGCACAGGGGTACATCGTCGTGGCGCCGAACTACGCTGGCTACGATACCTCCTCGCTCAGCTACCACCCGTTCTTAAATGGCGAACAGCAGTCGAAGGACATGATCGATGCGCTGACCGCCGCCCGCACGGCACTGCCTCTGACCCTTGCGGCCGCGACCTCGGATAACGGGCAACTCTTTATCACGGGCTATTCCGAGGGCGGCTACGTCGCCATGGCGACGCATAAGGCGCTGCAGATCGCGGGCGAGACCGTAACGGCATCCGCTCCCGCGTCCGGTCCCTATGTTTTATCTGCCTTCTTCGACGCGGTGTTCTACGGAGACGTGAATATCGGCTCTACGGAGTTCACACCGCTCATCACGACGAGCTACCAGAGGGCCTACGGCAATATTTATTCGGCGACAACGGACATTTACGAGCCGGCGTACGCAACGGGGATTGACACGCTGCTGCCCAGCACAACGCCCATAGACACACTGTTCGAGGAGGGCAAACTCCCCGAAACCGCCCTCTTCAGCAGCACGCCTCCCGTCACCGGCAACGCGGTGCTCGATGCGGCGCTTGCCGTTCCGAAGAACCCGATTTTTGCCCTCGGCTTCGGCGCATCAAACCTTATCAATAACGACTACCGATTGAGCTATGTCCTGGACGCGGTCGCCCACCCCGACGGCGCCGCACCGGTGCCGCAACCCGGACTGCCACTGCCAGCGGGGCCGACGAATACGCTGCGCATCGCAGCCGGATTGAACGACATGCGCAGCTGGGCGCCGCACGCGCCCATGCTGCTTTGTGGTGGTGATCAGGACCCCACCGTCTTTTTTTCGCTGAACACGGGCACGATGCAGGCCTTCTGGGCCGCCGCAGGTGTGCCTGCCGAGGTCGTCACGGTTTTGGACGTCAATGCGGCCGTCGCGCCGCATGATCCCTTCGCCGCGGCGAAGGTAGGCTTCCAGACAACAGAGGCTGAAATCCTCGCGAGCCAGGGGCAAACGGCGGCTGTCGAGTCGTACCACGCGACGGTTTTGCCGTTCTGCATCGCCGCGGCGCGCGGCTTCTTCAGCCAGTTCTAAACGCACGGGGGGGCCGTTCATGAGCACGACGATCAAAGCAACAGCCGCCGGTGCGGTCCTGGCACTGACGTTATCGGTCGCCTACGCCGACGACAGCGTGCCCGAAAATACGGTCCGCATTGGCATGTACTACGTCCACTACCACTCCAGTGCCGATGATATTTCAGGGCCCTATGTGCCAACGGGTCTCAACTTAAGCGTCGAAGACGTGGAGACGCTGTACCTCGCCTACGTTCGCCGCCTGTCGGAGCACTTCGATCTGGAATTGGCAGCAGGCTGGCCACCCCTTACGAAGACGGAGGGCCGCGGTCCGGCGACGCTCGGATCCGTACCCTACAACGGGCAGGTCATCTCGACCGCGCGCTGGTTTGCACCGACGCTCTTGCTCAATTACAAATTCTTTGATGACTCTCATGCGTGGCGTCCGTACGTGGGAGTCGGGGTCAACTACGCCAATTTCTACGATCGTCGCTCAACCGCGGCGGGCAATGCAGCGAGCGGCGGCCCAACGTCGATCTCATTACCGGTCTCGGTGGGAGTAGCCGGGACCGTCGGCATGGCCTATCACCTGAAGGGGCCTTGGAGTCTCTTCCTGTCCTACTCGGCATCCGTGGTAAAGAGCAAACTAACAGCCGACACTGCCGGGGTCGAGCGTACAACCGACATCAGTTTCGGCCCGCGAGCTCTGGTATTCGCCGGCGGCTACTCGTTCTAATGCTTAGGACGCCGCCTTCGCGGCGCATCCGTGCAGTTACCTCTAAGGCGCGACCCGCGAGCGTCCCTAGCCCTCACGCATAAGCGCCCCGATTCGGGCACGACGGATACCGAATCCAGGATCGGCAATATCATGCCGAATACCGGGATCTTCTCCGAATATGCCAAGCGAGCGAACCCGTGAGTGGCGGCTCGGTTTTTACGCGGACTCCGGGCTCCTTCGCCTTTGCAGGCCCGCTGCTCTCGGTTACCGGATTCGTTGAGCTCAATCTTGCATCACGCTATTTGCGTCGGAAGTGGACACGCAAGCGCGGCGCAAGAGTTGATCACTGCCCGTCAAAAAATGATCTCACGGCAGCGACACAAAACGGCGCAACGAGTTCGGCATGGTAGTCCGCGAGCACGGCCGCTTCACCCCCGTCGGTGGCACCAGCGAGTACCGCAGCGCTCGCGACCACTATCTTGGCAGCCAAGAAGGCGCTCTGCAGCTGCGCATAAGGATCCGTGCCGGACGCAGATGCTTCAAGATCGAGGACGCTCACCGCACCGGAGGGCACATGAGAAGCCCAGTATCCCTGCATGAGCTGCGTGTCAAAATAAAAGACCGTGGGATCCTCATCCCCGCCGCACAGTAACACTGGCGTTTTTGGTGTCCAGTTGCGCAAATCATTCAATTTCAGGTCCTGGCGCAGCGCATTGTCAGGATTCGCAGGGGGCAGTCCGGTCGTCGTCGCCGGGAAGCCGCCGTCCGGAGCGCTTACCGCGTCCTCAAGGTACTGTAATCGGTAGCTATTGAGGATCAAATTCCCCGTTCCAAAACCCGCGGCAAATATCGGCGCGAATAGAGCTGGCGTCGTCGGTGGCGTGAATGCGGCCCATTGAGGAGCAGGCGGCGTACTGCTGAACAGCTCGGACTCGGGCAGCTTTCCTTCAGCGTAGAGTTCACTGATGCCAGTGGCGCTAGGCAATAGCGAATTGATGTCAGTGGCAAACGTAGGCTCGAAGACGTCGGTCGGATCGGAATAGACATTGGCATATGAGTGCTGGTAACTCGATACCAGTAGAGTCAGATTTGCGGGCGCACTTAAGGAGACGTGACCGTAGAAGATTGCATCCCCGAAAGCCGCCAACGCATAAGGCCCAGACATGGGAGCTGAGGCCGTGACCACATCGCCCGCGGCCTGCAAGGCACGACTCGTGGCCATGGCAACGTAGCCACCCTGAGAATAACCTGTGACGAAGAGCTTACCGGCGTCGGTAACGCTCCCCTCACCCACTGTCGGCAACGCGCTGCGCGCTGCGGTCAGCGCATCGATCATGTCGCTGGACTGCTGATCCGCGTTCAAATACGGATGATAAGGTAACGTTGACGTGTCATAGCCAGCATAGTTTGGCGCGACCACGATGTAGCCTGCGGAGGCAAAGATCGCCGCCAACAACAAGCCTTCAGCGTTGGCGCTATTGCTGAGATCGGCAATATTGAATGTCTGATCGGTGCTCGTGCCGTGCGCATAGAGCAAGATCGGCCGTGCGCCACTGCATGCCGCGTCGGTGCCTGTGGAAACCATTAAGGCGCCAGAGGCGGTCGTGGGCTCCGACGCGCCGCCGACCGTCTCGTATTCGATGTGGTAGACGTTGATGGCGCATTGGGGGGTGTAGGCGAGTGGCAGCAGCAGCTTGCCAATATCGTTACCTGCGAGCTGCCCGAGGAGATTCGCTGCCGAGTACGACGCGACCAGCATGGGCGGGCTCTGCAGCAACGCTCCCCGTGGCGGCGTGGAGGCAGGTGCCGGCGCCGCGCTCTGATCGCTACCCCCGCAGGCGGCAAGGAGAAGCGTGATTGTGAGCCCAAGAGAGCCAAGCTTGATGCTACACATTGAAGTTTCCGCGGCCCGACAGAACGGTCCGAGTTATCTGCGCCCAGCGACGATTTGCGCCACGCGCTTGCCATCCTCGAGCTCCCAATAGACCACCGAGTCCTTACAAGCGTCGGGAATAAGAAATCGAGAGTTTGCTTCTTCGTAGGGTGCCGTGCGGACGCTGGTCTTGCCGGAGTCCGGATAGCCGCACACATCCGGGATCACGGTGGTTGAAATTGCCAGAAACACCAGATCCTCATCGCCCGTGTTGATAAGTTGGTGAGCACCCTCGGGCCCACCGGGCAGGTTCACGATATAGTCATTTTGCGTCACTTCGTGAATGTCCGCGCCCTGCCTGAGTACGCCCGACCCACTGAGGACAAAGAAATGCTCCTCGTTCGCATAGTGATGATGGAAGGGAAATGCCGCTTTACCCGGCGGGACACGTGTAATGTTCGCTCCGATTGCATTCGCACCGAGCGCGCTCGCGAGCTCGGTCATGGAGTATGCGAATGAATCGCCGCTGCCCCCGGCATGCGTCGTTGCTTGAGTGACATTGATCACGGGCTTGGGCATTGCGATCCTCCCCTGCGTCAGTTGTCAGCGGACAGCCGCCTGGGGTTATTCATGGTTGTGGCATGTACCTGGGCGGACACGCCTGGGATCAGTCCGCCGCGCGCTGCATCAAGACTCTACATCTGGGGCGCCCAGGAGGTGCACCAACCCGCGGCCTTGACATCTTTTCCAGGGAAAATTTGACATGGGCCCTCAACTGAACCGCTGGCGCCTTGGTAGAGCCCACAATTCGCACACTTGCTACCCACCGTCGCGCCTTGGCCGTGCTTCGCGTCTTCGACGTACTTGACAGCCTTCGCCGCAGGTTCCGCCGGATTCACAAGAATCGTGCCGGCACCGACTGCGGAGCTGAGCTTACGCACCACAAGCGGCGTGAGCGCCACTGTCAGTGCCGCGCGTCCCAGCAATCGCCGCCGCGATATCAGTGTCTTCTTGCGCACGCGACTATTCCATCTCAAGCCGCGAGCGCCTGCAACTGTGCGGGCCCTGCGGCCGCTGGAGCGAGTCGCAGCACGAAATCGAAGCGATCGACGTCGGTGCAAAGTTCGAAGTCGCGTTCGGGCGCCCAAGTTGCCTCCGCATCGAAGAACTTTCGCGCGCTGGGTGCGACGCGCAGCCGCGGCCGTATCGTACGCGTGTCGAAATGCTCGCCGCGCAGTCGCGCCGCCAGCATCTCGGCACACAGGTCATCCTCATCACAGCGCTCGCGCGCATCTTGCCCCATGCGCACAAGACTTACCTCCGCCGGTGCAAGGCCCGCAATGTAGCGGCATATGGCTGCGGCGTTCACGAAGCTTCCGGTGATGACCGTCTGCGCCTGTGTAGCATTGACTAGACCTTGAGTCCCGGCGTGCGTGGTATGGACAAGAGTGCGGCCCGTGAAATCCTCGTGCTCGATATGAGTGGGGGAGTTCCCGAAATCGAAACCGTCGAGCTTGCGGGCGTGGCGCTCGCCCAGCGTAATATATTCGGGATGGGCGCGCTGCAGTCGTCGCGCCTCTTCGATGTCGCCGATCGGAATGATGCGCTCGGCCCCGTTTGCGAAGGCGTAGCACGCCACCGAAAATGCCCGGAACACGTCAATGATTACCGCGACGCCACGGGCGGCACGTGCCCCTGCCTCGAAATCAAGAATCTCTATCTTGGGCGATCCCATGGCTTGTCAGCTCCCGGCACGGGGAGTGAATGCACGCGCACGCGGCACGCGGTTGATCGCGGCAGAGCGTCTTGAGCGGGTCCGGTCGGGCGCCCCCGGTAGCGTCGGAAAAGCCGGTAGAAAGGTGCGGCCTTGTTCAATCATGAATTGCCGTAACGCCGCAGCCGAGGGCAGCAGTCTCTTCCTCGCAAGATTCACGATGAACCACGTGCGCATGACTGGAAGACCTACGACATCGAGCGCGACCAATCGACGGTCCGCGAGTTCCACCGCTACCGTATGCGCGGAGATGAACGCGATCCCTAAGCCTGCGATGACCGCTTGTTTAATAGTCTCGTTACTTCCCATTTCCATGCCGATGCGCGGTGTGACGCGGGCGTCGGAAAAAAAACGCTCCATAAGGAGGCGCGTGCCCGAGCCGCGTTCGCGCACGAGGAACGTCTCCTGTGCCAGCGCTGCCGCGCCCACCTGCAAGTGCTTGGCGCGCACATGATCGGGACGCGCGATGATGATATGGGGATGCTCGCCGATGGGAGCCTTTTGCACAGCCAGTTTCCGCGGCGGCCACCCGGTCAGCGCCAGATCCAGAGTATTCGCCTCTAGTGCGGAGAGAATCGCTGCGCGGTTTCCGACTTCCAGTCGGATTTCCACCGCCGGATGTGCTCGCGCGAAGGCACCCAGCACCTGCGGTGCAAAATACTTGGCGGTGCTCACCACGCCGACCGCCACACGCCCGCTATCAAGGCCGCGCAGCGACGCGAGCGCACTATCGCATTCGGCCAGAGCCGCCTCGATGCGTGTCGCTGCAGCCGCAATCTCGCGGCCAGCGTCGGTCGATCTCATGCCGTTCGACGTGCGCTCCACAATCGGCATGCCTGCCAGCTTCTCGAGCTGACGCATCTGCACGGTGACCGCAGGAGGCGTGATGTGCAGGGTCTCAGCCGCGGCTGCGAAGCTTCCGGTACGCAAGGCGGTCGTGAACGTGCGCAATTGGCGCAGGGTGACGTGGCGCATTTCTAATTAACTAAATTCTAATGGACAAGCAAAATACTTTAAATTTACTAAATTACCAAGCTCGGGCACCCTGCCCTCTACAGCATGGATCAGACCTTGGGGTGCGATAGTGAACGATAAATCGAAACAGGCGAGCGCTGCGAAAAAACGCTACACCCCAGGGGTCATTCCCTACGCCAAGATGGGCTATTACGAGCCCGACTATGTGCCAAAGGACACGGACATCCTCGCGGTCTTCCGCATTACCCCTCAGGAAGGGGTCGATCCGATCGAGGCGGCCGCGGCTGTCGCGGGGGAGTCTTCAACCGCCACTTGGACGGTCGTGTGGACCGACCGGCTGACCGCGAGCGAAAACTATCGGGCCAAGGCGTACCAGGTGGAGCGGGTGCCAGGCTCGGCGGAACAGTACTTCGCCTACATCGCCTATGACCTGGACCTCTTCGAGCCCGGTTCGATCGCGAATCTAACCGCTTCGTTAATCGGCAATGTATTCGGCTTCAAACCGGTGAGGGCGCTGCGCCTGGAAGATATGCGTCTACCCGTAGCATATGTAAAAACCTTCCAAGGCCCTCCCACCGGCATCGTCGTCGAGCGCGAGCGCCTGGACAAGTTCGGCCGGCCGCTCTTGGGCGCGACCGCGAAACCCAAGCTCGGGTTGTCCGGGAAGAATTACGGCCGCGTGGTGTACGAGGCGCTCAAGGGAGGTCTCGACTTCGTCAAGGACGACGAAAACATCAACTCACAGCCATTCATGCACTGGCGTGACCGTTTTCTCTATGCGATGGAAGCTGTGAATCGCGCCGGCGCTGAAAGCGGCGAGGTCAAGGGGCATTACCTGAACGTCACGGGCGCGACAATGGAGGACATGTACGAGCGCGCCGAGTTCGCACGCGACTTGGGTAGCGTCATCGTCATGATCGATCTGGTTATCGGGTATACGGCGATTCAGTCGATGGCCAAATGGTCGCGGGCCAACGATATGATTCTGCACTTGCACCGCGCCGGGCATTCGACCTACACCCGCCAGAAAAATCACGGCGTCTCCTTCCGCGTCATCTCAAAATGGATGCGCTTGGCCGGCGTCGATCACATCCATGCCGGCACGGTGGTCGGCAAGCTCGAGGGCGATCCGGCCGTCATTGCCGGGATCTATGACACGTTGCGCGAACCGTCGACACCGACAAACCTTGCGCACGGCCTCTTCTTTGATCAGGACTGGGCAGGGACGCGTAAAGTCATGCCGGTGGCCTCCGGCGGTATTCATGCCGGTCAAATGCATCAGCTCATTGATTATCTCGGCGAGGACTGTGTGCTGCAGTTCGGCGGCGGCACCATCGGCCATCCGATGGGCATCCAGGCGGGCGCAACGGCCAACCGCGTGGCACTCGAAGCAGTCATCCTGGCGCGCAATGAAGGGCGCGACATCAAAACCGAAGGCCCGCAGATACTGGCCGATGCCGCCAAGACCTGTCAGCCGCTGCGCGCCGCGCTTGATACCTGGAAGGACATCACCTTCGACTACACCTCGACCGACACGGTCGACTACGTGACAACCCCGACTGCCTCCTGAACGCCCGCGGAGCTTCAAATGCGACTCACTCAAGGGACATTCTCCTACCTGCCCGATCTCACCGACGTGCAGATCAAGAAGCAAATCGAATACGCGCTCGGCAAAAGTTGGGCGCTCGGCGTCGAATACACCGACGATCCGCATCCGCGCAATACCTATTGGGAGATGTGGGGCCTACCCATGTTCGATCTGCACGATGCGGCGGGCGTGATGCAGGAAGTCACCGCCTGCCGCGCCGCGCATCCGCAGAAATATGTGCGCATCAACGCCTTTGATGCAACCCACGGCTGGGAGACCGTGCGCCTGTCCTTTATCGTGCACCGCCCCACGGACGAGCCCGGCTTTAGGCTCGAGCGCACTGAAGATCGAGGCCGTACGATTCGCTACACACTGCATGCCTACGCGGCGGATAAACCGCCGGGAAGGCGCTATGGGTGATCCGGCGTCAGCGGCCCCTCCGGAGAGCCGGCGCGTTGATCTGCGCGCCCTCTATGCGGAAACCGAAATCGGCGCGCTGCTCGCCGAGCTTGACAACGACCTCGTCGGGCTCGAGCCCGTCAAGCGGCGCATCCGCGAGATTGCGGCGTTCCTGCTGGTCACGCGGGCGCGTGAACAACTGGGGTTTTCCTCCGGAGCGCCGACGCTGCACATGGCGTTCACAGGCAATCCCGGAACCGGCAAGACGACCGTCGCCCTGCGCATGGCGGGCATCCTGCATCGACTGGGCTTCATCAGGAAGGGACATCTCGTCTCCGTCACGCGCGACGACCTTGTCGGGCAGTACATCGGCCACACGGCACCTAAGACCAAGGACATCCTAAAACGCGCGATGGGGGGCGTGCTCTTCATCGACGAGGCTTACTACCTGCATCGGCCGGAGAATGAAAAGGACTATGGCCAGGAGGCGATCGAGATCCTGCTGCAGGTGATGGAGAATCAGCGCGACGACTTGACCGTAATTCTCGCGGGCTATCAGGACCGCATGGACCGTTTCTTCGAGTCGAATCCCGGGTTTCGCTCGCGCATCGCCCATCACGTACATTTTCCGGACTTCGCCGACGCAGAGCTCCTGAGCATCGTCGAAAAGCTCGCACACCAGGCTGAGTACCGCCTGAGTGAGGACGCCCGCGAGGCTCTGCGCGACTACATAGTACAGCGCCGCCAACAGCCGAGCTTTGCCAATGCCCGCTCCATTCGCAATGCCTTCGACCGCTCGCGCCTACGCCAGGCTATGCGGCTGGTGGATATTGGCGCCGAGATCAGCGCGGACGACCTCGTGACGATCGAGGCCGCGGACATCCTCGGCAGCAGCGTGTTCAAGAAATCCACGCCGCAGAGCCCCTCTTCATGAGCGCGGCTCCGCTCGCCGAGCAACTGTCAGCCTGGGCTGTTGACTCGCGGGACCGTACGGCGATTGCGCAGACGGTAAATGCAGTGGCTAACGTGTGCGCGTCGATCTCGCAACTCGTTGGCGCTGCGGCTCTAGTGGGGCCCCTCGGAGCCACCCGTATGGAACACGGTGCCGACGACTTCCAGAAAGAGCTCGAGGTGCGCGCCAACGACATGCTCGTCGAAGGATTGCGCAACCTGCCCGTCGCCGCCCTCGCCTCCGAGGAATTGGCGGAACCCATAGAACTCAATCCTCGTGGAACACTGCTCGTCGCCGTGGATCCGCTTGATGGCTCCTCCAACATCGACACTAACGTCTCTGTCGGGACCATATTCTCGGTTCTTAAGGCACCCATGGAAGGCTCGCGCGGCGATGCCGATGCCTTCCTGCAAACCGGCGTGCGCCAAGTGGCCGCGGGCTACGCGATCTACGGTCCGCAGACAGCTTTCGTTATGACCGTAGGCGCGGGAACGCATGTGTTTACACTCGATCGGACGTCGGGCACGTTCCACCTGACATCGCCGCATGTGCGTGTGCCCGCAACCACGCAGGAGTTTGCGATCAACGCGTCGAATCATCGCTATTGGGACGAACCCATCCGCATCTATGTAGATGATTGCCTGAAGGGCACTGAAGGGCCGCGCGGCGCCGACTTCAATATGCGCTGGATTGCCTCCATGGTCGCCGAGGCGCATCGTGTGCTCTCGCGCGGCGGAATCTATCTGTATCCGGCCGACATCAGAAACGGCTACAGTCAGGGTCGCCTGCGCCTGATCTACGAAGCGAACCCCATCGCGTGGCTCATCGAACAGGCGGGTGGCGCAGCCTCCACAGGCCATCGACGCATTCTCGACGTGCAGCCCCGTTCGCTGCATCAGCGGATTCCGCTCCTGTTCGGGTCGCGCGAGGAGGTAGCACGCCTGGATCGCTACCACCTCGAGCCGCATCCGATTGGGGAGCGTTCGCCGCTCTTCGGGCGCCGCGGCCTATTCCGGAGCTGATATGTCCGTTGCCCACCCGATCGTTTCCATCACCGGCTCATCAGGCGCCGGTACTACTTCAGTGCGGCGCACTTTCGAGACGATCTTTCACCGCGAAAACATCAACGCGGCCTACATCGAGGGGGATGCTTTTCACCGCTACGACCGGGTAGAGATGAAACGCGTCATGAGCACCGAGGCCGCCCAAGGTAACCGCCACTTCAGCCATTTCGGACCCGAGGCTAACCTCCTAGCCGAGCTCGAGGCGACTTTCAGACAATTCGGCAAAACAGGCACGGGGCGCACGCGCCACTACGTGCACGACGACGAGGAGGCCAAGCTACACGGGCTGCCTGCGGGCAATTTCACGCCGTGGGAGTCCTTCCCCGAGAAATGCGACCTGCTGTTCTACGAGGGGCTGCATGGCGCGGTCGTGACCGATGGGGTCGACATCGCGCGGCACGCTGATGTGAGGATAGGCGTGGTGCCGGTCGTGAATCTCGAGTGGATCCAGAAGATCCATCGCGACCGTTCCACGCGCGGCTATTCGACCGAGGCCGTGATCGATACGATTCTGCGCCGCATGCCCGATTACGTGACCTACATCTGCCCGCAGTTCACGCAGACCCATATCAACTTCCAGCGTGTCCCCACCGTGGACACATCCAATCCCTTCGTGTCGCGCTGGATCCCGACGCCTGATGAGTCGATGATCGTCATTCGCTTTGCCAATCCGCGCGGGATCGATTTCCCCTATCTGCTGTCAATGCTCGACGCGAGCTTCATGTCGCGCGCGAATTCCATCGTGATCCCGGGAGGCAAGCTCGACATCGCCATGCAGTTAATCTTGACACCAATCATTCTGCAGCTCCTGGAAAAAAAACGTCGCGCCGTCTGAAATACTTCTGCTTTGATCATAAGGATCGAAAACACAAAGCTCATTAGGCGATCGTTCGTTGCCAGCCGGTCTTCAAAATGTTCGGGCGTTCTAGATAATAAGCTACCGTCGAGCGCAGACCGGCTGGGAGTGAGATGCGCGGTTCAAAGGCGCACTCGCGTTCGATTTTTGCACTGTCGATTGCGTAGCGACGATCATGTCCAGGGCGATCCTGCACGTATTGGATCAGCCGGACGCTCTCCTCGCCCTGCGCGACCGCTGAATCCGGAAAGCGCGCAAGGACTGCCGGCATCGCGGTCAGCTGCTCATCCACAATCGCGCACAGCAGGCGCACGAGATGGATGTTTTGGCACTCGGAGCGGCCGCCAATGTTGTACACCTCGCCACTCGTGCCGCGCTTGAGCACCGCTTCTATTCCTCGGCAATGGTCCTCGACGTGTAACCAGTCGCGGATGTGGAGGCCATCGCCATAGACAGGCAATGACTTCCCGGCTAGCAGTTGGCCGATCATGACGGGGATGAGCTTTTCGGGGAACTGATGCGGCCCGTAATTGTTGGAGCAGTTGCTGACCGTGGTTTGCAAACCATAGGTGTGATGATAGGCGCGCACCAGATGATCCGACGACGCCTTGCTCGCGGAGTAGGGAGAATTCGGAGCGTAGGCGGATGACTCCGTAAAAGGTGCGTCACTCGGGCCTAAGGATCCGTACACCTCATCAGTCGAAATGTGATGGAAACGGTGCGTCGGCACACTTTTCTGATCGAGCCATACCCGCCGTGCGGCTTTTAGCATCGAATGTGTGCCGATAACGTTAGTCTCGATGAATCTGTCCGGCCCCTCGATTGAACGGTCTACATGGGTTTCCGCCGCGAAGTGCACAACCGTGTCCAACTGCTCGCCATGTAGCAGTTGCTCGACCAGCGCCGTGTTGCTGATATCGCCGCGTACGAAACGCAAGTCCGGGTGATCTCTGACCGCCTCCAGATTCGCCAGATTTCCGGCGTAAGTTAGCGCATCGAGCACTACGATCCGATCGCCGGGTTGGTGCTTCAGCCAGTAGTGCACGAAATTCGACCCGATGAAGCCGGCCCCGCCGCTGATAAGAAGTCGCGCCATGTCTATGAGGCCCGCGCGCGACGTTGGCCTAACAGCCGGACACGGGGCCGCCCTTGACACGCCCGCTGATGTGGGGCCGCGGCAATTGCTGTTGAAGCACATGCGTCACTGGAGCGACCACGTGCTCGAGCGCGAAGTGCGCGCGAGCCTCGTCTACCGGCAGTTCACTCGAATAGGCGCGCAGAAGCTTTACGATGCCAAGACTTGGTGAGCCTGGGGGATCAATATGACCGCGCATCAGTGCATCTCGCGTTGACTTCCCAAACACTTGCATATCACAAGCTCGCTGAAAAACAAGCCTTTTTCAGTCGCCAGCCGGTACTATACCCGCTGCCGCAGATGCGATTCTGTGGCCCATATCTTGATCAAGCGCGCGTTTGACACCGTTAAAACCCGAAGTACGGCTGGCTCGGGCTTAGCTTGACCGGCTAATGCATTCGTACGCCCCCCTCATAAAGAGAGTAAACTGCAAAAGGCGGAGCATTTCGAGCTGCTTCAGTTCATCGAGTCCTCACCCTGGAGAGCCCCTTGGCCAAGCCGAATTATCGTCACGCAAAACGACAGAAAGAGCTTGCCAGGAAAACGAAACAGACCGAGAAGCTGCAGCGGCGGTCGCCGCGCACAGACGCCCCGACGGAATCCGGGCCCAGCGATGAAACGAAGACGGGTCAGGCCACACGTCCCCCAAGTGCTGCAGTAGTTGGAGAAATGGATTGAGACTATCGTCCCTAAGTCCTGAGGCCGCACGCCAACAGCGTCGCGACCGCTGGCGCCGCGGCCGCGCGGCGGCACAGACGTTGCGCTCGGCGTTTCCGCGCCTCGAGCAGATTCGTGTCGATCTGAGTTTTAAAGACGCAACGGCCTGCACGCCTGCGGAGCAGTCCCACGTCCTGCACCCGCCGGCTAGAGCTTTCTTTGAGTTTCCCTGTCCGTATGCCGATTGCGACGGCCAGTTCGATTTGAATGCCGCGGCGACCAGCGTGCTCGCAAGCTCTGCCCACCATGCGCAGGGTGAAATCGAATGCCCCGGGGTGAGAGCTCGGGATCGAATGGGCAGGCAGGCCTGCCATCTGCGCGTGCTCTACAAATTCACCGCAGACTATCAGCGCGAAACTGACGCCTGAGGGTGCTACTTGCGGCGCGGAGTCGCGACGCGCGGATCGGGCGGCCGTGTGAAGTCGACGATGAAGTGATCGCCGTCGAACTTGGTCACTTTGCCGACAAGATCGGTCCGCACGTGAAAGCTGCGCCCTACCTTGCCGCTCGATGCATCTTTGGGCGACGCCACAATCATGCGGATCGGCAGATCCTCGTCACGCGCCAGAGTGAGATGGCGGCCCAAGAGCGCCGTGCCCTGCACGTCTACTGGCTCGCGCGAAAGCTTATCCTCATAACGCAGCACGCCGCGGCCCGGCCGGCCAAAATACGAGCGCGCACAACTCAAAACGACTGCTCCGTCTTCGGCGATCGCCGACAGCGCCCGCAGCCGATTCGCTGGCTTCGCGCCAAACTTGGCAAACGCATCCGACAAGGTCAGATTCATGGAGCACGTGAAGCAGGGCAAGCCATGCTGCAGAATACAGCGTAAGCCCGATCGCCGCCAGCGCAGGGCCATTTTGCAGGCGAAGGAGCGCGCAGGAGGCCTTGAGCGTGGCACTCACGTTACTGTCCCAAGATCCGGCGCTCATCTGCGCGGCAGACAGCTCGTTGCGCGTTGCGCCGCGCAGCATACATGTATGGGCATTCGACCTTAAGGCCTCCCCCGCATGCCTCGAGCAATGCCGCCAAACGCTGTGCGGCGTCGAACGTGCGCGCGCTGCGCGCTTCGTCCACGCGGCAAGCGGCGAGGATTTTGTTGTGGCGCATGGCGTCCTGCGGCATCTCCTCGGGCGCTACACGGGTACCGCTGCGCGTGATCTTATGTTCTCACCGGGTGCGAACGGCAAGCCCGCGCTTTACGGACCGGGCCGCGCTGGCGACGACATTTCCTTCAATTTGAGCCACTCTCACAGCCGCGCCCTGATCGCGGTAAGCAATCGACGCGAGATCGGCATCGACCTTGAGAAAATCAAGCCGGGCGTCAAGGCGCTCGCCATCGCGCGCCGCTACTTCGCCAGCACCGAGCTTGCCGCGATCGAAACTGCGCCCGCGTCGCTGCAGGCCGCCACGTTCTTTCGCTACTGGGTCGCGAAGGAGGCTCTTCTCAAGGGCGCGGGTATTGGACTGCGCTTTCCCATCGATGAATTCGAGGTTCAATTTGAGGGCGGCAACCTGCGCGCAAGCGTCCGCAGCCGCGAGCCCTCAAGGCTCGCTGGCGATTGGACGCTGCAAATGCTCCCTGTGGAAACCGGCTGGGCGGCGGCTTTGGCCGCGCGCGGAGCCGACTGGACGGTGCGGCTTCAGAATCCGGATCATGTGCCCGCGCTTGACGCTCCAATGTAGCTGGCAACGCCCCTCAGATCATGAATCCAGCCACGCCGACGACAGTTCCAATAAGCGCAGCGATGGCGCCAAAGAGCGGAAAAAAGCGCCGCTTGGACAAAAAGTAGAGTGAGCAGAGCACGAGTCCGAGCTCTAGAAGCCCCTCCCCCACATCGAGCCACAGCGCGCGCCGCTCCTCGGCCATACTCTGCGCCTCCTTGGCGCGCGCCTCGGCCTCGATGCCTTCGGCGTCCTGTTTGTAGCGATCGCGGTCGTGCAGATAAGTCTTGGCCAGTTCGCGCACATTATCGCGCTCTCCGCCAAGAGCGGTGGCCAGGCCCGCGCCGACCTCAAGCAGATGTTCGCGGATCTTCTTCGCCTGGAAGAAAGCCCACTGATCGTTGGCTTCGGTCTTGGCAATCACCGTGGCGGTATGCGCCCGGTGCGAGGCAATCGTCACCACCGCCAGAATGATCCCAATCATGCCCACCATCACCCCGACCCGCCGCCCGAAGGGGTCGGCGGCGTGATCGTGTTCTGCGCTGATTTCTATCTCCGCCATGTTCTTCCTGCCTTAAGCCATGAACAGCGCCATTTTAAGCCGACCCCGGTACAATCCGCTCTCCAACTCGGCAGGCGGAAACAGCACCTTTGGATTTGCCGAATGGGGAGCTTCTCTCGAAGCCTCCCCTGTCCTTAAGCATCGTCGTTCCCGTGTTCAACGAGGAGGCCGGCCTGCCCGCTCTCTTCGCGCGTCTTTACCCCGTGCTCGATGCTCTTGGGATCCCATATGAGTGCATCTTCGTCGACGACGGTAGCCGAGATCGCTCGGTGGCGGTGCTGCGCGCGCAGCACGCGCTGCGGCCGGCGGAGACGCGTGTGGTCATATTGCAGCGCAACTTCGGCCAGCATGCAGCCATCATGGCCGGCTTCGAGCGCGCGCAGGGCACCGCGGTCATCACCCTGGATGCCGACCTGCAAAACCCGCCGGAGGAGATACCGCACCTCGTCGAGGCCTTGCGCGCCGGCCACGATTACGTGGGGACCGTGCGCCGCGGCCGCCAGGACCACTGGGCCCGGCGCGTGTTCTCGCGCGCCATCAACGCGATGCGCGACCGCACGACAACCATACGGATTACAGACCAGGGCTGCATGTTGCGCGCCTATGGGCGCGACGTGGTCGACGCGGTGAACGCATCGGTGGAAGTCAAAACATTCATCCCGGCACTGGGGTATCTCTATGCGCGGGAGCCAACCGAGATCGAGGTCGCGCACGAGCCGCGCAGCACCGGCGAGTCCAAATATTCCTGGTACTCGCTGATTCGCTTGAACTTCGATCTGATGACAGGCTTTTCCGTCGTGCCGCTGCAACTCTTCTCGATGCTCGGCATGGCGATTGCGGGCCTATCGGGGATTCTCGTGCTATATCTGGCCGCACGGCGCCTCATTCTCGGCCCTGAAGTTGAGGGCGTGTTCACCCTCTTCGCCCTCGTCTTCTTTCTTGTGGGGCTCGCGCTCTTTGGCATCGGGCTCATCGGCGAATACGTGGGCCGCACCTATGAGCAGGTGCGCGGCCGGCCGCGCTATATCATCGCGGCGGTGTTGGAGACCGAGCCCGTGCCGGTGGTGCGCGAGCGCGAGCGTGTTTAAAGCCGTCGTCTTCGCCTACAGTGAGGTGGGCGTGCGCTGTCTTGCCGCGCTTATCGAGCATCAGGTTCGGGTGCCGCTGGTCGTCACTCACGAGGACTCGCCGACCGAACTTGCCTGGTTTGGCAGCGTCGAGCGACTTGCGGGGGAGCACGGCATTGAAGTCGCGAAGCCCGCCAATCCCAATTCGACAGAATTCATCCGGCGCGTGGCTGATCTTGCGCCGGAATATATATTCTCCTTTTACTATCGCGCGCTCCTGAGTGATGCGCTCCTCGGCTGTGCGCGCTGGGGGGCGCTCAACATGCACGGCTCGCTGCTGCCCAAATATCGCGGCCGCGCCTGCGTCAACTGGGCGATTCTGAACGGCGAGACCGAAAGCGGCGCCACTTTGCACTACATGGTGGGCAAGCCTGACGCCGGCGCTATTGTCGCGCAGGAGGCCGTGCCGATCGGTGTCGACGACACCGCGCTCATCGTGTCGCAGGCGATCGCCGCGGCCGCCGCACGGCTGCTGGTGCGCACTCTGCCGGCGCTCGCCTCGGGCCCGCCTGCGGCGCGTCCAATGAATCTGTCCAAGGGCTCTTATTTTGGGGCGCGCAGGCCCGAGGATGGGCGCATCGATCCATTTTGGCCCGCCGCGCGGATTCACGCCTTGATTCGCGCCGTCGCTCCACCCTTCCCCGGCGCTTTCATCGATCTTGAGTCCGAGCGCCTCCTCTTCGCAGGCTCACGCTGGTGCGGCGAGCCGAGCGCGCATGCGCGCCTGGCGCCATGCCTGTATGTTGAAGACGGCACGCTGTATCTGGATTGCAGCGATGGGCTGCGGCTCAAGATCACGGGACTCAATCGCAATACCGAGCCGCTCGACGCACAAGCTTTTCGCCGCTTCTACGGCGACACTCCGCTGACACTCTCGACGAGGGCGTCAAGAAGGAAACTTCAGATATGAACAAGCTCCTCATCCTGGGGGTCAATGGCTTCATCGGCCATCACTTAAGCGAAGCGGTGCTGCGCGACACCGACTGGCACGTGTATGGCATGGATCTGGAGAGCGACCGAGTGGCGCAGCTGCTCGCGCATCCGCGCTTTCATTACTTTGAGGGCGACATCACGATCAACCGCGAGTGGGTCGAATACCACATCAGAAAATGCGACGTGCTGCTGCCGCTCGTGGCAATCGCGACTCCGGCGACTTACATCAGCGATCCGCTGCGTGTGTTTGAGCTTGATTTCGAGGCCAATCTGCCGCTCATCCGCCAGTGCGTGAAGTATCACAAGCGCGTGATTTTCCCGTCGACCTCCGAAATCTACGGCATGTCCGCCGACGCAGAGTTCCATCCCTACGACTCGAATCTCGTGCTGGGTCCAATCCCCAAGTCGCGCTGGATCTACTCCTGCAGCAAGCAGCTCCTGGACCGGGTGATCTGGGCGTACGGCGAGCGCGGGCTCGACTTCACGCTCTTTCGCCCCTTCAACTGGATAGGTCCTGGATTGGATCGCATGCTGGCGGCGAAGGAAGGCAGTTCGCGCGTGCTCACGCAATTCCTGGGCAATATCGTGCGTGGCGAGAACATCCAGCTCGTCGACGGCGGCGCGCAGCGGCGCTGCTTTACCTACATTTCGGAGGGCATTGATGCCCTTATGCGCATCATCGCCAACCGCGAGGGAATTGCCTCGGGCAAGATCTATAACATCGGCAATCCCCGCAATGATCTCTCGGTGCGGCAGTTGGCGGAGACCATGCTGAAGGCCGCGCGCTCCATGGAGGCGTACTCGGCAGCGGCGGCGCGGGTGCAGCTCGTCGATGTGTCGGCCAATAAGTACTACGGAGCGGGCTATCAGGATGTGCAAAGCCGCGTGCCCTGGATCGCCAACACCACCGCGGAGCTTGGCTGGACGCCGAGCATCGACATGAATGTCGCCGTGCGGCGAGTGCTCGAGTCCTATCAGGCGAATCTGTCGGCGGCGAGCGCTCTGGTGGATGCGACCTGATTGCGCCTGGCGCTCAAAGTCGACGTCGACACCCTGCGCGGCACTTTGGAAGGCGTGCCGCGGATCATGTCGTTGCTCCTCGCGCTCGGCGCAGGCGCGACCTTCTATTTCAGCGTCGGTCCTGATCACACGGGACGCGCGCTGAAGCGCGCCCTGCGGCCGGGGTTTCTCAAAAAGGTGCGCCGCACTTCCGTCGTCTCCCACTATGGCTGGCGCACCCTACTCTATGGGACCCTGCTTCCGGGTCCGCAGATTGGCGCGCGCGCCGGCGCCGTCATGCGCGCCGTGCGCGACGCGGGCTTTGAAGTGGGCGTGCACTGCTATGACCACGTGCGCTGGCAGGACGGCGTAGCGAACGCCGATGCCGCCTGGACCGAGCGCGAGTTCGGCCGCGCGCTCGACACGTTCACCGCCGTATTTGGCACTGCACCGCAGACCCATGCGGCGGCAGGATGGCAGCTGAACGCGTACACCCTGCAGCTTGAGAGTGACGCGCGCCTGGAATACGCGAGCGACACCCGCGGCACCCAGGCCTTTCTGCCGGTCATCGGCAGCGTCCGCGGCGAGTGCGTGCAGATTCCGACCACGCTGCCGACGCTCGATGAGCTCATCGGCATTGACGGATTGAGCGCCGCTGGCGCCTGCGAGCGGCTGCGAGCGGCTACCCGCGCGGCCTCCTGCCCGGATCAGGTGTTCACGGCACATGCGGAGCTTGAGGGCGGCCAGTTGGCACCGCAGTTCGAGCATCTCTTGCGCGGCTGGCTCGCCGACGGATTTGCCCTCGTGCCGCTGCGCGACCTTGCCGCATCCCTAGACCGCAAGCGCCTGCCGCGGCATGTCATCGATATGGGCTCGATCCCCGGCCGCTCGGGAGTGCTTGCGCTGCAGGGCGAGCGCGTGGCTGCAGCGGCGGCCGAGTGATGAGCCCGGCTCGTGCATGGCGGCGCGGGTTCGCGCCCTTATGGGTTACCGCCGCCGTTGTCGTGTCGTGGTTCGCGCTCCTCGGTGTGCGCCCGCTCTTCAACCCCGACGAAGGCCGCTACGCGGAGATTCCGCGCGAAATGCTCGCAAGCGGCGACTGGCTTGTGCCGCATCTGAATAACCTCGTATACATCGAGAAACCGCCGCTACAGTACTGGGCGACGGCCGCAAGCTTCGAGCTCTTCGGTGTCGATGTCTGGGCCGCGCGCTTCTATACGGGGTTGTGCACGCTCCTCACCGTGCTCGTGAGCGCTGCCCTCGCGCGGCGCCTCTGGGGCGCGAGCGCCGCCTGGCGCACGGCAATCATGCTCGCAAGCACGCTCGCGATGACCGTCATGGGCCAGCAGCTCACGCTCGATATGAGCCTCACACTTTTCCTGATGCTCACGCTCGCGGCCTTTTGCGTGGCTCAGGATGCGAGGACACCGGCAGCGCGCCGCCGCCACTGGATGTGGCTCGCTTGGGCGAGCGCGGCCGGGGCGTTTCTGACCAAGGGCCTGGTGGCGCTCGTCCTTCCGGCGCTCACGCTCACCGCCTATTCGCTCCTCTACCGACGCTGGCGGCCCTGGAGACGGCTGTCGCTCGCGAGCGGACTTGCGCTCTTTGCACTCCTCAGCGTGCCCTGGTGCCTCCTCATGCAGCGCCACGTGCCGCAGTTCTTCGACTTTTTCTTCATCCGCGAGCATTTCCAGCGCTTCCTGACCCGCATCGAGGATCGCTACGAGCCGGTGTGGTTTTTCATGCCGGTGCTCGCGGCGGGATGTCTGCCCTGGATCCTGCCCGCGGCGCGCGCGCTCGGTGGCGCGTGGCGAAGCTGCGACGCGCAGGCGGATTTTGAGCCGCGCGCCTTTCTTTGGGTGTGGATTGTCGTCGTATTCGGGTTTTTCTCGATCTCGGATTCGAAGCTCATTCCGTACATTCTGCCGCTCTTCCCGGCGCTCGCCCTGCTGATGGCAAGCTCCCCAGCAGATGCACTGCGGCGCGATCTCGCCCGCACGTGCATCGGTGTCATGGCAGCGGGTGTCCTCTTCATGGCGGCGGCGGGGATCCTGCCCGCGCTCTTGCACGATCCTGCGCGTGCGCCCTATTTCCGAGAGCTGCGCCTGCCGCTCCTTGTCATGGGCCTCGTTGCGGCGGGTGGCGGATGGATCGCGCGCGGCCGGCGCGACAGCGCGGCGGCGCTCGGCGTCACGGTCTATCTCGTCATCATCATTCTGCTCGTGGGCACTCGCGCCGTCGGACCGCTTTATTCGGGCGCCTCGCTTGCGGCGCAAATCAGTCATACCATCACGCCCGGCACGAGACTCTATGCCGTTGGCACCTATGATCAGACCCTGCCCTTCTATCTTGCCCGAACCATGACGCTGGTCGACTTCCGCGGCGAGCTCGAATTCGGGCTGGGCCTCGAGCCGGACAAAGGCGTGCCTACTCTGAGCGCCTTCGCCACGCGCTGGATGGCGGAGCCCGAAGCGCTCGCCGTCATGGAGCCGGACACCTACGAGCTCCTGCGCGCGCAGGCAGTACCGATGGTGATTCGGGCAAGCGCCCCCAATCGCCTCATCGTGAGCCGCAAATGACCGCTGTGACCTGGCTCCTGCTGCTCGGGGGCGTTGCGTTGAATGCGGCGGCGCAACTGTTACTCAAGGCGGCCACGCGCACGAGCGGCGTCCTGGTATCGGACAGCGGGCATGTGTCGTGGACGGCAGCGGCGGACCTCCTGCGCGCCTACCCGCTTTGGGTCGGGCTCGCCTTTTACGGGGTGAGTGTCATCCTGTGGCTGGGTGCGCTGTCGCGCGTACCCGTGAGCATCGCCTATCCCATGCTCTCGATCGGCTACGTCGTCAATGCCGTCGCAGCACT
>Ga0302325_10008326_pt1 | contig 22781 bp, 21 predicted proteins | sample Palsa_T0_2_FD_201948 | JGI IMG/M metagenome (GOLD analysis project Ga0302325, IMG submission 201948) | Peat permafrost microbial communities from Stordalen Mire near Abisko, Sweden - Palsa_T0_2 | ecosystem: Environmental > Terrestrial > Soil > Palsa > Peat permafrost | place: Sweden: Abisko...
GTGCCGGCACTCGCGATCGACGCACGCAGGCTGTTCGCGGCGGCAGGCGAAGCAATGGCGCGTTTCGTTGAAGCCCTGGCGTCCGACGCCGAAGCCCGATTCGGGAGAAGCTGATGGCTGACGACGCAACCGTTTCGATCCGAATCGCCGGCGCAATCGACTCGTCGCTGACGGCGAGCACGGAGGCGGCCAAGTCCTCGCTGGCCGATCTGGCGGCCTCGGGAAACGCGGCAGCCGACACGCTCGGTGAAAGCCTGAAGGAAGGTTTCACCAACTTTGCACTCGCTGCGATTGCCGCCGCGCGCGACACGGCCTCGGAAATCATCGCCAATGACCGCATTTCATCGCAGCAGAAGCTGGCGGACGCGAAGGCGGTGTGGGATCGGCTTTTGGCCGGCGACAAGTTGAACGCCCAGCAACGTGCGCAGGCGAAGAAGACAGAAGCCGCCGATACGCGCGAGATCGAGCGGCAATCGGCCAGGGACCAGGAAGAAATCGATCGCGGCCAGGTCAACACCCAATTGCAGCTCGCGAAGATCGCCATCGAAGGCGAGAAGGCGGTCCTCGAACAGAGCGTGGGATACAATCAGCTTTCGGCGGCGCAGAAGCTTGCAATCCAGAAGGCCTATTACGACCGGGAGATGCAGCAGGAAATCGATGCCCTCGAAGTGGACATGGAATCCATGGACGCGAGCACGAAGGTCTATCGGGACAAAGAGAACCAAATCGCCGTTCTGACGGCACAGCGGGCGCAAAAGGACATCCAGTACGGTATCCAGGAATCGAACGCCGAGATCGGGCAATGGCGCTCGACGGATGAGGCGATCGAAAGCGCGGAATCGCAACTCGTGAGCGACATCTTTTCGAAGCGTCAGGGGCTCGGCCGCGATCTCCGGCAGATCGGACTGAAGCTGCTCGAGCAGGAAGTCCAGGACGACACGAAGGCGTTGACGCAACACATCCTGACCAATCTTGGCATGGTGGCGAGCGACCAGCAGGCCGCCCAGGCAGGCGGGCTCGCGCATCTGGCGGAATGGGGCGCGCAACAATCTGGCGCCGGCGTCGCGGGGGCGAACAGCAGTCTTGTAACGGCTGGCTCGGGGGCGGGGCAGGTCGCGCTTGCCGCCAATACCCAGGCGCTCGCTGCGCTGTATCAAGCCATCACGGGTCACGTGCTTGCAACCACGACGAACACGAGTGCGCTTACAGTCGGCACCGGCGCCACGACCACGAATACCGGGGCCGCGATTACGCATACTGGCGCGACCCTGTCCGGCGCGGCGGCGACCGCTTCCAACACAGCCGTTCAAAGCACGGGTATTATCGCGTGGACAGAAAATACGGCCGCGACCATCGCCAACACAATCGCGACCGATGCCGAAGCCATCGGTTCGTTCCTCGGCTTCGCGTCCGGCGCGGACAACATCCCCAACGACATGGTCGCGCAGATCCACAAGGGCGAGATGATCATCCCGGCTGCGACCGCTGCCCTCGTGCGTGCGGGCAATATCGGCATTGGAGAAATGGCAAATCTGGCGGCGAGCGGCGATCTGACACCGGTCGATCCCGGCGGTTCACCATCGCTCGCAAGCCGGTCCGATATGCCTGCCCGCAGTTTCGGAGACACCGGCAACGCCGCGCGCGGCGGCGATTCCTACAATCTGGGAGGCCTGCACATTCACGGCTTCGATCTGCCGTCCATCGCGCACAATCCGGCGTTCCAGCGCGAGGCGATGAAGATCGTGCGCAACATGCATCGCAACGCGGTGCGGCGATGAGCGGCGCGATTTTTCCGAAGCTGCGTGGGCGCGGCTGGAGCGTCAAGGAAACGCCGCAGACTTCCACGCGGCTGGCGAGGCATGTGTCGGGACGCACGGTTGCGGTGTCGCTCTTCAAATATCCGCTTTACCTGTTCGAACTCGTCTTTCCCGGTCTGACCTCGGCGTCCGATTCCGCCTTCAGCAATCTGGGTGCGCAATCGCTGCAAGCCATCGAAGGGTTCTTCCTCGCGCGCGCGGGCGGGTTCGACACGTTTCTGTTCCGAAAAGCGGATGCGACAGGAAACGTTGCGGATTCCTGGGTGGAGGGTCAGCAGCTTGGCGTGGGCGATGGAACGACGACCACATTCGTCTTCTTGCGCGAAGTAACCCTGGCGCCGCCGCAGCCGCCCTATATCGAGCCGGTGGGGCAGGTCGAGCTGAACGGATTAAACGTTTATCTGAACGGCGCCTTGCAGGCCGCTTCGAGTTACGCGGTGAAGTGGCCCAACCAGGTTGCGTTCGAGACCGCGCCTGCGGCCGGTGCCCTCGTGAGCGCCGACTATGCCTATTACTTCGTCTGCCGCTTCAGCGAAGACACGCTCGAATTCGAAAACTTCGCGCATCTTCTGTGGAGAGCCGGATCGGTCAAGCTTCAGACGGTGAAGCCGTGAAACACGATTGGTGAGGAATAACATGCGCTATTCCACCGGTTTGTTGTCTGCCTATCTCGCGCTTCGGCCCACGCAGATCATCGCCGTCGATTGCTTCACCGTCACGCTCGCGAACGGCAACGAGTATCGTTATTGCAACGCGGACGTGCCGGTCAGCTTCTACAATTACGACACGACGAATCTGGACAGTTCGCTTCTGAGCCTCGGCAATCTCGGATCGATGGTGCTGGGCGCAGCTGGTGAAGCGCCGATCGCCACCTTCGTCGCCAATTCCATCCGCATTTCAGGCCTCAAATATTCCATCAAGATCGGGATGGATGTCGACGAACAGGATGTGACGATCTCTTGCCTCACGCCGCCGACCTATCCGCAATCGGCAAGTGTGGACGCGAGCGGCGATCTCGGAACGGGCGAACTGGGCGACATGCTGCTCGCGACGGATGGCGTTCCATCCGCAACCTTTGGGCCATCGGCGGAACTGATCGAAGGCATTCCGTTCCTTCAGGCGTTACGGCAGGGGCTGTTCGACGGCGCATTCCTGCAGAGGGATCGCGCGTTTCTCTATGCCTGGGGCGCGCCGCCCATCGGTACCGTCACCTTGTTTCACGGCCGGATCAGTTCCATCGACAAGATCGGCCGCGTCGAGGCGCAACTGAAGGTCAAGTCCGACTTGGTGCTGCTGGACACGGATTTTCCGAGGAACATCTATCAGGCAAGCTGCATCCATATCCTGTTCGACAGCGGATGTGCGCTTGCAAAATCGGCCTATGCCACAAGCGGCACGGTCGGGTCTGGCAGCACAACCATGCTCATCAACTGGACGAATACGAACCCTTTGGCGACGGCCTTCAACGAAGGAACAATCACCTTCACGAGCGGCGAACTCGACGGTTTTTCCGCGACGATCGGACTGTCCGGCTCGACCTCGTTGGCCATGATCCAGCCCTTGCCGATCGCGCCGCAACCGGGCGACACGTTCAATGCCTATCCCGGCTGCAATCACACGACGGGTGTTGGCGGCTGCGCGACGTTCAACAATCTCGTGCACTTTCGGGGCTACCCGAATGTGCCCCCGCCCGCGACGGCGTTTTGAAAAAAAGCGAATAGCGAGCGGCGAATGGCGAACAGGGAAAACGCGCGGGTGAATTCTTCCCCACTCGTCACTCGCCATTCGCTACTCGCCGCGAGCGAAAGCGAGCAACGCGCTGCCGTTGTCGCGGAAGCGCGCACATGGATACGCACGCCGTATCGGCACATGGCCGATCGCAAGAAGGCGGGCGTCGATTGCGCGATGTTGCTGGTGCGCGTGTTCGTCGACACGGGCCTGGTCGAACCGTTCGATCCGCGTCCCTATTCGAAGACCTGGTTCCTGCATCGCGATGCCGAACTCTATCTCGGCCATGTGTTGCACTATGCGCGCGAGATTTTCGCGGCCCCGCGGCCGGGGGACATCGTGCTCTGCCGGATCGGCCGGCTGTTCGCCCATGGCGGCATCGTCTCGCAATGGCCGCGCGTGATTCACGCTTTTTCGCAGGCCCGTATGGTTCTGGAAGACGATGTCTCGCGCCAGGGTAAGTACGAAGCGGTGGAGAAACGCGTGTTCAGCTACTGGGCTCCACTCTGATGGGCATTTTCGGCGGAGGCAACAGCAGCAGCAATACCTGGCCGACTTTTACCGGCGTGCAACTCAATGTCGCCGTCAACACGATGCCGATCCCGATCCTGTGGGGAGCGGGCAAGCTTGGCACGAATCTGATAGAATATGTGGATTTCAGCGGCCACAAGGAGTCTTCCGGAGGCAAGGGCGGCAAAGGCGGCACCACCGATTACACCGCCACGCTCGAACTCGCATTGTGCGAAGGACTTGTCGACAGCGTCCCTCTTGTGCTCGTCAACACGAACCAGCAGCAGACCTTAAGCCAACTCAAGATGACCCTGATTCCGGGGACCTATCCCGAGCAGGATCCGTGGTCCTACATGGTATCGGCGCATCCCGGCGATGCGTATGGCTATCCGGGAACAGCCATCATTGCGGTGGAGAATTACGATCTGGGCGAGAGCGCGAGCGTTCCCAACCAGAACATGCTTGTGGTGCGCCAATGCCTGTCGACGCAGGGCGACAATTACTTTCAGGCGCCCTGGTGCCTGCCGAACGCGATCCAGTCGACCACCTATCCAATCGTGGCGAACGCGTTTCGCGACGGCATCCCGACCGCCGACATGGCGCTCGTGATCCAGGACATGCTCACAAATGCGCAATATGGCGTGCCGTGCTTTCCGTCCGGCTCGATCGACGCCGCGACGTTGCTTTCGGGGCCCAATGCGGTCTCGACCGGGGACATGGCGTTGCAGACTTATCTCCGGGCGCTCGGCATCGGCATGGCGCCCCTGCTCGACAGCCAGGAGACGGCGCAGAGCATTCTCGAGCGCTGGATGCAGATTTGCAATTGCGCGGCGGTGTGGGGATCGACGCCGACCGGCTGCGCGCTCAAATTCATTCCCTATGGCGACGAGGCGATTTCCGGGAACGGCGTCGTCTATTCGCCGAACCTTTCCGTGATCTACGACCTCGACGACGACGACTATCTGGGCGATTCGAACAAGGATCCGGTCCAGATCACGCGGACGGATTTCAACGACGCTTACAATGTGGTCCGGGTCGAAGTGACGAGCGCCGACGGCTTCTTCGCCTATCTGCCGGTCGAGGCGCGAGACCAGAATGCGATCGAACTGGCCGGCGGACCGCGCATCATGCCGACCGTCACGGCGCACGAGATCGTGGGCGTCGATGTGGGAGCCATCGTTTCGCAGCTGATCCTGCAGCAAGGCCTCTATTGGCGGAACACGGCCACGTTCAAGCTCGACGAGACGATGTGCCTGCTCGAACCGATGGACATGGTCACCTTGACGGATGCAAATCTGGGCTTGAACGCCACCCCATATCGCATCCTCTCGATCGAAGAAGACGACAATTGCGAACTGACCGTGACGGCGCAGGAATTCCGCCAGAGCGTTTCGACGGCTGTCGCCTATTCGAAGCAGGTCAGTGTCTCGGGCGTGCCGAATCCGTCCGCGTCCGCCAGCAACGTCAACACGCCCGTGATCTTCGAGCCGACGAATGCGCTGGTCGATCAGGCGCAGGTCTGGATGGCGGTGTGCGGCGGCGGCGGCGCGTTCGATCCGAACTGGGGCGGCTGCCAGGTCTGGATCAGCGTGGACAACGACAATTACATCCAGGCCGGCACGATCTATGGCCCCGCGCGTATGGGCGTGCTCACCGCCAATCTCGCGAGCTATTCGGGAGCGAATCCGGACAACACGAACACGCTCACCGTCGATCTGAGCGAAAGCGAAGGCGTGCTGTCGTCGGGCGCGCTTGCCGATGCGCAGGCCGGGCGTACGCTCTGCTATGTCGACGGCGAGCTGATCTCCTATGTCACGGCGACTCTCGCGGATGCAACGGCCAGCGGCGAACATCACACAATCCCCACGACGGCGCCTTATCAGTTCGTGGTGAACAACGCCGCAACCTTTATCTCGAACGGCTCAGTGTCGAACGGCTTCGCGACTTACACGGAGGTTTCGTCCAATCCCGGCCCGTTCGAATATTGCATCCCCGAGCCCGGCGTTTACGAATTCGGATCGTGTCCCCTCATCAATACGATGCTGGTGACCTACACCTACGGCAATTCCTATCACTACGCGCTGACGGAGCTCGAGCGCGGAATGTATGGGACGGCGATCTCGGCGCATTCCTCCGGTGCATCCTTTGCGAGATGCGATAGTGCGATCTTCGAATACGACCTGCCCGACGATTATGTCGGCGTGCCGATCTACATCAAATTGGTGTCGTTCAATATTTTCGGGCTGGGCCTGGAAGACATCTCGTCGGTCTCGCCGTTCAACTATACGCCGACGGGCGCGGGCCTGCCGGGCGGCATCGTCAAGGGCGGCACCTACACCGCGACGTCCGCCGATGCGACCGCCGGACACCTGACGATCGTCACGGCGCTGTCATCCGTCGATGTCGCGCAGGTGACGATCACGCGCGGCGGCGTCAACGTGACGGCCGACGCCGTGGTCACGACACCAGGCGCAGATATCGATGTCGCCAACGGCGCGACGACTTATGTGATCGCGGCCGGCGACGCCGTCGCCTGGATCGCGATCGGATCGTAAGCGGCGAATAGCGAATAGGGAACTAACCGCTCGCTGTTCGCTATTCGTCCACCACAATTCCTTTAACCTCACAGGACCCGACACATGTCCAATCCGCCCCCTCCCGCCGCGACATATCCCGCCATGGGCAGCCGTGCCGGTTATTCCGACGGCAACCCGCTCACAACGGCAATCCTCAATGCCATGGGCGCTAATCTCGTTGCACAAGACGGCAATGGCAATGTCCAGCAGCTCGTTTGCGTGCGGCTGGGGCCGAACTGCTTTCTGACGGCCGATCCATTCGGCTTTGTTTGGCTCAGCGCCAATGCTTATTACGATACCGGAACGTCGGCATGGTATCCGATCGATTATGCGGTGGCTTCCTACGCAATTGAAATTTCGCAGTTCGATATCCAGTTTTGGTACGCGCCCTCAGTCGGAGGCGCCGGGGCGTTGACATGGCAGGGGATCGGGACGCTGTCGAATACGTCCAATCTCGGCACGATCTTTTCGACGCTCGCCGCGCAGCAAAGCGAAATCACGGCAGCGTTCGTTGCGATCGCCTCGGAAACGAACCGCGCAGTGGGCGTCGAGGGGCAACAGAACAGCGAAATCGCGGAAATCGACACGCAACTGGTCGCCACCGGCGCACAATTGGCGAGCGTTCAAGGCGAAGTGAGTGCCCTTCTCGCGTCCCTCGCGAATGTCAGCACGCTGATCTTTGCGAGCACGGCGGCGGCGCAGGCATCCGGCACGCTTGCGAACGGCGCCTACTACTACGTTGCGCCATCGGCCTATGCGACCGGCGCGCTCGATCTCTACAAAAAGAACAGCGGCTCTTCGTCCACCTTCGTGGCAACGCTTCCAGGGCTTAACACCTTCGATGCACTGTTCGGCGGGAAAGGCGACGGGGTCGTGCTCACGGACGCGACGATCGCGTCCGGCGCGCTGGGCACCGTCACATCGGCGTCGAACGCATTCGCGACCGCGAAGAGCGGTGGCGTTCAGGCGATCATCATCAACAGCGCAGGCCCCGGCGGCGCAAATCTCAATACGACGATTGCAACTGTCGTCAACGCGGGAGAGATAACGCTTACCATCGCAGCTTCAGGGCCTGCTAGCGCCGTGGGTGGTGTATTCGGAACTGATAATGCGAGCGCTATGCTCGCTGCCCAGGCTTATGGATTGGCACTTGCAGAGGGCGCGCAACCGGCCACAATGAATATTGATCTCACGCCGGGCTGTCTGTACCTCTCGAGCAATCCCTATGCACTCGCAGGCATCAATCTCGACGTCGACATGAACGGCGCCTCGATGATGAGCATCGCAAGCGGCGGTGGCGATAATTTTATCACTTGGTGGTTTGGCGGCATCGGCTACGTGGACTCAGTGACGACCACGCGCACCACCGCTGGCTTCGCGATCAACGACACGCCTTATGCGATTGAAACGGTGAACGTAGGGTCTAATTCCATCTCCTGTATATGGAACTCGCAGGCCAGCAATTTCGTGGTAGGCCAGCCGCTGCTGATCACAAGCCTTGTCGCAGTCGAAGGAGGTTCGCCGCCCGGCATGCGTCGTTTCGATTATGCACTATGCACATCCACGAACACGAGCACTGGCGTCGTCGGCATCGACCGCGAGACGCAATTCCAACACCTATCGACCTTGCCCACCCATTTCACTAGCGGCAACGGCTTCACCAGCGCAGCGCAGGCGATGCCGCTTGGATCGAAGTTCTATGTGCGCCAGAAGTGGAGAAACGGAAGCTTTCTCTCTCCGGCGAACGCGTCGTCCGGGGCCGCCTATGCCATTGCGCAGGGCTGGAGTGTGGATATCGACGGCTGCAGCGTTTATGGCGGGATCACACCGTCCCAGCTTTATTCCGGTACGTTCGCCCATGGCGACTGGCTAGCGGCCGGAAACTCTGCTGTCGAGTTCGACAAGCTTGTGCGCACCTTCAAGTTGAGCGATAGCCGTATCGCTCCCACGCTCGCACTCAATTCGCCGCTCGGAAATGTGGCTGAGTTCGACAACTGCGATCTCGCGGGCGGAATCGTGCGCAGTTTCGCCGATATCGCTCTCAAAAACTGCACATGTGAAGGTGCTGTTGATCTCCGTCAATGCCGACGCGCAATAGTGGAGAGTTCGCGCGCGCCGACAGTATATCTGTTCGCCAATACTTCTAGTTCCCAGCTCGATTTGACAGTTGACGGCGCGACGGTGACCTGGACGGCATCCACGACTTCCACCCCAGACATCATCACGATTCCCAATGCCAGTTCGTTTAGCGGGGCGGCGATATTTCTAGGTAGCGTCGCGCCTGGCGACGTTTTGGAAGTGATTGCAAACGTCGCATCAAACTATGTCTCGACTGGCGGCGTCTTTGTCGTCGACACGATTACAGACGATTTAAACAATCAGTATCTGAACGGGAACCTATTCTCGTTCTATGCCACGAGTATTGCAATCCATACCGGCGCGGCGGGAACCGGCTACGCCGTGAACGATACGGGCGCGACTGCAAACGGATTGACGTACAAAGTGACAGCAGAATCTGGCGGTGTGCCGTCGAGCGTCGAATTCACGCAGAACTGTGCGAGCTATCAGGCTTTTTCTGCCGTCCTAACCGCGCCGACGACGGGCTATGGCTCTGGCCTCGAGCTCGACATCGGTTACGGGCTTCCCGCGAGCGCAATCCTAAAGGCCGCGCCGCGCATGGATTATTTCGGCCGTGGCAATCCTGGCGGCGAACAGGGAACTTTTGTTGCAAACGATCAATCGACCAGCGGCGGTCTTACTTTCTTCCCGAATGGCGGCGCTGACGTAGTTCGTGGCAACTACCGCTATCAGCTCTTCACGCCGCAAATTGGCCAGCAGCTTTACTATCAGAATCTTCACTGCGCTGGCGTCGTCGACCAACTCGATGCCTGGGTGATCCGAGCATATACGGGCTCGCAGTTCAGTGGGCTCAAGCTGCGCATGTTCGAGTTCGCACCGGTTTATGATCGTGTGCAGCCGCTCGCAATTGCACTAGGCGTAGCAGGAAAGCGCACCTTGACGGCGACGAATACCTATGGGGCTCAATCCGGGGACATGCTCACAGCGCCCGGCAATGAATTCATTGGTGCTTACAACGTTCAGGCCGACACGGGCGGCGCGCCTGTAACGTTTTCAAGCACGGACACGCAGGCGCAGCTTCCAATCGTGCTGCTGCGGTTCAAATTGATCGATCAACTTAGCCCCTTGGGATAGTGGAAATTGCGGGAAACGTAGACTATAGAGGCTGCGGGCGATTTGCTTCTCCGCAAGATGACTGCTCGAAGGCCTTTACAATCTCTGCAAGCAGGCCGCGGACTAGCGGCCCTTTCGGTTGTTTTGTTTCACGCCGATGCTGTTTTTGCCCTTCCGAAATATTGGGGAGAGAGGCTCTTTGGTCATTTCCTTCAGCCCGCGAATTCTGGAGTCTATTACTTCTTCGTCCTTAGCGGCTTCATCATCACCTACGCGCACGCGAGCGACATCGGCCGGCCGGATCGACTGCAGCGGTACGCGATGAACCGAGCACAACGCATATATCCCTTGTATTGGATTGTCACAGGCCTCGCAGTTGTCTTTCTGGCGCTCGCGCACATGCTGCAACCTCAGGAGACGCGCGCAGCGTTTATTGTTGGCGATATTTCTCTGCTGCCCTTCGACGGTGACCGCGGAACTCTGGCTGTAGCCTGGACACTGTTTCACGAGATAGTGTTTTACCTGCTATTTTCGCTACTTATTGTGTCTCGTCGGATCGGAATTGCTGCATTTTTTGTTTGGACCGCCGGATGCATTGTCGGGTGCGCGCATCTCCATGGGCTGCCGGCTGATACCGGCGGCACATTTGCAGGCGTTCTTTTCGCACCGATCAATCTTCTGTTCATTTTCGGGCTGGCAGCGTTCGCTATGATCGATTACTCCCTGCTGCGGCATGCAGGAACCCTCTTGACAGTAGGTTGCACGCTGTTCGTCGGGACATGGATCTGGGAGGCGCTATACCTTCAATATTGGGGAAGCGCCAGAGCCATCATGGCGTTCGGTGTTGGCGCCGCGCTGATCGTTGCGGCGCTGTGCGAATTCGAACTGTCAGGTCGTCTACGGATTCCTCTGGCACTCGCACTTCTGGGCGACGCGTCTTATTCGATCTATCTGGTGCATTTCCTTGCGATCTCAGCCGCCGCAAAAGTCGTGTCCCGATGGCATGAAGTGCTGCCCGGACCGGCCGCGTTTTTCCTACTGGTTCTGGCCGGCGTGATGGGCGGCCTGGCCGCGCACTTCGCAATCGAGCGACCGATTATGGAACTCTGGCGCAGAGGGTCACGTCATCTCGCGAGTTGATCGCACTTTCTAGCACTTGAACGGTTTCTCGACCCGAATTTCGCCTAATGCTTGATAGTGGCTATCTTCTCCGGGAATTGCACTGATTCTGGTCTGCGTCCGGCTTTCAACTTCGGGGCAAAAATAAGGAGCCATTCGCCATGATCGACTGGTCGTTTATCGGGCAGCTTGAGGGCTATGTGTTGCAGGGCTATGTGCCCAATCCCGAGACGAGCAACTCCGGGGTGACGATTGCGAGCGGCGTCGATCTGGGCCAGATGCAGGCATCTCAGCTGATCTCGCTGCCGCAGGATCTCCAGGCGCTGCTTGCGCCCTATCTGGGATTGATGAAGGCGGCTGCCGTTGCGGCGTTGCAGGCGCAACCGCTCACGATCACGGCGTCGCAGGCCGATACGCTTGATGCGCAGGCGCGCGGCGGCGCCCTGACATTCATTCAGCAGCTTTACGATCGCGCCACTGCCGCCGGCGCATTCAACGCGCTGCCGGGTCAGGCGCAGACCGTGATCGCCAGCGTGAGCTTCCAATACGGCAACCTTGCCGTGCGCTGTCCGAAATTCTGGGGCACCTGCGTCGCGCAGAACTGGGCCGGCGCGGTTCATGAACTGCAAAACTTCGGCGACGCCTATCCCACGCGCCGTAACAAGGAAGCGGCTTATCTCGCGCCGCTGGTGTAAGCGCGCCGTCAATATAATCCCCTCTCTCCCACGGGGAGAGAGAGCTAGGGTGAGTGGGTCGCGGCGCCCACTCACCCTGGAAAGTTCCCCTCACCCTCGGACACGCAAGCAAGCTTGCGTGTCCTCGTTCTCTCCCCCTTCGGGGTAGAGGCCAAAAACAAATCGCAAGGCTCAACACAAACACCACCGCGCCCTATCGTGGAGCGGTTCCGCATCGACGTGCGCTCTCGACAGTTTCCGGGTCAGGGCGAGCGGCGGGACCTCTCCACGATGCGACGCGATTTTGCGCTTCATCGAACCCGGAGAAATCGAAATGTCGGAAGGCAATACGGCGTCGTCCGTTGCGGCGACGAGCCCGTTCGCGCAAGCGTGGGCGCAATTGAAGATTTGGGCCGCTGCCGAATGGTCCGCGGTCGAAGGCGGTATCGAAGCCGTCATCCAGGATGTCGAGCCCGTGCTCGAGAGCGATGTCGTCGCCGCTCTCGAAACCTTTGGCCAGGATCTGGTTGAAGATGCGGTCCAGCTCCTGTCGGGCGGATTGCCGTCCGGCGAAACGATCAGCCAGGTGGCCGACAATCTCGTCGAGAAGGTCGAAACCCGGGGCAAGTCGATCGCGCAAAGCACGGCGGTCGCCGCGGCGGGGCAGGTTGTGTCGGCAGCGCAGACCCAGCTGGGCGCAATGGCGACACCGGCCGCAATCTCATAAATGCGGCCGCGGGAAGACGGCTGCGGATCCCCCCATCGCAGCCGTCTTTCAAGTCCGGTTTTAGTTGCCACTCTCAAATGATGGAGCACGCCATGTGGGCGTTTCTGATTCCCCTGGTCGAAAAATTGGCGGTGAGCGTTGCGCCATCGGTCCTGTCCTGGATCGGCAACGAGGCGTTGAGCGTCATCACCGGCCGCGTCAACGCGGAAAATGCGGCGCGCGCCGCACAGGCGCAAAGCACCGCCGCGCTCAAAACCGAATCCGCCATCGCGCAGGCCGAAGCCGCCGCGCCGAAAACGGGCGATGCGATCGATGCGCGCCTGAAGGAGCGAACCATATGAAAACGTGCCTGTTAGTCGCTGCCTGTGCGATCGTCTCTGCATGCGCCGTACCAGCGATGGTGCCGACAGAAGTGCCGGCACAATGTCTCCCGCTGACCGCCTGGACATCCTCGCAGCAGGACGCGATGCGGAAGGAATACGATGCGCTGCCGAAAGACGCGGTCCTCCGCGCGGTGTTCATGGACTGGGTCGGCATGCGCGACGCCGATCGCGCCTGCATGAGTGCGGGAGGGAAATGATGGCTTCGCGCACACAAACGAGCCTCGATCTCGCGCAGCAGATCGGCCGGATGGCGGCCGCGCTCGATCGTGTCGCGGAAGACCGCAAGGAATTCCTCGCCCAGATCGACAAGCTCGATTCCAGCATCTCTGCCATGAGCGGCATGCTGGCCGAAATGCGCGCCGCCTTCGGCAGCATGGTCCGGCGCACCGAGGCGCTGGAAAAGGACGGCGAGCGCTGCGAGAAGCTGGAGGCGCGGGTCGGTACGCTGGAAAACTGGCGCGCCAACCGCCGCCGTACCATGGCGGCGATTGCAGCAGCGGCCGGTGCGGGAGGTTCCGCGCTGTTGCAGGTCGTCCTTCAATTGGCCGGCTATTTCCTCGCCGCCCGGCCGTGAGTCTCAACGCGTCGGTTTGCCTGCAATCCAGAGCCAGCGCGTGTGGTTGACGTCGCGGATGTTCGCGACCCACCCTTTCACAGAGGGCTGCACGAGATCGCGGGTGACAAGAAAGCGGACAGGAACCCACGGGTAATCGTCGAGCGCCATCTGCTCGGCGCGATCAAGCAGCTCGCCGCGAGCCTTCGCATCGGTCTCGAGCTGCGCCTTGTTCAGCAGGGCGTCGTAAGCGGGGTTCTTGTAGGAGCCATAGTTCAGGCCGCTGTCGGAGCGCAGGAGATCGAGAAAATTGGTGGCGTCGTCGAAATCGGCAATCCATGTCGCACCTGCGATGTCGAAATCGTGTTGCTGCATGTTGGCAAAGTGGATTTGAATGTCTACCTGCGCGATATCCACATCCATGTAGATTGGCTTGAGCATGGATTGGAGTGCGGCGGCGGAGCGCTTGGTGTCGGGATCGCCCGTCGTCTCATAGGTGATGCGTGCGCGGTTTTTGGGGCCGTATCCCGCCTCGCGCATGAGTGCCTGCGCCTTGGCCACACGCGCGTCGTAAGGCATCGCTTTGAAATCGAGCGCGGCGTGGCCTGGAAAATTGGCCGTGCCCGGCGGCACCATGGAATAGGCGGGCAGTTCGCCCAGCTTGTAAACCCGGCTTGCGATCCTCTCGCGGCTGACGGCCAAATTGACCGCTTCGCGCACGCGTCTGTCGCCGAACGGCGCCCGCGTTTCGTTCATGGTCAGATACGATACGCCCAGATAGGGCGCGACCTGCAAGGCGCTGGGAATGTGCGCCCGCATCCAGCCGATCTCATAGGCGGGAAGCGGATTCTGTATATCCAATTCCCCCGCGCGCAGGCGCCGGAGTGCTGCTTCGGTGTCTCCCGTCGGGAAATAGTTGACGGTGTCCACGCGAACATGCGCCGCGTCGTAGAAGAGCGGGTTCTTGACCAGGGTGATGTGATCGTTCGGGTACCATTCCTTCAGCACATAGGCGCCGTTCGAGACGTAATGCTCCGGTGTGGACCACGCAGCGCCGTATTTGAACAATGCATGCCGTGGCAGCGGCAAAGTCGTCTGGTGCATCAGAAGTTGCGGAAGGTAAGGCGCGGGATGCTCAAGCTGCAGCACCAGCGTATCGTCGTTGGCGGCATCCGCGCCAAGCGCCGATGGCGGTAGCTTGCCGTTTGAGATTGCTTCGGCGTTCTTGAAAACCCAGAGATTGTAGCCGTATTTCGCACCCGTGCGCGGATCGAGAATGCGCCGCCACGCATAGATGAAATCTTGCGACGTCACCGGCACACCATCGGACCACAGATGGCGGCGCAAATGGAACGTCCAGGTGAGCCCGTCCTTCGAGGTCTCCCAGCTCACAGCCGCGCCCGGAATGGGATTGCCTGCGCGATCCTCGGTGACGAGCCCCACCAGCAGGTCGCCCACGATATTCGCTTCGAGCGTGAGGTCGATGAAATGCGGGTCGAGGCTCGCGGGTTCGCCGCCATTGCCGCGGTTGAGCGTCATGCCCCTGTGCGGCGCGGCGGGCGAGCAGGCCGCAATGACAATTGCCAACATCAGCGCAAGCAAGATTCGAACGGGGCGGCGCGCCCGAACGTGTGGGCCGGTCATCCGTAAAGGACGCGGCGGCGCTCGAGGGCTTTCGGGGGCCACAGTGTCTTCGCGTCGTAGTAGATTTCGAATGCCGGCATGCCCTCGGGCAGCCCAACCCAGGGCAATTTCGAGCGGGTAAAGATATGCACGTCCGGCGGCAGCTGCGCGGGATCGTCAAGCGTGCCGACGCGGACAAAACGCGCCTTGGCGCGCAAGGTGCCATATTCGCTCCATATCGCCGTCTGGCATTTGGGGCAGCGATAAATAAGATGCGGTTTGCCGCTGTCGGTGGGCATGGAAACGGGGACCGTCTCGCCTGAAAGGACTTCGACCCGGTCCGCTTCGATCAGCGCATTGAGAACGAAGGCCGTGCCCGTCTGCCGCTGGCAATCGTGGCAATGGCAGCAATGCACGAACATCGGCGCACTCTTGAGCCGATAGCGCACCGCGCCGCAGGCACACCCGCCCTCCAGTTCCTTCGTCATCCGTATCTCCGCAAGCCGATGTGGAAGACGCGAACTGTCAGACGAGGAAGCGGCTCCGGTCAAGCGAGAGATAACGGGTGCGGTTGACGTCGAGCGGATTGTTGATCCAGCCCTTGACCGCCGGCGAGACAAGGTCGCGCGAAACGCCGAAAAAGACGGGCACCACGGCAACATCGTCGAGCAGGGTCTGCTCAGCCGCTTCCAGAAGGAGCGCGCGCTGCACAGGATCGCGTTCGTGATCCGACTGTTCCAACAGCCGGTCGAATCTGGCGCTGGAATAGCGGCCGAAATTCAATTCCCTGCTCGAAGTCTGGTACACGAACAGATAATCCTTCGCATCGCGGTAGTCCGCGACCCAACCGGCCCACGCCGCCGTGAAATTCTGTCGGCGCAGCATATTGTAGTGATTCTTGGTGTCCGAGGGCACGATGCGCACTTCCGCGCCGGCTTCCTTCCACATGGCCTGCATGGCGACGGAGATGAGCCGTGAGTCGGATTGATCCTCGATGTTATAGTCGAAGGTCAGCGGGTTGGCCGGGCCGTAGCCGGCTTGCTTGAGAAGCGACTTCGCCCTTTCGATGCGGGCGGCCATCGGCTGGTCCCTGAAGCCGATCTGTGCCTTGCTCGGATAGCCGGGCATATAGGGCGGCACATACGCGTAAGCCGGCTTCTCGCCCGCATGCATCACTTTCTCCGCGATGATCTCGCGGTCGATGGCCAGCGAAAGGGCGGTGCGCACGCGCAGGTCGTTGAACGGCGGCTGGGCGAAATTGAACCAGACATATTGCGTCAGGATGTAGGGCGACACATGCAGCGCGCCCGGCAGGTTGGCGCGTGCCCAGGTGATTTCCTGCGACGGCACGCCGTTCTGGATGTCGAGTTCGCCGCCCCGGAAGCGCTTGAGGGCCGCGGAGAAATCCTGCGTCGGATAAAAGTAGACGTTTTCGATCTTCACATTTGCCGCATCGTAGAAGTATGGGTTCTTCACAATCAGGATGTGATCGTTCGGAATCCATTCCTTCAGTACATAGGCGCCGTTGGTCACGACGTTCTCCGGCTCCATCCAGCGGTCGCCGTGAAGCTCGACCACATGTTGCGGAACCGCGAATGTCGCGTAATGCGTGAAGAGCTGCGCGACATAGGGCACCTGGACGTTGAAGCGGATTTCCAGAGTCTTGTCGTCGAGCGCGCGGACGCCGAGTTTGTCGAGGGGCAGCTTGCCGCCGTTGATCGCCTGCGCGTTTACGATGGGATAGAGGATGGAGGCGTATTGGCTCGCAGTCTTCGGATCGAGAATGCGCCGCAGCGAATAGACATAATCCTGCGCCGTCACCGACACGCCGTCCGACCATTTGTGATCGCGCAGCTTGAACGTGTAGACGAGTCCGTCGGCGCTGGCGGAATAGCTGAGCGCCGCGCCGGGCACCGCATTGGCCGCCGCATCCTCCGTCATCAGACCGAGAAACATGTCGCCGATGATGTTGTTCTCATAGGATGCCGACGCGAGATGCGGATCGAGCGTGTCGGGTTCTGCCGCGTTGCCGCGGTTGAACGTTTTGGCGTCTGCGTCCGACCGATGGCCTGCGCCCGAGCCGCGCAGTGCGAAGGCCGTCCCGCCCGCCAACACCGCGGCGGTGGCCGCGCCAAGCAGCAGGCGGCGGGACAGTCTCGATTCCGAACCAGCCATGGCTTGCCTAGACCCTTGCCGTATGCGCTCCTTCGAGCGCCGAATTTCCGATGCGCGGCCGCCTCGCCTGGCTTATCTTCTGACGGACAGCCGGCGGGATGTCGCGGACCGGCCAATTAAGCCACAAGGGGCTAAACGAGACATGAACCGATTGCTCTGGGGTGCGGCGGCCGCCGTGCTTTTTTTTGCCGTTCCTGCCTTCGCGGCCGATCAACGCGAGGTCCTTGAAGCCCTTGGAAAATGCGCCGCCCTGACCGAGGACAAGGCCCGGCTCGCCTGCTACGACGCGCTCGCCCCCCAGGCGAAGGAGGCGCTCAGCACGCCACCCGCGGTCGCTTTGTCGCCGCCCACCGAGGAGCAACAGAAGTCCTGGTTCGGCTTCGATGTCGGCGGTCTTTTCGGCACCGCTCCCGCCCAGCAGACCACGCCGCAGCAATTCGGCAGCGACAAGCTTCCTGCGCCGCCGCCGCCCCCTCCGGGCGCAGAACCCGCCCAGCCTCCGGTGATCGACAGCATCACGGCGGGCGTGACGGATTACGCGATCAACCCGTTCGGCAAGTTCATCGTGTTCCTCGACAACGGCCAGGTCTGGAAACAGCAGGAAGGCGACGCGGACCACGCGCATTTCGAAAAGAATCCCAAGGACAACAAGGTCACGATTTCGCGCGGGTTCATCGGAAGCTACAACATGACGCTCAACGACAGCGACAAAGTCTACAAGGTCACGCGCGTGAAGTGAGGGCGTTCAGGCCGGATCGTACTCGGCCACAAAATGCCCTCGGGTCACTTCGAGCAGTTTCGGGCGGTATTGCTCTGCGTCGGGATCGTCGATCACTTTCGACTTCAGGAAGGTGAGCGGCGCGCGCGAATCGAGCGGCGAGGGCAGGTCGTTCGGCAGCGGGATACGCGCCTTGGCGCGTTCGGCTTTCGGATCCGGAATCGGAACGGCGGAGATCAGCGCGCGCGTGTAAGGATGGCGGGGGTCTTCATAGATCGTGTTGCGGTCGGCGAATTCCACGACGCGACCGAGATAAAGCACCATCACGCGGTGGGCCACCTGGCGCACCACCGAAAGGTCGTGGCTGATGAAGATCATCGACATCCCGAATTCCGCCTGCAGCTTCAGGATCAGATCGACGATCTGGGACTGAATGGAGACGTCCAGCCCGCTCACCGCTTCGTCGCAGATAATCAGTTTGGGCTTCAGGATCATCGCACGCGCAATGCCGACGCGCTGGTTCTGGCCGCCAGAGAATTCGTGCGGATAACGGTTGATCCAGCCCGGATCGAGGCCCACGCGATCCATGATCGCGCGCACTTCCGCCGTCACCTGGGCGCGAGACAGTTCAGGTCGGAGCGAAGCGAGCGGCTCCGCGATCGACTGGCCGATCGTCATGCGCGGATCTAGGCTCGCCAGCGGATCCTGGAAGACGACCTGGAAATCTTTTCGAAGCTTGCGGACTTCCTTGTCGCGGAGCGTGCCGATATCGCGGCCGCACCAGAGGACGACGCCTTCGGTCTTCGGCAGGAGTTTCAGCACCGCCCGCGCAAGCGTGGACTTGCCGCAACCCGACTCGCCCACGATCCCCAGTGTCTCGCCCTGCTTGAGATCGAAATCAACGCCGTCCACCGCGCGCAGCGTTTTGGAATGCGCAAACGGAAAGCTGCCGGTCCGCACGGGGAAGTGGACCTTCAGGTCTTCGACTTCGAGGATTTTCGGCGCGTTCGACAATTCTTCCAGCGGCTTGAGCGGCACATGCCCCGGGCGCGACGGCCGATCGATGCGCGGCATCGCATCGAGCAAGGTCTTGGTATAGTCGTTTTTCGGCCGATAGAAGATGTCGTCGACCGGACCCGATTCCACGATCTCGCCTTCTCGCATGACCATCACGCGGTCGGCCATCCCGGCGATCACGCCCATGTCGTGCGAAATCATCACGATGGACGTTTTCAGCTCTTTTTTCAGGTCGCGCATGATCTCGAGGATCTGCGCCTGCACGGTCACGTCGAGCGCCGTGGTGGGTTCGTCGGCGATCAGAAGATCTGGTCCGCAGACGGTAGCCATCGCGATGGTCACGCGCTGGCGCATGCCGCCGGACAATTCATGCGGGTATTGCGTCATGCGGTTGCGCGCGTCGGGAACGCGCACGAGACCCAGAATTTCCACGCAGCGTCGCTCGGCTTCGCCATAGGGCACGCGTTGATGGATTCGCAGCGCCTCGATGATCTGCGCGCCGATCGTCATATGCGGGGTCAGCGAGGTCAGTGGATCCTGGAAGATCATGGTGATGCGCGAGCCGCGCAACCGGTTGAGCTTGACCTGCGGCAGGCCCAGAAGCTCCTGATTGCTGAAGATTACGCTGCCCGTGGCGCGCCCGTTCGATGCGAGAAGGCCGGTTGCAGCGAGAAAGAGCTGGCTCTTGCCCGAGCCGGATTCGCCCACAACACCGAGGCATTCGCCCGCCGACACATTGAGCGAAACTTTCTTGACCGCGTGCACTTCTCCGTCGTTCGTGGAGAAGCGAACGTCGAGGTCTTCGATCTGGAGGATCGGCGGGGCCATGGCCTAACGGTCCTTGGGGTCGAGGGCGTCTCTGAGTCCGTCGCCGATAAAGTTGAAGCAGAACAAGGTCACGGCCATGAACAGCGCCGGGAAGATCAGCGCCCAGGGCGCAGTTTCCATCTGGTCCGTACCCTCATGGATCAGCACGCCCCACGAGGTGAGCGGCTCCTGCACACCGAGCCCCAGGAAAGACAGAAAGCTTTCGGCAAGGATCACGGTGGGGATCGTCAACGTCACATAAACCATCACCGGACCCACGACGTTGGGAATGATATGCCGCCCGATGATGGCGAACTGTCCGACGCCCGCGGCGCGCGCGGCTTCCACGAATTCCTTCTGCTTGATGGAGAGCGTCTGCCCGCGCACGATTCGCGCCATGGTGAGCCAGACAACGGCGCCGATGGCGATGAAGAGCAGGACGATGTCGCGATTGAACACGACCATCAGGATGATCACGAGGAATATGTAGGGCAGCGAATAGAGGATGTCGACGAAGCGCATCATCAGTTCGTCTATCCGCCCGCCGAAGAATCCCGCGATCGCGCCATAGGCGACGCCGATCACGAGGCTGACCAGAGTTGCGGCCAATCCCACCGCGAGCGAAACGCGCGCGCCATAGAGCACGCGCACGAAGAGATCGCGGCCGAGCGCATCGGTTCCGAACCAATGTGCGCCTCCGGCGTTGCACAGAACCATCTTGTCCGGCCACCAATCCGGCGAGCAGGACACGAGATTGAAATTGAGCCTGTCGAACGGATAGGGCGACAACATCGGCGCAAAGATCGCCATCAGCGTGGTGACAGCGAGGATCACCATGCTCACCACGGCCGCGCGGTTCTTGAACAGGCGCGCGCGCGCGTCGATCCACAGGCTCCGGCCCTGGATGGCGGCAGCATGCACCATCGTCTCTTCCGCGGCGGCGTCGAGCGGTTGCATGCTCATTGCTTGTACCTCACGCGCGGATCGAGCACGGCATAGAGCAGGTCTGCCGCCAGATTGAGCGCGATGATCAGGATCGCGTAGCAGATGACAACGCCCAGCATCAGCGTGTAATCGCGGTTGAGCGCGCCTTGCACGAAATAGCGTCCGATGCCGGGAATGCCGAAGATCTGCTCCACGATCAGCGAACCCGTCAGCAGATCGGCTATGGCCGGCGCCAGATAGCTGACCAGCGGCAGAAGGGCCGCGCGCAACGCATGGCGCGTGACGATCAGGTGATCGGGAAGCCCCTTGGCGCGCGCAGTGCGGATGTAGTTGGATCGTAACACTTCGACCATGGAACCACGCACAAGTCGCGCGATAATGGCGATCTGCGGCAGCGCAAGCACGAACACCGGCAGGATCATGTTGGCGAGCGCCCCGTCGTTCCATCCGCCCACGGGCAGTGAAATGTCGTAACCGAACAGATGCACCCCATAGACGCCGAAGATCAGCGTGAGGATGGGCGCGGTGACGAAAGTGGGAATTGTGATGCCGACCATGGCCACGCTCATCACGGCATGGTCGAGGATTTTGTTCTGATAGAGGGCGGCGAATGTCCCGAGCGAGATGCCGAAGATCAGCGCCAGCACGATGGCGCTGGCTCCAAGCCGCGCGCTGACAGGCAAGCCCTGCGCGATCAGCTGGGTGACCGTGAAGTCCTTGATCTTGTAGGAGGGGCCCAGATCGAAATGGGCCAGCCGGTCGAGATAGATGAAATATTGCTGGTAGACCGGCTTGTCGAGATTGTAGGCCGCTTCGACATTGTGCTCGATTTCCGGGGGCAGGCGGCGCTGGCTGTCGAACGGACCGCCCGGCGCGATCCGCATCATGAAGAAGGCAATGGTGATGATGACGAAAAGCGTGGGGATCGCGCCCAAGAGTCGCCGGATGGCGTAAGACAGCATCGGGACGCCTTATTCCTTCGAGCAAATCCAGCGGGAGGGAATCGCTAGTTAACGATGACGACCGCGCCCCCGAAGTCAATGTTCACCGCGCGGGCCGAAGCATGCATGGCGCTGGTCAACGATTTCCTAATTTCGGCGGTATTTGACTTAATTCCGGGGATTGGTTGCCCGCGCGGTGCGGCCGATTAACCTGTGCAAATCGCGGCGCGCGAGGCGAGGAGCGGTGATGGCGAAGCCGCAGGCGTTTACTTCTTGATAACGCGTTTGGCGCCAGTCGACTTTGCCAACGGGGCGCCCTTCTTGCTGTCGGAGAGGCGGGCGAGCGCCGCACGCAAACCGGGATCAGGGTTGCGGTCGAGCCCTGCCAGGATCGTAGTCACGGCAAAACCGAAAAAGCTTGAGCGGTTCATGCCCAGTGCGGCCGCTCGTTTATCCACTCGCTCGATCAGCTGCCGGGGCAGATAGACATTGACCCGCTCGGAGACGTCGGGCCACTCGACGCTGACGACAATGACCGCAATAAAGTCGCAGCCTTCGGGAATTTCGATCTGCTCGATGGGTGTGGGATCGGGAAGGCGCTTCTCGCGCTCGGCAAGCGTGACAATCTCGCGTGCCACGGCGCTTTGCGCCCGTTCCAGCGTCTCCTCCTGCGAAGTCGCGGCGACCACGCAATCGGGAAAATCCGGAAACCAGACTCCGAAACTGTGTTTCGGCCCTCGCTCCAGAACGGCTGGATAGAAGCGTCGCGTCATTTGGCGGTTGATCTCACGTGTGCGATATCCCACACTATTTGGATGTGTGTCAATACGCACAACAGACCGGGACATGTCGAACCGGCGTGGGATTGGAGGGAAGCCGATGGATCGCGAAACAGAATTGGCTGTGATACGCCGCGCCTACGCCAAACAAACCCTGGCGCGGGCGAAGGTCGACAATCCGCAAATCGAGAGTGCTTATGCCGACGTGCGTCGTGAAGACTATCTGGGGCCCGGACCGTGGCAGGTCTTCGATTTGCGCGGGGCCTATTTTCCAACGCCGAACGGCGATCCCGTTTATTTGTATACGGATGATCTGTTCGGAATCGTACCCGAACGGCAACTCAACAACGGTCAGCCTTCACTTCATGCAGCACTCATTGCTTCAGTGCTGCCGAAACCGGGCGAGCACGTGGTCCATGTCGGAGCGGGCGTCGGCTACTATTCGGCAGTCATGGCGCATCTGGTCCGTTCGTCAGGGCGCGTGACCGCCATTGAGT
>Ga0302325_10008327_pt1 | contig 22779 bp, 14 predicted proteins | sample Palsa_T0_2_FD_201948 | JGI IMG/M metagenome (GOLD analysis project Ga0302325, IMG submission 201948) | Peat permafrost microbial communities from Stordalen Mire near Abisko, Sweden - Palsa_T0_2 | ecosystem: Environmental > Terrestrial > Soil > Palsa > Peat permafrost | place: Sweden: Abisko...
CGTCCTTCAGTCCCGTCCTCCACTCCGAGGCGCCGGCCAGCGATGCCGTCAGCGCGCGCTGGGCCCGGTGGCTCCAGCCGAGACTCGCCGCCGGCGATGGTGAAACTGCCACCGGGGCAGGCCTGCCGACGAGCAGCACCGATACCGGCGGGCGGGAGGTGCTGGAGGGGGCGCGTGATGAGTTATCCCTGAAGGTCAATGGTTTTTCATCACGCGCCCCCGGCGCCCCCGGCGCCCCCGGCGCCCCCGGCGCCCCCGGCGCTCCCGGCGCTCCCGGCGCTCCCGGCGGCACCGGCGCTCCCGGCGCCCCCGGCGGCACCGGCCGCGGGTCGGGCTCGGGCTCGGGCACGACGGGCGTGGCGGATGAGTGGCGGTCGAGCTCGCGGCGGTCCGCCTCCAGCCTGGCACGTTCTTCCTCCAGCCTGGCACGTTCTTCCTCCAGGCTGAGACGTTGTTCCTCCAGGCTGACACGTTCCGCCTCCAGGCTGACACGTTCCGCCTCCAGCCTGAGACGTTCTTCCTGCAGCGCGTCGCGCTCCCGGCCGGCCTCGCCGCGCTCGAGCTCGAGCCGCGCGGTCGCCTCGCGGGCGGCCTCGCGCGCCATCTCGGCCTCTGCCTTATGGGTGGCGAGGACACTCTGCAGATCGCCGACCTCGGCGAGCGCCTTCGCCAGCGCCTCGCGACTAGCGGTCGCTTCCTCCCGGGTACTCGCCAGCGCAGCCTCGAGCCCTTCGGCGCGCGCACGCGACAGCTCCGCGGCGGCCTTGGCCCGCTCGGCCATGGCCGAGGAGCGTGCGCCGGCGGTTCGGACCTCGTCGATCGTGGCCTCGGCCTGCTCGGCGCGGGCAACCAGCTGGGCGTGGGCCTGCGCGGCCGCCGCCCGCTCGGTGGCGCTGCTCCGCTCCGCGTCGTCGGCTCGGCGCAGAGCCTGTACGAGATGCCGCTCGAGCTCTTCTCGGACGAAGCGATCGGCGCCGACCTGCTCAGACGCGGTGGATATGGCGGCGGCAGCTGCCTCGAGCTCCGCCACGCGTGCGCGCGCGCCGGCGAGTTCCCGCTCGGCTCGCACCGCACGTGCGCTCTCCCGCTCGAGCGACGTTTCGAGCGCCGCGACCTGCGAAAGCTCGGCAGCCTTGGCTTGGTCGAGGTCGTGCGCGCGGCGCCCCGCCGACGCAACATCGTTCTGGAGCTGCGCGACGCGCGCCCGCTCCTCCCCCAGCCGCGCTTCGAGCGCGGCCGTCGCCGCGCGCTCCTCCCCCAGCCGCGCTTCGAGCTCGGCCGTCGCCGCGCGCGCCTGCTCGAGCTCATCCCGCAGCCGCGCGACCTCGGCCCGATCCGCTTCGGTGAGCGCGGGACCGTCCGGAACGCCGGCGCGCTCGAGCGCGGCGACTTCGACGAGCCGCCACTCCTTGAGCAGCTCGGCGCGGATCTCGGCTTCGCTGAGCCGGGCCCAGCGTTCGATCCTGAGCAGGCGTTCGCCCTCGGACCGAGCGGTTGCAGCATCCACTGCGGGTGCCGCGACCCGGCAGACCGCGATCGGTGATCCATCAAGATCACGGACCGGGAATCGGAGCACCGTCAGTGCCTCTCGTCCCCCGGACGCCTCGACGGTGTACTCGAGCTGGACCGGCTTGGCGCCGTCGCCCTCGTGCCGGAGCAGGCGCCGGCCGTCGACCACGTGGGCGGGCGAGAGCTCGGCATCGGTCTTCCCCCTGATGTCCAGGTCGTCGATCCCGAGCCATTCGCTGTAGCTTCGATTGACGCGCAGATAGCGGCCCTCCTGATCTTGGATCCAGACGATCGCCGGGCTTTCGTCCAGCGAGGGATCGTTGAGCAGGGGATCGCTGCCCGGCCGAAGATCGGCCTCGGGCCCCGTCGGCGATACGGTGAGGAGCGCGTGACGGACGGCCGCGGCATCGAGGACCGCCTCCGCCTCGAGGGCGAGCGTTCCCGCCGCGCACGAGAGCGTCAGGTCGGCGTGTAGGAGTCGGCCCTCCAGGACCCGGATCAAGAGCATCCGCTGCTCGGCGTCGGCGATGAAGTCCCGAATGCTGAGCTGCTGAGCTCCGTCGGCTGCGAGGTGGGCCTCGAAAGTCTCGGTCAGCCGCACGACCTGCCCTTGCCCATCGATCAGGGCAAGTGCCGGCACTCTGATCGGAGGGGAGGCGATCGCCCCTGTCGCTCCGTTCCCGGCGGGACATCCCACAGATGGATTGTCGGCTTCGCCGGGCCCTTCAGTTCGCGTCGAAACCCAGACCTGGACGGATGAGCGCTCGCGGCCGTGCGTTCCCGGGCTGGCCCACCCCCGGTCGCCGGGCGGCAGCGCGGCCACCCACCGGCCGCCGGAGCCTCAGGCGACGGCGCGGGCGAGCAGCGACTCCTCGCCGGCCAGGGTCTGGCTGGTGGCGCCCGTGATCCGGACCTCAGCCAGCTCACCAGGCGACCCGAGCCCCGTGAAATTCACGACCTTGTTGTGCCGGGAGCGACCGCGCAGGCGGGTGGGGTCCGTACGCGACGGTCCCTCGATCAGCACCTCGAGCGTCCGCCCGACGAACCGCTCAGCGCGTTCGCGCCCGCGGCGTTGGACCACTTCCACCAAGCGCTCCATGCGGGCGACTTTGACCGCGTGGGGGATCTGGTCGGGAAGCGTCGCCGCCTCGGTCCCCCGCCGCGGCGAGAACAGGAAGGTGAAAGCACCGTCGTAGCCGACCTGCTCGGCCGCAGAGAGCGTCTGCTCGAAGTCCGCCTCGGTCTCGCCCGGGAAGCCGACGATGATGTCCGTGGTCAGAGCGCAGTCGGGGACGTGCTCCCGGATCAGAGCGACCCGCTCGAGATACCGCTCACGCGTGTAGGTGCGGCGCATCCGCTTCAAGACGGCGCTCGAACCGGACTGCAGAGGCAGGTGAATGTGCTCGCACAGAGCGGACAGCTCTGCGTGGGCCCGGATCACGTCCTCGCGCATGTCCTTCGGGTGCGGGCTCGTGTAGCGGATCCGCTGGATCCCGTCGATGGCGTCGAGCTCCGCGAGCAGCTGTGCGAACGTCACGCGTTCGGAGGAGGGCAGATCGCGGCCGTAGGAATTGACGTTCTGTCCGAGCAGCGTCACCTCCCGCACGCCATCGGCGGCGAGGCGCTGGACCTCGTCGACGAGCTCGCCCGGTGGCCGGCTCACCTCGCGACCACGGGTCGAGGGAACAATGCAGTACGAGCAGACGCAGTTGCAGCCGACACTGATCTGCACCCACCCCTGGAACTCCCGGGCACGCTTGCCCTGCAGGCGGCCGGTGAAGCCCTCGAATTCGAAGAATCCCTGCGCGGTCAGCGAATCGCTGGTCAGGAACTCCGCCAGCCGGTGCACCTGCCCGGGTCCGAACGCAACGTCCACGAACGGGAACCGCTCGAACACCTCCTCCTTGACCGACTGCGCCCAGCATCCGCCCACGCCCACGACCCGGTGCGGTTGCTCGGACTTCAGCCGCTTGGCCTCACCGAGGTGGGCGAGGAAACGACTGTCCGCGGTCTCTCGGATGGAGCAGGTGTTGAACAGGATCAGGTCGGCGTCGGCGCGGCTCGCTGCCTCGGAGTACCCGATCGACTCGAGCATCCCCTTCATCCGCTCCGAGTCGTGCGCGTTCATCTGGCACCCGAACGTGGTCACGTGGTAGCGCTTCATCGCCGCCACAGGGTAGCGACCCCGCCCTGGCCTCTAGCGCGCGTACTCCGTCGCCCGTGACTCGCGGATCACCGTGACCTTGATCTGACCGGGGTACTCGAGCTCCTTCTCGATCTCGCGGGCGATCTCGTGCGAGAGCAGCGTGGCGGCGTCGTCGTCGATCGCCTTCGGGGCGACCATGACCCGGATCTCGCGCCCCGCCTGCATCGCATAGACCCGATCCACCCCCTCGTGCCGGGTAGCGATCTGCTCGAGGTCTCGGAGCCGCTTGACGTAGTGCTCGAGCGACTCGCCCCGCGCCCCGGGGCGCGCGCCCGAGAGCGCGTCGGCGGCCTGGACGATCACCGCCTCGACGGTCTGGGGCTCGACCTCGTTGTGGTGGGCCTCCATGGCGTGCGCGACTGCTTCGGCCTCGCCGTACTTGCGTGCGAGATCGCCGCCCACGAGCGCGTGGGGTCCCTCGATCTCGTGCGTGACGGCCTTGCCGATGTCGTGCAGCAGCGCGGCCCGTCGAGCCGTCTTCGAGCTGGCCCCGAGCTCATCGGCCATCATCGCGGCGATGCTGGCGACCTCGACGGAGTGAGCGAGCACGTTCTGGCCATAGCTGGTGCGGAACCGGAGGCGACCGAGGATCCTCGTCAGCTCCGGATCGAGCCCCTGCACTCCCGCGTCGAACACGGCCTGCTCGCCGAGCTCGACGATGTGCCCTTCGAGCTCGGACTTCGCCTGGTAGTACATCTCCTCGATCCGCGCGGGGTGGATCCGCCCGTCCTGCAGCAGCTTCTCGAGCGTGATCCGCGCTATCTCCCTTCGGACGCCGTCGAAGCCGGAGAGGACGACCGCACCGGGAGTGTCGTCGATGATGAAGTCGACGCCGGTGAGGTTCTCGAGGGCACGGATATTGCGTCCCTCACGGCCGATGATCCTTCCCTTCATGTCATCGGATGAGAGCTGCACGACCGAGACCGTGGTCTCCGCCGCGTGCGCGGCGGCGAGGCGCTGCATGCAGACCGAGAGGATGTTGCGCACCCGCCGCTCGGCCTCGCGCTTGGTCTGCTCCTCGATCTCGCGTAGGCGCCGGGCGGCGTCGTGACGCGCCTGGTCCTCGACCTCTTTGAGCAGGACCTGCTTGGCCTGCGACGCCGTCAGTCCGGACAGGCGCTCGAGCTCTATCTGATGATGCGCGCGCTCGGCGACGAGCCGCTCGGCGGCGCGTTCTAGGTCGGCCTCACGCTCATCCAGACGCTGCTCGCGGCGGGCGAGGTCGGCACGCGTGACGTCAAGCGTCTCCTCGCGGGCGTGCAGCCGCGCTTCCGTACGGGCGATGTCCTCACGGCGAGCGATCACTTGAGACTCGCCGCCGACGTGCTTCGTGGGCAGGGCCACGAGGCCTCCCGGACCATCGGCAGCCCGCATCCGGCTCATGAGAACCGCGGCTCCCACTAATCCCGCAGCGATCAGCGCCGCAGCGAAGACTATGTCCATTGCCGTTCCTCTCGTCGGGTCCGGGGTGCCGGACTCGATTCGCTTCAGTTTCTGGGAGCGACCGATCGGCCGTGCGAGGCGCACGATCGGATCCCGGAACGAGGCGACAATGGGTCGCCCTTCAGACGGCGGTTAGATATCTGTTCGGATCGGAGGTCGGGATGGGCTCGCAGGCCCGGTCTAGGTTGCCGTGCTCGCTGAAGGTTCAGGATCCAAGATTCACGAGTTTTGCTGGGTTTTCATGGCCCGAAGGCCGTCGTTCGCTTCCTGCATCGTAGTACCGCCTGGATCCCGGCGCAAACGGGGGCGGGGCGTGAGGTTCACGCGCGCTCGGGGCGCGCCTGGGCTGACGCTGCCCGTGATCCGTATCGAGGCGCCGCGTGTGCGGGTGCGGCGCCGTGGCGACGCTTTGATCCGGGGGCCGTGAGCCGTGCTCGTCTTCGTCTTGACCCGACCGGTCACCTCGTTGCCGGCGTAGTCGACCGCGACGCACACGGAGTTAGGCTTGCAGCCCACCGCTGTTAGGCGCTGGCCGGGGTCGACGCTTGTCGGCGTCCACGTCGGCGACGCCGCGGCTGGGTTGGTGGACACGACCGCGTTACCGCTGACCTCTACCGCGACGCAGAGTGAGTTCGAGGCGCACGCCACGCCCGAGACGGCGCGGTCGATCCTCGCGGTCGTCCACACGGACGAGACGGCGGTCGGGTTGTTCGTGACGAACGCCATACCGCTGTAGGCCGCCACGATGCACAGCGAGTTCGACGCGCACGACACCCCGCTGAGCCATATCCCTGGGTCGACATTCGCGCGCGTCCACGTCGGCGAGACGGCGGTGGGGTCGGTGGACAGGAACGCGTAACCGCTGAAGTCGACCGCGACGCACAGCGAGGTCGACGGACACGACACCGCGTTGAAACCGCTGCCAGGGTCGACGTTCGCGACGGTCCACGTCGGCGAAGGATCGGTCGGGTCGGTCGAAACCACCGTGTTACCGCTGTAGTCGACCGCGACGCACAGCGAGGTCGACGCACACGACACTCCCGTGATCCCGTTGCCGGAGTCGATGTTCGCGGTCGTCCACGCCGGCGTGGCGGCGGTCGGGTCGGTCGTCACGACCGCGTTGCCGCTGTAGTCGACCGCGACGCACAGAGAGCTCCCCGTGCACGACACCCCCGTTAGGAAATTGGAGCCATCGACGTTGGCGAGTGCCCACGTCGGCGTTGCTGCGGTCGCCAGGAGCACGTTGCCGCCGGTATCGACGGCGGCGCACTCCGCGCCTGCGCACGACACCCCGTTGAGGTAGCGGCCGGGGTTGACGTTCGCGATCGTCCATGTAGGCGAAGGTTCGAACGCGTCGTCCGACACCACCGCGTTACCTCCGAAGTCGGCCGCGACGCACAGCGAGCTCGACGCGCACGACACAGCCTCGAGGTAATTGCTGGAGTCGGCGGCGTCGACCGTCCACGTCGGCGAAGGATCGGTCGGGTCGGTCGAAACCACCGTGTTACCGCTGTAGTCGACCGCGGCGCACAAGTAGGTCGACGGACACGACACCGCCTCGAGGTAACGGCCGGGGTCGATGCTTTCGACCGTCCACGTCGGCGAAGGCGCGCCGGGGTCATCCGACACCGCCACGCTACCGTTGTAGGCGGTCCCGACGCACAGCGAGCTCGACGGACACGACACTCCTGTGATGCCATTTCCGGGGTCGGCGCCTTCGACCGTCCACGTCGGCGAAGGAGCGGTCGGGTCGGTGCTCACGAGCGCGTCTCCGTTGTAACTAACCCCGACGCATAGCGAGTTCGATGCGCAGGACACCCCGTCGAGGGCAGCGCCGGCGTGGCTCGCGGGCTTCCACGTCGGCGAGGCGGCGGTCGGGTCGGTCGTCACGAACACTTTGTTGCCGGTATCGACCGCGACGCACAGCGAGGTCGATGCGCACGACACCGCGTCGAGGCCGGCGCTGGGGTCGATGTACGCGGGCGTCCACGTCGGCGAGGCGGCCGTCGGGTCGGTCGAAACGACCGCGTCACCGTTGTGACCAACCGCGACGCACAGCAAGGTCGACGGGCACGACACCCCGTCGAGGCCACTACCCGGGTCGATGTTCGCGGGCGTCCACGTCGGCGAGGCGGCGGTCGGGTCGGTCGAAACGACCGCGTTACCGCCGTAACCAACCGCGACGCACAGCGAGCTCGACGGACAAGACACCCCGCCGAGCGAATTGCCTTCGGTGTTCGCCGGCTGCTGGTCGATGGACATCGGCGCACTCCACGACAGAATCGAGCTCGCGAGCGCTCCCGACGGTGCCGCCAGCATCAAAACGAAGACCAGCACGCCGATCGCCGACGGCCTCAAACGCACACCATTCGCACCCATGGCCCGGCACCTCGATCCCCAGGACCCCCCCGGTCCCATTTGATTGTCTTCGCCGAGCATCGAATGCTCCGCGCCCGCTGGCAGCCCACCAGCAGTATCGCCCACACGATACGCGGCGACCCGCCCACCTGTCCTGAACGCCCGTCTAGGTTATGTCGCCACCGGTTTGGCTCTCGACGCCCGCGTGGGCGGCCAGCGCCTCGAGCGCGACGTCGAGTTCGTAGCCCTTGCGAAGGAGGATGCCGAGAGCGCGGTCGCGGCTCCGCCGATCCTCCGGGGGCACCGGAAAGCGCCGGCGCAGGAGCGCCAGCGCGCGCTCGAGCTCGCTGCCGGCTTCCTGGTCGGCGAGGGCAGCTCGGATGTGCTCACGATCGACCCCGAGCGCGGTCAGGCGCCGTTCGATCCGTTCCGTGCCCCACGCGTCGAGCTCGCGTCTGTCTTGCGCGAAGCGGACAGCGAAGCGGGCGTCGTCCAAGTACTCCAGCTCGGTCAGGATCCGGACGGCATCCTCGACCGCGCCCGCCTCGAACCCGATCCGCTCGAGATGGCTGCGCATCTCGCGTTCGGTGCGATCACGGAGACCGAGGTATCGGTAGGCACGATCCAGCGCGTCCTGCAGGCGATCGGGTGGTGCACCAGACGTGTCCGCCGTCATCGGTAGCCGCGTTGCAGCTGGAGCCAGAAGCGCGATGGGCGTTCTACGCGGCCCGCCCTCCGACCGGCTCGACTGCGGTGAGCGCTTCCAGCTCCTCACGCGGCTCGATCGGCTTGACGAGGTCGCGCCCGATGCCGAGCGCTGCATAGATCTTCAGCTCGATCTCGCGCGCGGTGTCCGGATGCTCGTCGAGGAATGCCTTGGCGTTGCCGCGTCCCTGTCCGAGCCGCTCCTCGCCGTAGGAGAAGAACGAGCCGGACTTCGTGATGATGTCGTTCTCGATTCCATGATCGAGCAGGCAGCCAGAGGTCGAGATGCCCTTGCCGAACTCGATGTCGAACTCCGCCTGCTTGAACGGGGCCGCAACCTTGTTCTTGACCACCTTGACCCGGACGCGGTTCCCGACCGCCTCGGTGCCGTCCTTGAGCGTCTCGATGCGGCGGATGTCAAGCCGCTGAGAGGCGTAGAACTTCAATGCCCGGCCGCCGGGCTGGGTCTCGGTGGGTCCGAACATCACGCCGATCTTCTCTCGGATCTGGTTCGTGAACACGCACACGGTCTGGGTGCGGTTGAGCGTGCCCGCGAGCTTGCGCATCGCCTGGGACATCATCCGCGCCTGGACCCCCACCGTCTGGTCGCCCATCTGGCCTTCGAGCTCGGCGCGCGGCGTCAGCGCGGCGACCGAGTCGACCGCCACCAGGTCGACCGCGCCAGAGCGGACCAGCATGTCGACCACCTCGAGCGCCTGCTCGCCGTAGTCGGGCTGGGACACGAGCAGCTCGTCGATGTCGACCCCGATCCGCCCCGCGTACAAGGGATCCATCGCGTGCTCGGCGTCGACGAACGCGCAGACCCCGCCCAGCTTCTGCGTCTCGGCGATGATGTGGTAGACGAGCGTCGTCTTACCGGAGGACTCCGGCCCGTAGATCTCGACGATCCGGCCACGCGGGACGCCTCCGATCCCGAGCGCGATATCGAGCGAGAGGGCGCCGGTGGGAATCGCATCCACCGCCACGCGCGCGCCGGGGTCGCCCATGCGCATGACGGTGCCCTTGCCGAACTGCCGCTCGATCTGGGTCAAGCACCCCTGCAGGGCCGCTTGACGCTTGGAATCCGGCACCTGGCTGGTCCTCGTTCCAGCCTTGTCGTGGTCGCTCATCCAGTCGCTCCTTGTCTCACACGCATTGAACCCACCACGGTAGGACGCATGGCGGACGGAACCGGCACGCTAAGGCTGCACGCTGCAACGAAACAAGACCGGGTCGTGCCGAATCACCAACGTCTCTGACACAAGTTGACGCACGCGTCGGACAGCCGGGTGTTTCCTTGAAACTCGATCGAGTTAGTGTTCTTTGCTATACCTCCCAACCGCCCCCACGCATCGAGGTGGGAAGTTCCGTCAGGAAGGAGTCATCACGATGGGCGATCACGATCCCGCCGGCCATGAGCCGAGCGGCCCCGGCTACCCCTCCCCTCAGGCCGCGCGTGAGCAGCCGCCCGAGCGGTTCGTTTACGTCGCAGCCCTGTATGAGGGCACCGGCATCGACCGTCCGGACTTCATCGCGGTCGTCGATGTCGACCCGAACTCGCCGGCCTACGGACAGATCGTCCACCGCACGGAGATGCCGAATGTCGGCGACGAGCTACACCACTTCGGCTGGAACGCGTGCTCGTCGGCGTGCCACTCCCAGCTCCAGCGCGACACGCTGATCGTGCCCGGCTTTCGTTCCTCGCGCATCCATATCCTGGACATCTCCGATCCGCGCGCCCCGCGGATCAAGCAGGTGATCGAGGGCGAGGAGATCAAGCAGAAGCTCGGGTTGAGCGCCCCCCATACCGTCCACTGCATGCCGGGCGACATCGTCACGATCTCGATGCTCGGCGATGCCGACGGCAACGCCCCGGGCGGCTTCGCCGTCCTCGACGCGCGGGATTTCTCGATCTCAGAGCGCTGGGAGCACGATCAGAGCGGTGTGGAGTTCATGTACGACTTCTGGTATCAGCCACGCCAGAACACTCTTGTCTCCAGCGAGTGGGGAGCCCCGAACACGTTCCAGGACGGTTTCGATCCCGCCGATGTCGGCGCCGGGAAGTACGGCCGCCGTCTTCATTTCTGGGATCTCGAGCGGCGCGAGAAGGTGCAGACGATCGACCTCGGTGACGACGGGCTGATCCCGCTCGAGATTCGCTGGCAGCACGATCCGGAGTCGGCGCAGGGATTCGTCGGCGCGACGCTGTCGAGCAACATCCTGCGCTTCTCCCGCGACAATGGCTCCTGGGCGGCAGAGAAGGTGATCGACGTCGCCAACGAGGAGCTCGAGGGCTGGCCGTTGCCAGGGGGCGTACCGGGGCTGATCACCGACCTCGTGCTCTCACTCGACGACCGCGATCTGTTCCTGTCGAACTGGCTCCACGGCGACCTGCGGCACTACGATGTCTCCGATCCACGCAACCCGGTGCTCCGCTCACAGGCCTGGCTGGGCGGCCTGCTCGGACGCGACGGTGGACATCCGAAGGCTCCCGGTCCCTTGAACGGTGGGCCGCAGATGCTCCAGAACTCGCTCGACGGCGAGCGCGTATACGTCAGCAACTCGCTCTACTCGACGTGGGATAACCAGTTCTACCCCGAGCTGCGCGGCTGGCTGACCAAGCTCGACCGCCAGCCGGACGGGACCTACGCCGTGGACCCCGAGTTCTTCGTCGACTTCCACGAGCAGGCGGAAGGCGCGCGACCACACGAGATCCATCTGCCCGGCGGCGACTGCACGACCGAGATCTTCCAGTAGCCGACCGGCGCGCCCGCTGCTCACCCTACGACCAGACCTCGTCGAACGCATACAGATCGAATGGAACGAGCCAGCACTCGGCGATCCGGGCCTCGGCGACCCGGAAGATCCCGACCGTCTCCCAGCCGACGGTCGTGCCATCCCGCTCGGCGCGCCCGCCCGCGAGCTGGATCACCCGGTCTCCGCTCGCCACGATGTCATGAACGGTGACGCGGAACGTCTGATCGGTCAGGCGGCGCCGAGTGGCGAAGTAGGCGAGCACCGCGTCGACGCCACGATGCTCGCCGGCGATCCGGCTGCGCCCGGGAACATGCCAGACGACATCCGCCGCGAGCAGCGGCCGCAGCCGATCGAGGTCACCGCCGGCGTAAGCGCTTGCCTGTTCGGCATGGAACCCGCGCACGACAGCCACCGGGTCATCGGACCGGAGCGTAACCGGCGCTGACCCGGCGTCGACGGAGACGGTCCGGAGCGCCTCGTAGCGCGATCCCGCGGGCGACGGATGGGACCGGTACAGCGTCACCGTCGGGGTCCCGGCGAGCCCGAGGGACGGGGGCGGTGTGGGCGGCGAGATCCCCCGCAGGCGCCGGTCCCCGACGACCCGGGCGACGGTCACGTGAGCGAGGAACGGCCGCGACTCGCGCCGGTACCAGCCGCCCGCCGCCAGCGCATCCGCAATCGCCGCCTGGGCGCGTGCCAGCGTGCCGGTCGGATCCTCGATCGTGACCGCGAGCGCGCGGGGGCGCCGGCGCGGAAGCCACATCGCCCCGCCGAGTCGCAGGCCCTTGATCGGCAACCCGGCCGTGATAGCGCAGGCGGCGGCGATCGCGTCGACGTCCTCGAGCGCGCACGTGCCGAGGAAGCAGAGCGTCACGTGCAGCGATTCCAGGGGCACGGGCCTGATCCCATGATCGATCGAGGCAATGTCGTCCCGCCAGCGCGCGAGCGCGCGGCGGATATCGTCGTCGAGATCGAGCGCGACGAACAGGCGCGAAGCCACCGTCGATCAAGCGGCGCCGTTCGGCGCCTCCACCGGACGTTCCGCTTCCGCGGAACTCCCAATGGGGGCGCCGCCAGGCGCCCCCACCAGCAGCCTCCGGAGGAGGTGCATGGCCACTACGGTCGACCGCTCACGCACGTCGGCGCGGCCTCCGGGGAGGTTCACGCTGCGCGTGATCTGCTCACCCCCGCGCTCTGTGACCGAGAAGCAGACGAGACCGACGGGCTTCTCGGCCGTCGCTCCGCCGGGGCCGGCGATGCCCGTGATCCCGACGCCGACGTCGGCCCCCACGCGCTCGATGGCGCCGTCCGCGAGCGCCTCGGCGACCTCGGTCGACACCGCGCCATAGCGATCGATCAGCTCTGGGTCGACGCCGGCGAGCGCAACCTTGGCCTCGTTGGAGTACACGACAAGTCCCCCTTTGAAATACGCCGAGGAGCCGGGACGCTCGGTCAGCCGCCCCGCCATCAGCCCGCCCGTGCATGACTCGGCGACGGCGATCGTGCGGCCGCTCAGGAGCGCGGCGACCTGCTCATCGATCGTCGATCCGTCCTCGGAGAACAGGTTCTCAGCATGTCGTAGGCGGATGAACGCCACGAACGCGTCGTAGACGGGCTCTGCTACCGGCTCATACCGGGTCGCGATCTCGATCTCGCCGCGGCGCAGGCACGTCGTTACCTCGAGGGAGTCGAGATCGATCCCCGCGTCGGCCGCCGCACGCAGGCTGTCGGCGATCGCCGACTCAGGAATGCCGAACAGCCTCAGGATGTGCGTGCGGTAGGTCGTGGCTCCGGCGGTCGCCGCGCGGAAGGCGTCGGTTCTGAGCGCCATCTCCCACATCGGCTTGAGCTCGCGGGGCGGTCCTGGGAGGACGACGACGGTCGGACCGTCGCCGGCCGCTGGGGTTACCACCAGACCGGGTGCTGTTCCGACCGGATCGAGCACCGTGGCCCCCTCAGGGATCACCGCCTGCTTGCGGTTGGAGTGGCGGATCGACTCCGGGTCAAGACCCGGCCAGCGCTTGAGCATCGGCGCGAGGATCTCGGCGATTCGCTCCTCGAGCGCGGGGTCGAGCACCATCTCGCGCTCGCAGAAGCGGCCCACGACCTCGGCGGTGAGGTCGTCGGCGGTCGGTCCGAGGCCACCGCTGGTGACGATCAGCTCCAGATGCTCGGAGGCCATGAACCTGAGCGCGGCCAGCATGTCCTCCGCGCGGTCGCCGACGATCACGATCTGCGCCGCGTCGACGCCGAGCTCGCGTAGCCGCTCTGACAGCCAGGGCCCGTTGCGGTCGGAGATGATCCCGCTCAGGACCTCGGTCCCGGTGATCAGGACTCCGGCGCGCGTGCTCATTGGCAGTTGGGCGCCTTCGCCACCGACAGCGGCCGTGCGGAGGTCGGTCCGATCAGTAGGTTGATCGCCTGCGAGGAGGACGGCACGGGGACGTTGCCGTACCCGGTCTTCAGGGTCACGGACGAGTTCCCGAGCGTGAGCAGCAGCTTGGCCGCCTTGAACGTCGGGATCGTCTGGCCGGTGGTGTACTCCACGCCGGGGATCAGCAGCTTGCCGGCCTGGTTGGCCAGGCAGATCCACACGGTGCTGGTCGGGGTGATCGTGAGCGAGACGGTCTTGGGGGTGGCCACGGCGGGAGTCGTCGTGGTCGTCGTCGTGGTCGTGGTGGTTGTGCCCGTGTGACGCGGCTTGTGCTTGGTCGGCGTCACCGCCGAGCCGGTGGGCATCGGCGTCTTCTTGGAGCCGTAGTTGCCGACTACGTAGAGCACCACGACGATCGCGAGGAGGACCAGTCCGATCAGCGCCCACGGCGGCAGCAGCGGCCCGCGGGGAGGGCGGTCGCGTTCGCGCTCACGCCCGAGCGTGGCGATCGGGCGCGGCTCCTGATCGGAGGGCCGCTCGTAGCGGCGGCGGTAATCGTCGATCAGCATCCGGCTGTCGAGCCCGAGATAGTCGCTGTAGGTGCGCAGGAAGCTCTTGACATAGACCGGGCCTGGGAGCATGTCCCATTCCTCGTTCTCCATCGCGCGCAGGTACTTGGCGCGGATCTTGGTCCGAACCTCGACCTCGGTTATGTCGATTCGGGCGCGCATCCGCGCCTCGCGGAGAGTGGCTCCGATCTCGGGCACGCGGCCAAGGCTACCGGGCAGCCGGAGCTTGAAAGCTGGCTCTCAGCAGGCAGGACCGCCGGTGCGCCGGCGCCGCCCGGCGGCCCGGTGCGGATCAATCGGCGAAGGGGTCCTCGGGTGCTTCATCCTCGCCGGAGGGCGGCGGCTCGCGCGGCGGGGCGCCGGCGGGCCCCGCTTCGGCGAGGTGCGACAGGATCCTCGGGACGTCGGCCTCGGAGATCAGCACCTGACGCGGCTTCGAGCCCTCGTAGCCGGAGATGATCGAGCGCCGTTCGAGCATGTCGATCAATCGGCCCGCTCGGGTGTATCCGAGCCTGAGCCGGCGCTGGAGCATCGAGGTCGAGGCGGTTCCCATCTGCGCGACGAGGCTGATCGCCTCCTCGAGCAATGGGTCCTCGTCGGGGTGCAGGATCTCTTCGTCGGTGTCACCCCCGTCCTCGCCGGCGACCTCCTCGAGCAGCTCCTCGTGGAACTCAGGCTCCCCCTGCCGGCGCCATGCGTCGGCGATCGTGGCGACCTGCTCCTCATCGATGTATGCGCCCTGGATTCGCTGGACCCTCGACGTGCCGACGGGAGAGAACAGCATGTCGCCCTGTCCGAGCAGCGACTCGGCGCCGTTCTGGTCGAGGATCACGCGCGAGTCGGTCTGGCTCGAGACCGCGAAGGCGATCCGCGAGGGAACGTTCGCCTTGATCATCCCGGTGATCACGTCCACGCGCGGCGACTGGGTCGCGAGCACCAGGTGGATGCCGACCGCACGCGCCTTCTGGGCGAGGCGGATGATCGAGTCCTCGACGTCCGCCGGAGCCACCATCATCAGGTCGGCGAGCTCGTCGATCACGCACAGGATGTATGGCAGCGCCGGCTCGCCCCGTTTCTCGCGGACGCGGTTGAGCTCGGGCAGCGATCGTGTGCGGGCCAGCGACATCGTCCCGTAGCGCTGCTCCATCTCCTTGACCAGGTTCTGCAGGGCGTTTGCCGCCATCCGCGGGCTCGTGATCACCGGCGTGAGCAGGTGCGGGATCGACTCGTAGTGGTTGAGCTCGACCTGCTTGGGGTCGACGAGCACGAGGCGGACCTCGTGCGGCGTCGCGCGCAGGAGGATGCTCGAGAGCATCGCGTTCACGCACGCCGACTTCCCGGCGCCCGTGGTGCCCGCGACGAGCAGGTGGGGCATCTTCGCCAGGTCCGCCCCGATCGCGCGCCCGCCGATGTCCTTGCCGAGCCAAACGGTGAGCGGCGACCAGTCCTCCGGCGGGGCCTGGAAGACATCGCCGAGGTGGACGATCCGCCGGCGCGCGTTCGGGACCTCGACCCCGACCGCCTGCTTGCCGGGAATCGGGGCGAGGATGCGGATGTCGGTGGCGGCCAGGGCGTAGGCGATGTCGTCCTTGAGCTGGGCGACCTTGCCGACCTTGATGCCCGGCGCGAGGCGGAGCTCGTAGCGGGTTATGTGCGGGCCGGTGACCCGGCCGATGACCTTGGCCTCGATCCCGAAATGCCCGAGGGTCTCGACCAGCTGCGCCGCCACCTGCTCCTGCCCTTCCGTGTCAGGCTTGGCCGCCTCCCCCGTGGAGCGGGTGAGCGAGCGCGAGCTCGGGACCCGCCATTGGAATTCGGGATCGTCGGTGACCGAGGCGCGGTAGCGACCCTGGGGGGTGAGCTGGGAGGGGTCCAGAGGGCGCGGAAGGCCGACTGCCGCGACCACGGCCGCTTCGGCGGGATCGTGCTCGTTCTCCTCACGCGAATCCAGATGCTCGTCTTCGTCCGCTTCCTCCTCGCGGTCCGGTAGGGCTACCGGTGGAGCCTCGACGTGGGTGGCGCGAATGATCAGTTCTTCCGTATCGGGTTCGGGTGGGAGCAGCGGCTCGGGCAGGGGCTCCGGTTCCGGCGAGGCCTGTGGCTCGGGGAGGGATCCCACCGAGCCGCCTTCGCGTCGCACGACTGTGGCCGCGAGCTCTTCGGTCGAGCGCTTCAGCGCCCGACCCGCGCCGCCCGCGAAGCGGGTCGTCTCGGCAACCCCCATGCCCGTCGCTCGCAGCACGCCGGCGACCGTCGCGCCGCTGACCAGCATCAGCCCGGCGATGAACATGAACACGGCGAGGATGTCTGCGCCGATCGTCGAGACCAGGTGGGATGCGAGCCACAGTTCGGACTCGCCGACGATCCCGCCGCGTGCTTCAAACGCCACCGGATGCCAGAACGTGTGGGCCGGTGCTGCGCCGGGGCCGACGCCGAGCGTCCCGGCGGCGAGCGCGAGCGAGGTGGCGACGAGCAGGCACAGCGCGCCGGTTCGCAGCGGCCGGCCGGGCGGGCGAAGCTCGCGCAGGACGATCAGCGCGCCGATCACGACGATCACGGCGGGCACCGCGTATCCGAGCACGCCGAAGATGAAGGTCAGCGCGTGCACGCCTCCCTCGCCGACGGTGCCGCCCGCCCAGCGTAGGTACGCGACGCACGAGAGGAAGATCCCGATCGCGATCAACCCGAGCCCGAGCACGTCGACCTGATGGGGCTCGAAGTCGAGTCGGGGTAGCCGGGGACGGCTCGCGAGCAGCGAGCGCCGTGCGCGGACGCGCTTGGCTGGCGACTTGCGGCTGGTGGCCATGTCGGAAGGGCATCCTTCGACACCGGCGCTTACGTCCCTGCCGGGGCGCCGGCGCCGGCCGCGTCGGACAGCGGTTGTCACCAGTCGCTAAAGGCGGCGGTCCTCGGGGCGGCAGCAACGCGGGGGCGCGGTAGATAACTGCTTCTGGAATGAGAAATCGCCCACAACCGCGCCCCGCCCCCGCCCCGCGCCTCGCCCACGACCGTGCCCCGCCCACGACCGCCCGCCGGCGCCCACGACCGTGCCCCGCCCACGACCGCCCGCCGGCGCCCTCGCCGCGGGACCTCAGCCGCTCAGACCTCGGGCGCGTGATGAATAACCGATGACCCTGAGCGGAAATTCATCACGCGCCCGGACTTTGACCCTGTAACACCCCCCGGGCGGCCGCTGCCTCCCGCGTTTTCGCCCGGCACGCCGGCCCAACCCACCCGGCGAGACAAACCGGCCCGTTTTTTCCGAAGGGGCCGCCTGCGGCGGACGCGAGTTCGTTCCTGACGAGCTCAGCGTAGAAACCGCCGCGAGCAAGCAGCTCGCGGTTCGAACCCCACTCGCCCCCGGCGGTTCGAACCCCACTGGCCCCCGGCGGTTCGAACCCCGCTCGCCCTCGCGCGAACCCCATTTGCCCTCGCCCCCGCCCCGCCACCGCCATCAACCCCGTATCAAGCCGCACTAAAGATCGCGGGTCCCGGCGCACGAGCCATTTACGATGTGGAGGAGAATGGCCGAGTTCGAGCGTCCCCCCCGGGTGCTGGTCGTCGAGGACGACGAAGCGATCGCGCAGGTGCTGCAGCGCTCGCTGCGCATGGAGGGCTACGACGTCAAGATCGCCGACGACGGCGTCGTCGCGCTCGACCTCGCGCACGCGTTCCTGCCGGACCTGGTAATCCTCGACCTGGGATTGCCCCGGATGGACGGGCTCGAGGTCGCCAGGACGATGCGCGAGACCGACGACGTGCCGATCCTGGTGCTCACGGCGCGGGACGCCGTCGAGTCGCGCGTCGAAGGGCTGGACGCCGGGGCCGACGACTACCTGGTGAAGCCGTTCGAACGCCAGGAGCTGCTCGCGCGCTTGCGGGCCCTCCTGCGCCGGCGTCCCCCGCGCGGACAGGCGGCGCTGGTGGTCGGTGACCTGAAGCTAAATCCCGACACCCACGAGGTGTTACGAGGCAGTTTTCCGGAGGGAATCGGCGACCGTCCGATCGACCTCACGCAGCGGGAGTTCGAGCTGCTCGAGTACCTGATGCGCAACGAGCGCATCGTGATCTCACGCCAGCGCCTGCTCGACGAGGTGTGGGGCTACGACCCGTTCTCAATGACGAATACGATCGAGGTGTTCGTCTCCAACCTCAGGAGGAAGCTTGAAGCCGGTGGCGAGCCTCGGCTCCTTCACACGATCCGCGGCGCGGGCTACGTCCTCCGCGTATAGGTCGGTCCCGATCCGCTGGCGACTCGCCGGCGGTTCCGCGGCACTGACGTTCGTGATCCTGTGCGGATTCGCGGGGATCGTTGGCGTACTTACGAGCCGGCAGGTTCGGGGCCAGTTCAACAACGAGGTGCGTTTCCAAGCCGGCGAGCTCGCGCAGGGGCTCCGCCTGCGTTGGAACGAGAACACCCTGTCGCTCAACTGCGACCAGTCGGTCCTCACCGACTACTCGAACGACAACCACGCCCAGGTCCGGATCTTCGACGACAGCGGCCTCGAGTGCTCCCAGGCCCAGGTCATGACCGGCAAGAGGGTGCAACAGAGTCCCCAATTCTCACTTCCCGTCAAGGGCCATGAGCAGCTCGGGTACCGCGTCGAGACCTCATCGATCAGAGTCAGTCCGATCGGCAACGTGACGCTCCTCTATGCGCGCCCCCTCTCCGACGTCGACCACACGCTCGGGAAGGTCCGCTTCTTCCTCCTTCTGGGCGTCCTCGGCGGCTCGATTCTGGCCCTCATCGCCGGTCTTGCCATCGCGCGCCGGGCGATGCGCCCGATCGCCGAGCTGAGCGACGTGGCGCGCGACATCGAGCGCACCCGCGACCCCCGCCGCCAGCTCCCCCATCCCGAGGCCGAAGACGAGATCGCGGTGCTGGCCCGAACCCTCGAGGGCATGCTCCAGGCGCTCGACGCCGCGCGCGGAGAGACCGAGGCCATGCTCGACCGCCAGCGCGAGTTCGTCGCCGATGCGTCGCACGAGCTCCGCACGCCCTTGACCAGCGTGCTCGCGAACCTCGACCTGCTCGCGGAAGAGCTCGACGGCGAGCAGGCTGAGACGGCCCATGCGGCGCTGCGCTCGACCCGGCGGATGCGCCGGCTCGTCGCCGATCTGCTGCTGCTGGCGCGGGCGGACGCGAACCGGGTCGCGCCACGCCGCCCGACCAACTTCGGCGACGTGGTGCTCGAGGCGGTCGCTGAGCTCGAGCCGGTCGCCCGGGACCATGAGCTGTCGGTCCAGGTTGAGCCGGTCCTGGTCAGCGGAGCGAGCGACGAGCTCCACCGGCTGGTGCTCAACCTGGTCGAAAACGCCCTGCGCCACACTCCGCCGGGCACGCGGGTCCGTGCTTCAACGGGTATTCGCGACGGTCAGGCACTGTTGATCGTCGAGGACGACGGCCCGGGGATTCCCCGCGAGCTCCAGGATCGGATGTTCGAGCGGTTCGTCCGCGGCGGCCGCGACGGCGCCCGGGGCTCCGGGCTCGGGCTGGCGATCGTGCGCGCCGTCGCACAGTCGCACGGCGGCACCGTCTCGCTCGAGCCCCCGGCGGGGCCGACCGGGACGCGTTTCGTGATCCGGCTCCCGGTGTGCGCGACGGCAGAGGCGCCGGCGCGGGTCGCATAGGCAAGGTCAGCTAGAGATGTCCTGTGGCAGCGGTTCGACAGTCGCTGGGACGAGTTCAGGCCTCATCCACCGCCTAGCTGGACCGCCTTGACGATCAGGAGCACGACGGATACGACGAGGTATCCGCGGAGTGTCAGCATGGCGACCTTGCGGCCGGTGGACCACTGCGGCCGTGCCAGCAGCGCGAGTGGCGGCATCGTCCACTGGCTCCTTGGGATCGTTGATTCTCGCTCAGCGGCGGTTGACGCTCCGCGGTGCGAGCGCAGCGAGAGCAGCCCGCCGGCGATCAGGCCGAGCGCCAGTGCCACGCCGCCGACTAACGAGACCGCGGTCACGTCGATGTTGGGAAACACCGTTGTCGCCATCAGGATCAGGGACAGCAGGACGAGAACGGCGACGATCACCACGGCGAGTACGTTCAGCCAGGCTCGGTTGCGCCACGGCCCGAGTACCTCCGGGTCGTTGCAGAGCAGCAGGAGAAACACGCTCGCGCTTGGAAGCAGAACGCCGGCGAGCGCCTGTACCGCCAGCGTGATGACGCCGAGCGGTGCGCCGGGGATCAGGACGATCGCGGCCGCGGCGGCGATCAGGGCGGAGAAGATCCCGTAGAACAGTTTCGCGTCAGAGAAGCTGCGGTGCAGTGAGCTCTTGGTGCCGAACACGTCTCCGAACGCGTAGCTCGTCGAGAGGGTCAGCGCCCCGGCGCCGATCAGTGACGCGTTGAGGAGCACGATCGCGAAGAACGCCGCGGGAACTGAGCCGAGGACGTGGTCGAGGGCGGTCGCGGTCTCTCCCGCGTCGCTGAAATGTCCGAAGTAGCGCGTCTGGCCGAACGCGAAGGCGGAGACCGAGATCAGCGCGGCGGCGCCGACCACCACGACGATGGCGCCGATCCAGGTGTCGAGCCGTTCGTAGTTGATCCAGCGCGGCGTGATCCGCTTGTCGATGATGTTCGACTGCTGGAAGAACAGCTGCCACGGCGCGACGGTCGTGCCGACCATCCCGATGATCAGCAGGATCGAGGTCGAGTTTGCGCCGCCACGGATGCCCGGAATGACGAAGTGCTCGGCGATGTCGCCGATCCGGGGATGGGCCATGAAGAAAAGCGGGACCACGAGGAGGTTCGCGAACACGAATACGAACATCGAGCGTTCCCAGAAGCGAAAGCTCCCGCTGGCCGTCATCGCGACTAACCCGACAGCGGCGATCGGGACGGCGATGTACTTGGAGACGCCGAAATAGCCGAGCGCGAGGCTCACACCGATGAACTCGGTCACGATGGTCAGGAAGTTGAGTACGAACAGGTCCCCGACGGAGAACCAGCCCCAGAAGCGCCCGAAGCGCTCGTTGATCAGCTTCGCATGCCCGACACCGGTCACCGCGCCGAGCCTGACGACCATTTCCTGATTGACGACGAGCACGGGCACGAGGAGGATGAGAACCCAGAGCAGACTCGTTCCGTAGTTCTGGCCTGCCTGGGAGTAGGTCGCGACTCCGCCCGCGTCGTTGTCTCCGACCATCACGATCAGTCCGGGGCCGAGGATCGCGAGCAGCGCGAGCGCGCGAGCCCTGACGCCGTGGTGCGCCTCTTGATACTGGCCGATCGTCCCAAACGCCCCCTGAATGTCGCCGACACCGGCGCCCTGGTTTGGATCCGTCGGCATCGGCTTGACCCATGCCGTTCCAGGCTGGTTTCAGCCGCGCGCGAGACCGGCGCGCCGACGCCATCCGTCCGGGAGCAGCAGCTCGATCACGTCGTCGACGGCGACGACGCCGATCGGCTTCTCGTCACTGTCGATGACCGGGATCGCGAGCAGGTCGAAGTCGGCCATCAGCCGCGCGACCTCGGGCAGATCGGTCTCTGGTGAGACCGTGGGCATCGCTGTTTCAATCAGGCTCGTGACGGGCGCGTTCTCCGCGGCGCGCATCAGCTCTGAGGCCAGGACGCCGCCGGCGAGATGACCGTGCTCGTCGATCACCCACAGAGTCAGGAGCTGACCGGGGTGAAGGTCGCTCTCGCGCACAGCTGTGAGTGCCTCCCCGACCGTGGCGTCGGCTGGGAGCGAGGCGAAATCCGGGTTCATCAAGCCGCCCGCGGTCGACGGGTTGTAGCCCAGCAACAGCTTGATCTTCAGCTGCTTGGGGGCGGGAAGAAGGTCGAGGACTGGGATTCGGCGATCCTGCTTGATTTCGAGCAGCAGGTCGGCGGCGTCGTCGCTCTCCATCCGTCCCAGTACCGCCGCGACCTCCTCGTCGGAGCGTTCACGCAGGAACTCCACCTGGTGCTCGTCGTCGAGTTCCTCGAACACGTCGGCCTCGAGCTCCTTGTCGTGGCCGACTGCCTTGAGGATCTCCTCGCCCTCGTCGTGCGAAGCCGCCTCGACGAGGTCGGCGATCTGCGCTGGATGTAGGCGCGCGAGCCGGCGGGAAGCCAGCCGTAGCCGCGAGGTCGGGACATGCGCCACGAACGGCTCGGTTTCAGACCAGGGCACGAACTGAGTGTGGTCGGCTTGGTGGCTGCGGAACCGTCGGGGCAGAAAACGCCTGATCCCAGCGCCAATGCTCGGGTCGATTCCCGCCACCCGCCAAGTGTCCCCGTCGCGCGTCAGCTCAACCTCGCGCGCTGTGACCAAGCGGGCGGTGGCGACGTTGATGAGGCTACGGCCGAGAACATCGCGCCGTAAGAGCACCTCGCCGGGCCTGGGCTCGAACTGGGCGAGATTGAGCTTCGTCGTCGAGGTGCGCGCCGCGCCGGGCTCGAGGCCAGCGATTCGATCCGCAGGAACGAACATGTCCCGACCGCCGATCCGCGCCTTCAAGCCCGTGACCGGCGGCAGCTGATCACCGGCGTCGAGCCTGACGATGAGATCCTCGACACGCCCCAACCGCTCGCCTGAGGAGTCAAGCAGCGGACTGCCGACCAACGAGGATAAGTGAAGAACCTCTTCTGTCATCACCGACTCATTCACAGGCTAACCCAACGCCACCGCGAACGAATGGGTCTGTGCCTGCCTCGCGCTCGCGGCCTACTCTTGTCCGAATGCTGGGACGGCCTGAAATGGACGAACTCGATCCGAGCGACGGCGATCGCCCGTGTGTGGAGGATGGTGCTGGGCAGCGGCGTACGGCGCTTGAGTCGATTTTTGCTGCGTCGTTGTTGATGGCGTTGACGTTGGGGACGGGGTTGGTGAGCGGTAGCCTGGGTTTGGTTTCTTCGGGGGTGGATT